>Ga0335072_10012391_pt1 | contig 12170 bp, 8 predicted proteins | sample Lox_Sample_21_FD_206725 | JGI IMG/M metagenome (GOLD analysis project Ga0335072, IMG submission 206725) | Soil microbial communities from Loxahatchee National Wildlife Refuge, Florida, United States - Lox_Sample_2.1 | ecosystem: Environmental > Terrestrial > Soil > Wetlands | place: USA: Florida...
TTCAGGTGGAAGAGCTCGCCGCGCAGGCCCGCGTCCCGGCAGATCGCGAGGAACTCGCTGATAGCTCCGTGCAGGTCATCACCCTCGCTGCGGATGTGCGAGGCGTAGCACCCGTCGAATTGCGCCGCCACCGCGCAGAGTTCGGTGATCTCGGCAGTCGTCGCGTAGCTTCCCGGCGGGTAGATCAGCGCTGTGGCGATCCCGAGCGCGCCGTCGGCCATCTCCTCCGCTACCAGCGCCCGCATCCGGTCCAGTTCCGCGGCCGTCGCTGGCCGGTCCTCATATCCGACACCGTTGGCCCGCAGTGTGCCGCCGCCGATGAAGGAGGCAATGTTCTGCGAACTGCCACGGCGCTCGACGTGCGCCAGGTACTCCGACAACCGGGTCCAGGTCACGTCATAGGACAGGCCATCCCGGCTGGCCTCAAGTTCAGCTTTCATCCGCGGTGTCAGCGGGCCCATCGAGCTGCCCTCGCCGAACACTTCCGTGGTCACGCCTTGCGTCAGCTCACCGAGCGATCGCGGGTCATGAAGTATCGACAAGGAGGAGTGGCTAAGGATGTTGATGAAGCCCGGGCACACCGCCTTGCCGGCCGCATCGATGACGACCGCAGCGTCTGCCGGATCACTGCCCGCACCCGCCCCGTCTGCACCCGGACCGCCTCGGGGGAGGACCTGCACGACCCGGTCGCCGGAGATCCCGACATCCGCGAGCACGGGCTCTGCGCCGCTGCCGTCATAGACCTCGCCCCCCGAGATGAGGACTTCGAACACAGCGATACTCCTTGTCTCCCCGTCGGACCGGGGTTAGGCAGGACATTAAGACCGGGAACGGCTAGCCGCCTTCGCGGTCGTCACGTGCTGTGCAGTGGTGGATAGGCCGCCACCTCACGTGCCGTTTCCCGGCCGGCCTTGCCTTCGCCGTCGGGCCACGGGCGCACCCACCGCTCGGCGATCTCGCCGAACCGCTCGAATCGCGCCCGGCCGGCTTCACCCAATGCGTCAACAACGGACGCGATGAGCGTCTCGACCACAGCGAGGGCCGGAGTGAGGCTCTCGAACGGGGAGGGGCCTGACACCTGAGCAGTGAGTACCGCGTCGGCGATGTCGGCCACCGGCGACAGCCATGGGTCGGTGACGAGGAGTATCCGTGCGCTCGCGGTGTGTGCGGCGCGTGCGATCTCTAGCGTGTCGCGGTCATAGCGGCGGAAGTCGAAGGCGACCACGGTGTCCCTCCTGGCGATGTCGGCGACGGCGCCAGCGCGATCGCTCGCTGACGGTCCGATCAGCCGGACATCCGGGCGCAGTTCGCGAAGCACGGAGGTCAGGTGCGCGGCCAGCAGCTGGCTGAACCACCCGCCGGTCACCAGGACGTGGCGGCCGCCGTCGGCGACCAGGGACACCGCTCGCTCGAACTCATCCGGGTCCAGCCCGGCCACGCTGGTGGTCACGGCCTCACCGAGCGTGCGCGCGCTCGTGTCGAGCACATTGGCCGGTCGCTCAGCCTCCTGATGCCGTCGGTATATTTCCGCGGGCGTCATCATGCGGGCGGCGATCTCCTCGTGCAGCGTGCGCTGGAATGCCGCGTAGCTGCTAAACCCCAGCTCGGCAATGAACCGGCTGACGGTGGGGCCGCTCACTCCGGCGACGCGAGCCAGCCGCGCGGACGACTCGAGGCCGATGGTGGGCGGCCCTGCGAGCAGGGTTCTGGCAACCCGGCGCTCTGACGGCGACAGCTGTCCGAGGCGCTGGCGGATCTGCTCCGCGATGCTCGGCGGCCCGCCAGAACTTCCCGGTGCCGGGCGTGCAGACGCCCGCGTTCGCCCGGCGGGCGAGCTCGCCTCCGGTGCCTCAGCCATCGGACCACCTCGTAACACGATTGAAATGGTTCGCTCAGGATAGCGTCTTGACCGCTGATTCTGAATCATGTAGTACTCATGCATGCTTCCGGCGGAATGTCTGTACATGAACGTTCAGCCGCGTCGTGAATCCCCCGCGGTCACGAAGGAGTCCAGCCCATGAACATCACGCGACTCGCCCGTCGCGGGCGACCAAGCGCACACCGCCCTGCATCCGCGTGGCGAGCCAGAGCGCTGCTTGCCGCCGGCACCGGGATCGCCCTGGCGTCCCTCGTCATCGCCGGAGGCGCCGCAGCCCCGGCCGCGGCCAGCAGTTCGTCCGGCTCCACGCTGACCGTCGAGTCGCAGACTGCGTTCTCCACGTTCAACCCGTTCACCGCCTACAACGACGGCGATCTGGAAGTGATCAACGAGATCTACCCGATGCTCACCACGACCAACAAGCAAGGCAAGCCAGAGCCCTACCTGGCGACCAAGTGGAGCATCTCATCGAACAAGCTCACCTGGACCTTCACTCTCAAGTCCGGCCTGAAGTGGAGTGATGGCAAGCCGCTGACCGCGGCGGACGCGGCCTGGACGCTGAACCTCATCATGCACAACTCGGCGGCGGGCGCCGCCAACGGAGCGCTGGTGGCCGCCTTCGGCACGGTGACCGCGCCTAATCCCACCACGCTGGTCATCACGACCACGAGCCCCGCGGCGAACCTGCTGTACAACCTCGCCATGATTCCGATCGTGCCCGAACACATCTGGGCCGGGCAGGTCGCGCACCTGAGCAACTTCACCAACCACGGCACGCCTGCCGTAGGTTACGGTCCGTTCACCCTGACTGGCTTTGTGCCCAACCAGTCCGCCACGCTGACCGCGAACAAGAACTTCTTCATGGGCGCCCCGAAGTTCCACACCCTCATCGTCGAGTACTACTCAAATCAGGACGCCGCGGTGGCCGCGCTGCGCAGCGGGCAGCTCGATGACATCGACGACAACCTGACCGCTACGCAGTTCAACGCCCTCAAGGGCGTGAAGGACATCGCTGAGGCCCCGCAGGTCTCGGCTGCCTGGACCGCGATCGAGCTCAACCCAGGCGCCCGGACACGGGAGGGCAAGTACTTCGGCAACGGCAATCCGGCGCTGCAGAACCAGTCGGTGCGCCAGGCGATCGAGATGGCGCTCAACAAGCAGGAGCTGGTGACGAAGCTCTGGGACGGTCTGGCAGTGCCAGGACAGGGCTACCTGCCGCCGGCTTACCCGCAGTGGCAGTGGACGCCACCTGCCTCCGAGCAGCTCAACTACGACCCGGCCAAGGCCAACCAGCTGCTCACTTCGGCCGGCTACAAGATGGGCCCGAACGGGATCAGGATCGACCCGAAGACCCACAAGCCGCTCACGCTGCGGCTAGGCATCCACTCCGACGAGTCCAGCGACGCCGCGATGGCTCCTTACCTCGTGGAGTGGCTGAAGGCCATCGGGATCGGCGTGACCATCGACTCGATGAGCTACAACCAGCTCAACTCCGACCTGCCCAAGGGTGACTGGGACATGCTGTCGGACACCTGGTCCACCAGCCCCGACCCCACCTACCTGCTGTCGATCCAGACCTGCGGGGTGCTGCCGCTCAACAACGGCAGCGGCTTCAACACCGACTCGTTCTTCTGCAACCCGACGTACGACAAGCTCTACGCGCAGCAGGCCACCGAGTTCAACACCACGCAGCGCGCAGCCACGATCGGCAAGATGCAGCAGATCCTCTATTCCAACGCGGTTGACGTCATCCTCTACTACCCGGACTTCCTCAGCGCAGTCCGCACCAACGTAGTGAAGAACTACTTCTTCGGCGCGCCCAACGCCAAGGGCTTCTACCCGCAGCAGAACCTGTTCATCAACTGGAACGACGCCACTCCGGTCGCGAGCAGCGACACCAGTTCGTCGTCCGGCACCACGGTGACAATCGTGATCGTGATCGTGGTCGTGGCGTTGCTGGCCGGCGGGGCGGCCTTCTGGCGCCGCAGGACAGCGACCGAGCGGGAGTAGCCCTTGAGCAGCAGCTCGGCGCCGCTTTCGCCGCAGAGCCTGAGCGCCCTGGAGGCCCCACCGTCCGGCGGGGCCTCCGGCGCGCGGGACTTCGCCCACTACCTCGCAACCAAGGTCGCCGCGGCCCTGGTGAGCTTCGTTGCACTGCTGGTGGTCGGCTTCATCATCTTCAGCCTGATGCCATCGAACCCGGTCGAGGCGCTGACCAGGGGACGGCCGACCAGCGCCAAGCAGATCGCTTACCTCACTAAGGAACTCGGGCTGAACCAGCCGATCTGGGAGCGATTCGCGCACTACGTGGCTAACACCTTGCAGGGCCACCTCGGCTACTCCTTTCAGTTCGACACGCCCGTCTCGACCCTGATTGCCCAGCGACTGTGGCCGACGATCCTTCTCATGGGCTCGGCCACAATCGTGTCCGTGTGGCTGGGCATGTGGCTGGGCGTCCGCAGCGGCTGGCGGCCTGGCAGCCTGCTGGACCGCCTGTCGACCGGCTCGGCCATCACGCTGTGGTCGGTGCCAACGTTCTGGCTGGGGATCATCCTGCTCGTGCTCGGCAGCGAAGGCGTCGGGCCGATCCCGCCGCTGTTCCCGGCCGGCGGCATGTCCACTGCGGGCACCGTCGGAGGGTTCGCTCCCGCGCACATCCTTGACGTGGCGCGGCATCTGGTGCTGCCCTGCCTGACGCTCGTCCTGGTGGTCTTCGCCCAGTATCAGATGGTCATGCGCTCGTCGATGATCGACGAGGCCGGCAACCCGTACCTGCTCACCGCCAGGGCGAAGGGCCTGCGCGACGCCGAGGTCAGGCAGCGCCACGTCGTGCCGAACGCGATGCTGCCCTCGGTAACGCTGATCTTCCTGCAGGTCGGAACGATGATCAGCGGCACGATCACGGTCGAGACGGTGTACTCCTGGCCTGGCCTTGGGTACCTCACCTACCAGGCCCTGCAGATCCCGGACCTGCAGTTGCTGGAGGGGACGTTCATCGTCTTCAGCGCCTCGGTCATCGTGTTCAACCTGCTGGCTGACCTGCTCTACCGCGCTCTCGACCCGCGGGTGCGGCGGGCATGACCGCGACCACATCGAAGGCGCCCGTGGCCGCGTCGCCGCCGCGGCTTCAGGCGCTGCGCCGATTCGCGCGCGAGTTCGTCTCCCGGCGGGCCGCCATGGTCGGCCTCGGCATCCTGATCGCGCTGACCATCCTGGCGCTGGCCGCTCCGCTATTCATCCACGCGAGCGACCTGGACGTGGTCAACGCGCCGGGCGTGCCACTGTCGCCTCCGTCAGCGCGCTTCCCGCTCGGCACCGACTACGCCGGCCGCTCGATCGTCCCGCTGCTGATCTGGGGCACCAGGCCATCGCTGGCCATCGCGTTGATCGCGACCGCGCTCACGATGATCGTCGGCACCCTCATCGGCCTGGTGGCCGGGCACTACGGCGGAAGCACCGCCCGGGTTCTGATGGCGGTCACCGACTGGTTCATCGCGCTGCCCACGCTCCCGCTAGCGATCGCGCTGGCCGCGGTACTCGGCCAGGGCGACACCTCGATCACTGTCGCAATCGCCGTCACGTCGTGGCCGGGCACCGCGCGGCTCATCCGGGCCCAGACCCTGGCGGTGGAGGCCCGCCCGTTCATCGAGCGCGCGAAGGCGCTGGGTGCGCGGGACAGCCAGCTGGTGGTCCGCCATGTGCTGCCGAACGTGGCGCCGTTCGTCCTGGTCTCCGCCACGCTCACGGTGTCCGGCGCGATCATTTCCGAAGTCACGCTGGCTTTCCTTGGCCTGGGCAACCCGACCGACGTGTCCTGGGGCGCCATGATCAACCAGGCTTTCTTCCAGGGCGCTGTCACGCGCGGCGCGTGGTGGTACATCCTGCCGCCGGGCATCGCGATCGTGATCGTGGCGCTGGCGTTCACCATGATGGGGCGCGCGGTGGAGAACATCCTCAACCCCCGGATGGCGAGGAGGCCGTGACGATTGCCCCTGAGGCCGCGACAACGGCCCCGCTGCTCGAGGTGCGCGACCTCGCGGTGACCTACCGGTCGGGAGCCGAGACCGTGCGGGCGGTCCGCGGGGTCAGTTTCACGCTGGCGGCCGGGCAGACGCTCGGCATGGCCGGTGAGTCCGGCTGCGGCAAGACCACCGTCGCGCTCAGCTTGCTGCGGCTGCTGCCGGCGTCGGCGAACCTGAGCGGGCAGATCCTGTTCAAGGGCGAGAACATCATCGGCATGGGCTGGCAGAAGCTCCGCGCGGTGCGCTGGGCCGAGGCCTCGGTGGTGTTCCAGGGCGCGATGAGTGCGCTGAACCCGGTTCGCACGATCGGCCAGCAGATCTGCGAGCCGATCCTGCTGCACGAAGAGTGCGGACGCAAGGCGGCTGAGGCTCGCGCCGCGGACCTGCTGGACAGCGTCGGCGTGCCGTCCCGGCGGCGGGCAAGCTATCCGCACGAGCTGTCCGGCGGCCAGCGCCAGCGGGTGATGATCGCGATGGCGCTGGCCTGCCGTCCCGACCTGATCATCGCCGACGAGCCGACGACCGCACTGGATGTGATCGTGCAGGCGCAGATCCTGGATCTGATGACCAGCCTGGTGCGCGAGCGGCAGATCAGCATGATGGTGATCAGCCATGACCTGTCGGTACTCGGCCAGACCTGCGACCGGCTGGCGATCATGTACGCGGGCCGGGTCGCCGAGACCGGCCCGTCCCGGCAGATACTCACCGAGCCGCGCCATCCTTACACCCGGATCCTGTCCCGCGCGTTCCCGCGGCTGGGCGACCTCAGCTCGCGGCTCGCCCCGGCGGGACTGCCGGGCGAGCCACCCGACCTGCGTACCGACATCGACGGCTGCCCGTTCGCCCCGCGCTGCCCGGAGGCGTTCGCCGACTGCCGCACCAGCGAGATCCGGCTGTGGCCCGCAGGCGAGCAGCGCGAGTCGGCGTGCCTCAAGGTCACCGACCCCGCGACGTCCTGGGAAGCCAGCAGCGCCAGCGAACTGCCGGCGGCGCAGACCGGCACCGGCGAGCGCGCAAGTGTCAACGAAGGTCCGCTGCTGGCAGCCCGCGACCTGCAGGTGACGTTCCCCGGGCGGCGCGGCCGCGGGCCCGCCAGGGCTGTCGACGATGTCAACCTCGCCGTCGGGCGCGGGGAGATCGTCGCGCTGATCGGCGAGTCCGGCTGCGGCAAGTCCACGCTGGCCCGCGCGCTGGTTGGCCTGATCCCGCCCACCGCGGGCGAGATCAGCTATGACGGCGCGCCGCTGCGCTATGGCGGCGCCGCGCTACGACGGCACCGGCGGCGCGTCCAGCTCGTGCTGCAGGACCCGGCCGCTGCACTGAACCCCAGGCAGAACGTGTTTGACGCGGTCGCCGAGGGGCCGCGGCTGCATGACATGCGCGATGGGCTGACCGACCGGGTGCACCAGGCCCTGTCGCGCGCGGGTCTGCGCCCGCCCGAGCAGTTCATCGCCCGGTACCCGCACGAGCTTTCCGGCGGCCAGCAGCAGCGGGTCGTCATCGCGGGCGCCCTCGCGCTCGATCCGCTGGTCCTCGTCGCCGACGAGCCGGTCTCCTCGCTGGACGCCTCGGTGCGCGGCGAGATCCTGAAGCTCATACTCGACCTGCGCGACCAGCTCGGTCTGGCGGCGCTCATCGTCAGCCACGACCTCGGCGTCGCGTGGAACATCGCCGACCGGGTAGCGGTCATGTACCTGGGCCGGATCGTCGAGGCCGGGCCGGTGCACGAGGTACTGCTGCGGCCGCGCCACCCCTACACCCAGGCGCTGCTCTCGGTGCTGCCTGACGCGACATCCGGCGAGCCGGGACGGCCGCTGGCCGGCGAGCCGCCCGACCCGACGAACGTCCCGGCCGGCTGCCGGTTCCATCCGCGCTGCCCCCGCCGCGCCGCGTTGCCCGACGGCGATCAGCGGGCGGAACTGTGCCGCACCGTGCCGGTGCCCGTGCTCCCGGCCGCTGCACAGGATGGCGCAGGCACCAGCCTGATCGCCTGCCACCTCGCCGACCTCGATGTTTCGACCCTGGTCGAGCACTCGGGTACGGCGGGCTAGGGAAGTCGGGTGTCCGAAACCGTCGACGGGTCGCCCGCGACAGCCCAGCTAGCCGATGCGCTGGCGAGAGCCGCTGACCGGTTCGGCACACCCGTCTATGTCATGGACATGATCTCGGTGGCCGCCGCGGCGCGTCAGGTCGAAGACGCGTTCGGCTCGCCGTGGCTGCTGCACTACTCGCTGAAGGCCAACGACCTGCCGGCCATCGCCGGGTACCTGGCGGGCCGGGGCTGGGGCGGAGCCGTCGTTTCGGCCGGTGAGTGGCAGCACGCGCGGCACGGCGGGCTTTCCAACCAGAGCGTGGTTTTCGAGGGGATCGGCAAGACCGACTCGCAACTCGGCTACGCGGTGGCCGAGACTGCGGCGGGCCGGCCGCCGCGGTGGCTGGTGGTCGAGTCGGCGGAGGAACTCACCTGCCTGGCCGACTTTGCGGCCGGCCATCAGCTCGGGCGTAGCGGCAGGCCTGCCCTCGATGTCCTGCTGCGCCTGAATCCGGGCGTCGATCCAGAGACGCGCCGCGAATTCGCGGTCGGCTCGCAAACCAGCAAGTTCGGTATGTCTGGAGCCGAGATCAGCGCGCTGGCCCGCCGTGCGGTCGCGGACTGGCCAGGCCTGACAGTGCGCGGCATACATGTGCACGTCGGCTCCGCGCTCACCGACGTGGGAGCGTGGGCGCTGGCTGGCGTCCGGGCAACCACGCTGTTGGAAGACATAGCCAGGTCCTGCCCGCAGGCCGACACGGTTGACTATGGCGGCGGATTCCCGCTGCCCGGATCAGGCCGCCCCGGCCCGGATCAGTTCCGCGACGCGCTGCTTGACGCACTCGCCGCGGCTGGCCTGCGACTGCCGCCCAGGCCCGCGATCGAGCCGGGCCGGTATCTCGTCGGGAGTGCTGGCTGGCTGGTGAGCCGTGTCCTGCACGTCCGGCAGCAACCGGACTCTGCTGCAGCGGAGCCGCGGGTGATTCTCGATGCTGGCATGACGGAACTGATGAGGCCGGCGCTGTACGGCAGCCTGCATCGCGTGCACGCGCTGCGGCCGCGGGGTGACGCGCTGCGCGCGACCGCCGTCGACGGGCCTGTTTGCGAGATGACGGACTCGTTCGGCACTCATCAGCTGCCGCCGCTTGCCCGCGGCGACCTCGTCGCGATCGAGCAGGCGGGCGCATACGCGGCATCCTTTACGTCGCGGTATAACGGGAGGCCACATCCGGCTGAGGCGCTGCTGTGGCATGGAGGCGAGCTCGAGCTAGGCGAGCGGCCACTGGTGCGGGCGGGCTATGGGTCTGCTGAGCAGCGACCGGCAACCGAAGGAAGCCTTGTATGAGTAATCAGTTGGCCGATGAGCAGCGGCCGGCTTCCCTGCGCCGCCCGACGGCGCTCAGGCCAGGTGACAGGGTCGCCGTGCTGACGATCAGCGGTCCGGCGAATCAGGATGCTCTGCCGGCCGGGCTGGACGCGCTGCGGTTCGCCGGGCTGGAACCCGTGGTCTATCCGTCGGCGCATGATGTCGGCAGCTTCCGCCACTACCTGGCCAGCGATGACGCCCAGCGGGCTAGTGACCTGTGCGGCGCGCTGGCCGACCCAGCCATCGCCGGAATCCTCTTTGCGTGCGGCGGTTATGGCGCACAACGCACGATCGAGGCCATCAAGTGGGACACCCTCACCAGCCTTCAGCCGAAAGTCCTAGCGGGCTACTCCGATATCACCGCAATCCTGGAAGCCGTGGCAGTCAAACTGGGCTGGAGCTCGGTGCTGTCGACCATGGTGGCCACGTCGGGCGTCCGGCCGCATTATTCGTTCGGCTCGATGCTCAGGACGCTGATGCGACCTGAGCAAGCAATGAACATCCGCTACCCCGATGCGCTGGCGATCCGGGGCGGCAGCGCGCGCGGAATGACTATGGGCGGCAACCTGGCTTTGCTGGCGAGTTCCATCGGTACCGACGGCAGCCTGCCGGCCAAGGGCGGCATCCTGCTGATCGAAGATGTGGACGAGGAAGACTTCCGGGTGGACCGGATGCTCACTCAGCTTCGCCGCTCGGGCTACCTGAATGGAGTCGCCGCCGTGATCACGGGCACGTTCGACGGCTGCGGGGAACAGTCCGCGATCGAGGACATTCTCACCGAGCGACTGGGCGATCTCGGGGTGCCGGTGCTCGCCCGGGCGAACGTCGGCCACGGCTGCCCGCTCCAGGCATTCCCGATCGGCGTGGCGGCCGAGATGGATGCGGACGCCGGCACGCTGACGTTGCTAGACCCGCCGCTGCAGCCCTGCTCGACGGCGGGACCGGCTGGCGTGCACGATGATCTCCCCGGCAACTAAGGCGGACTATGGCTGAGGCCCACCCTTCGCACGCCGAAGACGAAGTCATCCGCTTCGCCTCCGATCTGATCGCGATGGATACCACCAACCGCGGCGGTGGCGACTGCTGCGAGCGGCCGGCGGCCGAATACGCAGCGGCGCGCCTTGCCGAGGCAGGCCTGGACCCGCAGCTGCTGGAAGCCGCCTCAGGCCGGACTAACGTCGTGGCCCGCTGGGAGGGAACTGGGTCAGCTCAGGGCGCGCTGCTCTTGCACGGCCATCTGGATGTGGTACCTGCCAATCCCGCAGCCTGGTCGGTCCCGCCGTTCGCCGGGGAGATTTCCGCGGACGAACTGTGGGGTCGCGGCGCAGTGGACATGAAGGGCGCAGATGCCGCGCTGCTTGCCGTTGTCAGGGACTGGGTGCGCAGCGGCAGGCGACCAGCGCGCGACGTGGTCATCGCGTTCACCGCGGACGAGGAGGACACCGCCGCCTACGGCGCGAAGTGGCTGGTCGACAAGCACCCGGAATTGTTCGAAGGCTGCACCGAGGCGATCGGCGAGTCCGGCGGCTTCACCTTTCACGCCGGACCGGAGCTGCGGTTGTACCCGATCGCATCGGCTGAGCGCGGGACCGCGTGGCTGCGCCTGACGGCGCGCGGCACCGCAGGGCACGGTTCCAAGCCGAATGGCGACAACGCGGTGGCTCGGCTCGCCCAGACCATCACCAGGATCGCGGAGTATCGCTGGCCGGTGCGGCTGATCCCGACCGTGCAGGCCGCCGTCGAGGCGATCGCGGCAGCGGTGGGCGCCGACAGCGCCCAGTTGGCGCAGTTGGCCGCCGAGGGCAATGCTGTGGCGCTGCTGCACGAGCTCGGTCCGGCCGGTGCGCTTGTGGCCGGCACGATTCGCAACAGCGCTAACCCGACAATGCTCCAGGCTGGCGAGAAGGTGAACGTCATTCCGGCCGAGGCGGTCGGATACGTAGACGGCCGAGTGCTGGCCGGGCACGAGGCCGAGTTCAGCGCCACCATGGACCAGCTGACCGGGCCGGGAGTGATCTGGGATTACCTGCACTCCTCGCCAGCACTGGAAGCCCCACTCGACACTCGGCTGGTCGAAGCCATGGCGGCCGCGCTGCTCGCAGAAGATCAGGCCGGTATCGCCGTTCCCTACTGCATGAGCGGTGGCACAGATGCCAAGGAGTTCTCCAGGCTCGGCATGAGCTGCTACGGCTTTACGCCCCTGGTGCTGCCGGCCGGCTACGACTACTACGCCATGTTCCACGGCGTGAACGAGCGCGTGCCGCTCTCTGCGCTTCGCTCCACCGTGCGTGTCCTGGACCGCCTACTTGCCAGCCTGGAGTGAGGGAGCGGCAGTGCGTGATGCGCGGGTAATAAACTGCGCGGATGCCCAGCCGAGCCGAGATCGTGACGTTCGATGACTTTCCAACGCCCGCCGGAGAAAGTGTCTGGGTGGCCGGTCCTCCGGCTGTCGGCGTCGAGGTAACCGAGCCCGATCCTGACTGGCCGCGACAGTACCGCATCCTTGCTGCCCGGATCCGGGACGCCCTGGCCTGGCGAGTGCTGCAGCTTGAGCACGTAGGCTCCACCTCGGTCCCCGGACTGGCGGCGAAGCCTGTCATCGACATCGACCTGACGGTGGCCGACCCTGGGCGCGAGCAGGACTACATTCCGGCGCTGGAGAAGACCGGGTTCCGGCTGGTGATCCGCGAGCCCTGGTGGTACGGCCACCGGATGCTAGGGGCGGACGAGCCGCGCTGCAATCTGCACGTCTTCGGGTTTGACAGCCCCGAACTGGTGAAGCACCGGATCTTCCGCGACTGGCTCCGGGGCAATCCCGCCGAGCGTGACCGTTACTCCGCCGCCAAGCGCCAGGCCGCAGCCGAGGCTAAC
>Ga0335072_10012393_pt1 | contig 12169 bp, 9 predicted proteins | sample Lox_Sample_21_FD_206725 | JGI IMG/M metagenome (GOLD analysis project Ga0335072, IMG submission 206725) | Soil microbial communities from Loxahatchee National Wildlife Refuge, Florida, United States - Lox_Sample_2.1 | ecosystem: Environmental > Terrestrial > Soil > Wetlands | place: USA: Florida...
GCCGTGCTCGCGTTCCTGTGCTACTTCACGCTGTTCGTGAGCTACTACATCCTGCGCCCGGTGCGCGACACGTTTGCGACCGTGTTCGGGGTGAACGAGCTGCAGCTGCTGTTCACCGGCACGTTCGTGGGCTCGCTCCTCGCCTCGCCCCTGTATGCCGCGCTCGCCTCGCGCCTCGCGCTCAAGCGCCTCCTGCCCGGGGTTTTCTGGTTCTGGCTCATCAACATCCTCGCGTTCGACGCGGCGCTCGGCTTTGCGCCCCACAGCAGCCTGGTTGCCGCCGCTTACTTCATCTGGTTCAGCGTGTTCAACCTGTTCATGATCTCGGTGTTCTGGAGCCTCATGGCGGATCTGTTCTCGCCTGCGCAGGCTTCGCGTCTCTTTCCGTTCATCGCATCCGGCGGGAGCCTGGGCGCGATCGGCGGTCCGCTCATCACGCGCCTCGGGGTGCGCGCGCTCGGACTCGCCGGGCTGCTCGTGATCGCGGCAGGCGGCTTCCTCCTCGTCATCGCGCTCGTGCACTTGCTCATGCGCGAGAAGGGCGCGCTTCGCCGCAGGGGCGAGGGGCAGCTCTCCACGCTCGAGCACGCGCTGCCGGGCAATCCCTTCGAAGGGTTCGGCGAGACGATGCGCTCGGCGTACACGCGCAACCAGGCGTCGTTCTTCTTTCTGATGACATTCGTCAACACGATCGCATACTTCTTCCAGACCGAGATCATCGCGCGCTCGACCAGTCTCATCGCGGGCCGCGCGGTGGCGGTCGCCGACATCGCGCTGTGGACCAACATTCTGGCGGCGATCGTGCTCCTAGGGGGTGTCGGGCGCTTCATCCGGCGCTTCGGCGTCATCGCCGCCCTCGTCGCGAACCCGGTCATCATGGTGGTCGCGTTCGTGGTCATCGCACTCGCCCCGACGCTCGTGATGGTCCAGGCGCTGCAGGTGGTGCGCAGCGTCTCGCAATACGCGATTGCGCGACCGAGCCGGGAGATCTGCTTCACGGTCGTCGAGCAGTCAAGCCGCTACAAGGCGAAGAACGTCATCGACACGGTCGTTTATCGCTTCGGCGATGTGGTCTCCGCCTGGTTCCAGACGGCCATGCGGACGGCGGGACTGCACATCGCGGGCGCCGCGGTCGCCGGCGTCGGCGTGTCGTTCCTGTGGGGCGGCGTCGCCCTCGCGCTCGGCCGGCGCTACGAGTCGCGCCGGATTGAGCTCAAGCGCGAGGCGGACCTGCGGGCGCTGGCGCCGGAGGCGGCCCCCGGCGCCGCGGCGCGACAACCGCAGGGCTGACGGGCGGGCGACAGCCTTTTTCCCGCCGGGCGGCCCTGACAGCCGCGCGCGGCAGCTTCTGTCCCAGTGCCGAGTTCTCTATAGTGCCCGGCACACACGCGAAGGAATCAAGTCCCATGGCCCAAGCCAACGAGCCGTCCGGGTTCGCCCGCTTCTTCAAGTCCCTGGCGGGAGTCGAGCCGCTCGAGCTGCGACCGACACTCGTCTCCTTCGTGTGCTTTTTCTTCCTCTTCTTCAGCTACGCGGTCGTCAAGCCCGTCCGCGATGCCATGGGCACAGTCTGGGGCGCGCGGCACCTGCCGTCGCTGTTCCTCGCGACGTTTCTCCTGAGCTTCGCGGTGGCGCCGCTCTACGCGCTGCTCTCCGCGCGCGTGAAGCTGTCGGCGTTTCTGCCCTGGATCTACGGAATCATCGCCGCAAGCGTGCTCGGATTCTTCTTCCTCTTCTCCGGAGGCCACTACCAGGAGCGCTGGCTCGCTGCGGGCTTCTTCGTCTGGGTGAGCACGTTCAACCTGCTCATCCTGTCGGTCTTCTGGAGCTTCATGGCCGACCTGTTCTCGCGCGTGCAGGCGAAGCGGCTGTTCGGCTTCATTGCCGCGGGCGGGACGGCCGGCAATATCCTCGGTCCGGCGATCGTCGACTTCCTCGCCAAGCGCGTCGGGAACGACGGCCTCATGCTCATCTCCGCCGCCGGCTTCGCGTTCACGGCGGTGCTCGTCATCCTGCTCGCCGGCGAGAAGCGCCGTCTCCTCGCCGCATCGCCCGACGCGCAGCGCACCACGCTCGATCATCGTCTGAGCCCCAATCCATTCGAGGGCTTTGCGCTCCTGATGCGCTCGCGGTACCTCCTGCTCGTGGCGCTGTTCCTGTTCGTGATGACGTCGGTTTCGACGATCGTCTACGTGCAGCTGAACGACATCATCACGCACTCCTTCGCGAACCGCGCGGCGCGCACTCAGGCCTTCGCGACCATCGATCTGGCGGTCAACAGTCTCACCGTGCTCATCCAGCTATTCGGCACCGGACGGATCATCCAGCGCTTCGGCGTGACGGCCGGTCTACTCTTGAATCCGCTCATCATGGCGCTCGCGTTCATCGTGGTGATCTTCTCGCCGGTGCTCATGATCCTGGGCGGCGTCCAGGTCGTGCGGCGCGTGGCCGAGTACGCGGTCGCGAAACCCGCACGCGAGATGCTGTTCACCGTGGTCGATCAGGAAAGCAAATACAAGGCGAAAAACGTCATCGACACGGTCGTGTACCGTGGCGGAGACTTACTCGCGGCCTACGCGAGCGCGGCCGTGCTCGCATTCGGCCTGAGCGGGCTCGCAGTGCTCGGCGTCGTGGTCGCGGCGATCTGGTTCCCGATCGCCTATGCGCTCGGCCGCCGCTACGAGAATTTCCGCGGCACGGATGCCGCGACCCGCGCCCCGACGCCCGCCGCCGGATAGCGGACGCGGCGCGCTTGCGGGCGGCGCGGCGCCTTCAGGCGACCGCGGCGCTGCCGCCGCGCTCGCGCAGCGCGCGCAAGCCGGACACGGCCTCGACGACCTGGGTGGCGCTCGCGAGCCGTTCGCCGGGAGTCTTCGCGAGCAGTCCGTCGAGCAGGGACTGCAGATGCTCGAGCGGCTTCGGCAGCCGCGGCATCGGCGCATTCACGTGCTGCTGCAGCACATCGAGTGCGGAGGTGCCGGTGTAGGGCTTACGGCCGGTCAGCATCTCGTAGCAGATGATTCCGAGGCTGTAGAGGTCGGTGCGTGCGTCGAGCTTCTCCCCGAGCGCCTGCTCGGGGCTCATGTAGTAAGGGGAGCCGCGCAGGACGCCCTTGCGCGTGCTCTGCAGCGCCCCGTGCACGCGCGCGAGGCCGAAGTCGATCAGCACCACCTCGTCGTTGTCGCGCAGCATGACGTTCGGCGGCTTGAGGTCGCGATGGACGATGCCGGCGGCGTGCACGACCTCGAGCGCCCGGGCGATCTGCTCGATGTAGCGCAGTACGTCCGCCTCGATCATTCCCCGCTGCACCCGCGCCTTGAGGTCGCCGCGCGGGAAGTACTCCATCGCGAGGTACTCCCGCCCCTGGAGCACGCCGTAGTCGTAGATCTTCACGATCGCCGGATCATGGATCTCGCAGATGGCCTCGTACTCGCGCGCGAGCGCCTGGCGCTCGTTTTCCTCGTCGCGCTCGATCTTGCTCACCTTGAGGGCGACATCGAGGCTCAACGCATCGCTCGTGGCCAAGTAGACGATGGCCTTCTCCGACTCGCCGATCGTGCGGCGGATCGTGTAGCCCGCGATCGGATCGCGCAGCGAGCGCTCGGCGACCGGCAGGCGCGACATCGTCGCGGAGGAGGTCTGCAGCTCCACGCGCCGCAGTGCAAGCCGCACCGCGGTACGCAGTCGATCGGCCGTGAGCAGGCGCTTCGGCAGGTAGTCGGCGGCACCGAGCTGCAGCGCGCGCACCGCCGTCAACTCGTTGCCGTCCTCCGCGAGCGCAAGAATCGCCGGAAACTCCTCCAAGCCGCGCAGCTGCCGCAGCCATTCGAGCCCCGCGGACTCGGGATCCTCGGGCCGCTCGCCGAATCGCGCCGAAAGCACGACGAGATCGCAGGCGGAGCGCGTGATCGCATCGCGCGTGCGCTCGAACTCCTCGACGTCGACAGCCGCGATCGTGCCTTCCGGGCACAGCACGCCCAGGTGCTGGCGCAGCCACTCCCGATAGCGCGCATCCTGATCGACGATCAGCAGCCGCGCCTTCATGCGCGGCACCGCCGCGCTCGCGCATACGATTGTCGCAGTGCACGCTCGGACACGCCTTGGGACCCCTGCATCGGCCGGTGGATGGAGCGCTCGATTCTGGCCTGCAATGGCGGGGGATTCTGTGAAATTGGTCATTCTCGGCATCTCGGGGTCACTGCGAGGCATGCACTGCGACGCGCGGCCGAATTAAGTACTATTCCTTCATGTACCTTTCGTTCTTCGGCCTGAACGAAAAGCCCTTCGCGATCACCCCGGATCCGCGCTACCTCTACCTGAGCGAGCGTCACGCCGAGGCGCTCGCTCACCTGCTCTACGGGATCAACGAGGCGGGGGGCTTCGTGCAGCTCACCGGCGAGGTGGGCACGGGCAAGACGACGGTCGTCCGCTCGCTGCTCGCCCAGACGCCGCAGAACGCGGAAATCGCGCTCATCCTCAACCCGCGCATGACCGCGCCGGAGTTCCTGCTCACGATCTGCGAGGAGCTCGGTATCGGGGTACCGGACGCCTCGACCGGGAGCCTCAAGGACCTCGTCGATATCCTGAGCCACTACTTGCTGCGCGCGCACGGCGCCGGGAAGCGCGTCGTGCTGGTGGTCGACGAGGCGCAGAACCTCGCACCGGAGATTCTCGAGCAGGTGCGCCTGCTCACCAACCTCGAGACCAATACCCAGAAGCTGCTGCAGATCATCGTGATCGGGCAGCCGGAGCTGCGCGACATGCTCGCGCGCACGGAGATGCGCCAGCTCGCGCAACGCATCACCGGGCGGTATCACCTCTGCCCGCTGCTCGGGCCGGAAACGGCCGCGTACGTGCGCCACCGCCTGCGCGTCGCCGGCGCCACCAGCGACATCTTCACCCCGCGCGCGCTCGCGGAGGTGCATCGGCTGTCCGGCGGGGTTCCGCGCGTGATCAACGTCCTCTGCGATCGCGCGCTCCTCGGCGCCTACACTCAAGACCGTCACCGTGTGACGACGCCGATGGTGCGGCGGAGCGCCCAGGAGGTCTTCGGGCGCCGGCTGCCGCCGTGGTGGCTGCCGTGGGCGGCGGCAGCGGCGACGGTCGTGGTACTCGGGCTCGGTGCGTTCGGACTGTGGCGGCTCGCTCCGTGGGCGGCGACCGGCATCCAAGCCTTCCGCGCCCCGCCGCTCGCCACGCACGCATCGGCGGTGCGGATTGCGTCCGCGGCGAGCGCGCCCGCGGTTCCTGCGCCGGCACCCCCGACGCTCGCCGATCTCCTCGCCCACCATGCCGCGGAGACCGATCCCGACAGTGCGTTCGGCAAGCTCTTCGCGCTCTGGGGCGCACACTACGTCGCGGGGCCCGTCGATCCGTGCACGCAGGCGCTCAAGCAGGGTCTCGAGTGCTTCGAGCAGCATGGCTCGCTCGCGCAGCTGCGGCTCTACAATCGGCCTGCAATTCTGATGCTGAACGACGATGCCGGCTCCGCGCGCCAGGTGGTTCTCTCGGGTCTCGACGATGAGCAGGCCCGGATCGAGCTCGGCGGATCGCACGCGATCGGCATCGCCGACCTGTCACGCTATTGGTTCGGAGACTTCGTGCTGCTCTGGCGTCCGGCCATGCACCACCTGAAGCCGCTGTCGCTCGGCATGCGGAGCGACGATGTGCGGCGGCTGCGGCTCGATCTCGAGCGCCTGAGCGGCATTGCGAGCCCGGAGAGCGGGAGCGATGTCTTCGATGCACAGCTGGGCGAGCTCGTCCGCGACTTTCAGCGCAAGCACCGGCTCGCGGTCGACGGCGTCGCGGGCGTGCAGACTCTCGTCGTGCTCAACAGCGTAACGGCGCGGCCCCACACCCCGCTCCTGCTTGCGCAGAGCTTCCATGGAAGCTGACCGATGTCGTTCATCCTCGATGCGCTGAAGAAATCCGAAAGCGAGCGCCAGCGCCAGAACGGCCCTGCGCTGTTCGAAGTGAAGGTCGCCCCGCCGCGCAGCCGCTTCGCGATGTGGGCGATCGCGCTCGGCACGCTGCTCGCTGTCAACGGAGTCGTGGTCGGCTGGATGCTCGTTCGCGGCCCGACGCGACGGGCGGTGGCCGAGCCGAGTGCGCAGCAGAGTCTCGAGCCCACGCCCGCTCCAGCCCCCGCATCCCGGCCGAGGAGCGCGCTCGCGGAGGTGATCGAGCCGGCCTCCGCTCCGCCTTCCGTGCAGCCGGCCGCGCCCCCGCCTTCGCAGTCCGTGGTGCCTCCTCCGCAGGCGGCTCTCGCGACGCAGGATGCCGCGAGCTCGGTCGCGACCCCGACTGCAGACGCGGCTGACTTCGCGCCGGCCGTCGAGCCCTCCCGAGCGCAACAGCCGCCGGATGGGGGAGTCGTTCGCGAGACGGCGAGCGGATTGCCCACCTACCAGGACGCAGCGGCGGTTCCGGGCGCGAACATTCCGCCGCTGCAGCTCGATCTGCACGCCTATTCAGCGCAGCCGGGCCAGAGCTTCGTCGATCTCAACTCGAAGATTCTCCACGAGGGGGACGCGCTCGCCGATGGCGTGCGCGTGGAGAGGATCACGGCCGACGGCGTGATCCTCTCGTATCACGGCACGCAGTTCGTGCTCTACGCGCAGCGACGGTAGGCGTCTCTCAGGCGACCTGGCCGCGCACGCGCCGTCCAGGCTCCGCGAGCGGAGCGGGCTCGACGAGGGGCTCGGGGCTTGCGGCGGCGCCGAGCTCGTGCGGCGCGAAGTCATCCACCCGGATGAGCTCCATCACCTTGCGGTCGTACTCCCTGAGACTCGCCGCCTCTGCCTCGCTCACGATGCCGGCGGCGAGCGCCTCGTCGATGCGCCCCGGCAGATCGAGCGCGGTGACGCGCCCGGCGCGCACGCCCTCCACGCGGATGCGCTGCTCGATCGGCTCGGCACCCGCGGCGAGCTCGAGCGCCTCCTGGAGCAGCCCCAATGCGTTGCCCGGCTCGAGGCTCGTGTAGGCGTAGCGGCACAGGCGCTCGCGGGTCACCGTCGGGTTCGTGACGAGCTCGGCGAGGCGCCGTCCGAGCTGATCGGACGGCGCAAAGTAGGTGAGCCCGCGCGGGAAGATGAGCAAGCGCATGAGACCGGCCAAGAAGCGGTTCGGAAAGTTGCGTAAGAATCCGTGCAGCCGCTCCTGTGCCCGATAGAGCAGGTGGCGGCATGCCCACTCGAGGATCGGCAGATCCTCGAGCGGCTCGCCCTCGTCGATGTAGTGCTTGAGAACCATCGAGGACAGGTACATCGCGGAGAGCACGTCCCCGAGCCGCGCCGAGAGACTCTCCTTCTTTTTCAGGTAGCCCCCGAGCGTGAGCATCGCCACGTCCACGGCGAACGCGAACGAGGCGCTGAAGCGCACGACGTGCTGGAAGTAGCGCCGCGTCGGTCCCTTGCCGGGAACGCTGTGGAAGCGCGCGAGCGTGAGCGCCATGACGAATGACCGCACGGCGTTCGAGAGCGCGAAGCCCATGTGCCCGAAGAGCGCGGCATCGAACTCATCGACGCCTTGCCGGCGGTTCGGATTCCGCGCTGCGCTCATCTCGCGCAGCACGTAGGGGTGGCAGCGCACGGCGCCCTGCCCGAAGATGATGAGACTGCGCGTGAGGATGTTCGCGCCCTCGACCGTGATGCCGATCGGCACGCTTTCGTAGCCGCGCGCGAGATAGTTGCGCGGTCCCATGCAGATCCCCTTACCGCCGTGCACGTCCATGGCGTCGTTCGCGACCTGGCGCCCCATCTCCGTCAGGTGGTACTTGAGCATCGCGGAGGGGACCGAAGGCTTCTCGCCGGCGTCGATCGCGCCCGCGGTGACCGAGCGCGCCGCGTCCATGATGTAGGTGAGCCCGACCATGCGCGCGATGGCCGACTGCACGCCCTCGAAGCGGCCGACCGGCGCATTGAACTGGCGGCGGATGCGTGCGTAGGCGCCGGTCGCCCAGGTCGCTGCCTTCGCCCCGCCGGTCGCGTTGGACGGCAGCGAGATGCAGCGCCCGACCGAGAGCTGCTCGACGAGCATGCGCCACCCCTGGCCCGCCATCTGGGGTCCCCCGATGATCACCTCGAGCGGCACGAACACATCGCGACCCTCGATCGGTCCGTTCTGAAAGGGGATGTTGAGCGGGAAATGGCGCCGCCCGATCGTGATGCCGGGAGTGCTCCGCGGGATCAGCGCGCAGGTGATCCCGAGGTCGATGCGCTCGCCGAGCAGATGCTCGGGGTCGAACAGCCGGAACGCGAGCCCGACCACGGTTGCGACCGGCGCGAGGGTGATGTAGCGCTTCGCGAAGTTGAGCTTGAGTCCGAGGATCTCCTGGCCCTGCCAGGTGCCGCGGGCGACCACGCCGGTGTCGGGAATGGACGCCGCGTCCGATCCGGCACGCGGACCCGTGAGCGCGAAGCAGGGAATCTCCTCCCCGCGCGCGAGCCGCGGCAGGTAGTAGCTCTTCTGCTCGTCCGTGCCGTAATGATTGAGAAGCTCCGCCGGGCCCAAGGAGTTCGGGACGGCGACGGTCGAGGAGACCGTGGTGCTGCGGCTCGCAATCTTGGCGAGCACGCACGAGTGGGCGTACGCGGAGAATTCGAGTCCGCCGTAAGCCTTGGGGATGATCATCGCGAAGAAGCCCCGCGAGCGCAGGAACTGCCATACTTCGGGGGGCATATCGCCGCGCCGGTGGGTGATATCCCAGTCATCGACCATGCGGCAGAGCTCCTCGCACGGCCCGTCGAGGAACGCCTGCTCCTCGGCGGAGAGCTGCGCCTTGCGCGTCGCGAGCAGCCGCCCCCAGCGCGGTGCGCCGCTGAAGAGCTCGCCGTCCCACCACACCGTGCCGGCCTCGAGCGCCTCGCGCTCGGTCGCGGACATCGAGGGCAGCAGCCGCAGATACGCCTTCATGAACGGGCGGGTGACGAGGAGCTTACGGAGCGGCCGTACGTTGAGCGCCCACACGAGCGCGAGCACGATCCACAGCGTCCCCTTCCAGGCGCCGGCCGGTGCGCCGAGCACCGTGTAGGCGGCAAGGAGGAGCGTGAACGTCGCGGAGAACGCGAGGAGGCTCAAGCGGCGGTAGGCCAAGTAGAGCACGGCCGCGACGAACACGAGCGTGATGACGCCGCCCACCTGCGTGAGGGCGTAGGCGACCGCGCCGAGAGCGAGGAGCGTGAGAATTGCGCCCGCCATGGGCGCTAGCCGATGAGACTCCGCACGCCGTCGCGCTCCTCGCGAAGCTCCGTGAGCGTGGCCTCCATCCGCTTGCGGCTGAACTCGTCGATCGCGAGCCCTGGGACGATCTCGTAGGCGCCGTTCCGGCATGTGACCGGATAAGAGTAGATCACCCCTTCGGGTATCCCGTAGCTGCCGTCCGAGGGCACGGCCATGCTCACCCAGTCGCCCTCGGGTGTGCCGCGCAGCCAGTCGCGAACGTGGTCGATCGCGGCCGAGGCGGCGGAGGCGGCCGAGGAGGAACCGCGCGCCTTGATCACCGCCGCGCCGCGTTGCTGAACGACCGGGATGAACGTCTCGGCGATCCACGCCTGATCCACGAGCGCCAATGCCCGCTTGCCCTCGACCAGGCAGTGGCTCACGTCGGGGTACTGGGTCGAGGAGTGGTTGCCCCAGATCGTCATGCGACGGATCGCCGTCACGTGCTTGCCCGTCTTTGCCGCGAGCTGCGCGAGCGCGCGGTTGTGGTCGAGACGCGTCATGGCGGTGAAATTGCGCGGCTCGAGCCCCACCGCGTTGGCGCGCGCGATGAGCGCGTTCGTGTTGGCGGGATTGCCGACGACCAGCACCTTCACGTCACGGCGCGCGGCCGCCGCAAGCGCCTTGCCCTGTGCCGAGAAGATCTGCGCGTTCGCGAGCAGCAAATCCTTGCGCTCCATGCCGGGACCGCGCGGGCGCGCGCCGACGAGCAGAGCCGCATCGCAGTCGCGGAACGCCACATTCGCATCGTCCGTCGTCACCACCCGGTTGAGCGTCGTGAACGCGCAGTCGTCGAGCTCCATCGCGATGCCCTGTAGAGCGGGCAGGGCGGGAGTGATCTCGAGCAGATGCAGGTTGATGGGCTGGTCCGCACCGAGCATCGCCCCGGAGGCGACACGAAAGGCCATGGCATAGCCGATCTGTCCGGCCGCGCCGGTGATGGCGACATTCAGCGGCTGCTTCATGAGGGGCTCCGCGATACGGAAGCCCGGATTCTACTGGCGCCCGCCGCCCTGCGCCCACCCGGGGCTTGACACGGAAGTAGTGTTGTAGTTATATAGCACACTATATCGAGGTGGCTGGGCGGGTGCCCCCACCAGCTGGGATTGGGACTGAAACCGGAGGTCGTTGTCATGAACACTTCAATCGCTCGAAACATGAGAGTCATCCTCTTCGCCGTCGCCTCTCTCGCACTCAATGCCGCGCTGCTGGCCGGAACGATTCCGCTGGTCTGGTACAGTAGATAGCTAATCGTGCGCAACGGAGCGACCGCGAGACTCGATGGATCCGCACTGGGATGACAGCCTTCCGATCTACCGGCAACTGCGAGACCGGGTTGTCGCGATGATCCTGGAAGGCATCCTGAAGGAGGGCGATGCCTTGCCCTCCGTCAGGAACGTGGCCGCCGAGTTTCGCTTGAATCCGCTCACGGTGCTCAAGGGCTACCAGCAGCTCGTGGACGAGAGCCTCGTCGAGAAGCGCCGCGGCCGCGGGATGTTCGTGAGCACCGGGGCGCGCGAGGCGCTCATGAAGGACGAGCGGGCGCGGTTTCTTTCCGAGGAATGGCCGCGGGTCCGGGCGACGATCCAGCGGCTCGGACTCTCCGCCGCGGAGCTGCTCCACGCCGCGCCGCCCGCCGCCCCGCCGACACCACTACCTACCGCATCGGGACAGGATCATGGCGACGGTCATTGAGGCGCGCGGGCTCACCAAGTCCTACGGGGCGACCCGCGCCCTCGACGGGGCGAGCTTTACCGTGGACACCGGACGAATCGTCGGAATGATCGGTCCGAACGGCGCGGGCAAGACCACCGCACTCAAGGCGGTGCTCGGGCTCACCAGCTTCCAAGGCGAGCTCTCGGTGCTGGGACGCAATCCGCACAACGAGCGCGACAGGCTGATGCAGGACGTGAGCTTCATCGCCGATGTGGCGGTGCTGCCGAAATGGCTGCGCGCGAGTCAAGCGCTCGATTTCGTGGCCGGCGTGCATCCGCGCTTCGATCGCGCTCGCGCCGAGGCCTTCCTGCGCAAGACCGATATCCGGCTCGGCAGCCGCGTGCGCGAGCTCTCGAAGGGCATGGTCACGCAGCTGCACCTCGCGCTCATCCTCGCGATCGACGCGCGCCTGCTCGTCCTCGACGAGCCGACGCTCGGGCTCGACCTCCTCTATCGCCGCCGCTTCTACGACACGCTGCTCGAGGACTACTTCGACAAGGACCGCACGATCGTGCTCACCACGCACCAGGTCGAGGAGATCGAGAACCTGTTGACCGATGTGATCTTCATCGACCGCGGCCACGTGGTCCTCGAAAGCTCGGTCGAGGCGCTCTCGGCACGCTACGTGCAACTCACCGTCAACCCCGACGTCGCGGAGCGCGCACGCGCGCTCAAGCCCTTCTACGAGCGCGAAGTCTTCGGGCGCGTGGCGATGTTCTTCGAGGGTCACCCCTCAGAGGAGCTCGCCGCGTTGGGCGAGGTGCGTACCCCCTCGATCGCGGACCTCTTCGTCGCGAAGATGCAGAGTGCGCACTGACATGAACGCAAATGCCGTCGAAACAGCACGCGAAGCTCCTCTTGCGCGGACCGCGCACGTCCGTCCGCTCGCGACGCTCGTCAGGCGCGAGTTCTGGGAGCATCGGATGCTCTGGATCACGCCGCTCGTCATTGCCGCGCTCATGATCTGCGGTGCGGCCTTCGGTCGCATGCAGTTCGACGCGCACCGGGAGGTGCTGCCGCTGCAGGCGGCGCGCGCGCTGTTCGCGCTTGCGGTCTGGGGATTCAGCGTCGCACAGTACTTCACGATGTCGCTGGTGCTCTACCTCTACGCGGCCGAATGCCTGTACGCGGAGCGGCGCGACCGCAGCATTCTCTTCTGGAAGTCGATGCCGGTCTCCGATGCGCGCACGGTGCTCGCGAAGGCACTCGTCGCACTCGTCATCGTGCCGCTCGG
>Ga0335072_10012395_pt1 | contig 12168 bp, 12 predicted proteins | sample Lox_Sample_21_FD_206725 | JGI IMG/M metagenome (GOLD analysis project Ga0335072, IMG submission 206725) | Soil microbial communities from Loxahatchee National Wildlife Refuge, Florida, United States - Lox_Sample_2.1 | ecosystem: Environmental > Terrestrial > Soil > Wetlands | place: USA...
CGGAGACATTTTTCAAGTCGTATTGTCACAACGGCTGGACTTCACTCCCGGAGTGGCTCCCTTTGATCTGTATCGCGCCCTGCGGCAGGTGAATCCGTCGCCTTATCTTTATTTCCTGCGAATTGACGGCACGCATATTCTCGGATCTTCTCCAGAGATGCTGGTGCGAGTCAATGGGCGAGTGCTGGAATACCGGCCGATTGCGGGCACCCATCCCCGTGGCAACGACGAAGCCGAGGACGCGCGTCTCGAACTAGCGATGCGTAACGACGATAAGGAACGCGCCGAGCACGTAATGCTCGTCGACCTTGGCCGCAATGATCTTGGCCGCGTCAGCGAATACGGTTCGGTCAAGGTCAAAGATCTTATGTACGTGGAGCGCTATTCTCACGTGATGCATTTAGTTTCGGCGCTGCGAGGCACTTTGCGCAAGGATTTGGACGCGCTCGATGCTTTTGCGGCTTGCTTTCCTGCGGGAACACTGAGCGGTGCGCCGAAAGTGCGTGCCATGCAAATCATTGAAGAGTTGGAGCCCACGAGGCGCGGGATCTACGGGGGATCCGTCCTGTACGCAGACTTCGCCGGAAATCTGGATTCGTGTATCGGAATTCGGACCCTGCTCATGCGCGGCAAGAAAGCGTATCTGCAGGCCGGAGCCGGCATCGTGGCGGATTCTGATCCGGCGACCGAATTCCAGGAATCGATGAACAAGGCCCAGGCCCTTCTTAAAGCTGTGGAAATGGCGCGACGCGGCCTCTAGGTAGCCGCCTTCAAACCGCATCACCCGGAATCGTTATCCCCAAGGGCCGATTTCAATCTAAGCGGCGTTCTTGTCCTGGTCCTTATCAGTCAGATCCCGGCCGGCTTTCTTGAGCCGTTCGGCGGCGTCCTTGGCGGCCTCTTTGCCCTTGCCGAGGGCGTCCTGCGCTTTGCCTTCGGACTGCTTTTCGGCGCCCCGTACTTCTTCTTCCTTGTCGCCTGACGATTCGCCGGCTTGACGTTGCGCTCGTCCGGCAATGTCTTTCGCTTTACCTTCGATACTGTCCTGGTTCATCTCGCCTCCCAGAGTTATTGGTTGAACAATTTCGGTGAACATCCTTAAAGAGTAAGGTGCGCCGGGGCTGTGGGGGGTTGCGGAAATTCCATTCGGCAAGGGGGCGGAGCGAATATCGGCAACTAGCGGTTTTGAAACGACCATCTTAACTTCAAGTCTTAATTGCCCGGAAATCACCGAGGAATCACGATGAAGTTGCATTTGGCACGTATTGATAACCTTCGAAAGCTTTATATCGATCAGATTCAGCACCTGCACTTCGCCGAGAGTCAGATTATGGAAGCGCTCCCAAAAATGATTGAGGTCGCGGACGATACCGAATTGAAAGCTGCGCTGCAGACACACCTGCAAGAGACAAGGGAGCATGCTTCGCGACTCGAGCAGATTCTGCAGGAGGCGATTCACAAGCTGGAATCGAAGAAGGATAAGGCGATCTCGGCAATCATTAGCGAGGGCGAAGACACCATCAAAGACGCAAGCAATGCCGCCGTCCGTGATGCCGCGATCATTACCGCCGCGCAACGCGTAGAGCACTACGAGATAGCGGCATATAGGTCCGTGCGGAACTTTGCCCAAATCATCGGTGAAGCACAGCAGGGTGGCCTGCTCCAGCAGACGCTCGATGAAGAGAATCACGCGGATGAGGTTCTGACTGGCATTTCAGCTTCCGCAGACACGCGCGCTGCTAAGGCAGCTTAAAAACCCCGCGCTTTTCCCTCTCGTCCCCGGTTTCGACTCGCGAACCTGGATTTCGTCAGAATCTTGCCTCCGGACGCTTACATCCATTGACTGACCTGCCCGCATCTTTCTATTCTCAGTTGTGCCATTCTCAATGACTCCGAAGTGCTGTAAGCTAGGCTCGCGTGGCTCGGTAAGGGTTTGCCGCGATGTGGCTCGTGTTGATCTCCATATCCTGGTTTCACGTTTGAAGGCGATTTCATGAAGATGCTTGCGTTTCTGTGTTTGCTGGGCTTGGCGGCAGTAGTTGCCGGCTGCGGGAGCAATACAATTGCTTCAGTCCCCAACAGTACGGTGAATGGGAATTGGGAGGCAGAACTGTTTGAGGGCGCCGGACCGTCGGCGGGGCCAGGTCTGAATTTCATGGCCAACTTCAACCTGAGTACGACGAATGGCAACGGTACTGAGGGGGTCAACGTCCCCTACTTTGCTTTCCTCAATAGCAATCCCTGTTTTCCGACCGGTGCGGCAAGAATTACCTCAACCGCCCAATTGACCAACAGCACGAATACAGGCCAGATCACGGGCTCGATTACGTTCAGCATCACGTCGGGAACGGGTAATGTACTTATGCTCAACGCCGTCCCGCCCGCGGGCGAAATCATCGGAACATCGAACAATAACGTCATGACCAATGGTGCGGTGAACGGTCAATGGTGGCTAACGCCTGGCAATGATCCCTCTGATAGCGGGTGCACTGCTGGCAGCGCGTCGAGTCCGCTACCCTTCATCATGTGTCAGAATGCGGCGAAGTGCACCACAGCCATCGGCCCGTCGATTTCCGGCCACGAGCTCTGATTCAGGGCGTCTGTGGGATGAGCTTCCCCGCCCATCCTTTCTTCCTTGTGCCCCGCTGCTATAAAGTGGGAACGATGAAGCGCGACGGAACACCACGCCCGTTGGGGCGGATCGCCGCATCGGTCGGTGGCCGCGTGATCGGCGATGCGGCTATCGAGGTGCGCCGGGTCGCCAGCATCGATTCCGCCCAGGCGGGGGACCTCGTCTTTGTTGACGATGAAAAACATCTAGCCGCTGCTCTACACTCTGGGGCCAGCGCCGTAATCGCCGGCGAGTTTGCGGCTGCGGATTCCTCTTCGCCTCCACTGCTGATCACGAATCATCCCAAGCTTGCCTTTGCACGGGCAGCACGGCTGCTTGATCAAGACATCGCCTCCGACGATACCGGAGTACATGCCACGGCAGTCGTGCATCCAAGCACCGTGCTCGGGCCACGCGTTTGCATTGGTGCGCGAGCTGTGGTCGGCCCCGAGGTTCAAATCGGTGAAGGCACACACATCGGCGCCGGGAGCGCGATTGGCGAGGGTGTGCGGATCGGACGCGATTGCGAAATTTATCCAAATATAACCGTCTATCCGGGGACAGTGCTTGGTGACCGCGTGATGGTTCATGCAGGCGCGGTGTTGGGCAGCGACGGTTTTGGATACGTCCGCGATCCAAACACCGGCTACTATGAGAAGTTTCCCCAGGTTGGACGTTTGGTCATTGAGGACGATGTGGAGATTGGTGCGAACGCGACCGTCGATCGCGGCGCGCTCGACGAAACCCGCATCCGGCGGGGAGCAAAGATCGACAACCTGGTTCACATCGGTCATAACTGCCAGATCGGCGAAGATGTCGTCATCGCTGCCCAAACGGGCCTTTCGGGGAGCATCGTCATCGAAAATGGCGCCGTACTTGGCGGACAAGTCGGGATTGGCGAACACGCGCGGATCGGGGAGGGCGTGATGATCGGTGGCCAAGGTGGGGTTCTGCCCAACAAGATTCTGCGAGGGAAGGGCATTGCGTTCTGGGGAACTCCCGCGCAACCGCTGCGAACCTACCTGAAACAGTTGGCGACATTGGCCCGTCTGGCGAAGAAGGACTGAGTCGCAAGACCGCAGGAGCTCCGAAAATATGGCTGTCATCGTCATCGGCGGACACACACGCAGCGTGGGCAAAACCAGCGTTGTGGCTGGGCTAATCTCGGGGCTGCGCGATTTTGGGTGGACCGCCGTGAAGATTACTCAATATGGACATGGTATCTGCTCAGCGAAAGGGGGGGCCTGCGATTGCGCCACTGCGGACCACTCCTGGGCGATTTCAGAAGAGACCGACCGTGCCGGGGAGTCCGACAGTTCGCGTTTCCTGAGCGCCGGGGCGGTTCGGGCTCTTTGGATACGAACCGAGCAAGGCCGGCTGGCCGAAGCCATGCCTGCTTTCCGCGAGAAAATCGCGAACGCTGCGAATGTGATCATCGAGTCGAATAGTGTCCTGCGGTTTCTGCGGCCGGATTTGTATATGACCGTGCTCGATCCGGCCGCCGCAGATTTCAAGAATTCCGCGCGCGAGTTCCTCGATCGCGCTGATGCCGTGATCATGCATGAGAGCAGCGAATCCGTATGGCAATCCGTCTCGCTCAAGCCGGTCGTTGACCGGCCGCTGTTCCGCATCCACCCTCCGCCCTATATCACGCCGGAAATTCTCGAGTTCATCCGCTCCAACCCCCGCATGCAAATGCTCGGGCAAAAGAACTGAGAGTTTGAAAGTGAGAACTGGCGGGGGCTTTTGCTATCCTTGCCCGTGCGGCAAATTCATTCCAGCGCCTGGCTCCTGGTTCTCCTCTCCGCCGGTCTTCAGGTGCTCATTTTCCCGCTTCCAAACCTGTATGTGCTTTCCTGGATCGCGCTCGCGCCGCTGATTCTCGCGTTGCTGCGCGCCCATCCGAAGGGAGAGTTAGAAATTGCTGGTCTGGTGCGGCTTGGGCCCGCAAACCCCCTGCAGGGGTTCGTGCTCGGCTATGTGTGTGGAATCCTCTGGTATGCCGGGACCTGTTATTGGGTCTACGACACCATGCGGAAATACGGCGGGCTGGAGGCGCCCGTAGCGGCGCTCGCCCTCATCCTTTTTTGTTGTTATCTCGGGTTGTATCATGGCGCATTCGGATTGCTCATTGCACTCATCGCGCGCTCACCGCGAGATGATCGGCGAGCGCTGGTCCTGGCGCCGTTCTTCTGGGTTGCGGTGGAACTGGCGCGCACGCGCGTCACCGGTTTCCCCTGGGACTTGTTGGGTACGGCGCAGGTTGACAACTCCGCGCTATGCGGCATTGCGGCTCTGACCGGAGTCTATGGAGTGTCGTTCGAGATTCTGCTGGTGAATGTCGCGCTGGCGGCCGCGTTTCTGATTCCACGGGAGAAGCGAAGGTCGATGTTGATGGCTGCCATTGCGGCTGCAGTTGTGTTGCAGGCTGGAAGCCTTATCGAAGTTCCAAAATCCCGTGCCGATCATATGGCTTTGCTGGTGCAGCAGAACATCCCCGTTTCGGTCGACTGGACTCCCGAATACTTTCAGCAGACTCTGCGTGACTTGGCTAACCTGACGGAGAAATCCGTCGCTGTCCAGTCCGCTGGAAAATTTGATCTGATCATTTGGCCGGAATCGCCTGCGCCATTTTTCACGAACGACCCTCGATTTCGCGATGCACTCACGCAAATTGCGACCCAGACGAGATTGTGGACCGTCACCGGCGCGATCGGAGTCGCACCGGCGAGTAAGGCGAATGGGACCGTCTTCAATTCCGCCGTGCTGATTGCACCCTCCGGGGAATGGACTGCGCGTTACGACAAAGTGCATCTGGTGCCATTCGGTGAATATCTCCCGTTCCCGCATCTGTTCGCTTTTGCCGGAGGGCTGACCAAAGAAGTCGGGCAATTCGAGCCCGGACGCTCGCGAAAGCCGCTGAATGCCGGCGGCGAGCAACTCGGAATTTTCATCTGCTACGAATCAGTTTTTCCGGATGAAGTCCGGCAGTTCGCCAAAAACGGCGCGCAGGTGTTCGTTAACATCTCCAATGACGGATGGTACGGCGACAGCGGCGCGTACGCGCAACATCTGAACCAGACGCGCATGCGAGCGATCGAAAATGATCGCTGGCTGCTCAGTGCGACGGATACCGGCGTGACCGCCTCCATCGACCCGGCGGGACGCATCGTGGAACGGCTTTCACGCAAACAGCGCGCCGCGCTGGCCGCGCCCTATGCCCTCACTCCCGTCACCACTTTCTATAGCCGCCATGGCGACTGGTTCGCCTACGCGTGTGCGATAATTTCTTTAGGGGCGCTGATTGTGCGCTTCGTATCCCCTACTATCCAGAAAAAGGTCACATTGTCCCCATGAATCAGGAACTCGAGCAGGAATATGAGAAAGTAAGCAAGAAAGTGCACGACCTGCGGGAGTATCTTTGACGCGGAAAAACTCCGTCCGCAACTAGCCGAAATCGACAAGCAAGCCGCCGACCCGAATCTCTGGTCGAACCCGCAGCGCTCGCAACAGATCATGCGCGAGAAGAAGCGGTTGGAGCACGTCCTTACCACCGATGCCGATCTGCAACGGCGTAGTGGCGATATCAGTGCATACTTTGAACTCGCCCAAGAAGGCGAAAGCGTGGACGGCGATCTGCAGCGCGAGATCCAGTCGCTGCGCGAGTTGATCGACAAGCTCGAGACCGAAACCCTGCTTTCCGGTGAGAATGACCCCCGCAATGCGATTGTGACTATCCACCCGGGTGCAGGCGGGACTGAATCGCAGGATTGGGCCGATATGCTCCTGCGCATGTATTTGCGATGGGCGGAGCGGCAGGGGTTTGAAACCGTGCTTTACGATTATCAGCCCGGAGAAGAAGCCGGGCTGAAGTCGGCCACCTTCGCCGTGAATGGCGAATACGCGTTCGGACTGCTGCAAGGTGAGATCGGCGTACACCGTCTGGTTCGCATCTCTCCCTTCGATCAGGCCAAGCGGCGGCACACTTCATTCGCCAGCGTGTTTGTGTCTCCAGAAATCGACGACAGCATTGAAGTCGTGATCAAGCCCGAAGACATTCGTGTCGATACCTATCGTTCGAGCGGCAAGGGCGGTCAGCACGTGAACACAACCGACTCGGCCGTGCGGATCACTCACTTGGCGACCGGATTAGTAGCGAATTGCCAGAATGAGCGCTCGCAGCATAAGAATCGCGATCGGGCCATGAGCATGCTTCGCTCAAAGCTATACGAATTTGAGATGGAGAAAAAACGCGAGGCCACGAAAAAGATCGAAGACTCCAAGCTCGATATCGACTTCGGATCGCAGATTCGTTCGTACGTCCTGCAGCCCTACCGCATGATCAAAGATCATCGGACGAAAGTCGAAGTCGGGGACGTGGATCGCGTGCTCGATGGAGACTTGCAGCCGTTTATTCGAGCCTATCTGCTGGCAAGACGCGGAGAAAGGCAGTGAAGCCGGAGCCATCCGGTAAAACAAAACGGCGAAGATCACAGCCGACGCCGATTCCGCTCGGATCGAGATTTCTTCGCGCATTTCAATTTGCCGCGAAAATGCACGCCGGCCAGGCGCGCAAGGCTTCCACAATTCCATACATCGCGCATCTGATGGGCGTTGCGTCTTTAGTGCTGGAGGCCGGTGGGGATGAGGATCTCGCGATTGCTGCCCTGCTGCACGATGTAGTGGAAGATTGCGGCGGAGCGTCGATTCTCAGCAAAATCCGGCAGCAGTTTGGAAACCGGGTAGCAAAAGTGGTCGACGGCTGCACGGATACCGATACGTATCCCAAGCCCCCGTGGCGCGAGCGCAAGGAAAACTATCTTGCCCACCTGAAAGATGCCGACGCCGGCACCCGCCTGGTTTCCGCCGCCGACAAACTGAACAATGTCCGCTCGATTCTCAGCGACTATCGCGAAACCGGGGAACTTGTCTGGGCGCGTTTCAATGGCGGACGCGAGGGCACACTTTGGTACTATCGGGCGTTGCTCGACGAATTTCTTCACGACCCTCCCAATCGCATTACCCGCGACCTTGATCTCGCGGTACGAGAACTTGAGTCACTGGCAAACTCTGCCGGCACTGCGCGAAAATCTACTTAACTGAGCTATGCAGCGCATCATTGATCAAATCCGCGCCTCGAAGTTGCCTTCCGGCATGATGCAGTTTGCCGCGCGTGGCGCGCTGCAGGTTCCACCGCCTGAAAACATTGAAATCCTCGTGTATCTCGCTCTGCACAACAAGGTTTTTGGAGACCTCGCGCGCATGACCCTGGCAGGGTGGGATGAGAAAGCCTGCATGGCAGCCGCCGCCGATCCGCAAACGTCGCGCGAAATTCTCGATTATTTCATCCACCCCGACAACCTGCGGCCGAAATTACTGCCGCAATTACTTGAAAACCCTTCCGTTCCAGAGAGCGAGATTGTAAAGCTCGCCATCTCGGGATTAAGCGAGACCATCGACACGCTGCTCAACAGCGCGCGCGTCCAATCGCTTGCCGCCGTGCTGGTCGCGATGAAAGCCAATCCGTATCTCAATCAGAAACAGGCGCAAGAACTGGAGAAACTGACTGCACCCTCCCCGGACGTGACTCCCGTGCAGGGTGCGCCGATAGCGCAGGAATTGGCGCCGGAATCGTCCGCTGAAACTTCAGAATCGCGGGAAACGCAGGCGGATACCGAGAACGCCGGCTCGGAGCACGATGAAGAAGTATCAGCGTACCTGAAGGGTCATGCCGAGGAGATTGCCGCGGAAGGTGATAAGCCGTTTCAATCGATTGGAGGAGCGCTCGAATTGCTCGGCGAGGACTACTTTCCGGTTACGCAACAACCGGACGTGACGCCGGCCGCCGAGAAGCCGCAAGCGTCAGCCCAGGCGAAAACCGCAGTTGCCGCCGGGGCGCAGAGGAAACCGCATCCTCCCGACGGCCAGCCTAAACGCGAGAACGCTCTGCAGAAAATCAATTCGCTCGATGTCAAAGGACGCATTCAACTCGCTCTGAAAGGCAATAAAGAAGAGCGATCCCTCCTGATTCGCGACGGTACCAAAGTGGTCGCGCTCGCAGTGTTGGAAGCACCGAAGCTTTCGGACGGGGAAGTAGAAAAGTTCGCCAGCCAGAAGAATGTGCTCGAGGCCGTCTTGCGGCAGATTCCCTTGAAGCGCCGCTTCATGAAGGACTACATCGTTGTTCGCAACCTGGTCGCGAATCCGCGCACCCCGCTCGACCTGGGATTGAGTCTCATGAAGAACCTGTTGGCGCAGGACCTAAAGAATCTCTCCGCCAATAAAGAAGTATCGGAAACCATTCGTAAGCTGGCGCTGAAAATGTTCAAACAGAAGCTGGAAGCGGCAAATAAGAAATAGATCCGAGGGATGCGTGGCTTCATTACCACAATCAGATCCGATTCGCGACTTGCTGATGCGATCCAAGACTATCGCCGTGGTGGGGCTGTCCTGCAATCCCTTGCGGCCTAGCCACGGAGTGTCAGCCTACATGCAGAGCCACGGCTATCGAATGATTCCGGTGAATCCGCGGATAGAAGAATGCCTCGGCGAGAAAGCCTACCGGTCATTGAACGAGGTGCCGGAAAAAATCGACATCGTCAATATCTTTCGCCGGCCGGAGTTCGTCGAGGAAGTCGTCGATCAGGCTATCCAACTCAACCCGGCCGCCATTTGGATGCAGGAAGGTATCATTCACGAAAAAGCCGCGCAAAAAGCACGCAACTCCGGAATCTTCGTCGTAATGGACCGCTGCATCCTCGTGGAACATCGGGCAAGATTCCGCTAGTCAGCGCGCAACTCCGACGAAAACGACTGTGGCATCATCATGCACACCGGATCCGTTGGCGAATGCGCGGACATCATCGACAATCGTTACGGCCGAAGCAGTCGGCTGGGCGGCGTGCTTCGCCAGGCGGTCCACGCCATATTCTTCTTCTTCCGGGGTTTCAGCCTCGGTAATGCCGTCCGAATAGAAGATTAGCTTCGAGCCGGGAGAGAGACTCACGCGCGTTTCCGAGTAATCCCCGCGGCCCAGACCAAGCGGCAACCCACGCTCGGTCTCGAGAAAATGCGGCCCGCCGTCGTCGATGAATAAAGGCTGCAGGTGTCCAGCATTGGCGAAACTGACGGTTCGTGTCCGCGGGTCCAGGACCCCGTATACCATGGTCACGAACTTGCCCGCCGGAAAATCATTGACCAGCAACTGGTTCAGACGGGTGAGAACTTCGCCGGGAGAGCACGCTTCGGCCAGCGATCTCAATATGCCCCGCGTGGCCGACATCAGGAGCGCGGCCGCCGTGCCTTTCCCGGAAACATCGGCCAGCACGATTCCCAACTGTCCGTCAGGAAAAGGAATGAAATCGTACCAGTCCCCGCCTACGGCCCGTGCCGGTTCGCTCCGGCCAGAAATCATAAACCCGGGGATATAAGGGGAACTCTTGGGCAACAGCGCTTCCTGGATCGCGCGAGCTTCCTGCGCGTCGCGATCGAGAGCGGTGCGGGCGGCACGTTCGTTCTGAAATCGCTGGGCATTGTCGATAGCCACCGCGACGTGGTCGCATAATGCCTGCAGAATTCTCAACTGCTCGCGAGGAAATGCGTCCAACTTGGGATGAGACGCGGTGAACACCCCCACCAGCCGTTCGCCCACTTTCAACGGAATCGCCACCTCCGACAGCGTGGCTTCACCACAGGAAATGTAATAGCTATCCAGTCGAACATCAGGCGCGTAATGCATCGTCCCGGTTGCCGCAACATGGCCGACCATGCCCTCAAGGCCAATCTTCATGCGAAAACCTTTGCCGTGGACGGGACAGCCGCGCACGGCGCCCATCACCATTTCGCCACGTGCTTCGTCATGCAGATACACGCTCGTTTCCAGGCAGCCGAACGAATCGGTGACTTCGTTCACTACACTGTCAAGCAGTTGGTCCAGATCGAGAATCGAGGTGATTTTCTGTGCTGCCTTCTGTACGCGCTGTAACCCGTCGACTAGATCGGCAGGTTCAGGTCGACCGGGAAGTGCGTTGGGTGGATAAGCACCGATATGTGAAGTTGCCGCCATTGCCAGCCTGCTCTAAATGGAAGATGCGCAAAGGAGAGCTACGATTCTTTCTTTTGCCCTGCAGGCTTTTCTTGCGCAGACTGTTGCCGAGCAGTGTCCACTCGCGATGTTCCACGCTGCTGCTTGATTTCCTCCAGCCGGGAACGAATTCGTTTCTCCACTCCCTCATTCGTCGGATGGTAATAAACGCGGTCACGCAGGTTGTCGGGAAGGCACTGCATATCGGCGACTTTGGATTCAAGTTCGTGGGCGTATTGATAACCCTTGCCGTACCCCAATTTTTTCATCAGGCCGGTTGGCGCGTTGCGCAGATGCAGCGGAACCGGATCGGCGGAGGTTTGCTCGACATCGTGCTGCACGTTTCCATACGCGGTGTAAAGCGCATTTGATTTCGGTGCGACCGAAAGGTAAACGACCGCCTGCGCCAGCGCAAGATTTCCCTCCGGCATGCCCATGAAATCGACGGCATCGCGAGCGGCCATACAAAGCGAAAGCGCGTTGGGATCCGCCAATCCAATATCCTCGACCGACATGCGAACCACACGGCGTGCGATGTAGAGCGGATCTTCTCCGGCTTCGAGCATGCGTCCCAGCCAGTAAAGCGCGGCGTCGGGGTCGCTGTTGCGCACGGATTTGTGCAGCGCCGAGATCAGGTTGTAGTGCTCTTCTCCGGCTTTGTCATAGAGAAGAATGCGCTTCTGCAACGCGTCGCGGACAATCTCGTCCGTGATGTCCCTGGAAACGGATGTAGTTGCCCCACCCTGCTCGCGTTCTTTGTGAGAGGCCGGGAGCGCCAGTCCTGCCGCAACCTCCAGCACGTTGTAAGCGCTGCGTGCGTCGCCGCTGGTGTAGCTGGCGATTTTTCTGAGCACATCGTCGGATGCGCGAAGATTCAGTTCACCCAACCCCGTTTCGTGATCAGCCAGCGCGCGGCGAAGCAGCAGCACAATCTCATCCTCGGTGAGAGGCTGCAGCACGTAGACGCGCGTGCGCGAAAGCAGCGCCGAGTTGATTTCAAATGAGGGATTCTCCGTGGTCGCGCCAATCAACCGTATGTTCCCCTTCTCAACGTGGGGCAGAAACGCATCCTGCTGAGCTTTGTTGAAGCGATGGATCTCGTCAATGAAAACGATCGTGCGCGTCCCGTACTGGCGCGCGCGCTCGGCCTCCGACATCACCTGCTTGATTTCCTTGATCCCGGCCAGCACGGCGGAAAATTCGATAAACTCCGCCTTCGTCATGTGCGCGATGATCTTCGCCAGTGTGGTTTTGCCCGTGCCGGGAGGCCCCCAGAAAATCAGAGAGCCGGTGTCGTCTCGTTCGATCTGAACCCGCAGCGGCTTGCCCGGGCCGATCAGTTGCTCCTGTCCGACAAATTCGTCGAGCGTCCGCGGACGCATCCGGTCGGCCAGCGGCCGCGTAGGGTCGGCCGCATCGCGCGGATTCGGAATGGGCTGGAACAAACTCACAGAATTACCTTACGCTTGACGCG
>Ga0335072_10012396_pt1 | contig 12167 bp, 15 predicted proteins | sample Lox_Sample_21_FD_206725 | JGI IMG/M metagenome (GOLD analysis project Ga0335072, IMG submission 206725) | Soil microbial communities from Loxahatchee National Wildlife Refuge, Florida, United States - Lox_Sample_2.1 | ecosystem: Environmental > Terrestrial > Soil > Wetlands | place: USA...
TCGAGATCGCGTGCTTGGAGTAGGGGTCCCAGGCGTCCTTCTTGATCGCTGAGATCGTCGGTGCCATCACGAACAGGGTCAGGAACAGCGCAATCCCGACCAGCACCTGGTTGGGCGGCGTGTTCTGGGTCCCGAGCGCGCTGCGGACGAAGCTGAGGACGATCAGGATCCGGGTGAACCCGGTGACCGTGAACAGGATCGCCGGCAGGATCGAGATCCCGCCCATCAGCAGCAGGATCTGGAGTGCGTTGCTCGAGTCGACCTTCACGAGCGAGCCGTAATCCGACGCAGGACATCGAGCACACGGTCAGAGGGCTTCTCGGCCTGATCGGAGCCCGCAGGCTTCGCAGGCGGAACCTCTATACCGAGCGCTATTGCCTCTGCCTCGGAGTAGCTGCGGATGGGGGTGACGCCGTTCTCGGCGACTCCGACCACCAGCACCTCACGGCCCGCGCGCACGACCGCGACCGACCGGCCGCTACCCAGGGGAAGGCTCGCGACCTGCGTGAGGCCGGTGCCCGTCGGACGCGTCTTGCTCTTCTTCGCCTGCTTCATGATCCACGCGATTCCGTAGATCACGGCGATCACGATGAAGAGGCCTACGATCGTGCGAACGATGCTCGCCCCACCGCCGCCGGTGGAGGCGGCATGGGTCGCGACCGTGCTCCCGCTCAGGTGCACGGGCGTGTTCTCGCCCGTGGACTGGGCGAGGGCGGCCGCGCTCTGCACATGTGCGTGAGCGTCGGTGGTCGCAGCCACAGCCGGTGTGGCAGCAGTGAGCATCAGGGCGCCGGCAAGTGCGACGCCACGTGTGAACGTGAGCGACTTCATCGAGGGAAAGGACTCCGAGGGAGAGTCCTCCCGGTAATCGACCAGAACCCCCGGGGCCTTGAGTCAGGTCCCGCAGCGGGGGGTAGGAAGGTGAGATATGGCCCTAGTTACGCTGGATTGGTCGACCGCGGAGGTCAAGAACTCGAAGCTCACGGTGGCCCTTGAAGGCGACGTACCGAAGGGCTGGCGGAAGGCCTTCGAGGCGACGGTGCGGCTACTGGGTGGCGGGGATTGGGGCGAGATTCAGGTCAAACGGGACACGGTCCGGGTCAGCGATGTCGAGCCCGGCAGCGAAGAGAAGCTCCGCCACCACCTCGAGGCCGTCGTCCAGCAGGCCAACGCCGATGAGGAACTCGACGAGGAAGAGGAGGACGCGGCCCCGGACGCGGACAAATCCGGGCCCGGGGCCGGCGACGAGGACGAAGGTCCGGACGCCGAGATGACCCGGCGCTTCCGGTCGTTCTAGCCTGAGTCGACGCCGCTACGCGAGCGCCTTGCCGACCGCCTCGAGCAGCTGCGCGGGCTGGAACGGCTTGACGACGAAGTCCTTCGCGCCCTTCTGGATCGACTCGATCACCTTGCTCTCCTGGCCCAGTGCGGAGCACATCAGCACGCGGGCGCTGGGGTCGATCGCGATGATCTCGGCGAGCGCCTCGAGCCCGTCCTTCTCGGGCATCGTGATATCGAGGGTGGTCAGCTCTGGCGAGAGCGCCTGAAACTGCGTTACGGCTTCAGCGCCGTTGCCCGCTTCGCCGACCACCTCGTGGCCGCCGGAAGCGAGGGCATCGCTCACCACCTTGCGCATGAACGCGGCGTCGTCGACTACGAGTACACGGGCCATCAGGTCACGGCTCCTTCCACTTCGGATTCAGTCACTTCTGGGGTTTGGGGGTCAGGTGTTGTGGGTGCATCTGTTGGGGCAGTTGAGCGAGCAAGGTCCAGCATGCGCAGTCCTTCGCTCTCGAGCGCACTTAGGGACACGGCCCATTCGCCGTCCTCGGTGACCAGCAGCTGGCCGCGGGCGAAGCGCATTCCGTTCACGTACAGGTCGACCGGCGCGTCGGCGGCGCGGTCGAGGTCGACGACCGCTCCGAGCGGCAGCCCGAGGGCGGATCCCAGCGGCATACGCGACCGTCCGAGCTCGGCCCACACCCGGAGGCTGATGCCCCCGAGCGCCTCCTCGAGCGCGAGGCTGTGCGGGCTCGTGTCGACGGCCGACCCGGTGCCGTTCGCGGCTGAGCCGCCGGCGAGCCGGTCACCGGTCCGCTCGGCGCTCTCCTCGTCGATCGCGCGGACCATCCGCACGACGAACGCCCTGGGGACGAGCTGGATCAGCCGGCAGGCCTCCCCGGCGATCATGAACGTGGTCGAGGTCGCGTGCGGCGCGGTGCCGTAGATGTCGGCCGCGGCGCCCGGATCGTCGAGCACCCGCGTATCCGGCGTCGAGATCTCGATCTCCTGCCCGAGCACCACGCCGATCGCGGCGGCCGCGGCGGCCATCGTCTGGTTCGCGGCCTCGGCGATCGCCGACATTTGGAGCTCGGATAGGGGCGACGCCGGGGCGGCGTCCTCGGTCTCGTCGGGCGGGGCACCCATCGCGATCGCGAGGCTGCGCGCGCCGTCGGGCGTGAGCACGAAGATGTTGGCGCCGGTCACGCCGTCGACGTACGAGACGCTCGACGCGATCGAGCCGCGGGCCACGTTCGCGAACGGCGAGGTGCCGTCGTCGAGCACGGTGACGTCGCCGCGCTCCACGGCGCCCGGGACGAACATCTCGAGCACCTTGGCGATCGCCTCGGCGGTCGAGGCGCCGAGGCGCATCAGCGCCTCACGCGGCGTGATGTCCTGCTGCTGGCTCATCCGAACTTCCTCTCCGTGCCGGACACCTGGATCGCGCGGCGGGCGCCGTTGGAGCCGGGCTGAGCTCGCGCGAGCTTGACGTTCTCGGCGAACACGGTGACGCCCTGATCGGCCTGGGCGCCGAGCCGGATCACGCTGCCCGGCCCGAGCGACAAGATCTCATCGATCGGAAGCTCGATTGCGGCGACCTCGGCGCGGAGCGTGACCGGGACGCTGGCCATCGCGCGGCCGATCTCGGCGGCGCCGGCGGACTCGGCCTCCGCCTCGCGCGTCTCCTTGCCCGACAGGCGCTCGGCGACGGAATCGATCGCCAGCCAGGGAATCAGCAGTGCCATCGAGGCCGAGTGCTTGTTGACCCGGCTCTCGATCACGACCACGAACGTCGGCTCGGAGACCGCGGCGATCTGGCTCGTGTCGTTGTGCGTCTCGATGTCGACGATCGAGAGGCTGATCCCGGCGAGGTCCTGCCACACGAGCGACAGCTGATGGACGAGCGACTCGAACAGGCGCTGGGTCAGCACGTTGTCGATCTCGCTGAAGCGTCGCTCGCGCGGGGGCTTGTCGGCCGACCCGCCGAGCAACAGGTCGAGGCACATGAGCACGAATGACTGCTCGACGGTGAACAGCATCCGGGTACCCAGCGGTTGCACGTCGAGCGTGACGAACAGCGAGCCGGTCGGGAGCTGGGACTGCGCGCCCGACCAGGTGGCCTGGGCGCTGTTGATCGCCTCGAGCTCGATCGGCGTGCGCAGCTCGGTCGAGAGCCGGGTCACCGATGTCTGGCAGAAGGTGTCGATCGCGCGGGAGATGCGCCGCTGATGGTCGCTGGTGAACTTCGTCGGGCGCGAGAAATCGACTGTCCGCAGCCGCTGGCCGCGCCGCTGGGCGCCGCTTGCGGGCTGGTCGGGAAGCTGACCCTGCTTGGCCGCCTCGACGAGCGCGGCGACGCGGTCGCGATCCAGGATCTCGCTCATCGCCTCGCTCCTGTGAGCAGGGTGGTGGACGCGCCGCCCGCCTCTTTGACCGTGACCTTGCAACCGCTGACCTCGACCCGCATCGTGCGGCCGCGGTTGCCTCCGACCTCGGCCGCGCGGACGGACAGTCCGGATGCGGCCAGGCCCGACCGGACGGCCTCGGCGTTGCGGGCGCCGATGTCGAGGTCACCGAGCTCGAACATCCGCGCGCCTCCGGCGAGCACCGCCTCCAGGCGGCGTCGGCTGGCGCCGGCGCGGACGACGCGATCGATCAGCGCCGGAACCGCGAGGTCGGCGAACTTGCCGGGCTCGCGATCAGCTTCGGTGGACTCGGGCAGCACGATATGAGCGAGCCCGGCGATGCCCGCGAACCGATCGACCAGCGCCAGGCCGATGCACGAGCCGAGCCCGCGAGCGACGAGCTCATCGCCGTTCCGGCCTGACACTTCGATCTCACCCATTCGTACCGAGCCCATCACTATGCGGCGAGGCCCAGCGGCGTCAGCAGGTCCGTCACGCCACCGTCGGTCGGCAGTAGAACAATCGAGATCGAGCACGGCTCGTCGGCGACCTCGAGCTCGGAGTCGAGCACCAGCACGAGGTCGGGGGCCACGGCCTGGGTGAGCGCGAGCGAGGAGACGATCGCGCCCAGCATGTCGGTGGTCAGGTGTGGCGGGCAGGGACCCAGGCTCAGCCCGGTCATCGAGGCGAGCGCGTTCAGGCACGAGGTCCCGAGGATGTTCCCGATCTCCCGCAGGGCGGAGTCGCCGATTTCGCTGCCGGCCTCGACGCCGAGCAGCCGGCACAGGGCGCTGGCGCCCTCGCACGAGATCAGCAGTAGCACGAGCCCTTCGATGTCACCCTCGAGCGGGATCACGACGCTCGTGATCGATTCGTCGGGGCTGCCGCACGCCTCGATGGCGTCGGCCAGCGGCAACGCCAGCACGCGCGGCACGCTCAGCCCGACCTCACGGCCCAGCATCTGCGACAGCGCGGTCGCGGCGTTTCCAGAGGCGATGTTCGCCAGCTCCCGCAAAGCATCCAGCTGCAATTCGGTGTAGCGAGGGGTCACGGTCCGGTCTCCTGTGTGTGTTGGTTTCGGTGTTCTACGCGGCGAGGCTGATCGTGGCCGCGGCGCTGCTCTGGGCGGCGAGCGCGTCGCAGTCGACGATCAATGCGATCCGGCCATCGGCCAGGGCGGCGCCGCCGGATACCGGCTCGCCGTCCGAAACGATCGCCGGGAGCGGCCGGGTGACCAGCTCGCGCTGGCCGACCAGATCGTCGACCGCCAGCGCGAAGCGGCGGTCCTGGGTACGGATGATCACGACGAATTCGTGGTCGGAGGCCGCCTCGCGGCGGAGCACGCGGGCGCCATCGAGCAGCGGTAGCACGCCGTCGTCGAGCACCAGCATCGGCTTGCCCGCGACCGAGCGCACGATCTGCTCGGACAGGCGATGCGTGCGCTCGATCCGGTCCAGCGGGATCGCGAACGGCGCCCCGGAGACGTCGACCTGGAGCGCCGAAACGATCGCCAGCGTCAGCGGCAGGCGGATCTGCGCCAGCGTCCCGGCGCCCGGCGTCGAGTCGATCACGACCTCGCCCCCGAGCTGGCGGATCTTCTCTCTGACCGCGTCCATCCCGACCCCGCGGCCCGAGATGTCGCTCGTGGTCTCCGCGGTCGAAAAGCCTGAGGTGAACAGCAGCTCCACGGCGCCGCGCATGTCGATGGCGTCGGCGGTCTCCCGGTCGATCATCCCGAGCGACACGGCCTTGCCGGCGACGGCCTGCGGGTTGATGCCGGTGCCGTCGTCGCGGACCTCGATCACGACGCTGCCGCCGGCGTGGCGCGCGGCGATCTGGATCGTGCCGTGGCGCGGCTTGCCGGCCGCGAGGCGAGCCTCGGGCCGCTCGAGGCCGTGATCGAGGGCGTTGCGGACGAGGTGGACGAGCGGATCGCCGAGCGCGTCGACGACCGTGCGGTCGAGCTCGGTATCGCTCCCGATCAGCTCGAGCTTGACCTCCTTGCCGAGCTTGGTCGACAGGTCGCGGATCAGCCGCGGGAAGCGGAGGAAGACCACGTCGACCGGGATCATGCGGACCTGCATGACCATCGCCTGGAGCGCCTGCGAGCTGCGGGTGAGCTCCTGCACGGCCTGCTGGAGGCCCTCGATCTCGAGGTTCGCGGTCAGCGCCTCGACGGCGGTGCGGTGGATCACGAGCTCGCCCATCGAATGCATCAGCGCATCGAGGCGCTCCGCGTCGACGCGCACGGTGCGAGTCTGGGTCGAAGTCTTGGCTTCGGTCTTGGCCTCGGCCTTCGCGGCAAGGGCCGGCGCCTGCACCGGCTCGGCGGCCGGGGCGACGGGCGCGGCCGGCTGGGCGACGGGCGCGGCGAGGTGGGCGACGGGCTCGCCGGGGTTGGGGGCCACGGCCTCGGGAGTCGGCGGCACCTTGGCCTTCTCGCCGGGCACCTCCGCGACCTCGACGGTGAAGACCTCCGACACGCCGCGCACGTTGGCCGCGATCGTCTCGTCTTCGTGATCACTGGCGACCCAGGCGTCGATCGCTCGCCCTTGAAACTGCTCCAGAGCGTCTGGCGGGGGCGCACTCGCGAGGATCTCGCCGTGGTCTCCCAGCGCGGTCAGGACCATGTGCGCGCGGACCGCCGGCATCAGCACTTCGTCGTTGAGCGTGACGTGAACGCGCAGCACGCGGGCGCCCGCCTCCTGTGCCGCGATCACCGCCGCGTGGTCGAGCGGATCGGCGATCCCTACGCGAGCCATTTCCTGCTCGGGGGTGCGGGGCCGCACCAGCGAACGCAGCCGGGCGACGAGCGGCGCGGGATCGAGCGTCTCTTCGCCCTCGGTCTCGATCGACTCAACCGACGCGGACAGTACGTCCAGGCACGCGAACACGGTGTCGATGGCCTCGACCGGAAGGCCGTTGGTGCGCTGGCGCAGCAGTTCGAACACGTCCTCCATCGCGTGGGTCAGCTCCGCGATCCGGCTGAAGCCCATCGTCGCGCTCATGCCCTTGAGCGAGTGCGCGATGCGGAAGATCTCGTCGACCGTGCCGCGATCCTTCGGGTCTTCCTCGAGTCGCACAATCGCGAGATTCAGTTGTTCGAGGTGCTCGCGGGTCTCCGCGACGAACATCGGCATGTACTCGGAGGTATCCATCACGACTTTCGGTAGATGAAGGGGTGAATCGTCGCCAGACCGACCGAGGGCGCATCGGTGACCCGCTCAGTTCCGCCGATCACCAGAACCCCTCCCGGTCGGAGGGCGTGGGCGAGCCGGGCGTGCAGCTCGTCCCGGATCTGGTCAGCGAAGTAGATGACCGTGTTGCGACACATGATCAGTTCATAGCTCGACGCCTGCGGCCGGAGCTTGAGCAGATCGCCCACCTCGAACTGCGTCATCGCCCGAAGTGCCTGCTTCGCCTGCCACCCCGTGTCGGTGCGCTCGAACCACCGCTGCATCGCTGCGGAGGGGGCGCTGCGCGCGTCCTCCACGGTGAAAGCGCCGGTCTTGGCGCGGGCCACCATCCGCTGGTCGATGTCGGTGCCGACGATGCGGACCGGGACCCCTGGGATCGCCTGGCTGCAGACCGCGGCGAGCGTGTACGCCTCCGCCCCGTACGAGCAGCCGGCGCTCCAGGCGCGCACGCGCCCGCCCGAGGCCAGTTCCCTGAGCAGCCCGCCCTCGAGCCGCGCCCACTGGTCGGGGTGGCGCCACAGCTGCGAGACGTTGATCGTGACCCGGTCCAGCAGTTCCTCGAGCATTTCCTTGTCGGCCCGCACACGCTCGAGCGCGTCGGTCAGCCGGGTGTAGCCGAGGCGTGCGAAGAACGAACGCAGCCGCCGCTCCATCTGCGGTCGCTTGTACTGCGCCAGGTCGATGCCGTTCAGCCTGCGCAGTCCGTCGCAAAAGGCGACGTAGTCGTCGGCGGCGACCAGGTCGCTCTTCGGGGTTCCGAGCGCCGCGTCGTGGCCGCGGTGCCGAGCGAGCGCCGGCCGCTGAAAGGCGCGGGTCTCGCGCTCGCTCATGCCCGGGCCTCGTTCGAGATTGCCTGCGCCAGGCGGCCGAGGTCGAGCACGTCGTCGGCCAGCCCGGCATCGACGATCGCGCGCGGCATCCCGAACACGGTGCAGCTGTCCTCGGACTCGACCAGGATCCGGCCGCCGTGGCGATGGACCTCGCGCGCGCCGCGGAGCCCGTCGTTGCCCATGCCGGTCAGGACGACCAGCAGCATCCGCTCGCCGTACGCGCGTGCCGCATCCTCGATCAGGAGGTCGGCGCGGGGGCGCAGGCCGCCGACCGCGGGCTCGTCGGTCAGCGTCGTACGACCGTCGTAGGCCAGGCGCAGGTGCCGGCCGCCCGGCGCCAGCAGCGCGGTGCACGCGTCGAGCTTCTCGCCGCCGGTGGCCTCGCGTACGTTCAGCGCGCTGGTCGCGTTCAGGCGCGCGGCGAGCGACCCGGTGAAGCCGGCCGGCATGTGCTGGACGATGAGCGTGCCGACCCCGAGCGGCGCCGGCAGCTTCGGGACCAGCGCGGCGAGCGCGCGGGGGCCGCCGGTGGAGGTGGCGATCAGCACGAGCTTGTCGCCCCTGATGACCCGGGCGGGGCGCGGCGGCGCGACCGGCGCGCCGTTGTGAGCTAGTCGACGCGGACCGCGCGAGGCGGCCGCCAGCTTGACCTTGCTGCCGAGGTTCTCGATGAACGCATCGAGGCTCTCGTTAGCGGTCGGCTTGGGCACCAGATCGAACGCGCCCTCGGCGAGCGCGTCGACCGCGCGCGCTCCATGGGCGGCGGAGAACGCTGACACGACGACCACCCGGACGTTGCTGTCCGCGCGGCCACGCAGCGCCCGGAGGACGCCGAGCCCGTCGAGGCCCGGCATCGTCAGGTCGAGCGTCATCGCGTCCGGACGCTCGCGCTCGCACAGGGCGAGCGCCTCGTCGCCGTCGCGGGCACTGCCCACCACCTCGACCCCGGCCTTGGTCAGCGAGCGGGTGACGATGTTGCGCATAAGAGCGCTGTCGTCGACGACGACGACCCGCGCCGGGGTGGTGGTGGACATGTTCGGGTTTCGGTGTCGGTGTGGAGCCTCAGGCGGCGAGCGGGAGATCCGGCTCGGAGAAGATCGCGCCGGCCTTCAGCAGCACGACGAGGCGGTCGCCGATCTTCGCGATCGAGTCGATCAGCGTCGTGTCCGCCCCGGGCGCGTCCTGCATCTGCTCGTCTTCAACCGTCAGGACCTCCTCGACGCCGTCGACGATCACCCCGGCGGTCTCGGAGCCCGCCTCGACGATCACGATCTTCGTGTCCTCGGTGAGCTCGGAGGGAACGCCCAGCCGAGCCGCAAGGTCGTACACGGGAACGATCCGGCCGCGAAGGCTGATCACGCCACGGACCCAGTCGGCGCGCGAAGCGACCGACCGCGGCTCGGAGTAGCGGATGATCTCGTGGACCTGCTGGATCGCGAGCGCATAGTGCTCGGTGCCCAGCGTGAAGACGACAAGCTGGCGGGGGTTGTTTGCGTCTGGCATGACGGTTTGCTCCTTGCAGAAATCAGACGAGCCGGGGTGGCGACGCCGTTCCCATCAGTGGGTCCGGTACCCCGGTACTCGTCACTTGCGGCGCGTAGCTTTAGGTTTTGGCGAGGGCCTGGCGCGCTACGCGTCGGCGGGCGCGGCGGGGTCGGCGGGCGCGGGCGCGCCGACGGCCATCTGGCCGAGGACCTCGGTGACGCGGAGCCCGAACTGCTCGTCGATCACGACTACTTCCCCGCGGGCGATCGCGGTGCCGTTGACGAGCAGATCGACCGGCTCGCCGGCCATCCGGTTGAGCGTGATGATCGAGCCCTGGCGGAGCTCGAGCGTCTCGCCGACGGTCATCCGGGTCCGGCCCATCTCGACGCTGAGGTCGACCGGCACCGCGCTCAGGCGGCGCAGGTCGGCGACGCCGTTGACGCTCGCGGGCGCCGCATCCCCGGCGCCGGGCTGAAGCTGTTCGAGCTCGAGTTTCTCGCTCATCGTCACACCTACTGGACGGCGACGTCGGTGAAGAAGACCTGATCGACCTTCACGTCGGTCTGGGTCTTGATCTGGGACAGGATCTGCTGCTCGATCCCGGTCCGTCCGGACTCCGAGATCAGCGTCTTCGAGGTCTGGTTGGTGACGTCGTTGGTGATCAGCGCCCGGATCACCGCCTCCTCGGGAAGCGTTCCGACCACGGCACCCGCGGCGGGCGTGCTGTCGGCGCTGGCGCCGTCGCTCTGTCCCGGCGCGAGTTCGAGCGCGACCGTCAGCGTGGCGTAGTGACCGTCGGTGAGGTTGAGCGTGAACTGATGGGGGAGGATGTAGATCTCGCCCGCGATCTTGGGCTTGACGACCTTGGGCGGCATCAGCTTGGCCTTGGCGACGTAGCCACCACCGAGCAGGACTATCGGGAGGATGATCAGGATCTTCTTTTTCATGGGCTCGGGCTCAGGGTCGGGGAACGGGGATCAGGATGGGGGGACCGGGTTCAGGCGCATCAGCACGATCTCGACGCGGCGGTTTTTCGCGCGCCCGGCGGCCGTTGCGTTGCTTGCAATCGGGTGCAGGTCGGCGTATCCGACCGCCCCGAGCCGGTAGCGGTTCACGCTCCGGCTGATCAGGAAGCGCACGACGTTCGTGGCCCTCGTGGTCGACAGCTCCCAGTTGCTGGGGAACTGCGCGGTCGCGATCGGCTGATTGTCCGTGTGTCCTTCCACGGTGATCGGATGACTCGGGTCAAGGTTGAGCAGCTGGGCGACTTCGTCGAGCAATTGGTCGGCGCCCGGCTGTAGCGTCGCCGAACCTGATTCGAACAGCAGGTTGTCGGTGAGGACGCGGACGACGAGGCCGCGGCGCTCGATGATCGTCTGGACCTTGTCGCCGAACCCGTGGGCCTTGGCGTACGCGTCCATCTTCTGCTTGAGCGCCACGAACGTGTCCTGCTCGGAGACCGAGGCGCTCATGCTGTTGAGCGCAGCCTGGAGCTGGGCCGAGGTCAGCGGCTTGGCGGGGGTGTTGGCCGAGCCGGTGCTGCTGCTCGACCTCGAGGTCGGCGTCGGGACCAGCGGCACGATCGACGGAATCTCCGCGGTCGCCGGCGTGTGGGCGCTCGTGGACTCCGACCCCGACTGCAGAATCGCGTGGCCGCCCGACAGGATCGAACCCGAGAACGCCGCCTTGAGCGACTGCTGGAGAACCTGGTACTTGGAGATATTGACCGAGGAGATCGAGAACAGCACCATGAACAGCGCGAACAGCAGCGTGAGCATGTCCGCGTAGGTGAGGAGCCAGCGCTCCTCGTTCTCGTGCTCGACGGCTCCTCCGCGTCGGCCGCGCTTGCCGTGCGCGGCCATGGCTACGCCGCTTCCGCTTCGCGCTCGGGCATCGGCGTGACGTTGTCGCCTTCACCGGCGCCGTCACGCAGAGCCGGCGGCACGAACGAGGTGAGCTTGTCGGCCACCACGCGCGGGTTGTCGCCGGCTTGGACCGACAGGATGCCCTCGACGGTCAGTGTGCGCAGCTCGACCTCCTCGGACGACAGCGCCTTCAGGCGGTTGGCGACCGGGAGATAGATCACGTTGGCGGACGCGACGCCCATCAGCGTCGCGATGAACGCCGCGGAGATCGAAGGGCCGAGCGTCGCCGGGGCAGACAGGTTCTGGAGCACGTGGACGAGCCCCATGACCGTGCCGATGATGCCGATCGTCGGCGCGAACCCGCCGGCCTTCTCGAACGGGAGCACGCCGGCGTGGTGGCGGGCCGCCATACCGTCGATCTCGGCGTCGAGGATGTCGCGGACGAGCTCCGGGTCGGTGCCGTCGACGACCAGCTGCAGCCCCTTCTTGGTGAAGGCGTCGTCGATCTCGGAGATCTGGGCGTCGAGCGCCAGCAGCCCCTCGCGCCGCGCCTGCTCGGCGAGCGAGACGAGCAGGTTGACCCGTCCCTGGACGTCGAGCGGCTCGGCGTTGATCACGCGCTTGTACAGCGACGGGATCTTCTTCATCCCGTCCATGCCGACACTCGCCAGCGTCACGCCGCCGGTCCCCGCGATGATGAGGATCAGCGCCGTCGGGTTCATGAACGCGGCCGGGCTGGTCCCGTCCATCATCGCGCTCATCAGGACGCCGACGACGGCGACAGCGATTCCTATGCCGGTTGCGGCCTTCATGATCCTGTCATCGGCCGCGCTATGGAAACCTTCAGGGTCACGCCAGTTCCGAGTGGTCGACGACCGACGCCGGCCGCAGCTGCGACACCGTGGCGCCGCCGTCCTCTCGCTGGTCCTGGCGGCGCTTCATCGCGCCGGCGAGGATTTCCACCCGATATGCGCGCACCGCCTGGCAGACGCGCTGAGGCGTCTCGGCGACGACGATCTTGGCGCCGGTGGCGAGCGTGATCACCGTGTCGGGGTGACCCTCGACGGTGACGATCAAATCCGGATTCAAATGGAAGAGCTCGAG
>Ga0335072_10012398_pt1 | contig 12166 bp, 15 predicted proteins | sample Lox_Sample_21_FD_206725 | JGI IMG/M metagenome (GOLD analysis project Ga0335072, IMG submission 206725) | Soil microbial communities from Loxahatchee National Wildlife Refuge, Florida, United States - Lox_Sample_2.1 | ecosystem: Environmental > Terrestrial > Soil > Wetlands | place: USA...
GGGGTTTAAGGTATCAGCCATTCCTCTATCGACTCCCGCATCCAATCGGCGGATACAACAAGGGAACTATTCTCTGCGCGGAAAACTCGATACCTACCAATTTAAGCAATACTCAAATTGACCTGTATGCGAGCAGAGGTAACGGGTACACGTGGGAATTCGTTTCCCATATTGCCGCCGGTGGCGAGGCTGTCCCAAATGACGGTCTCACACCAGTCTGGGAGCCTTTTATTCTCATGTACCAAGAAAAATTAATAGTCTACTATTCTGACCAGCGCGACCCTGCACATGGACAGAAACTTGTTCACCAAGTCTCTTACGACCTGAAGACCTGGGAAGCACCCGTCGACGATGTCGCGTACGCGGACTACTATGCTCGGCCAGGTATGACCACTGTCACTCGCCTCCTCAACCATTCATACATAATGACATACGAATACGGCGGCGGGCCCGGGTTCTCCGGCTATTCTTTCCCTGTCTACTACCGCATCGCCTCCAGTCCTCTGGAATTTAACTCCTCCATCGGCTACCCTGTCGTGGCCGGCGCGACACACCCGACCTTGTCCCCCTATATCGTGTGGTCGGCGGCAGGGGGTGAGAATGGCACCATCATGGTTAGCTGTGGCACCCTTTCTGAGGTCTTCGTCAATAAAGGCCTTGGCGCTGTTGATCAGTGGACTATGGTTGTTACACCGCAGCCGGCTGCTTATTCCAGACATCTCAGGGTCATGCCGCAAAGGAATAATCTGTTAATCATGGGCGCCGGACATTTGCCGCCAAGTACGACGAACAATGTTTCTTTGAGTGTTATTGATGTGCCGTAAGTGGATTGTCTAGGTAGTACTTCTGGGGAGAAGTGATTTATATATCTATTAATATCTTCCCGCAAGACAGCTCTGGATCATCGTACTATATATATTTATATTTATCGTAAATAGTCCTTGTAAATAAATCTGCGAGCGATCATGCACATTGCAAGACAATAGCTCGCCTGTCACGTGCAACCAATGACACGACGCAGAGGACGATCGTCGTGGCCGAGTCTAATATTCTTATATCTTGGTACTTATCCATGCCCTTTGATTTCTAATAATGTCATAGCGTTAATGTATGATAGAATTCAACAGGATAACGAACTTGCATTGACGGAATTGAGTTTGATATAAATCACCTTTGGTCGGTATGAGTCATGACCCTAAGTCCGAGGTATAAAAGATCTGATATGTTCTCAATCTTAGACAAAACTCCAGCAGCGGACTAGCCAAGATCTCAGTCTGCCAATTGTATTCTACTTAGAATATAATTGGAGTGATTTCAAGTCCTCACCATGGCGCAAATCTCAGAGCGTGCCATGAGCTCCATCACGGACTATCAGACTGGCATCCCTGACATTTTTGACAATGTTTACAATGCAGAGACGAACCCTTCAGGCGTGATATCTCTCGCTTTATCAGAGAATGTAAGAATATCTTAATCAAACCCTTAATTTATCGTTATCGTCTATGAATGACTGATCAATTCCCGTAATTCAAAGCATTTAATCCATGATAACCTGACACAATACATAAATAACCACGTAAGTGTTATCTATCTAAGATCCTGAACTTGACTAGATGATTGATGTTGCGTCAAACAAAGTTCAGCATCGACGAAGATCTTGCTACGACTTACAACGGGACGACACTAGGCGGCCCACGCCTCCGCAAAGCAATGGCCGACCACGTCAATAGATACTTCTCCCCTCACACCCCCGTCTCGCCAAGTGACGTGCTCATAGCCAACGGGGTCTCAGCAATATGTGCCATACTTGCCTTTGTATTGGGCGATCCTGGAGATGGTGTGTTGCTCATGCGACCTATTTACGGGAAGTTCGAGAATGATTGGGGCATCACTGCTAAGTATGCATTATTGATTGATACAGTCATAGGAGTTTTATGGAAGTTGAAGGTTCTAGCTGGCTGACAGGACAGAATGAAATGTCTCTACGTCGATATGGGTGACACAGACCCTTTCTCCGAAGCTTCAGTAGAATGCTACGCCCAACGACTGCGCGATGCAGAAGCAGCAGGCATCAAAGTGCGCGCATTGCTGGTCTCAAACCCGCACAATCCATCTGGTACGAAAAATCCACACTCCTTTTATAATTAAAAACTTTTACCCTCCACACTCACCCACTTATCACCCACCACTTCTCATACACGCCACGTGACTGACTAACAACCCTACCGCAGGCATCTGCTACCCCGCCTCCACCCTCACCGCACTCATGCGCTTCTGCGCCACCCACGACATCCACCTCATAAGCGACGAGATCTACGCCCTGTCCGTCTTCCCTGTCCCCGCCGCCGCAAAGCCAGGCCAACCCGCCGCGAGGCCATTCACATCCCTGCTCTCCCTCGCCCCGTCCGGCATCTGCTCCCCGCACCTCCTCCACGTCGAATACGGCAGCGCTAAGGACTTCGGCGCCGCAGGCCTGCACCTGGGCGCCCTCATCACCACTAACCCCCTAGTGGCCAAGGCCTTCGAGGCCATCTCCATACTGCACGCCCCGAGCGGCGCGAGCTGCCACATTGGCGCGCAGTTCCTCGAGGACGTGGAGTTCGTGGAGTCTCTGCTTGCCCTTTCGAGGACCAGGCTGAGCGAGAACTTCATCGCTGTCACTGACCTGCTGGACTCGGCGGGGATCCCATACTGGCAAGGCGGGAACGCGGGGTATTTCCTGTGGGTTGACCTGTCTGCGTACCTGCTGCCAATGGAAGAGTTTGGAGGGGATGACACGGAAAGGGAAAAGGAGTTGGCGGGGAGAATATTGCGCGGAGGGGTATGGTTGAATCCGGGGCAAGAGAGGGGCGAGAAGCCCGGGTGGTTTAGGCTGATATTTTCGCATCCGAAGGGGAAAGTGCTGGAGGGTGTGAGGAGGTAAGGGTGATTTATGTGCTGTGATATACTTCCAGGCTAACTGTGCGATAGGATCATCAAGACTTTAGAAGACGATGAGATAAGGGATGTGCCTATTCGCCTTAGAAAGGACAAATAAGATGCAGCATACTAAAAGCTGGCTATTTATGGCTGCTAAGTGCTAGACAAAAATATGAATACAATAATTTGAAGGTCGTTAAATCATCATACATTATTACCGTTATTACATATAAATCCTCCATTTATAGAAGACTCCGTCTATTACTCAGCCTCGAGTACGAACTCCTGTGACTGTGATGAGTGCAATTCGGACTCGAAGGGTTCGGCGACAACTCATAGCCACTGGTTTTGCTTCTTAGCTTTCTCTTCCACGCGTCGCCTTCTTGGATATAATAATGATTCGTTTCGTTGTCATGCCTCACGAACCAATCAGTCTGGAATTGGTTCCGCTCCGGGCCCGCACCACAACTTCCAGCTAAGCTCTCGCTGGGAGGACTATTAACTGCGAGAACAAATAGATTCTGTGGCTCTGTGTAGTCTGTCAGGAGACCAGAATGAAGGAAGAAGTAGACGAAGCAAAAGAGGTTGATGAGGGCGACAACGACAAGAATCGGATAAAATGCCGCTTGCCATGTCTGAGCGTATCCAGATGTGTATTGTTGGGTTGAGACGGATGCATTGAATGTCTGGTAGTCCCCAGGGTCTAGAATATTAGATTGGTATTGCCAATAGTGAACAAAAGCTGCTTGGATGGTGCTAGTTAAAAGGGTACTGCCGACTAGCACTGCCACAGCTTCCGCTATTGATGGTTGTAGGTAGGGAAGATTAGGTGTCGTTAATACTAGTTGTGACAGTAGACGAGCAGTGGATGAGTTGGCATTGAGAGCGCCGTCATTGAGCGATACGGCTAGTCCCCAGGTAATCGCATAATATACCCAGTCGGGTGAGAGGCTTATTGGGCTATTCGGCACTGACAAAGAATACGCTTCTTTATCGTCCGGATCTTCACAATGACTATTGAGGCTACTTCCACCGCTGGTGCCCGAAACATCAAGTTGAGTTGAACAGTTCGGATAAAGAAATGACTGAAGGGAGCAGAGGGTATAATTGACTGTATCGGGACTTTTGGCCATGAAATAGATAGATGCCGATTCGTACATTGTCGTGTTCATGATCGTGTTGTAGTCTATTGGGAACTGGCGCGAAGTAAGCCATTGTGGAAATATCATGCTAGAATATACTTACCATTTCAAAAACAGGAGGGCGTCGCCCGTACTTCTCGCCCCAAAAAAAAATATCGTCCACAACTGTAGAGTTTAGCCACGTCTCATTCGACGAAGGCGAAGGAACACTGTTTACCCATCCTATTGGGTCTGCTGGAATCCGCTGTCCAGGGATCTGTGTGCTGTTGGTTAGATTGGCATACGGCCATTCAGTATACACTAACGGCGCCAGTTCATCTTTCGCCATATTCACACAGAGCACGTTAACTGCTGGAGAGACAACTGAAGCGCGAATCGAATAACCACCGACTCCGTCCAGTTCACTGGGCTGCATGATGTTGTTCACAGGATCTGTAGCTGCAGCCAAAACACCGGCATGCGGCATTGACATTGTGACATTGTTGACAATACGAGCGAATCGATCATAGTTGGCTGCCGTGTCCGAATAATTCGCCATGACCCAGCTTCCTTGTACAGTGGTGTTATCATAGAGTATTGCAGCAGCTTGAGGCCGCCCGGTGATATTGGTACTCTCACCAGTCCCATTCTCGTTGATGGCGGCCCATGCTTGCATCCAAGAAAGATAATTATAATAGCCTAAAAACATTAGTGGAGTTGAGCAAAGGTTTGTGATGCAACAAGTAGGCGATGGCGATGCCAGGAGAGAACACGCATGATACTGCCAAAAGATTGGCCAACTGCAGAGTAGATGCTCTTCCCAGTTCGTGACAGCCATCTGCTTAATAGATCAAGCGTATCGATTTCAACGGAAGCTCAAGAAAAAGTAAGAACTTTACGTACTTTGGCCGGCATTCTCGATTGCTAAGCAAGTTAGAGCAGAGTTGTTAGGATCCTCTATTGTGGATATTGGCGTCTGACAACTCTGCTCTATAAATTGGGCATTGGCATATGAAGTTCGTACCAAACCCTGCAATTCGATATTGGTCCAATCCCCGACCTTGAGCTTTGGAGAGACGAGGGCATCTGATGCTGTAGTGTAGAGTATAGCACCTAGGGCGGCAATGAATGACAGAATTCCCAAAAAAGTCCACCCAACATATCGAAGTGTTTGCCAATGAGTAAGCATGAAGCCGGGCTGAATAACCCAAGTCCTCATAGCCATCTCAGCGATTGTAATGCCTCTGGAGTATCTGGCAATTGACCTCCTACTGAGAACCTGGCCTAAAAATCCAACAAAAACTGTAACAAACGACAATTCAATAGTCTTTGCGAACAAGGCTGTAAGTAGAGACGCTGTGGATGGTGACAGCGTCCCGCCACTGTATATAGACCTCCCCCATCGCGGCTGCACGGAGGCGGTAACGAGCCAGAGTATAGACATTGATGTCGAGTAGAAGGATAAAATAATCATGGTGATCGAGAGCCACGATCCCCGGCCAGACTCTATGTCATGTTTCGTCGCACAGCTAGCACCGGAAGGTGTTTTGTATTCGGTTGATAAAGAGGCATGCTTCAGCTGAGCTGTGTCATCCTCCACGATATAAGGCTCCACCAACTCATCTGGAAATGATACCGCCCTCACGTGTCCTGGACGACCTGTTGAACTGCCGGAAAGAGATAAGTCACCATCCGCGTCACCTCCGTAGTTAAATTCCTCCGACTCGTGTCTTTCGAATGGCGAAGAAAGAAGCGGTTTTGCAGAGCCCGGCGTCGCAATGTCGGAAGTATTCGGCGAGCTTCTTGGGCCTGGGTTGGTGTCCGCCGCTGATTGAAAGGAATCAGCAGCGATTGGTGTTTGAGGAGAGCTTTTCGCGCCGACAGGTTTACGGGCTATCGATATAGGCCGATTCACCCCGGTGATTCCCAATCCCTGGTTGCGCCTCTGAGGTTCATCTGGGTAGCTCAATGGGCTATCCTCCTGCTCGACTTGGGAAAGAGAGGGCACAAGCTCATCATTAGTTGGCTTACGCCTGTCTTGAGGATTCGACATTGTTGAATCACTTGCTCTGTCAAAGCTCGGCAGTTCGGTCAATTGTCGTAAAGCGCAGCCTTGTTCTGCAATGTATGCACGTGCCAGTCAAGACTGTGAAACATAACACAATATGTGCGGGTCATTATTCATAATAGAGTAACAGAAGTCATTTGGGAAAAGCTCCACCTTAAAAGAAGGAAGATAGCCATGAAACGAGGAAGGCGCAGTCTGGGGAGAGGAAATCGCAATGATGAGATGCTCTACGACGCCATTCCTTTCCTGGCCCAACGGTCAGGAAATGGAGGTGGGGGCCACGGTGAAACTTAGGACCTGAGGCTGCCATCGGGGCAGTTCCTGTTGCTGTGCAGAGGCGCAGCCACATGTGAAGCTTCATAAGGTTAGAGTTATGCAACCCATTGTGCATGTCCGCCAATCGTGGACAGTGTTAGAAGCCCGCTAAGCGGCGCCGCAGCCGTGGGCTATTTTTGGACGCCACCCCTCCAGTTCACTTTCCAACGAAGAATGCTGCAGACTACTAAGTCAAATTTAGAGAATCCAAAAAAAGGTTGTAAATTGTACTATATATGCTGCTAGTGCATTTAGAGACAGGAGTGGAAGATACTGCAGACGCCAAAGTCCACTTTCAGCTATTCAGAGCCAGCCCTGAACTGTGTGACAGTATCAACCCACAAGTGTTTCCACACCTTAGGCACGGAATTCACGAGCTTTGACGGTCGTATTTCCAGTAACCATCTGGACTGGGACGCATCCGCCAAATGGCTAATGAGAAGTCAGCCTCAACCGCAGAAAGTGGAACGTGGAATGGCATACCCCTGCGTTTGATGGATTGACGAGCTTTACCATGCATACATTCGATTGGCCAGCGACAGTACCAGTGCAGGTTGCGCCATCCGGCATGGCTACTTTGAAGGGCTGTATTCCTTGTAAGTCTCTGGCACATTCAAGTGATGCAAGCCACTTACAAAGTCCTCATTAATATTTGTGGCACGCTTATAGATCCCTAGGCTCTCAAGAGCACGTACCCATGCACGTGTCTCTGTCTTCTTGATATTTCCATTTTTGCCTGGCACTTGCGTGACCACCTCCATTTCCATAGCGTTGGAAAAGTCGCCAGTGCCTGTGGTATCCACTAGAGCTTTATAGGGACCAGCACCATCCGAGGTCACAATATGGAGGGTACCGGAGACAGATCCTCCTGGACTGACTTGGGGAAGTGTGTTGCCAGATAAGGCCATTGCTTGCTGCGTACCAGCCTCGACCTCATTTTGACCTTCCTAAACAACACATCCACGTTAGCCGATCCCTGGTAGACTTGTTTGCAGCTGGTAGAGTACTTACACCTTCGGTCCTTCCGCATCCATCCGCGTTCTTCCCCTGGAAGATAGTTGTATCTGGTTCTGTTTCCTGATTTGGGCCGGCGCCTGGAATAATACCACCCTGGACTGCAATATTATTAGTTTGTGGCGCGGACAACAATATTAGTGGTGTATACTTACTTCCAAGTGCTGTGCCATTTCCGCCTTGATCACCGGTAGCCACAGCGATCTTACCGTGAGCGGCAACGAGAGGAGCAGCAAGAAGGGTTAACATAAAAACACTGTTGATAGATGGGAAAAGCATATTGACGAAATATGATTATTATATACCGGAACGCGGTTTTAGGTGCTGAAAATAGACTGCGACCACGAATCAACGCGAGCGACTTGAGAGAAATGAAAAAAGAAGTACGAAAAGGCCAGGAAGCTGAATGTGGGCGGAGATGGATATTAGAACTTGAGGAGAAACTTGCTCATATTTATACCATGAATTCTTTACACTCGCATTGTTCTCGGTTCCTCACATGTCCTACCTTCCCGAATAGACTTCCTTTCTATTAATTTCACACAGTTTCAAGACTAGGAGTGAGACCAGGAATTTCAACGAGACTAGTGATAACACTGAGACCGGTTTCGTAGGGCCTTGACATCCGACCATAGTAAACGTCAAGGCTCGATTGGTAGGTAGAGGCTGCTTGGCGAAGTCCACAATCGATTTGGAGACAGCTAGCAGGCATCTCGAGCCTCTGCAAATCCATTAGCGTGCTTGATATATGCTTAATTCAGGTCTGAGGCACGATTGATAAGATAATAGATCATAATCTAACGCATGATGTCGGAAACTAGTTGTGACATGGCGGCGGTTGGCAAAGCGGAGAACGTCCAAGCAACCCCCACCATATCCCAAATAAACGCACGGTGGGTCACATGTGTTGTAAATCAGAGGCCGTGAAGTCTCAATACCGATTATCGCCCAGGTAGCTCAGCCATTTGAAATGAAACAGAGGCCTGGCGATGTATCAAAGCTCGGCGGCAGTGTAGACGTGAAACTTCAACTGCCGGAAGTTCGGAAACAAAACTTGGCTGGTACCAGCTCAGTTTCCGGATTAGGTAAGATTGAAAGAGTTCTGTTTGACAGCACGGTTGCGGATGTTTGAAGATCGACAACTTCCAAGATCTAGTCCCGGTAAGCTACCGCCCTCAGACTCAGTGCGGGCCCGTGCGGTCTTGGCCCTTACGGGACTAACCCTGCAATTGGCATTGTTGCCTAAGGTTGAAGTCGCTTACAGTAGCAGGCGTGGCCGACTCCAAAGACTTCACAATCTTTCATATTCTAGGGTTTTGAAAGGTTGAACTGGCCGAGATAGATGGCCCATCAGTGCATAAGAAAGTACTTGATGCAGCCAAGTGGCAGGATAACTTCGGGATGCACAACACCTCTGTAGTACATGAGTGAAGCCGTCTTCGTTTCACAAAATGCACGGCTTGTTAACAGCTCGAAGGAGCCTCCTTTCATTATTACGCCTACAACAGCACCTGAAGGCATTCGCCGTACTCCTATTATTGGCGACCAGAAGACGCTTAATCGGCCGCAACGGTGGACGATCCATGACCTGTCCTAGAATTTAGAAGATGAATTCTCATGAATGTTGCAAAGCTATCCAAATTCATGAAATCTTCATGATTTCGATATCGCGATAACACTTCTCCACAATGTTGGAGACTGTGGGGTTAGGCCGAGGCTGCCGGGGAAATGTAGGTGCGGGGAACTACTTCAATATACGTTTCGAGCTTTTTAGAGAACTACATTCATGAATACAGAATCATAGGAGGCACTTTGATTCGCTATAATCCGCTGTTTGGATGCAATTGGGCTTGTCTCTGACAATGGGTAGTGATGATAGCCATGGCTCTTCCGCTGCCAAAGGAGACGCGTCCGAAAGACTCTCTCAGGTCCTCAACCATCTCACGCCCTCTAATACGCCAAATACGGGTCGAAAACGGCGCAATTCCAAATCCAAGTCCAATGACCTACCGGCAGACTACTCAGATATCCAGGCCCAGCTAGATTCGCTTCGAACAATAGCGTCAACTCCCGACCTTAGAAATCCAGGCTATGCGCGACAAAAGCAAACAGGCAAGCTCTGGGTGCGTGAGCGCGTCGAACAGCTCCTTGACAAGGGTAGTTTCCGTGAGGTCGGAAGTGTGTCGGGGACCGTAGAATGGAAGAAGCTCTCTGGTATACAAGAAGAGCCGGTGTCGTTCATACCAAGCAACAACGTCCAAGGCTTTGGGACGTTGAGAGGACGGAAGATTGTCTTCACAGCAGATGATTTCAGCATTAGAGCTGGACACGCAGACGGAGCATTGATGGAAAAGACTATATACATGGAGAAGCTGGCCATAGCATTGCGCTTACCGATTATCAAATTGGTGGACGGGAGTTCTGGAGGAGGGTCAGTCACTACGATCAAAAAGTCAGGATATTCTTATGTCCCACCAATGCCATCATTCGAGCACGCCACCAAACAGTTGAACATGGGAATACCGAATCTTGGCGCCGTACTAGGTCCCGCCATCGGCCTCGGTGCCGCGAGAGTCGTTGCATGCCATTTCTCAGTTATGGCAGCAGATATTGGGTCGCTATTCAACGCTGGCCCTAAAGTCGTTGCAGGCGCTACATTTGAAGAAGGTCTCGACTTTAGAGATTTGGGTGGACCAAGCATGCACTGTACCAACGGTACAATCAATAATCTTGCTGCGAATGAGCTTGAATGCTTTGAGCAGCTGCAGGAAGTGTTGGGCTACCTACCCAATTCTGGAAACTCTTTGCCTCCCGTCATCCCTTCCGAAGGTCCTGCAGACCGGATGTGTGAGAATCTTAGAACAATCATTCCGAGAAGAAAAGCGCGCATGTATAATCCCCGCGCGATCATCGAAAGCGTATCAGACGTTGGTAGCTGGTTTGAGATCGGTGCTCTCTGGGGTACAACCGCAATCACTGGCCTGGCGAGACTCAGTGGCCGGCCTGTTGGCATTATATCACTGAACTGCGAAGTTAACGCCGGCGCCCTCGACGCAGCGGGTTCTCAGAAATTGACAAGACATTTAAAGTTCTGTGACGTTTTCAATATTCCCATTCTACAGTTCGTCGATGTGCCGGGCTATGCAATCGGAACTATCGCTGAGAGGACAGCGACTATGAGACATAGTGTTGCTCTAGCCACAACCTACTACTCAACAACGACACCCGTCTTCAGCGTCGTGACGCGAAGAGTTTACGGCGTAGCCGGTGGCATTATGCTTGATTGCCGAGACCCGCGGATGAGGGTTGCATGGCCCAGTGGTGAATGGGGCAGTCTCCCGCTAGAAGGTGGCATTGAAGTAGGCCATGCAGCTGAGCTGAAGAGGGCTGAAGCAGAAGGGAAGCGCGAGGAACGATACAAAGAGCTAGATGAAGAATATCGACGACTTATGAATCCGGTGCGGACGGCCAATGCATTTGGCATCGAGGAAATTATCGATCCAGCTGTCACTAGGCAGATCGTCGTTGAGTGGCTAAAGCATGTGTGAGTATCATCCCAAAATACGTGTGCGAATGCATTTGTCAAGCTAAAATCTATGTAGATATGAAGAGCTTCTGCCCCAACGCTTGCTCGACAGAGCCAACGGCAGAATTCAGCCCATCTTTTACTAATTTAGCATCCCGATTCTTCAGCCGAGAAGCGCAAGAGAAAAACGTTCTCCGCTGTGCCCATCCTAACCGGTTCTCGCCGCCCTTATTACCCCTCTTGTCAGATCGTTTACCCTTCTGACCCTTATACATCGCGAAGTGTTTTGGCAGTCCCGTTACCTGAGTCGCACTTTCCATTGCCTTCGGTGAGGACGAAGGTGTAGGCAGCTTTTGAGAGGCAAATCCTTCCTGACGTGGGACAGGAGCTATGGTCGATTATTTTGTCGGCTCCATCAGACTTTGCTATTCCTTGCAGCTGCATCTTTGATGTCTTGCTTGAGATGTTCTTTCGGCATCTGTGCATAATAGTACACGACATTGCTGCTATTACAAACTCTCAGGTTAATCCCCGACGAGCAGCTTCCGTGTTCATAAGGTCGGCGATTTCTATCCAGTTACGCACGACTCGACAGAGGCGGCTGCAGTTGTTTGAATGGATCGATGAAGGCAGAAGCTCTCCTTCAGCTGCTGTCCATGGGGGTTCCATCCTGAATGTGACTGTTTTGGCGTGTATTTTCTGTCTGTTGTACTAGCTGGCTAGGCTTGTGTTCAAGGATGACTGCCAGAAAGTGTTGATAAGGCAAGAAGGCTGTCTTGGAGGAAAAAAAAGAAGACTTTTATCCTTCGAAAAGGAACTCATCTCTCGATATGGTCTATACTAACGGAATACGGCAACGAATCAGAAACGAATCTTTTCACTCGTAATACGCATTAGCTCTAACCGGTCATGAAAGCTCAATAGGAGCACTAGCGTCACAGTCCCAAGTAAGGTTAGCGAGACAGGAAAACGTAGCATCTCCACAGCAGCCTAATGACCAAGGCTCCTCTCGTTCCCGAGATCTCCAGCTAATTATATCATGTGGCAGGTCGCATGTAAACCAAATCAAGCCAATCAATTTCCGCATCACTCTTCGTTTAGGCCGGACAACTCCCTTACTTTTCCTCACTTTTGCGCGTGAATACTTTAGCAAGAATAGTGTGCACGCAGTAGAAAAACGCCTGGAATTCTCCCTGAAGCTTG
>Ga0335072_10012400_pt1 | contig 12164 bp, 9 predicted proteins | sample Lox_Sample_21_FD_206725 | JGI IMG/M metagenome (GOLD analysis project Ga0335072, IMG submission 206725) | Soil microbial communities from Loxahatchee National Wildlife Refuge, Florida, United States - Lox_Sample_2.1 | ecosystem: Environmental > Terrestrial > Soil > Wetlands | place: USA: Florida...
AGATGGCGTCCGACGACAGGCTGTGGCTTGACGCGCAGGCCGGGCCGGTGGTCCGGCCCTACGCGCTGACCCGGGGCCGTACGCGGCACGGCGGTGAAGCCTTCGACCTCGTCTCCACGGTAACAGCGACGAACGCCCCGCTGCTCGACCCGGACGCGCTCGCGCCGGAGCACGTCTCGGTTCTGCAACTCGCCCGTAGGCCGACCACTGTGGTGGACATCGCCTCGGATGTGGACCTGCCGCTCGGCGTGGTCCGCATCCTGCTGGCGGACCTTCGCGAACTCGGCCTGATCGCGATCAGGGCACCCGTGCCGATGAAGGCACGAAACGTGGACAAGAACACGCTCAGGGAGGTTCTCCATGGCCTACGGGGGCTCTGAATTCTCCGGCGGCGCTATGACGCCGCGAGGCCATCGCGCGATTAAGATCCTGCTCGCCGGCGGGTTCGGGGTAGGAAAGACGACGCTGGTCGGCGCCGTGAGCGAGATCCGCCCGCTACGGACGGAAGAGCCGCTCACGGAATCGAGCAAGCGCGTCGACAGCACGGCCGGGGTGGAGCGCAAGACGACGACCACCGTCGCGATGGACTTCGGCCGCATCACCTTGCGCGACGACCTTCTGCTGTACCTTTTCGGAACGCCCGGCCAGGAGCGCTTCTGGTTCATGTGGGACGAGCTGGCGGTGGGCGCGCTCGGCGCGGTGGTGCTGGCCGACACCCGGCGGCTCGCTGACTGCTTCCCCGCTATCGACTACTTCGAGCGCCGCGAGATCCCTTTCATCGTCGCGCTCAACTGCTTCGACAATGCTCGCCGCTACAGCATTGACGACGTGCGCGTCGCCCTTGACCTCGACCCAGCGCTGCCGATCGTTCTCTGCGATGCGCGTAGCCGCGAGTCCGCCAAGGAGGTCCTGATCGCGCTAGTAGAGCATGTCCTGTCGCAGGCCGACGCGGACGAGCCCGCATTTCCCTAGCGCGCACCCGCCCCTAGCGCGCGTTCCCCGCTAGGGGTGCTTGAGGACGGCCCATACCGCCTTGCCGTAGCCCTCGATCGGGGACCAGCCCCAGACGTAGCTCACCGCGCCGACGATCTGCAGTCCGCGCCCGCACTCCCAGGATGAGTCTGGCGTCCGCGGTACGGGAGGCTCAGCGCTGGGGTCCGTCACGGCGAGCATGACCTCGCCGATCCGCCGCAGCACGCACAGCCGCATCAAGGGACGGCCCTGCGGGCTCACCCCGGCGGAGGCTACCGCCGGCGCCGCGCGCAAGCCATGGCGGACCGCGTTCACGACCAGTTCCGTGGTGATCAGCTCCGCGTCATCGGCGAGGTCGGCCAGGCCCCAGCGGGCCAGCAACTCGCGGACGAAGAGCCGGGCGGACCTCGCCTCTTCCGGGGCCGGGCTGAGCACCCGGCTGGTCACCGCGGGCGTCTCCCACCAGGCGGAGGGCAGCAGCAGGAGCTGCGGAGGAGATGCCGACACAGCCGGGATCACGACGACATCGTCATCGTCATCGTCCGGCTCATAAGCAACCCTCAGGTGGGCCAACGCAACCGCTTTCTGCATCGTCGTGGGGCCTGATAAGCCTTGGCTGTCGCAGTATGTGTGGTATGCCTCAGTTGTATAGTGCACGAGATATTGTGCAAATGCAAGACCGGATGCACGTTCATTCGATGCGTGCACAGGACCCTCTGATGGCATCATAGAGGCGCGATCGGCTCGCGGAGGCGAGCGACGCATCATCATCTGACGCCACATCCACTTCGCGCACGCAGAGCTGGCAGGGGCACGCGAGTGCCCACGCCGCCGCGCGTGACCCTGCGTACGACGAGCGAACCGGGTCACCGTGGATCACCACCAGTCCAGCTCTTGGCGCGCCACGGGAAGGAACCATGACGCACACGTACAACGGCATGCCGTCCTCCGAGCTCCCCGACGTCACCTGGCGCAAGAGCGCGCACAGCAACCCCAACGGAGCCTGCGTGGAGGTCGCCATGCTTCCCGGAGGCGAGATCGCCTTCCGCAACTCCCGCTTCCCCAGCGGGCCGGCACTCGTCTACACGCGGGCCGAGATAGCCGCGTTCCTGGCCGGTGCCAAGGACGGCGAGTTCGACCACGTTCTTAACTTATGCACCTTTTCCGGCGGCCGACTTCGCGGTGAAGCCGGCCGCCGGAAACACGCCCGGCACAGACATGTATTCAATCGTCATGCGAAACCCTTCCCCGGAAGAAGTTCGCATGGGAAACTAGCCCATGCCCCGACTCACGGCCGGGCATGGCGCCGTACGGCCGGGGGTCATGACCTGAGGAGCAGCAATGCAGTCCTCCGAGGAAGCCGGCCAAGACCTGGCCCTTGATGGCGTACCCGCCATGTTCGGCTCCCGTTCGGCCGGACCGTCGGTGCAGCGCCTGGTGCTCGGCGGGCACCTCCGTCGGCTTCGCGAGAAGGCGCAGCTCACAACCGAGCAGGCAGCCGATGTCATCCGCGCGTCGCACTCCAAGATCAGCCGCATGGAGCGCGGCCGGGTCAGCTTCAAGGAGCGCGACATCGCCGACCTGCTCAACCTGTACGGCATGACCGATGCCTCCGAGCGAGACGGGCTCCTGGCGCTCGCGCGAGAGGCGAACGCGCCTGGCTGGTGGCAGAGCTACTCCGATATCCTGCCGCACTGGCTGGAACCCTACTTCGGCCTCGAGGCGGCAGCGTCGGTCATCAGGACGTATGAGCTTCAGTTCGTACCTGGCCTGCTGCAGACGGCGGACTACGCACGAGCCGTCATCAGGCTAGGCAGCGCGGGCAGCGAGGAAGAGGTCGGCCGCCGGACCGAGGCCCGGATCGGCCGGGCTGAGATCCTCGGCCGCGGGGACGCACCGCGGGTGTGGGCCGTTATCGACGAGGCGGCGCTGCGGCGGCCCCTTGGCGGGCCGACAGTGATGCGCGAGCAGATCGGCCACCTCATCGAGATGGCCGACCACCCGGCGGTGACGCTGCAGGTCCTGCCGTTCAGCGCGGGCGGCCACCCGGCGCTGGGCGGGCCGTTCACGATCTTGCGGTTCGCCGAGCCCGACCTGCGCGACGTCGTCTACATCGAGCAGCTCACCAGCGCCCTTTACCTGGACAAGCCGAGCGAGGTCGACAGCTACCTCGGGGTGATGGAGCACCTCTGCCTGCAGGCCGAGCAGGTTGCCAAGACCCAGGACAACCTGGCCCGCATCCTCAAGGAGTGCTAGCCAGAAGGCCCAGTGCGAGCTAAACGTCTCAGTGCAACTACCGGACGATCCCTCCGGTTATGTGACCCCCCGTGGCAACGGGGCCAGCCAATCGGTGCGAAGATAGCGGGCGTGAGTATTCTTGGCACCCGGGTCCTGCGGTCCGAAGATCCTGGCTTCCTGAGCACCGGCGCCGTCTACACCGAGGACGTGCAGGACGAGCGCCTGGCCGGGGCCGTCCACGTGCACTTCGTCCGGTCGACCGTCGCGCACGCGCGGATCGCCAGCATTGACGTTGAGGCGGCCCGGCTAGCCGAGGGGGTCGTGGCCGTGGTCACCGGGGCTGACCTCGCCGCGGCCGGCGTGCAGCCGGTCAAGCCGCCAATGCCGAACATGAACCAGGCGATGATCCAGCCGTGGCTGGCTACCGATACGGTCCGGTTCGTGGGCGAGCCAGTCGTGGCGATCGTGACTGAGCACCCCTACCAGGGCGAGGACGCGATCGAACTGGTCGACATCGACTACGACATGCTGCCCGCGGTGGCGGACATGAACGACGCGCTGAACGCGACCGACGGGTTCCTGTTCCCTGAGGCGGGCACCAACGTCATCGTGTCCTTCGGCGACGCCGCCACGCTGGACCCCGGGCTGTTCGACGGGTGCGAGGTCGTGGCCAGCGAGGTGGTGCAGAACCGCCGGGTCGCCCCGGCCCCCATGGAGACGCGGGCGGCGGCCGCCGTATGGACCGACGGCCGGCTCACCGCCTGGATCCCGAACCAGGGCGCGCAGGGCACAAAGGGCGCGCTCGCGGGCATGCTCGGCCTAGAGCCCGATGCGCTACGGATCATCACGCCGGACGTGGGCGGCGCGTTCGGCGCGAAGTTCGGCGCGGATTCCGAGCACGCGGTTGTCTGCTGGATCGCCCGGCAGCTCGGCCGCCCGGCGCGCTGGTCGGAGACCCGCAACGAGAACCTCATGGCGATGGTGCACGGCCGCGCCCAGCAGCACAAGCTCACGATCGGCGGCACCAGGGACGGCATGGTTCTCGCCTACCGAATCGAGATCCTGCAGGACTCGGGCGCGTACCCGAAGTTCGGCGCGTTCCTTCCGAGCCTCACCATCCTCATGGCCCCGGGCCCGTACCACATCCCGCGGGCCGAGGCGATCGCCACCTCGGTGATGACCAACACCACGCCGGTAGGCGCGTACCGGGGGGCCGGCCGCCCGGAAGCTTCCGCGGCTATCGACCGGGCCATCGACCTGTTCGCGGCAGCAGCGAACCTGGACCCGGCCAGCGTTCGGCGCAAGAACCTGCTGCCGAAGTTCACCGAGCCGCACACGACGGCCTTCGGCGCGAAATACGACAGCGGGGACTATGTAGCCGCGCTGGAGAAGGCCCTGGACGCGGCCGGCTACGACGACCTGCGGTCGGAGCAGAAGCGCCGTCGCGAGAACGGCGACCCGCTCCAGCTGGGGATTGGCCTGTCGAGCTACGTGGAGATCACTGGCCCCGGCGGTGAGGCCGGCGGCCCGAATGAGAACGGGACCGTCGAGGTTCACCCGGACGGCACGGCGACCATCTTGACCGGCACTTCGCCGCACGGCCAGGGCCACGTCACCGTCTGGGCCATGCTGGCCAGCGAGGAGCTGGGCATCCCGATCGACAAGATCACCGTCAAGTGGGGCGACACTGACCTCGTGCCCCGGGGCGGCGGCACTGGAGGCTCGCGCAGCCTGCAACTGGGCGGCGCGGCCGTCCAGCAGGCCAGCCGCGAGCTGCTCGACGTGGCCCGCGAACGGGCCGCGCAGGCCCTTGAGATCACCCCAGGCGACCTGGAGTTCAACGTCGAGCAGTCCGCCTTCACCGTCAAGGGCGACCCGGACACCGGCGTCCCGCTGAGCAAGCTCGCCGAGGGAGAGCGCCTGTTCGTGCGGAGCGTGTTTACCTCGCCGGGCCCGACGTTCCCCTTCGGCACGCACGTGGCGGTCGTGGAGGTCGATACCGAGACCGGCAAGGTGTTCCTGCGCAGGGTCGTGACCGTGGACGACGCGGGCACGATCATCAACCCGCTGCTGGCCGAGGGCCAGCGGCACGGCGGCATCGCCCAGGGCGCGGCGCAGGCGTTCCTCGAGGAGGTCGTCTACGATGCCGACGGCAATCCGCTGACGGCCACGCTCGCGGACTACCCGTTCGCGTCGGCGACCGAACTGCCGAGCTTTGAGCTTGTCGCCATGGAGACCCCAACCTCCTACAACCCGCTCGGCGCCAAGGGGATCGGCGAGGCCGGCACGATCGGTGCCACCCCCGCGGTGCAGAACGCGGTCATCGACGCGGTGGCGCACCTGGGCGTCACTCACATCGACATGCCGACCACCCCGCAGCGGGTGTGGCGGGCAATCAACAGTGCCGCGTCGCGGAACGTTAAGGAGGCCTAGGGTGACGGAGATCAAGCTCACCGTCAACGGGGTCACGCGCAGCGATGCGGTGGAGCCCCGGCTGCTGCTTGTCCACTACCTGCGCGAGACTTTGGGCCTTCGGGCGGCGAACGTAGGCTGCGACACCACCTCCTGCGGGGCCTGCACGGTGCTGCTGGACGGCGAGTCGGTCAAGTCCTGCACCGTGCTGGCCGTCCAGGCCAGCGGCCGCAGCGTCACCACGGCCGAGGGGCTCGTCAGCCCGGATGGCACGCTGGGCGTCGTGCAGCAGGCGTTCCGCGAGGAGCACGGCCTGCAGTGCGGGTTCTGCACGCCCGGCATGGTGATGGCGGTGGCGAGCCTGCTGGCCGAGAACCCGGATCCCACCGAGCAGCAGGTGCGCGAGGGCCTGGAAGGGAACTTCTGCCGCTGCACCGGCTACCACAACATCGTCCGGGCCGCGCTGAACGCGGCAGGCAAGCTGCGCGGTACAGCTAACCACGGCGCAGCTAACCACGGCGACAAGGAAGTGACCGCGTGATCCCCGCCTCATTCGACTACGAGGTCGCCGAATCGTCCGGCCACGCCCTCGCGCTGCTGGCCGAGCACGGCGAGGATGCCAAGCTGCTGGCCGGCGGGCACTCGCTGCTGCCGATGATGAAGGTCCGGCTCGCCCAGCCGGCGGTGCTCATCGACATCGCCAGGATCAGCGAGTTGTCCGGCATCGAGCTCGACGGCGACGAGATCGTGATCGGCGCGACGACCCGGCACGCTGACCTCGTGAACTCGGAGGTCCTCAAGGCCGAGGCCCCGGTCCTGGCGTACGCGGCGGCGCAGGTCGGCGACCCGCAGATCCGGCACCGCGGCACCATAGGCGGCTCGGTAGCGCACGCGGACCCGTCGGCGGACCTGCCCATGACGCTGCTCGCCCTCGGTGCCACGATCGAGATCCTGGGTGAGGCAGGCACCCGCTCCGTGGGCATCGACGACTTCTTCACCGGGCCGTTCGAGTCCGCGCTTGAGCCCAGCGAGATCCTCACCGCCATCCGCGTCCCGCGCCGAGGCGGTGCGACGTGGGGCTACCAGAAGTTCGTCCGCCGGGCCAACGACTGGGCGATCGTGGGCGTGGCGGCCTGTGACGGCCGGGTGGCCCTGGCCAGCATGGGCGGCACCCCGCTGCGGGCACGGGCGGCCGAGGACGCGCTGCGGGACGGCGCGTCGATCGCGGACGCGGCCCAGCTCGCCGCGGTCGGCACCACCCCGGGCGCGGACTTCCATGCCGATGCCGACTACCGCGAGCACCTGGCCCGGGTGCTGACCCGCCGCGCCCTGGAGGGACTGACCGGGTTACGTTGTCGCGGCTGGAGAGGGGACTGGGGTGGCACCTGGCGGTCGTGGCCGCTGGCCTGGTGCGCCCTGAGGCTCGTGCGGCACAGGAGGTAAGCGGCATTGCGCTGCCGTCCCGGCCACCCGGGACCCGGCCGAGGGCGTCTTCACAACAGTAAAAGTCTTCAGCACACGGCCCTAATTAGTGCTCATGTTCACCACCAGCATCCAGGCGGCGGGCAGGGCGGGCGCTGGTGAGCGGACGCCGCCCGGCAGGCCCGTAACCAGCCTGGCCGGACTGCCCAAAGTTGCCAGCGGTAGCTCTGTGACTCATTAGTAAGCGGCATTGCGTTATGAGGGGATAGTTAGGTGATCATGACGCGACGCCGGGAGCGGCTGGAACCGCCTGTCGCGCGTTTGCTTGTCTTCGTGTGCGCGATCGTCCTGGTCGACACGATTTTCTTCGCGGCGATCGTTCCGCTGCTGCCGCATTACGTCCGGGTGGCCGACCTGTCCAAGGCGGCGGCCGGCGTCCTGGTTGCCTGCTACCCGGCGGGCACGCTGGCTGGATCGCTGCCGGGCGGCCTGCTCGTCGCCCGGTTCGGCGCACGGCGCGTGGTGCTGCTGGGGCTAGCCGGAATGAGCCTGGCCACGCTGGCGTTCGGCTGGGCATCGCACGCGTGGATGCTCGACCTTGCCCGCCTGGTCCAGGGAGCGGCGGGAGCGTGCACGTGGGCCGCCGGACTGGCCTGGCTGGCGGACGTGGCACCGCAGGCGCGGCGCGGCGAACTACTCGGCACGGCGCTGGCATCGGCCGTGGTGGGGGCGCTACTCGGCCCCGTCGTGGGCGCGGTGGCGGATTTCACGGGAACCGGTCCCGCGTTCAGTGCCGCCGCCGTCCTGGGCGTCGCGCTGATGTGCTGCGCGTTCGCCGTGCCCCGGCCCCCGGTCGCGGCGGTTGCGCAGGGAGTGCGGGCCATGCTGCCCGCACTCCGTGACCGGGAAATCCTGGCCGGCATGTGGCTGACGATGCTAGCGGGAATCGCGTTCGGTGTCATCGACGTGCTAGCCCCGTTGAGCTTCGCGGGGCTGGGGGCATCGGGCACGGTGATCGCCGGCACGTTCTTGTGCGCCGCCGTGGGCGAGGCGGCGTTGTCACCGCTGGCGGGCCGGATGACCGATCGGTCCGGGGCGGCCCGCCCGGTCGCGGCCTGCCTCCTTGTCGGCACGGTCTTCGGGGCACTAGCCTGGCTGCCCGCCAGCCCGTGGGAGCTGGTGGCCGTCCTCGTAGCCGGGGACCCGTTCTTTGGCGCCCTGTTCACTCCGGCGGCCGCCCTGACCAGCACTGGTTCCGAGCGGCTGGGCCTCAACCAGGGCCTGGGATTCGGGCTGTCGAACCTGGCGTGGGCGGGCGGCCAGGCCGTCGCCGCATCGGCCGCCGGGGCGCTGGCCGAGGCGACCTCGGACGCCGTGCCGTACCTGCTGTTGTCGGCGGCCTGCGCTGGCTCCCTGTGCCTGCTGCTCCTGCCGCGGGCCCGCGGCCGGATGGGCGGCCGCCAAGATAGCCTGGCGCCATGACGGACGGGCTGGCGAGCAGGGTCCGGGCGATCTGCGCCGCGCTGCCCGAGGTCACCGAGCGGCCCAGCCACGGCGCGCCGACCTGGTTCGTCCGGGACAAGAAGTCCTTCGTGACCCTGTGGGCGGACGGGCATCATGACAACGGCTTCCCGCACCTGTGGTGCGCGGCGGCCCCTGGCGAGCAGGAGTCGCTGATCGCGTCGGCGCCGGAACGGTTCTTCCGCCCGCCATACGTGGGCCACCGGGGCTGGCTCGGCGTCCGGCTTGACGGCCCGGCCGACTGGGCGGAGATAGCCGAGCTCTGTGCCGACGCTTATCGCGTCATCGCCCCGGCGAGGCTGGTCGCGCTGCTCGACGGCTGATCGTCGCCTGCCGAGGATCCGCCCGGGATGCTGAGCCCCGCGCCGAGGCCCTGGCTGGCGATCGCCTGCTCATCGGCCAGGGCGATGGCGAGCTGGCCCTGGACGTTGGGATGCAGCGGGGCGATGTCGGACGGCCCTTGCACGTACGGCTCGTCCGTGCACAGCTCGTGCCCGGTGAACTTGGGCTGGGCGACGCCGAAGCGGAACGCCCTGGCCCCCTGCCCGATGACCGTATTCAGCTGGGCCAGCCGGGAAACCAGGTCACTGGCCTTCGCCGGGGTCATCCCGTACTGGTTCAGGCAGCTTACCGACGCGCCGAACGGCGAGTAGTACTCGTTCACCAGCACCGCCGGGTGCCAGGGCAAATTGTCCAGCTCGGTCAGCAGCTTGTAGTACGACCGGGTGAAGGAGCCCAGCAACTGCTTGAAGTACGCGCCGGAGATCTTGTCATTACAGACCGCGCTCGCGGTACACAGCTGGGTCATGACCCCCCACTGCATGTCATCGGCCCCGACGCTGACGATGATCAGCTTCGCGTGCGTGGCCTCCGACGCGAGGGAGAACTGCGGCGCCGCGACCTGCCCGTTTTGCAGCACCTGGGCGCCGAGCAACCCGTTGTTGACGGTGGCGCTGCCGCAGGCCAGGTTCTCCACGTTCCAGCCGTTGGTGGTGGCCAGGTCGGCCGCGTAGGAATCCGCCGACCGGCCGCAGCCCTGATCCAGGGCCGTCGGCAGGCTCACCCACGGCAGCCCGTAACCCGAGGCGGTCGAGTCGCCCATGACAACCACCTGGACGTTGGGGTCGACGGTGGCCGCCGGCGCGGGCGGGTTTGAGGGATCCACTCCCACGAGCTCATCAAGCGTCCGGACACTGCGCAGCACGCGTGGAGTGCTCGCGGCGGTAAGCACGATGCCGCCCACATTGATGGCGACGGCCAGGACCACCCCGCAGGCCACCCACTTCCAGGCGACGTGCTTGCGGCGCACGGCGTAGCCGACGAGGATGCCGAGCGTGACGAACCCGGCGGCGATCAGCGTCTCCCACAGGAAGTATCGCTCCCACCCGGCCGCCAGCTCCTGGCTGAGTGACAGCTCGATCCGGTGCGCGCCCTCCGCGCGGAGTTGCTGGACAATCTGCGGCGTGATGCTGAGCTGGTCCAGCTGCAGCCACGGCCTGATCGGGCCGTTGAACATGATCCGGGTGGGGATCACCTGCCCGAACAGGTCTAGTTCGCCCGGGCCGGACAGGGACGGGTGGGCGAGCGACGTCAGCGGCGGCACGGCCGCGCCCACCTGCGCGACCTGCCCGGCAGCGGAGACCGACTGCAGCGGGGTGATGCGCAGGGCCAGCCATATCGAGACGGCGACGACTATCAGGAAGGTAACGGCGACGAGCGCGGCCACCCGCGCTCCCCGGAACAGAACTCTTACTCGCACCTTGGCTACAGGCTACCCAGTGGCGAGGGCTCCCTATGCCCTCCTAATGCCCGCAAGCGGCCCACTTTGATTTCGAAAATATCTCATAACCTGAGACGTCCGAATATGTCCGACTATTTCTCGTGGGCTGGGTAGCTCTCTGGCGAGCCGTCGATACTTGCTCCCACAGCAGGCTACGTAAGACCCTTGGGGGGCGGCGGGCATGGGATCCGTCATGCATGAGCTGAACTCGACGCGAACCGCGCAGTGGTATGACCGCGCGAGCGGGACGCACCGGTCCGACGCCTGGACAGAGCGACTGCGGTGCTTCAACGGGCTGTCGGAGGTGCTCGCGGAGCAGGCGCAGGGCGAGCATCCGGCCCGGGGCAAGGCCCAGCCGCAGATCGCGCCGCGCGCCCTGATCAGCGAGGTCGCGCGCCGGGCGCACTTTTCTGCTCATGAGACCGTGTACAAACGATTCCGTTCGGGTTGCGAGGGGCCGATCGCCCGCTGGGCCGGACCCGACGCCACCATCAAGCCGCGGAACGCCCTCGTGGCCGAGGCCAAGATCGTGTCGTTCTGGCCGTATCGCGCCGGTGTCCTGCGGGCCGCCGACCGGCAGGACCTGCCCCTCCGGGAAGTCCTCGAGGAGTACCTGCGGGCCCTGGCCAGCTGGGCCTGGGACGATGCCCCGCTGGCGGCCTGCCGTCCCGCCGGGCCGCCAGCCTGCGTAGCTGAGGACATGCAGGCCCTCGCCCGGCTGTGGACGGGCCGCTATGAGATGGAACAGCGCGGGGGCGGCGGGCCGCTGGCGCCCGCGACCCGACTGGCCGACAAGGCCGCGCAGCTGGAGAACCTGGCCGATCTCGTCGTCTCGAGCATCCTCGACGATCCGGCCGCTACCCCGCGCGAGGCCCTTGGCGCCGTCCGGGACGAGATCGCCCGGGTGCTCGCCGAGCCCACGGATCCGGTCGCCGAGCAACTGGGCCGCGCCGCCACGCAGTTGCACAACCGCATCGCGGCGCGCTCCCCCGGTGAGCTGATCGTCACCCCTGCGCAGGCAAGCGACCTGCTCGCCATCCTGGCCCGGCTCAGCGGCACGCTCAAGACGATCGCGGACGAAGGGTTATCCGTTTCCGTGCCATGCTTGCCTTCTGGGGCATGCGGTGGCGAAAGGACGGATCGCGGGATGAGCGCAGCGGACAACGATGACGCCTACGGGTATAAGTTCACGACCCGGGACGAGGCTCCGCACGAGTACCGGGTGCGGACCGGGACGTCGGCCGACGTCGAGGGGCTGGTGCCGGGCGGCAGCTACCGGCTGCTGGCCGGGTACTCCGAGGACGACAACAAGTTCGGCGGGGACACGACGACAGACGTCGACAGCGACAGCCCGCTAACCCGCCAGCAGGCCCAGCGACTGGCGGAGGAGGCCATCGACGCGGATGCCCAGCGGAAGATCCGCCTGATATACCCGCGCGAGCAAGGCGAGTGGGACCTGCACCCGTCGCTGCGTTCCCTGGAGGTGGTCCGGCTCCTGGTGCCGCCGACGGGTGAGGAGGCGGCGGCCGACGAAGCACCGGCGCCCGACGAAGCACCGGCCGCGGACGAAGCCCCGGCCGCGGTCGATCCGGCCACGGCCGTGGTCCATCCGGCCACCGAGCTGACCCGCCCCGCGCTGGAGGGACTGGCCCGGCGGTACGCGACTGCCCGGGGGCTGGCCTATGCGGCCGAGGGCGCTGCGGCCTGGCGGGATCCTGGCCCGTGGTTCCTGTCCTCGCTCGACGTGACTCGATCGTTCGGGGTGATGCAGGGTGGCATCGGCGGCGGCCCCGAGGGTGAAGCCTGGTACGGGCAGGAC
>Ga0335072_10012401_pt1 | contig 12164 bp, 13 predicted proteins | sample Lox_Sample_21_FD_206725 | JGI IMG/M metagenome (GOLD analysis project Ga0335072, IMG submission 206725) | Soil microbial communities from Loxahatchee National Wildlife Refuge, Florida, United States - Lox_Sample_2.1 | ecosystem: Environmental > Terrestrial > Soil > Wetlands | place: USA...
GAGCGACGAACAGATCCGTGACTTGTTCGACGCGAACTACGTCGGGATGGTTCGGGTGTTGCGATCGGCCCTGCCTCTGCTGCGGAAGCAAGGGAACGGACACATCCTCGGGGTTTCGAGCGGTCTTGGGATTACGGCGCTGCCGCTCATCGGCTTCTACTGTGCCACGAAATGGGCAGTGGAAGCTCTGCACGAATCACTGGCGCAGGAGGTGAGATCCTTCGGCATCAAGGTGACGCTGGTTGAGCCTGGAGCTTACGCAACCGATTTCGGTAAATGCGCAGAGATCGCGGATGCTCTGGAGCCATACGCGGAGCTTCGGAAGCAGTTTCTGACGCGTCTGGCCGGAGTGGAACGGGGCGACCCGGAGGCGACCTCAGAAGCCGTCCTGAAGCTTGTGGACGCGGACGATCCACCGCTGCGACTCGGACTGGGCAACTCGATTTTGCCGAGAGCACGGGCCGCGTATGCAGAGCGACTGGCGACGTGGGAAGCGTGGGAGGACGTATCGAATGCGGCGATGGGCGAGCCAAAGAAAACGATGGCAGCGTGGATCGAGCAGCTGATTCACGGGACTCCGGACCAGGCATGATGCGGCGGATGAGTCGTTTTTTGCAGCAGGCGGGACGGAATGATCAGAGCTCGTCAGAGATGCAAACTGGCGGGATAACTAACGCTGAGTGTATAGCAAGCGTCGTAGGAGGTTGTATGGCAGACACGAAGACCCTTATTGAACAGGCATACTCCGCATTCAACAAGCGGGATATCGACAGTGCTTGGCGCTGATGACAGAGGACGTGAGCTGGCCCAAGGCTTCAGAGGGCGGCAAAGTTGCCGGAAAAGAAGAGATCCGCACCTATTGGACTCGACAATGGGGTGAGTTCGATGGCCATGTCGAACCGCTGGCAATAACCGAGGAAGACGGAGGCAGGATCCGAGTCAGAGTGCACCAGATCGTCAGAAATCTTGAAGGGAATGTTCTTTCGGACAGCGAGGTTCTCCACGTATTCACCGTGAACAGCGGTCTTATCGCAGCCATGGACCTCGGGGATGAGGCCGAGACAACTGGTCCGACTGCCGCATTCGCACATCGATCCTAACTGGCAACCCACCATGGACCTGCGCCGTCGCCATTCGTCATCACATCCGGATTAGGCGGCCACTGGCAAGGAACACTGACAAACGACGGTGCGAAGATGCCGGTACGGCTAAAGATCGAATCCTCCGATTCGGCTGCATTGCAACTCGACGACAAACCTGCGGAGAAGATCTCCTAGATGCATTTAGAAGGGGTAGGGTTCACAGGAGCGTCCACAGGTGTGATCGAATCCCCGGATGCACTACGCACCGGAGCGAAGACGCTGAGTCTCAAGCTGATTCCGCACGAAGGAATGCTGGTAGGCAGGATTCTCGCAACAGACTCCAAAACCGTGATGCTGCCCTACGTTCTCAGCTTGAATCGAGCGCCCGCTTGAACGCAGTCCGAAGAGAGATAACTCTTGCCATTGTCCCCCGCCTCGATCCCGGCGAAACAAGAGACCGTCACTTTAGAATCAAAATGGAGAGTCGGGCCTTTGAGCCGCATCGTTGCGTCGATCGGAAACTTACGCGAGGACGTGCGCTTCGCCGCCAGGCAGTTCCGGCGCGCACCAGCGTATGCCATCTTCACTGTTCTGGTTCTGGCCCTCGCAACGGCACAGTCACGGCCATATTCCGCCACATGTTGGCCACCATGCTTCCCATGGCCCAGAAGATTCATCTCGAATGATTCATCTTTGCCGGCCTCGTCGTTCTTACTCTCCTCACCGCCCTCGCCTTTGGTACCGTGCCCGCGCTCTTCGCTGCATGGGCAAGGGCAGCAATGGACTGGCGGCGGACGAGGTGAGATACTCTCTGCGATATTTAGTTCGAGGAACCGCAATGCCCGTCACAGTGAAGAGCATATCTCTTTGGCGAAAAGAGGCCGAGAACAAAACGGGGCTCCTTGCCCAGACGCTTGAGCCGCTTGCTAAGGCCGGGGCGGATCTTGGCGTGGTGATGGGGTATAGGCTTCCCGGCAATGAGGCCAAAGCAGCTATCGAGATCTATCCGGTCTCTGGGAAAAAGGTGAAGACTGCCGCGACAGAAACGGGGCTCGCCGCCTCAGCTATCCCGACGCTCCTTGTCGAAGGCGATAATAAGCCAGGTCTAGCGCACAAGATTGTACAGACGATTGCCGACGCTGGAGGCGACCTGAGCTTTTTTGTGGCCCAAGCCATTGGCAGAAGGTATTCCGCGGTCATCGGTTTCGCAAATGACGCTGATGCCAAAAGGGCGGCCACACTTATCAGGAAGGCAGCCGGAAATACACGAAAGTAATCGCGCAAAACGGGGTTTCAGTGACGTGCGGAGTGGTGCGGTTCATCCCTTGGGCACCTTTACCTTAAAGCAGGTTTTGCAGGCAGTACGCAGGATCACTTCCAGATAGCGCGTGATCAGAAATTATGCGGTTCTTGACCGAGTTGAACCAAGCAGGAGTCGATGGGGAAGAATCATGTTGAACAAACAGTGCTTCGGCTCAAGGTGAGTCCCCAACGGGCCTACAATTTATATAAATCGGGGGAATAAGCAGGGGCATCGAAGAGAGGAAAGACATCATGAGGCTCAAGCTGAAATGCGGATTCCTTACTGTGCTGACTCTGGTGGCGTCGATGGCGTGGGCCGATACATTGGAGTTGAAGAACGGCAGTCTGATTAAGGGCCAGTTCCTGGGTGGCACGAAGAATGAAATCAGCTTCCAGGTCGGCTCGACGGTACAGAAATATAACGTCGCTGACATTGTTTCGCTCAAGTTCGATTCGGAAGGCGCAGCAAGTGCCCCGGCGCCGCAGCCGCAGAGTTCGCTTCCCGACGATCCGGCGACCGTAGCGCATATCGAAATCAAGCCGGCCTATGTAACTATCCCAGCCGGGACACAAATTTCAGTGCGCACCGTTGATGCCGTCGATTCCACCTATAACGTCGTGGGAGACCGATTCCAGGCTTCTCTGGCAGAGCCGCTGATGGTGGAGGATAACGTGGTAGTCGCTAAGGATACCCTCGTCTATGGCCGGCTGACGCAATCGAAGGAGTCAGGGACGTTCACCGGTAGATCGGAACTCCGGCTGGAGTTGACGGGGATTGTGGTGAATGGGAAGATGGTGCCGGTGGTGACGGGAGAGTATGAAGTGGCTGGCAAGTCGCGCGGCGCGAGCACCGCGAAGAGAACGGTCGGCGGAGCGGCTCTCGGAGCGATCATCGGTGCCGTTGCCGACGGGGGCCAGGGAGCAGCGATCGGCGCGGGCGTCGGCGCAGGTGCTGGCGCAGGCTCGGAAATCATCACCAGGGGCGACCAGGTTAAGGTGCCGAGTGAGACCCTGCTCGATTTCACGCTGCAGGAAGATGTGTCGATACCGACGCACCAGAGCTAATTCCTGGCACAGTCAAGACAAATTCACGGGGTAAGCTGCTCGTTTTTGAGCGTGGTGGTAGCCATCTCATTCCTCCAGGGATGATTGCGGATAAGAATTATTCGTTGTGGGTAAACTCTCTTCGCCCGATTGCCTTATTGACTGGCTTGGCGGACCATCTCGACCAGTACCGTCCGGGTCTCCATCGGGGTCGCGACTTCGCGAGGGAAGTTGATGCGAACGCCTTTCATTCCCTCATTCGTTTTCAATCGAAGAGTAAAGCCCAGTCGGTCGACTGAAGTCATGGTTGCTTCCGTTGCTTCAACTCCAGCATGAGAACGTGCCAGCAGGATCATCGAATCTACGTGGTCAGCGTTCATGTGGGCGAGGATGCCAGGTGCGGCGCTAGCCAGCGGATCAGGAGCCGCATCCTGGTACTCCCTTGCCTCGACCCATCCCATCACGCCAAAACCCCCAACATAGTAAAGGTCGACGGGTTGCAGCCGGAAGAAACTGAAGTCAGAGAAGTCGACCCAGTAACGGCTGTTCTCGTGACGTGCAAGGTAGATCTCTCGAACGGAAGCTAGATCGCTTGCGGGAACAGGCTCGGCAACGCCGATCAGAGTAACCCGAGCAGCTCCAAGTGGATCGCCATCGGCATTCGCTTGTCCAACGAAGAGACTGCACCGTGGATCCGCCTTCAGATTTTGGGTGTGCATGGCCATATTGCTGATCAGAAAGAGAGGCCGGCCCGCAGGGTCGAGCGCGAAGGGCATAAGAGATCCAAAGGGAAATCCCGGATGCTTGCGGGAGAGCGTCGACAGCGTGCCAATCGAAGCTAGCGAGATGAGAGTGCGGATTCGCTCAGCGTGACTTGGTTCAGAGAGTTGCGGCGATGCTGGCCCGCTGGAGGCGTGCTGGCGGGGCACAGTAGTTTCGTTCGAGGACATCGGCTTCTTCACCTTCTCAAACTATGGTATCGAGAGAAGCCAGGCGGTGCATCCATCGACGGGCTCGAAGGTGGCTGAGAAATAATGGTGTGTACTGCCGCATCAACTGTTTCCCCGACTGGAAGCGCAGCTCCATCCACCGGAAGAGGTAATCCATGATCGATTTGGCATAGCCGAGTTCTTGATTCCCTGTCCAGCCCGATGGCTCAAAGCGTGTATGAGAGAGCTTGTCGCACAGCACCTTGAGCGGTACTCCGTGCTGCAGGCTCACTGAGACGACGGTGCCGAAACACTCCATCAATCCCGCGATGGTCGAGCCCTCCTTGGCCATCCGGATGAAGATTTCACCCGGCTGCCCGTTCGGATAAAGCCCGACGGTGAGGTAGGCCTCGTGGCCGTGCGATAGGCGACGAAAGCCCTGTGGCGGGTGAACCGGACTATGCGTTTTTACCGATCGAGGCGATATAGCGGAGGCCGGTGACGCTCGGGAGAAAACAATAGGCGCTACCGCGCGTGACGACGAATCGTTCGAAGCCGCTGACCTTGACCGAACTTGTCGGCGATGTCGGGAGCGTAAAGTCGCTGGAGGATGTGCTGTTGGCTCCGACGATCGGGTCAACGCCGGAAATCATTCCACCAACGAAGTTATCCGTGCTCAGCCACTGCGACATAAGGAATTGAAACTGATTGGCGAAGTCGGCGTTGATGAAGTAACCGATAAGTCCCCGTTCGATTCCGTCGTTCTGCTGCTCAGGATTAAATGGCGGACCATAGGGAACATTACGGCGCATGATGCGTGCCTGCTGAGTGAAAAATCCCGCGACGGTTTCGTCTCGCGGATTACCCCGGCGGATATGCGAGCCGATGGGACAAGCGACGCCCTTGGGATCGGGTTCAGCCTGACCGGGCGCGGCAGATCTGTACAAAAACATGTTCAGGCGATCGGACGGAATGGGGCACGTGCCCTTTGGGGAAAGGGCAAGCGGTACACCAGTGCGCCAGCGGCCCATGAGTTTCGCGGCGAGTTGGTCCGGCGTGAGGCCAACTTTGACCGCGGCTGCCTGCAGGTATTCTTCAAAGCCCGCGACATCCTGCTTGAGAATGCGAAAGGCTCCGAAGCTGCCGTTGCGCCCCAGGCTGGTATTGGCAACGCCAGGGGAGTATTGATTGCCGAAGGTATTCTCAAACCCTAAAAGGAAGTCCCCTGCCGGCGAGCTTCCATCTTTGTTGACTCCCAGGTCAGGATACGGTCGCGTGGAACGAGGTCCACCGGCCAGGAACGGTTGCGAGAGACCGTCCCGATAGCCGAAATGGACATACCCGTCAGGAAGAGCCTTGCCATCGTGGCGGTGTGTGAGGCGGAATCCTTTCGAAATGGCCGCGAGCAGCTCAGCGGTGCGCGATTCCAACTCATGCGCTGTTCTGGCGAAGAGTGAAAAAATGGCGTGAATCTCGGACGCAATACCCATCCTGCCTTCCCAATTCTCAGGAGCGCTGGCGCCCACGTCGAAGATCTTACTCGCGTTACCGATCGCTCCGCTGGCGAACTCCGGTGCAAAGCCAGCGAGAAGAGTGGATGGAACGCCGAGAACAGTGAGCCCTTCGTAAGTGAAGGACAAGTTCAGCGTATAGTCCGGCTTGACATGCCATTCCGCGGCGGTGGTGACCGACAGGGATGTCGGATTTACCGTCGCAGGAACTGCCGGGACTAAGCTGCCGATGAGGGCTCTTGCAGCATCAGCGTCCGCCACCGCAACAATAAAGTGTCGCACGTGGACGAACGAGCCGTAGCCACGCAGAATGATGCCTTGGATATCGTCTAACTCGAGCTTAGTCACTGCCACCCCCCTCCCGCTTACTGCGGCGGGTTGCATGCATTGCTCAATATCTGCATAACGGTGCAATTGGGATAAGCCGAATAAAGACCCGTCGGCAGGTTGTACTGGCTCACGAAGGCCTGGAACGCGGCGACATTCTGTTGCACGGGAAGCGGAGGCGCCGGGTCGACGCAGGAGAGAAGCAGATTGAACACATCGCCGACTATGTTTGTGAATGCCTGGATATACGCGTCAAAGTCGCCGTCGTAAGCCGTTATTACAAATAGATACTGAGTGCCCGGTATCATCAGAAATCGGGCAAAGTGGACCGTGCCTACTTGGGCAAGAGCGGCATTAATCTTGGCCTGGTTCTGTTCGAGATAGTCGACTATGGTCTGATTTTTTCCAGGCTGGATGTTCAGCATTAAGTTGAGAGGGCTCTGCACTGGCAGAGAAGCGGGGGACGACGACATAGGAAGTCTCTCCTTCGGCTAAATTTGTGGTGGAGATAATATAACCACAGATTGGTATGCCGCGCCGATCACTCTGCATGATTTAAATTCACCCTGTTCGGGGTGAGTGATCTCCACACTGTCCTGAGAGTTCTTATTCCGCTTCAGAGTAAATTCATGGCTCTCAATCTTCTTGAAGTCGTGGCTGGCAGGATAATAGAGAACTATAGACTCGGACGCAATGGTTCTGACCCGGAACTGGTCAGTTTCGGTAGCCACACAGGCGTCTAGGCGCGAACACGATCAAATCAGATGCGGGGCTGCGATGTTGACGAATTCGCGAGAAGTGACGATCTTCGTGCATTTCCAATAGGTGGGGAAATGCTTTTGATTTCCTGTGATCAGGTAGTCAGCACGGGCAGCATCTGCGCATTCGATAAAGATGTTGTCGTCGGGATCGCCAGTGACGTTCAGTTGTCGCGATGGAGAGACGGTATGGCTATGATTCTTTATGGGCTGAAATGAGTTGCTGCCGAATCCCTTTTCGAATCCCAAGCTCAGGTCTTCCAGGTACGTCCGCGTACTCGTCGAGGATGGGAGTTGAGACATAGAGACGCGCGGGCTTTGTGATTGCAAGTAGAAAAACCGTGCGCTGAAGACTCTCTGGCTTGAGGGCTGCCGAAATCAGTACATTCGTATCAATGACCAGGCGAAGGGAGAGCATCAACTCTTCCTTCGCTGCGCCCTAGATGCCTTGATGATCTGATCGATTTGACGTGAGGTCATTTGACTCGTCCTGTTCTGCTTCGCTTCGCGCCCAATAATCTTGAGGACTTCGGGCTCTGGAGCAGCCAATTTAACGTAGTCGCGCAGATTCATCAAGACTGCAGTCGGGGTACCTCGTTTTTCAATCACCAGGGACCTGCGCTCCACATCAACGCGTCGCAGCAATTTCCCAAAATTTGACCGCGCACTCAAAGCTGAAACAACAATCGAGTCATTCTTTTTTGCGGATACGGTAGCCATGAACTCTCCATTTCCCCTGTTTGAACTGTACAGTTCGCATTTGCATGGCGTCAAGAAGCAGGTTCTCATTCGCGCGCCAAGTCGTGTTTGTGGATATGCCCAAAAGGAATGCGTTTCGGATGCACTCGGTGCCACCTTATAGTTCCCTTTTTTGGACTTACTGCCACGTTATGCTTCCGCGCACGATAAACGGTGATATGGGCCGCTTTAATATTCGCGCTGTTGCGAGCGACGCACTGCCACGTTATGCTTCCAACCGCTGCCATTTTCTGGATCAAGGGACATGTCAGAAAGCCGGAGTGGAGTTTCATAGCAGCGGAAAGTGCCGGGGTTGAGTCAGCGCTAAGAAAGGCACTTGCCACTCGGCAATCCATCACGAAAAAGCTCAATGACACATAATTGCTATCGCGTGTTTCGAGGCTTACCGGTCTGGAAACGTGCACTGCCTGTAGTCGTCAGTTGTAAGGTGAGTTTCTGCGTCTTCTGCGATTCTGGAGTATGAAATTCGCACTGCTCACTCATTCGCAGCGCAATGCAGTCATAGGATCTACGGAGGCGGCGCGGCGAGCAGGCACGGCACAGGCGATGCCAGCTACGGCAGTCAACAGAAGCGCCACGCCGACAAGAACGATCGGATTGTTCGACGTTCCGGCTAACCAACTTGCCAGAAGCCGGCTCGAAGCCAGGGTCAGGAGCAGGCCGGCGAGAATGCCTCCGCCCACACTGAAAGCCGTGGAGGCAAAAACGATGCGCAACAGGTGCCCGCGTTGCGCACCCAGGGCCATGCGGATGCCGAATTCATTGGTGCGCTGCACGACTGAATACGAGACGACACTGTAGAGCCCTACCGCAGCAAGAGCCAGAGCGAGCGCGGCAAAGGATGCGAAGATCCAGGCGACAAGGTGTTCCTGCGCCCATTCGGGCTCTTCGACGATCCACTGTTCCAGGTTTTCGATATCGCTGCCGGTCTGCTGGTCGGGATTGATCGCGCTCAACTGTGCCCGAACGCTATGGACCAGGGTTCCAGGAGGCACCGAAGTGCGCAGGAGGACCTGCGTAAATTCTGACATGAAGAGCGTGTTTGGAACGTAGATCGCCGGCTTGATGGGATTTCTGAGGCCATCGTTGCGCGCGTCGGCCACGATGCCGACGATCTGCAGCCAGGAATTGGCGATGCCGGGCGCGGCGAGAACGATGGTCGAACGGCCCTCGATCTGCGGCAATTTCACCGAGTGCCCGACCGCATCGCCATGAGGAAAATTGAGCCGGGCCATGGTCTGGTTGATGAGCGCGACGTGAGCTCCGTTGCGGTTCTCGGCCTCGGTCCACAGGCGGCCCTGGTCGAGCGGGATGCGCAGGATTGAGAAATACTCCGGACTTACAAGATTGATTCGCGCCGTTACCTGCTCAGAGGATGGTTTTCCGAGGATCTCGTAGTTCATTTCCGCGCCATTCTGCGGCGGCGTGGCGTTGCTGGAGATCGCAGATCCGGTTACGCCGGGCACCTTGGCGAGCTGGGTGCGTATCTCATCGAAATATGCGGCGCGGTCGGCCCATGTGGTAAGGCTGCCATCGTGAAGCGGAATCCAGACGGGGAGGACATTGTGGGGATCGTAGCCGAGGGGTGTGTGCATGAGGCGGACAAATGCCTGCATGGCTCCGCCGGCTCCAGCAAGCAGGATCAGGGTCAGGGCGATTTGTCCTGCGATGAGCGCGCCGTGGGTGCGGCGACCGTATACACTTCCGGCAACTTTGCGCGTGCCGGACTGCATGACCTGGTTAATTTGTGGACGGGAAAGTTGCAGTGCGGGCCAGAGTCCGAAGAGGATGCCGGTTGCGAGCGCAATGCCCGCGCTGAAGATGAGCACGGGAACGTTGATCTGAATGGCTACTTCGGGCGCGAAGGAGTATTTGGGCAGCAGGGATACGATGGCCTTGAGTATGCCGAAGGCCATGAAGACGCCAAGCGTGGCGCCGGTGAGCGCGAGCATCAGCGATTCCGTGATGAGCTGACGGATGATGCGCCGGCGGCTTGCTCCAACGGCAGCGCGTATGGCCAGTTCATGCCCGCGCGCCGTGCCGCGGGCCAGCTGGAGAATAGAGACATTGCCGCAGCCGATGACCAGCAGCAGAGCGACCGCCCCAAAGAGCAGATATAGCGTGCCGCCGAGGCTCTTGACGACCCAGTCGTTAAGGCCACGCACCTCGACGCGGAAATGCTCGGGAAAGCGCTTTGGCGTTTCGCGAGCGAACTGCTCCAGCAGTGGTTGCAGCGCGGCATTTGCAGCCTCGCGGGTGATGCCCGGCTTCAGGAGCAGATCGACAACGTAGACAGGGCCTGGGTCTTGGGTGAGCTTGAGCGGCAGATACACATCTCCGCTGTACCAGGTGAAGCGCGCGGGCATCACGCCTACGATGGTGTAGTTCTTGTGGTCCAGTTGCAGCTTTTTTCCCAGCACGGTGGAACTGCTGCTGAAATGGCTCCGCCAGAACTTCCAGGAAAGAACTGCGACCGGTTGCGGCTCCTGCCCATCGATTCCATCGGAGGGCACGAACCCTCGTCCCAATACGGGAGCCACTCCCAGATCCAGGAAGGAATTGCTGCTCAGGTAGGCGGCCTCCACGCTTTCGGGAAGATCGCCTCCGGTGAGGGACAGGCTCCAGCCGTCGATGACCAACAGGCTCTCGACCACAGGTGATTTGCGCAGTTGACGGATTTGCGGACCGTTCAGATTGATCCAGCGATCCTCGCCTGCGGCTGTCGTGACTTCGAGGCGCACGATCCGATCGGCATCAGGATAGGGAAAGGGGTTCATGAGAACCGCGTAAATGACGCTGAAGACGGCGGCAGTGGCTCCAATTCCAAGGGTGAGCGACAGGATCGCTGTAAGAGTGTAGCCTGGGCTGCGCAGCAGTTGGCGAAGGGCATATCGAAAATCTTGAAACAGAGCCTGCATGGTATTGTCCCGTTTTACGCGTCGTCGTTCGTTTTCGATGAGTCGCCTATTAACCAGAGTAAGCTTTGCGCCTGCCCAAGTCCCCTTTTTTGTCGTGTACCTCCATAGTGACGCAGCGAATGTCCTGTTCTGTGCAGCGAGTTCATCTCTAAAAAAATTCGGCAATGCGCATGCCAGCATCAGTGAACGTATTATCGCCAATGCCGACTCAAGGGCATTGGGTTGCTGAAACATGCTAAGCCCTGTACGCGCCAGTTGAGGCTAGCGTTCGAGAGAGTGGAACTTCGGACGCGTACGCGTGCACACTGGTGTAAATACGAGGCGAACACCCCTCATCAGTGGTATCTCCCGACCCCCCTTACAGTGGTGAGTAAAAAACCTTCTAGCTGGTGATGTCTGGCGTATAGAAGACACGTAGTATCTGCATCAACTAGTGTCCGCATTTTCTACGATCGCATCGATGTTCCTTTCGGGGGCAACGGGCTCTCTGTATGAAAATATCGTTTGTAAGCTGCGATCCAGTTCGTGGCAATGTCTTTTTGCGCTGTCGAGAGATCGATTTTCCCGTCGCAGACCATCTCGTGGAGGCGATCCTCCAACTCATCCTTGACATGAGCATTCCAGGCAGTTGATGCATACGGTTCAGGCCAGAGGTTCCGAATATCGTCCGCCCCGCCAAGTTCCGGCGTAATTAGATAGTCGAGCTCATATTCCTTGCTTGTGGAAACCGACAGCCCATATTCTTTGAATACTTCTTGTTCCATCGAAGTATCGACTACGCGAGGTGCGTCGGTATGTCGCTGGCCGCACAGGTCGTCGAGCTTGACGGCACGGGTAAATCCCGGTGTCAGCACCCTGTCAGGAAGAGCACGGGCCTGAAGCCGAACAATACCACCAAATGGGCGGAGAGTGCCGGAACGCATCCTCCAGACCCCAACCATCACAATCAAAAGAGGAACACAGGCGAGTGCGAGTTGCCGCAAAAATACACTGGGGAACAACCGGATGCGCGATTTGCGCTCTGTCGCAGCGGCTTCCGCTAACTGAGCTTTGAGCGAAGCGCGAAGTCCGGCTGCAGGACGCATTTGTGAATCGACCCTGCGTTGATGAATATGAACGAAATCGGCGATCGCGGCTTCGAGCTCCGCTGCGCGTGCCCGGCAGATCCAACAGCCGGCCAGATGTTCGCGCACCCGGGCAGCGCGATGTGACGAAAGCTCGCCGTCAGCACAAAGAACGATCTCCTGATCGGACAAATGAACGTCGTTGCCGCTCATCGCTCTACCTCCCATCTGAACGCGCCAGACGCGCCAGGGAGCGCGCCAGCGACATCGAGACGCTGCCAAGGGAAATGCCAAGAATCTCCGCGATCTCGCGGTATTTCAGTCCCTCCGCGCGCAAGGCCAGGCAGCGTTGATCCTGCTCCGGCAGCGCGTCGACAACAGCCAGCAGCCGCTGCTGCCTTTGGCTGAAGGCGATCTGTTCTTCCACGCTAGGGCTTGGGTCGGAATGCAGAGCGGCAATGTCTTCATAA
>Ga0335072_10012402_pt1 | contig 12164 bp, 15 predicted proteins | sample Lox_Sample_21_FD_206725 | JGI IMG/M metagenome (GOLD analysis project Ga0335072, IMG submission 206725) | Soil microbial communities from Loxahatchee National Wildlife Refuge, Florida, United States - Lox_Sample_2.1 | ecosystem: Environmental > Terrestrial > Soil > Wetlands | place: USA...
TCGCTATCTACACGATGTGGCTCAAGCGCTCGACGCCGCAGAATATCGTGATTGGCGGCGCCGCGGGGGCGTTGCCGCCAATCATCGGCTACGCCGCCGCAACAGGCGAGATCAGCCTCGCTTGCATGGCTCTTTTCGCCATTATCTTTATTTGGACACCTCCACACTTCTGGGCCCTTGCCCTCGTGAAGGCCGAGGAATATGGGCGCGCCGGGGTTCCCATGCTTCCCAATGTGAAGGGCGCCGACCGAACCCGCCGCGATATTCTCTTGTATACGCTTCTTCTTGCCCCGCTTGGCCTCGTGCCATGGCTCATGGGCTTTGCCTCCTTAGCCTATGGCGTCATCGCAGTCTCGCTTGGCGCGGCCATGCTGATCTTCTCGGCGCGCGTTCATCATAACCGAACGGGTTCGAAAGCCGACCGATGCGCGAAGCAATTGTTTGGCTTTTCGATCCTCTATCTTTTTCTGCTTTTCGCCGAAATTGCGAGCGAGCGGTTTATTGCCATTTTGGCGGCGAACCTGCCAGGATTGAGCCCATGAAGATGGAAAGCAAAATGCCGGGTGTCGTGCTGACACCGGAGCAGCAGAAAACCAGACGTCAACGCAATATCGCGATCGGCCTCGCGATAGGCGGCTTCGCCTTGTTGTTCTATATCGTCACAATTGCCAAGCTTGGGCCAGGTGTGCTCAACAGGCCCTTGTGAGTTCCGCACCGTGAGTCCGCAGGAAATTCCCCTGGTGCCCAAGGTTCGTCGCCACCTGCTCATTGCCGCAATGGCCGGGGCAGTGAGTCTCGCCATGCTCGGGCTTTCCTTTGCCGCGGTCCCGCTTTACCGCCTCTTTTGTGCGGCGACCGGATTCGCTGGCACGCCGCAGGTCGCCAAGCTGCCGTCCGCGTCAAAAGGCCTGCGGGATTTAACCGTTCGGTTTGATGCCAATGTCGCCCCTGGACTCGCCTGGACATTCGAACCCGAGACGCCCGCGATCAAGCTTCGCACGGGGGAGACCGCGACCATCTATTATAAGGTCACGAATATGTTGGATCGCGCCACGGCGGCTCAGGCGATGTTCAACGTGAGCCCGGAAAGCGCTGGCGCCTATTTCGACAAGCTCGCCTGCTTCTGTTTCAGCGAGCAGAAGCTCGAGCCCCGCGAAACAGTGGAACTGCCGGTTGTGTTTTTCCTCGATCCGGCGCTTGAAAAAGATGCCACCATGTCAAGGGTAGAGGAAATCACCCTTTCCTACACTTTTTTCGCGGCTAAGCCACCGGCGAGCGCGGAGATGGCGGCGAAGGAGAAGCACTTTTAACGAGACGTTTGGTCGCCTTGACCAGCGGCCCCTATCGCGGCAAACGCCGTTTTTCGCGGCCAATATGTCCGGTCGCATTATTTTTGCGGCTTTTGTCAGGTCAGATTCACGAGCTGGGAGGAAGGCTAATCCGATGGCGAATGCTCACGCGAAACCGAACCACGATTATCACCTCGTCGATCCCAGTCCCTGGCCGATCATCGGCGCCATGGCCGCCTTTCTTATGGCAGCCGGCGCGATCCTTTGGATGAAGCACATTTCCTTCAGCGGCATCAAACCTGGAAGCTATCTCTTCGGGGCCGGTCTCCTGGGCATTCTCTTCGTCATGTTTTCCTGGTGGAGCGATGTCATCAAGGAAGCGGAATATGGCGGATTTCATACGCGTGTGGTGCAGATCAGCCACCGCTATGGCATGATTCTGTTCATCGCGTCTGAGGTGATGTTCTTTGTTGCCTGGTTCTGGGCGTTCTTCGATGCGAGCCTATTTCCCGGCTTTGCCAACGAATATTCAAGGGCCGATTTCACCGGCGGGATATGGCCGCCCAAGGGCATCGAAGCGCTTGATCCGTGGCATTTCCCGCTCCTCAACACACTCATACTTCTGACCTCGGGCACGACCGTAACCTGGGCCCATCATGCCCTTCTGCACGATGATCGCTTTGGCCTCAAGGCGGGGCTCATTCTGACGATCCTGCTGGGCGCCACCTTCACCGCGGTGCAAGCCTATGAATATGCCCACGCGCCATTCGCTTTCAAAGGCTCGATCTATGGCTCGACCTTTTTCATGGCAACCGGTTTTCATGGCTTTCACGTCATCATCGGAACGATTTTTCTCACGGTTTGCCTCCTGCGGGCCTTTGCCGGGCAATTTACCAGAAAACAGCACCTGGGTTTTGAATTCGCCGCCTGGTACTGGCATTTTGTCGATGTGGTCTGGCTGTTCCTGTTCGCCTGCATTTACGTGTGGGGCTCTTGGGGGGGCGCGATCGAACATTAAGCGCGCCGGGTACGGCAAGCCGAGGGCGGCCTTGCGCCGCCCTTTTTATTGCGCGCTCCGCTGAAAATGCTGCTAAGGAAGAAGGATGAATTTTGAGGCGGAGTATGCCCGACAATCGCCGTTCCTTTGCGGCCTGAGGGGAACGTGCCCCCGCTGCGGCAGGAGCACCATCTTCAGGGGTTTTCTCGCACTCGCGCCGCGCTGCGGCAGTTGCGGGCTTGATTTAGGCTTTGCCGATTCTGGCGACGGTCCAGCGGTCTTCGTCAGTCTCCTCGGCGGCTTTCTCGTGCTTGGCGCGGCCTTAGTGGTCGAATTGCGTTATGAACCACCGTTTTGGGTCCATCTTGTGATCTTTCTTCCTCTCACGCTCATTGTTTGTCTCGGTCTCCTGCGACCCCTCAAGGGCATACTCATTGCCTTGCAATACCGCAACGAGGCGAAACAAGGACGTTTGCAAGACTGAACCATGCCACGACATAAAGCACGCCTGATCGGGCCTGCCATCTTCACCGGTGTGGCCGCCGCCATTCTAGTGTCGTTAGGTTTGTGGCAACTTCACCGTCTGGCGTGGAAGGAAGGACTGATCGCTGAAATCGAGGCGCGGGCCAACGCGGCGCCGCAGCCTCTGCCGCCAGTCGCCGAATGGCCGAAGCTTCGTCCCCAGGATTACGAATACCGGCATGTCACGGCCGAAGGGGTATTCGAAAACGGCAAGCAAGCGCTGGTGTTCCGCGCCTCCGGCGGCGCGGCTGGCCTGCAACCTGGCTACCAGGTGATGACGCCCTTGCAGCTGACATCAGGTGGCACCGTCATCGTCAACCGTGGTTTCGTCCCGCTGGAACGCAAGGACCAAGCTACACGCCTTGCCGGGCTGATCCAAGGAGAAACCCAGGTCACCGGTCTGATGCGCCAGCCCGAGACCCGCAATTTTTTCACGCCCGCCGATAATCCCGCCGCTGGGACCTATTACACCCGCGATCCGGGGTTGATTGCCAAGCAATTCGGGTTGGCCTCCGCCGCGCCGTTCCTGATCGACGCCGACGCCATCCCCGTTCCTGGCGGCTGGCCGAAAGGCGGTGCAACGGAGCGCAACCTGCCCAACAATCATTTTTCCTACGCCTTGACCTGGTTCGGCCTCGCTTTGGCACTTCTTGGCGTTTTCACCGCGTTCGTTTGGCAAAAGCGTCAATAAAACCGGCGAGAAAGACCATTTGTCATTGTCAGAGTGTCTGCCATCACAAAGATTGGGTATAGGGCTACAGATGGCGGCCTGAAGCGGAGCTGATAGGAAAGCCGCGCGGGTTCCGATTTCCCATTCGCTACTTTATGTTAGAGAGACGAAAAGCCATCCAGCCGCGTGAAAGATGCAGGATTGTCCATTGAAATACATTTCGACGCGCGGCGAGGCGCCACCGGTTCCTTTCATTGAGACCCTGCTCGCAGGCCTCGCGCCGGACGGGGGCCTTTATTTGCCGGAAGCTTACCCGCAACTCTCGCAAGCGAGAATCGCTGGCTTCGCCGGCAGGCCATACACGGAGGTAGCAGAGGCAATCATTGCGCCTTACCTATCTGACGATATTGAGATGGGAGCGTTGCGGGAAATGATCGCTGCGGCTTACGCGAATTTCCGGCACCAGGCGGTCGCCCCCTTAACTCAGCTCGATTCCAATCTTTTTGTGCTGGAATTGTTTCACGGACCGACGCTCGCCTTCAAGGATCTGGCGATGCAACTCCTCGCCAAGCTCATAGACCATGTTCTCGCGGCACGGAGCGAGCGGGCGACGATCATTGGCGCAACCTCCGGCGATACGGGTGCCGCGGCGATCCAGGCCTTTGCCGGTCTCGCTCATGTCGATGTGTTTATCCTTTATCCGCATGGCCGCGTATCGGAGATGCAGCGACTCCAAATGACCACGGTCGAAGCCGATAATATTCACACAATCGCGCTGGAAGGCACGTTTGACGATGCGCAGGCCTGCGTCAAGACCATGTTCAACCACAAGTCCCTGCGCGATGACCTTAATCTTTGCGGAGTGAATTCGATCAATTTTGCGCGCATCCTGTTCCAGACCGTCTATTATTTCACCAGTGCCATTGCGCTTGGCGGGCCGCACCGGCGTGTGTCCTTTGTCGTGCCAACTGGCAATTTCGGCGATATTTTCGCGGGCTGGATGGCCAAACGCATGGGCCTTCCCGTTGACCGCCTGGTGATCGCCACGAATGCCAACGATATTCTCGCGCGCACGCTCGGCAGCGGCGACTATGCGGTCCGGAAGGTTCAGCCAACCCAATCGCCCTCGATGGATATTCAGGTGTCATCGAATTTCGAACGGCTGCTTTTCGAAACGCTTGGCCGCGATGCCGGCGCGCTGTGCCGCTTGATGGCGGGGTTGCGGCAATCGCAAAGATTTTCCATCGAACCTGGCCCGCTTCAGGCCATTCGCGCCGAGTTCGACTCATTCAGCGTTACCGAGGCCGAAACCACCCAGGAAATCGCCCGTGGCTGGCGCGAAGCGGGCTACCTCGCCGACCCCCACACCGCCGTCGGCCTCAGCGCCGCGCACAAGACCAAATTGAGCGGAGAGGCAAGCCCGCTCGTTGTTCTTGCCACCGCGCATCCCGGCAAATTCCCGGATGCGATCGAGCGAGCGACCAGCCTGCGGCCAGACCCGCCACGCCCTCTTGCCGGTCTCTCCAAAAGACATGAGAGGTTTGCGATTTTGCATAACGACCAAGATGAAATCGAGCGTTTCATTCGTGCCCGCGCCACACGCGCGGTGAAGCGGGCCGCGTCATGAGTGTCGAAATCACCACTTTGCCATCCGGCCTCAAGATTGCCACCCAGCGCATGGCGCATCTTGAGACCGCTTCGCTTGGTGTTTTTGTCGGCGCCGGATCGCGCCATGAGCGAACGAATGAGCATGGCCTGTCGCATTTGCTCGAACATATGGCATTCAAGGGAACACGGCGGCGGTCGGCGCGCGAGATTGCAGAGGAAATCGAGACCGCCGGCGGCGATCTCAACGCGGCGACAAGCACCGAACATACCGCCTACTATGCCCATGTCTTGGGAGGCGACGTTCCGCTCGCCCTCGACATCCTCGCCGATATCTTGACGGAAAGCACCTTCGACAGCATTGAGCTCGAGCGCGAAAAGGGCGTCATTTTGCAGGAAATTGGCGCGGTCGAAGATACGCCCGACGATCTCGTATTTGAATTATTGAACTCAACCGCATTTCCCAATCAATCGATTGGGCGTCCGATTCTCGGGACACGGGAACAAGTGTCAGGGTTTGGCAGGGATGCCATCAGTACCTATCTTGCCGCGCATTATCGGGCCGGCGCGACGGTGATAGCGGCGGCCGGAGCGGTCGACCACGCTTCGATCTGCAACGAGGCCGAGCGCCGTTTCGGGCGCCTCTCCTCGCAAGACATCGAAACCAAGACCGTCCCCGCGCGCTATCAAGGCGGCGACACGCGCATGAAGCGGCGGCTCGAACAGGCACATCTCACCATAGGCTTCGAAGGCACGAGCTACGCGCACGAGGACTTCTATGCCATGCAAATATTCGCGAGCGCCGCGGGTGGCGGCATGTCCTCGCGTCTGTTTCAGGAGGTGCGCGAGGCGCGCGGGCTCGCCTATTCCATCCACGCCTTTCATTGGGGCTATTCGGACACCGGTGTGTTCGGCTTTTATGCCGCGACGAGCGCGAGGGATGTCAGCGCGTTGCTTCCCGTTGCGCTCGACTGTCTGGGGCAAGCGGCGCTTAACTTGAGTGGTGCCGAAGTGCGCCGAGCCAAGGCGCAGATGAAAGTTTCGCTTCTCGCGGCGCTCGAATCGCCCGCCGCCCGTTGCGAACAAATCGCCCGGCAGTTGATTGCCTTCAACCGTGTCCTGACCCGCGATGAGGTCATAACGGCCATTGACCGCCTGGACGTTGCCCAAATCCGTGCTGCTGGCGCCCGCGCGCTGCGTTCGGCACCCACCGTCGCCGCGATCGGCCCGGTGGCCAGGGCGTTTACGCCGGAACGTGTCGCCGCCCGGCTGCGCGGGCTCTGAAGGAGCGGCTCTCCATGGCCCTCTTCCGTCTCTATCCCGTTATTTATCCCTCTACTCTCGTGCGCGGCAAAGGGATCTACCTCCGGCCGCCAGAAATGCGCGATTATGAAGCCTGGGCGGATTTGCGTGCGCAAAGCCGTGCTTTTTTGACTCCATGGGAGCCTACCTGGCCAACCGACGATCTCACACGCGCGTCGTTCCGGCGCCGGGTCCGGCGGAATAACCTGGAAATCTACAATGATGAAGCCTACCCTTTTCTGATCTTTCGTGACGATGATGTGCTCGCGGGAGGCCTCACCCTCGGGCAGATCAAGCGCGGCGTGGTGCAGGCGGCAACGCTCGGATATTGGATCGGCGCGCCGCTGGCCAGGCAAGGCTTGATGTCCGCCGCGGTCCAGGCGGTCACTGGCTACGCTTTCGCCACCCTTCGCCTACACCGGATCGAAGCTTCCTGCCTGCCCCACAATGAAGCCTCAATAAAGCTCTTGGAACGGACAGGATTTACCCGTGAAGGCTATGCGCGTGCCTATCTGCGAATCAATGGGGTTTGGCAGGATCATTTGCTCTATGGCTTGCTGGAAACCGATCCGCCGCCTGTTCGCGTGGCGCAGCGGAACAAGAAGTGATCGCGGGTTTCAGCATGATCAACGCCGGAGCAACAGTCCGGCCGCCGAGGCCGCGTGGCCCGCCTGCCAAGTCAGGACGAAATAAATCATGATCAAGACAAAATTGGCGCCGACCCAGAGAACCGAAAAGAACCCTGGGATCGTGAGGGCAACGACGATTTGCGCGATCGCGCCAAGAAGCCAAATGACGCCGCCCCAAGGCACCGCCAGCCACAAGCCAACCGCCGCAACAAAATCAAAAATTGCAAAAAAAACTACCGCCGCCCCGCGTGCCGCGCTCACCGTGTCGAGCAAGGATTCCGGTGGCAGCAGGATCGCAGCCCATTGCATGAGCCCCTGTAGGACCCAAAGTCCCGCGAGAAGGCGCATGAAGACGACGAGCCAGAGTCCCGCGCGATTCTCCGCCCCGGCGATGTGAGCAGGCTCGTCAAGGCGAATGGCTGCACCCGAATCCGGAGGCACCGACATCTTGCTTAAACCGCGCCAGAACTTCATGGAGCACCAATGTGCGGGCCAAATTCGAGTTCGCCTTCGTGAAGCGGCGCGAAATAGGAGTCGACGCTGATGACGTCGGCGCTTTCCAGCGCATCAGGCTTCCAGCGGGGGCGATTGTCCTTATCGATGATTACCGCACGAACGCCCTCGTAAAAATCATGGCCCCTGGCGATCCGCGAGACGATGCGGAACTCGGTCCGCAAAGCCTCGCCAATGTCGAGCGTGGCTCCAATTCGCATCTGACGCAAGGCAATCGCAAGACTCGTTGGCGATTTGGAGGCAATCGCATGGCCAGCGGAACGCGCGAAGACCGAGCCGGCTTCGCCTGCGTCATCGAGATTGGCCAGGATGGAAGCCAGCGTCCCGGCCGAGAAACAGCGCTCGATCAATGGGCCTTGCTGCGCGAGCACCTGAGCGGCCGGCGGTGCCTGTTCGGCCGCTATCGCGGTCTTGATATCCTCGCCACGGATCAGCCTTTGAGCAAACTCAGCTTGCCGTGCCGCGGGAATATGGACACCGGCGATCCCAAAGTCTAGCGCGTCGCCGCACGACAGCCGGGCGCCGGTCAAGGCAAGATAGACACCGACGTGCGAAGGCAAGCGCGGCAGAAAAAAAGTCGCGCCAACATCGGGGAAAAAGCCGATGCCGGCTTCCGGCATGGCGAAAGTGAAATTTTCGCCCGCGATGACATGCGAGCCATGCAAGGAGAGCCCGGCGCCTCCGCCCATCACAATCCCGTCCACCAAAGCGACATAGGGCTTGGAATAGAGCTTGATGCGGCGATTGAGCCGATATTCCTCGCGCCAAAAGTCGAGCTGCTCGGCATGACGCCCGGCCTTGCCGAGATCATATAAGATCCGGATGTCGCCGCCCGCGCAAAAGGCCTTGCCGCCCTCCCCCTTGATGATGACGCGGCCGACCTCCGCGTCCTTTTCCCACTGGTCCAGCGCGCCTGCCATCGTGCGCACCATAGTCAAAGTCAGCGCATTGAGCGCTTTGGGACGATTAAGCGTGATGATGCCGCAACAGCCCATTTTCGCGCAAATGATTTCCGGTTCGCTCATGGCCTCTCAAGCGTCCGGGAATGGCATGCCCATGGAAGAATCATTCGGCCAAACATTGCCACGGCGCTCTATTTCGCGCAGCTCGGCTCGCTCAGAAGCTCAAGACTGGACATTTCCCCGGCGAGAACGAAATCGCCATAATCGAGTCTGAGAGCGCGCGAAATGCCGTTTTCATAAAGGTCGAACGACAAAATATAGCTTGGCGCGTCGTCCTTCTTGCCACTTTCAAAATAGCTGATGGAAACCGGCCAGCGCCGGATATTGTCAAGTTCCGGGATGTGAGCCGCTTTCTCGACGGCGGGATCGGCTATTGGGTGGCCAATGTAGGTCGTCGTTTCATAGACCTTTTCGCCAGTCTCGGAACCATCATAGACCTTGACTTCAAGCAAATTCTCCCCCGCTTCTGCCGCGGCGAGAATGCGTTTCAAATGTTCCGTCGGAAACACCACGCCGGAATCAAGTTCGAACTTGCCGCGCTTTGGTTTGGTGAGGTTGACCGACAAATGACCGGTTGCCGATTTCCAAGCCTTGCCATCCACCGATTCGGCGGCGCCGTTATCAATACTCGTCTGAAGCTTGAAGTCGAAATTCCGGCCATCGACGTCTTCATAAGTCGCCGAATGCATGTCCGACACGCGGGTGGGGCCTTCAGCAGGCTGCAATTCGGTCAATTGCCGGAAATTTTGGACATAGCCGTCGCAGGCGGAGCCGGTGAAATCGAACGCGATGCGTCCATGTGCATCTGTGGGGCTCTTGCTGCCAACCGATTTCGCAAGGGTCAATTCATACACCGCGCGATGCGAAACGAGCGAAATCCCCTTTGTGAGACTTGGCTTCGCTTGCACTGGCGGCGCGGCATTAGGCGTCGCCGCGTTGGTTGCCGACGCTATATGAAGCGAGGGGGAGAACGTGGCCAAGGCCAAGGTGATCGCGGTGGCAAACAGTAGGCGGGCATGACATGCGAGCATGAGTGTTGGTTCCTCAAACGATAAGCGAACACGCGCCGGGAAAATTCAACTCACGGTCAGAAAACGCACAATCACAGGCGGGCTCGCGAACGCAGGGCAAGGCATTGACCGAGAGCTTTGCCCATTATGAAAACATCGCCCACCCCGGACGCCAGAGAAACCATTCAAAGAAGGCGCTGGCTAGAAGCCGTGGCATTCTCCGTCCGCTTAGGCCAATCAGCAAGCCGCGCATCTCTCTGTTTTAAGACCATGCCCTGGATTTTCCAGAAACAGGCTTTCGCCAGACATGCGCCAATTTCGTTTTGACCGTGGAGTTTAGAATTTCAAGGCGCCACTGGCAACCCTGTCCAGGCGGCTAACCTCTTCGCCCTTTACAATCAACGGGTTTTGCGCTTTTTGGGTACCCTCAGGAATGCGGAGTTTTGATCATGAGCGCCGAACAAAGATTGGCGGCCTTAGGGATCGCATTGCCCTCTCCGGCGGCGCCAGTCGCCAACTATCTTCCCTTTGTGATTTCTGGCTCGTTCCTCGTTGTCTCCGGCCAGCTTCCCTTTGGACCGGATGGCAAGATCGATCCCGCGCATACCGGAAAGCTCGGCGCCGGGGTGTCCCATGCCGCGGGACAGGCCGCCGCCCGCTTATGCGTCATTAATAGTCTCGCGCAAGCCAAGGGCGCCCTGGGCGATCTGGATCGGATCGCGCGCTGCATTAGACTTGGCGGTTTCATCAATGCCGCGCCGGGTTTCACCAGTCTGGCCGGCGTCATGAATGGCGCCTCGGATTTTATCGTCGAGGTCCTAGGCGACAAGGGCCGTCATGCGCGATCGACCGTTGGCGTCGCCGAATTGCCCTTGGATTGCGCCGTCGAAATCGAGGCTTTGTTTGAGATCGAGGGCGCATGAAACAGCGGAAGGTAAATGCCCCGGACTGGCTGACGGCGCGGCCCATCGCGCACCGGGGTCTTCATTCCAAACAGACCAGATTGCTCGAAAATACGCTCGCTGCGGCGGAAGCTGCGATCAATAAGGATTATGCGATCGAGTGCGACGTCCAGTGCACGCGAGATGGCGAAGCGGTGGTGTTCCATGATTTTACCCTGGACCGCTTGATGCGAGCGGAAGGCCGCGTCGATGCGTTCAGCGCGCGCGAACTCGGCCGTTTGGCCTATAAGGACAGCGATCAAAGGATCGTTTCGCTTGCGGATTTTCTCGCTCGCGTCGGTGGCCGCACTCCGGTCATCGTCTCGATCAAAAGCCGTTGCAATGGCGATATGCGTGTTGCAGACCGGGCCTTGGCCACCGTGGCTACCTATGAGGGGCCAATTTGCCTCAAAAGCTTCGATCCGGCCGTTCTCGTCCATTTGCGCGGAGCTGGCTCCGCCTGCCCTGTCGGCCTTGTCGCACAAGCGCACTACACGGAAGACGAATGGACCCATCTTTCGCAAGAGAGGCGCGCGGCATTCGTTGATCGCCGGGACTTTCCGTTTGCGCAGCCGGATTTCCTATCCTGGAATCTAGGCGACTTGCCGCATGCCGTACCGATGCTTTGCCGGGAAGGCATTGGGATGCCTGTCATGACCTGGACTGTGCGTTCGCAAACGGATCTGACGCACGGGCGCGCTTGGGCGGATCAAGTTATTTTTGAAGGATTTGAACCTTGATCTCCGTCCGCTACGCGTTGGCGCCCCTCAAGTGCGCTTCAAACGCTCGTTGACGAGAAATTCGAAAGCCCGGACATAAGCGCGGTCGTCGTCGCCGCGGAACTGCGCATCGACATGCGCAATATACTCGCCAGTGGCAACATTGGCTACATAGAGATCAACCGAGGAGATTAAAGTCGAAACCTTATGGACGACCGATAGGACAGCCAGCTCGGCACCGGCGTCACGGGCAACGCCAATCCAGCATCCATTGCAAGTGTAACGGGGTTCAGTCGCCGCGATTCTTGCGGAGAAGGTCGAAAGATCGACGCTGCGATAGCGGCCGGTTTGTTCCAAAAGCTCGGTGAGTTTGGCCGTGGCAAGCTTGAGACGGTCTGCCTGGCTGGGCTTGACCCCCTCGCCGCTCGTATCCCACAACTCCACCGGAAAAACGGCCGTTGCATGCGGTTCACTGCCGGCCAGCGTGATAGCACGTTGCGGTTCACTCACCCAAAGTGACGCCACCAGTACCGCTGCGGTCACATTTCGAATAAAATGGCCGCTCGCGCGGCAGCACCTTGCTTCGGAGAAAACCCAGATGTTCATCGCTATGAACCGTTTCAAAGTCATCAAGGATCAATGCAAAGCCTTCGAGGATGTGTGGCTCACGCGGGATTCGCGGCTTGCCGAAGTCAACGGCTTCGTTGCCTTCCACTTGCTGCGCGGCCCCGAGCGCGAAGACCACGTGCTTTATTCATCGCACACGATATGGGCGACGCAAGAAGATTTCATTGCCTGGACCAAATCCGAGCAGTTTAGAGCCGCCCACCAACAAGCTGGCGAGCGCAAGCCCCTCACGCTAGGACACCCGGAATTCGAGGGGTTCGAAGCCGTCCAGAGCCTTTGGCACCCTGCTCAATCTGGCAAAGACGGTCTTGCCGTCTAGCGACACTTTCATTGAACGCGCGGCGCCGCGGCCTCCTCGGCTTTCCGGACCGCTTCGGT
>Ga0335072_10012404_pt1 | contig 12163 bp, 12 predicted proteins | sample Lox_Sample_21_FD_206725 | JGI IMG/M metagenome (GOLD analysis project Ga0335072, IMG submission 206725) | Soil microbial communities from Loxahatchee National Wildlife Refuge, Florida, United States - Lox_Sample_2.1 | ecosystem: Environmental > Terrestrial > Soil > Wetlands | place: USA...
GCCCGACGCGAGCACAACGACGTAAGCAGGCGGATCGGGAAGGTTCATGGTCATCAGCGGTCTCCTTGACTGCGGCTGCGCTGTGAGTTCTCGAATGCGAGATTCCATGCCGGTTGTGCGGGCGAGGTCCTTTAAGTCGCGAGTGCCGAGCATCGTGAAGCCTTCACGCCCACCGGTAGAGTCCCGGTTTCCTTGTCGGCCGGGCAACCTTGAAGTCATGACAATTCGACGCGGCCCGCGGGGCACGATCACAACGAATTGTTAACAGTGGGCTGCGTCCTGCAGCCGGATCCGAACGTGCAGCGGCTTTTATTACTTGGCATACGCATGGGAGAGCCGTGACAGTCCCACCCGACTCTTCACTGCCCTCGCGTGGAGGCCGGTTCGCGACAGATCGTTGCGAACCGCATATGGACAGTCACACCGAATTGAAGTTAGCGTCCCCATTGACGGCGTGGCTGTACCCCGCGTCCGTCCCCCTCGACATAGGAGACCCCCATGGCGCCCCGGTTCCTCGGAAAAGATGACCAATCTCCACAGGGCGGCAGCCCGTCTTTGTGGGATGACGGCGACAGCTACGTGATCCAAGGCTGGAAGATCGACCCGGTGGATCTGGGAGAGTTGCTCCGCACCGCCGGACAGCAGCACATACCGGACGGCGAGACGCTGATTCGCTTCCCCAAGCGCCTGATGCGCATGTTCCCGGAGACGAACGTTGCCCGGTAACGAGGCTAGCCAGCTACTCAGCTCGTGTGAACGGTCAGCGGTCCACCTGGAGATGCGTGACGGCTACAGCCGCACCGACCCGATGTTCGCCGACTGGAGGCAAGGGCGACGCCATGGACCCGAAGCCTGGGATGCTTGGTGGCGCCCATGGACTGATGTCGTGATCGCGGCACGTAGCCGCGGAGTGGTCATCCGCCGGGCTCGGATCGTCAGCGAGCCGGTCAGCGAGTACATCCGGTGGGAGCACGAGATCACAGCCGCCAACGTCAAGGCCGGTGAGGATGTCCGGTGGCTGCCCAGGCGCCGCGCCTCAGATCTTCTGCTGCCCGGCAACGACTTCTGGGTTTTCGATGACCGTGTGATCCTCTGGAACCACTTCACCGGCGACGGCGAGATCCCGCCGGAGGGCTGGGAGATAACCGAAGACCCGGCCCAGGTCAAGGTGTGTGCAGCAGCCTTCGAGTCCGTATGGGAACGGGCGGTGCCGCAAGCGGACTACAGGCCCGCCTGACCAAAGCTCCGGTGTAAGACTGCACCATGGCCACTTCGTCCACGGTGCAGCAGGCCAGGCAGGAGATCGCCGGCCGCCTGCGAGAGATCAGGCTCGACGCCGGGCTGACCAAGCGCGCGCTGGCAGTGGAAGCCGGGTGGCACGAGTCGAAGTGCTCGAGGATCGAACATGCCCGCACTCCTCCGTCGGACGCGGACATCCGCGCGTGGTGCGAGATCTGCGGAGCCGGCGACCAGGCGGCCGACCTCATCGCTGCGTCGCGGGCGGCCGATTCGACCTGGACTCAGTGGCGGCGGCTGGAACGCCCTGGCCTGCGCCGGATACAGGAGTCCGTGATCCCGTTGTGGGAAAGCACCCGCGAACTCCGCATCTACTCTCCGTTCCTGATCCCCGGCCCGGTGCAGACCGCAGCTTACATCCGGGCCCTGCTGAAGGCAGTGCGCGATCGCCGTCCGAACCTCGTCGATGACATCGAGCAGGCCGTCGAGGTACGCGTCGCCACCCAGCGCGTGACTCATGAGGGCGATCACCGGTTCACCATCGTGCTGGAAGAGAACGTGTTGCGGCACCGGATCGGCGGCCCCGCAGTACTCCGCGAACAACTGGAGCACTTGCGCTCCGCGATGTCGCTGCCGTCGGTGAGGCTGGGCATTATCCCGTTCACCGCCGACAGGTCCGTGCTGCATCCGGTGGAGATGTTCTTCATGCACGACGATGCGCAGGTGAACATTGAGCTGGTGTCCGGATGGCTGAGAGTCACGCAGCCGGGCGAGGTCGAGATGTACTCCGAGGCATTCGCGCGCCTCGCGGAGACGGCGGTCTACGGCAGCGCGGCGCGGACTCTGATTAACGAGGCGATCGGCACCCTTGGCTGAAATCGGCGTGCAAGTTCGTGCACGTTCGCTTCCATGATCGCCGATCCGGTCATAGCGTCGGATTGCAGGCAGCGTCGCAAACGCCAGGTCAGGCAGACGCCGGCAGTCGGCGCGGTACCCCTCGGTGATGCGTTCCGGCCGCATGGCGGACGAGTCGGCGGTTCCTGCGCAAGGCCGTTAGCACAAGACGACTGCGGGAGGTGGCAGTGCCAACAGCCCTGGCTTGCCCGGCGTGCCACACGGGCCTGCTGGCCCGGCGGGGCGACCCGTTGTGCCCGACCTGCGTTAAGGCTGCGCGGGAGGTGGCGGTCGGCCCGCTGTGGGTGTTTGACTCGCTCCTGCTGCGCGAGGCGCTGGCCCAGATGAACATGGCGGCAGTCCCGGCGATCGTGCGCGCAGCGTGCGGCCTGTCACAGCGGGACCTCGCCGCGATCACCGGCTGGAATCCCGCAACCCTGAGCTACTACGAGCGCGGGCAGCGGGACGGCATGTTCGACGTCCGTACCGTGCTTCACTTCGCCGACGCAGTGGGGATGCCCCGGACGGCGCTACTGCCGCTGGTCTTCGCTGACGCCGACGCCCGGCTTGGATCGGTGGAAGCCAAGGGAAAAGGGCTGAGCAGGCCCGGGCTCGACGGCCCGGCGTCGGCATCCGGACCACCAACTGCCCTCACCGTCGTTGACGCCCCGGGCCGGGCTTCTGGCTCCCATGCCCGGTACTGGCAGGCATGCGCGAATGTGCTGTACGCCAGGGACCAGTCCGTCAGCGGGGACGTCCTGCTACCGCTGGCCATGCAGCAGTGGCAGCGCGCCCAACAGGCCACCGCACGGGATGACAGCGCAGGGGAAACTGGAATCCCGCTACTGGCAGCGGCCGGGGAGCTGGCGCTTTGCACGGGCTGGATCGCTATGGGCGTCGAGCGCCTGACGCTGGCGCGGCACCTGTACGAGGAGGCGCGCGAGTTGGCGGTCGGCGCCGGGGAGGTGACGCTCGCCGTGCAAGCGCTGGCGGGCCAGTCGATGCTGCACGCGGAGTTGGCCAAGGCCGGCTCCGGCCGGGCGGCGGCCCGCCAGGCGCTCCGCCTGGCCTACCAGGCCGCCGACGAGGGCCGGTACGTCCCCTTGCCGCCGCTGCAGGCCCTGATCGCGCTCCGGCACGCCAGCGCAGCCTCGCTGCTGGGTGACAAGGCGGCGTCCCTGGCCGCGATCGGCCGGGCAAGGCGCGAACTGGGCCGCAGCCCCGGCAGCGCCGACCCGCCGCAGCGGCTCCGGTTCGTCTGCGAAACGGAGATCACCGAGACCGAGGCCGCATGCTACCTCGACCTCGGCGAAGCCGCTCGCAGCGCAGCGCTGTACCGGCAGCTGCTCGACGGCGAGCTCACCCCCGGCCAGCGCGCCGGATGCTGGGCAGGCCTGGCCGGCGCGCTGCTGAGGCAGGGCGCCAACCAAGACGCGGTCGCCGCCGCGGCGGAGGTCCTGCCCGCTCTTGAGCGCGGGGTCCCTTCCACGCGGTACCTGAGCCGACTCCGCCCTGTCCGCCGGGTGGCCGACAGCATCGACTCGGCGCAGGGGTTCCGCGACCGTTTCGACACCGCGGCGCGGGCTCTCGCGGCCATATGCGACCCGCCCGACGGCGAGCCGGGCCAGCTGCGTGACGAGTCGCTGGCCTCCTCGGTTGGGTGCGTGTCGGGACGGCCTTGCACGTCCGTACGGGCGGCGTCTTATGCGGACGCCAGCTAGCAGCCGCGCCCGAGCGCCAGTGCCGCGGACCGGAAGCGTATGCCGAGAGTGCCACGAGCCTGTGACGGTGCAAGGCGATCCTCAGTGGGGCAAGGCGGTCCATGCCGTAACCGGGAATGAGACGGGCTTGGATGGGCACCTCGTCGCCCCGATCGACGCCGACCTCGTGCTGCCGTGGTAGCCCGCAAGGCGGGGCGGAGGCTCACGCACGCGGATGTGGCCACCGGGCGGCATAAGAGCGGAAGAGCCGCAGCTGAGCAGGTGCATTTCATCATCGGGTCCCGGTTGTATAGCACCCGGAACGAACAGCCAGCGCGCTGCACCTGGGCGAATGGCAGCGTAAGCATCTTTTCCTATTAGGCGAGCAGAGCGGATCGGGGAGTTGACAGGAATGCGGCACCAGGCGGCAGAGGACGCTAAGCGGGAGATCGGCCCGCGGCTGGCGGCGCGCGGCGTGGACACAGGCGTCGCGAACGTCGCTCGGGTTTACGATTTCCTGCTCGGCGGCAAGGACAATTTCGCCGCCGACCGGGCCGTCGCGGAGCGGGTGCTGGCGGAGGTGCCGCACAGCGCGCTGGCGTGCCGACAGAACCGGGAGTTCCTCGGCCGTGCGGTGACCTACCTGGCCGACCAGGGCGTGCGGCAGTTCCTCGACATCGGCTCGGGATTGCCGACCCGCGACAACGTGCACGAGATCGCGCAGCGCGCCGACCCCGGCGCAGTGGTGGTCTACGCCGACTGCGACCCGGTCGTCGTCGCGCACGCGCGGGCGCTGCTGGCCAAGGGCGCGCCGGGCGTGCTGGCGGTCGAGGGCGACGTCCGCGACCCGGATGGCATCATCGCGGGCGCCAAGGAACTGCTCGACTTCAGCGAGCCGGTCGGCGTGCTGCTGTTCGCGATCCTGCACTTCCTGACCGACGCCGACGACCCGCGCGGCATCGTCGCAGCCCTGGCCGCGGGCCTGGCCACCGGCAGCGCGGTGGCTATCTCCCACCTGACCGCCGACGGCACCGCGCCTGGCAAGAGCCGCGCAGCCCAGCGCGCCTACGAGGACGCGTCCGCCCCGGCGGTGCCCCGCACGCTGCCCGACATCACCCTCCTGCTCGAAGGCCTGGACATCGCCGAGCCCGGCGTGACCGACATCAACTTGTGGCCGGCCCGGTCGCTCGGGCCGGCAGCGCCCCTGACGTTCTACGGCGGCGTCGGCTGGAAACCATGATGCGCCCCGTACGGCGAGACAGGAGCGCCCTGCCGTGTTCGATGCCCTCAGCAACGGCGCTCTGCGCGCCGCGCAAGACGCCGCCCGCCTGCTCTATGACAACCACCAGGCCCTGGGGCTCGACCCGCAGGCGATCAAGCTGGACACGCTGGTCGCCGACATCGGCGTTGAGCTGGAGCACCGGGCCGATCCGGAAGCGCCTCCGGGAGGGAAGCCGCCTCCGGGCGGCTGACTCTCCCGCGGCGGCGGTCACCACGCCGCCGTGCCCAAGGGAACCCGCCGCACCCGGCCCAGGGCGTGGTTCCCGCCCGGCGGTCACGCCCGCCCCGTTGCGTGAGGGGCGCAGGGCGGGGCACCCGCACCGCGCATTCAGGGTTCTCCGTCATCCCCTGGAGGAAGGACAGCGATGATGCGGCAAAGCGACTTTGCCGAGATCGATACCAAGACGCCCAGCGGGGCGCGGGTGTACGACTACATGCTCGGAGGGACCGACAACTACGCCGTGGACCGCATCGCCGCAGACCGGGCCGAGGAGATGATGCCCGGCACGAAAGCGCTGGCCAGGAACAACCGCCGCTACGTGGAGCGTGCGGTTCGCTACCTGGCCGGCGAATGCGGAATCCGCCAGTTCATCGACAACGGCTCTGGGCTGCCGACCCGAAGCAACGTCCACCACATCGCCCAGGCGATCGCACCGGACTCACGCGTCGTCTACATCGACATCGACCCGGTCGTGCTGCGACATCAGAGGGTCAGCGCCCTCGCCGAGAACGAGAACACCGCATTCGTGCTGGCCGACGCGACGAACGTGGACGAGATCTGGGGCCACCCGGAGACACGGCGGCTGATCCGCGCCGGTGAGCCGACCGCGGCGCTGTACATGACCTTCCTCCACTTCGTCCCCGACGAAGCCGACCCCTGGGGCATGGTCGGCCGCATGATGGACCGGCTTACCCGGGGAAGCTACCTGGCCGTCTCCCAGATCGTGTCCGACGATTCCGAGGTCCGTCGGCGGATGACCGATTTCGCCCTGGACAGCACGAGGGGGAACTTCGGCCGGTTCCGCAGCAGGCAGGAAGTCCGCGCGTTCTTCGACGGGCTCGAAGTCGTCAAGCCCGGCCTGGTCGACGTGAACGACTGGCGCCCCGACGGCCGTGAGGAAGAGCAGTCCACCCTGTGGATCGAGTTCGGCGGTGTAGCGCGAAAGCCATCTTGAGCCGACGCCCCTCCCAGCCGATCGCGCATCAACCAGGCGCTCTGGGCATCCCTTCAGTTCCAGCCACGCACGAGCGGCCCGGCCTCATGGCCATCTTCGTCTTCCGGCGTCCCCAGCGGAGGCATCCGCTGGGGACGACGGCGCGGGACTAGCCTGCCCCGGGTAGTGGAGGGCACGGCCGCGGGTTTCAGGCAGGCGGCAACGAATCCGGCTAGCTGAATTCGCCGTCGGAAATCCTGCGGGCCAGCACGCGCCAGGCGGCCGGGGCGAGGACGAGCGCCGGGCCGGCTGGGTCATTAGAGTCGCGGACGGCCACGATGCCTGGCAGGTTGCGAGCTACCTCGACGCAATTGCCGGTTTGCCCGCTGTAGCTGCTCTTGATCCATTTCGCCTGGCCGAGCGTACGTTCCATGCTCGTTGTTCTCCTCGCTGTTGTGTGACTCATGGTCATCCTTCACCTGTACCCGAAGGAGGTGCTCTTCAGGAACGCCTGCGAGTCGTCGGCCGACAGCGCGCTCGCCTGGAGGGTGCTCCAGATCTCCTCGTAAGCCCTCAGCTCGTCCGGGTCCTCCAGGAACACCGAGCCGGTCGCGTACTCGATGTTCACCACGCCGAGGTCGTCGGGGTCGTGAAATGTCATGACAGTGAACGGCCCGACCATCGAGGGGTGTACCCCTGCGTTGAAGGGAAGCACCTGGATTGTCACGTTAGCCCGGTCACGCGGGTGCATCAGGTGCTCGATCTGGGCGCGCATGGTTTCGTAGCCGCCTACCGGCCGCCGCAGCGCCGCTTCGCTGAGGACTACGTTCAGGCGGAACGGCGGGTCAGGGCGAGTCAGGATCTCCTGGCGCTCCATGCGGATCTCGACCCGCCGGTCGATCTCCCCGGTGGTCTCGGCCGGCCGGCCGGCGCGGATCGCGGCACGGGCGTAATCCGCCGTCTGCAGGAGCCCCGGCACCAGTTCCTGCTCGTAGCTCCGGATGGCACGCGCCTCCTCTTCCAAGCCGATCAGGTCGGCGTACTCGCTGCCGATCAGACCCGCGTACTTCTGCCACCATCCTCTCTCGTTGACCCGCCGGGCAAGGTCGGCCAGGCGCCGTCGGTAAGCGTCGTCTGTGACCTCGTAGACGTCGAGCAGCTTGCGCAGGTCGGGTGCGCCGATGCCTGACTGGCGCGTCTCGATCCGCGACAGGCGCGACGCCTGCCAGCCCAGTCGCCGGGCCGCGTCGGTGACCGTCAGCCCCGAGTCGTCGCGCAGTTTCCGCAGCTCGGCGGCGAGCCGTCGCCGACGCATGCTGGGCGAAGCAGGCATGTGGCCCGTCCCTTCACTACCTAACGTCGCAAATCCTACTCTTTCACATTGCATGCAGGTAGAAATTGCACCATACTGATGTGTAACTCGCCGCCCGAAGCGTCTCTCGCGGCACACATGGATGGTATCGGCACAGCTCAGTCAAACCCAATGGCGAAAGGCGACCATGAACGCGAGGAGTCGGCCACGATCTCTAAGTGATAGTGACCCAGAGCGATCAATACCTGCACGAAGCGTGCAGGACGATGCCGATGGCGACACCAGCCCGCTTTGCCTGCGCCAGGCGCATGCCGCCCACTGGGGTGGCAGACGACAGAGCACGGCACGATCACTATTCCCCCTGGCCGCAATTTGCAGGTCGGGTAGGCGTTTCCAGCGGAGACTGCCTCCGGCCAAGGCCCTGCCGACGGCTCTAAGCGATCGTGAGATCCGCCATGGCTGTCCAAGGCGTTCCCCGAAAGTCGGCGGACTCGGCCAACGCCGCTGGTCCGAGACAGACGCCGACAATGCACCCGCCGACCTGATTCTTGGCGGGCTAGCCCGCTGTTCGCACACGCCGAAAGCACTCCACAGTGACTGGCGCCAGGAGCCCGCCGCATCGCCCACGGGCTTCAACATGCCCTCGGGCAAGCCGGCCCCAGAGATAGGCGGACGTCTCGTCGACGCCGCGGCCAGCCGCGGGCGCAGCGAGAGATGGCGGTCGGCTCTGACGCGCAGCCGATCGCGGGACAGGTCGGCACGGCAGCTACGGCGGGCTCTCCGGCGGGACGGCGCCGACGCAGGACATCAGTAGCGAGCGAAGCCCCCGCCCGGCGTGCAGCAGCCGGGGCGGGACGGCGGCCCCGGGTCGGGCGGACCACCACGCGACCCGGGGCACCGCCGCAGAGCACACCTCTGGAGGCACACATGCCAGCAAAGACAGCATCCACGACCGGCCGGGCACCAGGCGCCGGTCCGCCGATCCCCGTCAGGCCGAAGCGCGCTTTCGCCAGCGTGAGCGCAGAGCCGGCCGCAGCGCGGCGCGCTCGCGCCTGGGCTCGCGGAATTCTCGGGAAATGGCGGCTCGCGGGCCTCGCCGACGATGCCGAGGCCATCGTCGGGGAGTTGGTCGCAAACGCCGTCGTCCACGCCACAGCTGAATCGGTCCGTCCCGTTGTCGGCCTGGTGCTCGCGCTTGGCGACGAAGGCCTGGCGATCCTCGTCAAAGACTCCGACCCGGCCCTTCCCCAGGCTCGGCGCCCGGCGGCGGACGACTTGAGCGGGCGCGGCATGGTGATCGTGGAGGCTCTTAGCGATCGGCACGGCTGGTATCCGCTCGAGGAACCGGCCGGCAAGGTGGTGTGGGCGCTACTCAAGGCCGCTTCGACGCCAGCGGCTACGACCGAGGCAGCGGGTGTGCCCGATCGCGCCTCCGTCAGCCCAAGATCTGATCGCAGTGGCCATCCGCATGATCCGCTCCCCGCGGCGGAGGGCGCCGCTACCGTAGCCGCGCGGCCTGCACAGCAGCCCGCGCCGCGCATCGCAGCATTGACCGGCGCTGCGGCGCACGCGACGGCGAGCGCCCGATGACGGCCTCGCGGGCGGTCCCGGCCGAACGGGCAGCCGTCGGTCTGAGAACCCTCCAGACGCCGAGCGTAACCTGGCCGGTCCGCACGGGGGCCGTGCCGCCGCTGGCCGAGGCGTTCGCCCTCCGCACCGACAGCCTGCCCCGGATCGAGGCGATCCTCGCGCCCGGAGTCGTGGTGGCGTTCGTCCCCGACGCTCAGGGGGATCCGGACGGCTGGCTGCGGTCGTGCGGGAAGACCCAGATCGCCGCCCACCTGACGCAGACCCTATGGCAGTCGCGCGGGATCGAGCTTTTTGCCTGGGTGGACGCATCTAGCCGCGCCTCGGCGCTGTCCGGTTACCTGGAGGCCGCCGCGCGGCTGGGACTGGACGACGGACATGACGCCGAGCAGGTCGCCGCCCGTTTCCTGGGGTGGCTGGGGAGCACGGTCCGGCCGTGGCTGGTTGTCCTGGACGACGTACGCGACCCGGCCGACCTCGACGGCCTGCTGCCGGGCGGCCCGGCCGGACGGGCGCTGATCACTGCCGCGCACCCCGGCGTCGTCGCCGGGTGGCCGCAGGTGGTCGCGGTGGCAGTGCCCGCGTTCAGCCCGCGCGAGTCGATGGCCTATCTCTACGAGCGGCTGAGCACCGATCCGGACCAGCGCAGCGGCGGCTACGACCTGGCCGAGCAGCTGGGCGGCGAGCCGTCCGCGCTCGCCCAGGCCGGCGCGGTGATGGCCGACGCCGAGACCGGCTGCCGCGACTATCAGCGCCGCTTCTCCCGGCAGCGGGACTCCGTGCAGGCGGCGGCCGGGCGCGAGCCGGCCGCGACCGCCGTCACGTGGATGCTGTCGGCGGACTACGCCGAGGAACTGCTGCCCGGCGGCGGAACCTGGCCGCTGCTGGTGCTCGCCGCGCTGCTGGACGGCCACGCGATCCCGCTCGGAGTGCTCACCGCCCCGGCCGCCTGCCGGTACCTCGCCGACAGCGGCGGCGGCTTCCCGCCAGACGCTCGGCGCGCCCAGTCGGCGCTGCGGGCGCTGGAACGCTCCGGGCTCCTTTCCGCCGGCCCCGTCGCGCGGCTTGGCGACGCTCTGCAGGCGGCGGCCCGCGCGGCCGCGCCAGCTGACCTTCTAGGGCAGGCGGCCCGCGCGGCGGCCGACGCGCTCCTTGAGGCGTGGCCGCCGGATCATCCCCGGTCGGCGGCAGCCGCGCAGACGCGGGCGTGCGCGGCGAGCCTGCTACGCCACGCCGGCGACATGCTGTGGGAAGGTGGCTGCCACCGCGCCCTGCTGGCCGCCGGGGAAAGTCTGACCTCGGCCGGGCTGACGGGCCCGGCGGCGGCGTGGTGGCGGGAGATCGCCGTCCGCTGCGAGCGTCTGCTCGGCGGCGACCATCCCGATACGCTCATCGCGGCCGGGCAGCTCGCCGGCGCGCTGCTGGACGCCGGGCAGCACGACGACGCGGTGCGCTGCGCGCGGTGGGTCCTCAACGGCCGGGACCGCCTCCTCGGCCCCGGCCACCCGGCTGCCATCGCCGCCCGGATCAGCCTCGGCCGCGCCCTGGCCGCCGCTGGCGAACCCGGCCAGGCGCTTGAGATCCTTCGGGACGCCGCCGCTCGCGGCGAGCGGGCCTACAGCGGCCGGGACCTGCCCGCGCTGGCGGTGCTCGAGGAGTACGCGGCGGCGTTCCTGGCGGCCGGCGACGCCGCGACCGCTGTGCGATTCCGCACGCGGTCACTGGCCGGCCGCGAGGAGCTGCACGGCCTCGACGACGCCGCGACCGAGGCCGCCGCGCTGCGGCTGGCCGACGCCCTGCTGGCCGCCGGCGACCCGCGGTCGGCCATGCGCCACTGCAAGCGCGTCCTGGCCGCCCGCCAGCGGAGCGGCGGCCCCGACGACCCGGGCACGCTCGCGGCGCACGCGGCCCTGGCGCGCGCCTACGATGCCGCCGGGCAGATCGGCGACGCGCTGCGCGCGCACCGGCAAGCCTGCGAAGGCTACGAGCGAACGCTCGGGCTGGACCACCCCGTCACCCTGGACCGCCGCGCCGGCCTGGCCGGCGCGTACTACGCGGCCGGGCAGATCGGCGACGCCGTCACGGTGCTGCGCGACGGCATCGCCCGCGCCGAGCGCGCGCTGTCCCCCCGCGACCCGGTCACCCGCCGGCTTCAGCGGGTGCTGGACGGCATCAGCGCCGACATGGCGGCCGAATGAGCCAGGCCCCGGGTAGCAGCCGAGCGGGCGGCTACGACTACGTCATTGTCGGCGGCGGATCGGCCGGCTGCGTGCTGGCCGCCCGCCTGAGCGAGGACCCCGCCGCGCGTGTCCTGCTGCTGGAGGCGGGCCGCGCCGAGATCGCCCCGGCGATGGTGGTGCCGGACGAATGGCCCGGCCTGGTCGGCTCGGCGGCCGACTGGGGCGGTACCGCGACCGCCCAGGCCGATGCCGGGCCGTTGCCCTATCCCCGCGGCCGGGGGCTGGGCGGGTCAGGCGCGATCAACGCGATGGCCCACGTGCGCGGCCACCGGAAGGTGTACGACGCGTGGCCGGCCGGGTGGAGATACGCGGACCTGCTGCCGTGCTTCAAGCGCAGTGAGCGCGCCGAGGGCCGTGACCCGGCGTTGCGCGGGACCGCCGGGCCGATCCGGGTCGCGCCGGTCCCGGAGGCCAGCCGGCATCCCGCCGCCACGGCTCTCGCGGAGGCGCTGTGCGCGCTCGGCAACCCGGTGACCGACGACCTGTCCGGCAGCCGGCAGGAGGGGGTGGGCTGGCCTGACCTGGCGATCGCAGGCGGGCGGCGGGTCAGCCCTGCCGACGCCTACCTCCTCCCGGCGGCGCACCGCCCGAACCTCACTGTCCTCGGCGGCTGCCGGGTCAGCCGCCTGATCGTCCGCGAAGACCGGTGCGCCGGCGTGGAGTACCTCCGCGACGGCGCCCCGGAGCAGGCGAGCGCCTGCTCCGAGGTGATCGTGTGCGCCGGGGCCATAGGCTCGCCGCAGCTGCTGATGCTGTCCG
>Ga0335072_10012405_pt1 | contig 12163 bp, 10 predicted proteins | sample Lox_Sample_21_FD_206725 | JGI IMG/M metagenome (GOLD analysis project Ga0335072, IMG submission 206725) | Soil microbial communities from Loxahatchee National Wildlife Refuge, Florida, United States - Lox_Sample_2.1 | ecosystem: Environmental > Terrestrial > Soil > Wetlands | place: USA...
CGCCCGCGACGAGCGCGAGGGCCTCGGCGACGCCCCCTGGCCGCCCCACTTTCGCAAGCAGAAGAACGAGCCCCGCCGCGTCCAGCCCAGCCGCGCGCGCAAGGACGCCGGGGAAGACGCCGCGTGAGCCTTCCCGTCGAACCACCCCTCGCCCCCGCCCTCGCCCTCTCCCGCCGCGAGCTGCCCACCGGGGAGGAGTACGTGTACGAGATCAAGCTCGACGGCTTTCGCGCGCTCGCCTTCGTGGACGGCGAGGAGCTCCACCTGCAGTCCCGCGGCGCCAAGCCCCTGCAGCGCTACTTCCCCGAGCTCTCCTTCCCCGCCGGCCGCTACGTGCTCGACGGGGAGATCGTGATCCGCGACGCCGCCGGAGAGGAGCGCTTCGACTCACTGCAGGAACGCATCCACCCCGCCGCCTCCCGCATCGAGCGTCTCTCCGGCGAGATACCGGCCACCTACGTGGCCTTCGACCTCCTCGCCCGCGACGACCGCTCGCTGCTCGAGCTGCCCTTCGCCGAGCGCCGCGCGGCCCTGCAAGAGCTGCTCGCGGACGGGTCCTTCGCGGCCGCGCCCGTGGAGCTGATGGCCGCCACCGCCGATCCCGAGGTCGCCCGCGTGTGGCTGCGCGAGGCCGAGGGCGCCATCGCCAAGCTCCGCGCCGCCCCCTACGACCCCGGCAAGCGCACCGGGATGTTCAAGGTCAAGCGCGTCCGCACCATCGACGCCGTCGTCGCCGGCTGGCGTCCGGGCAAGGAGCCGGAAACGGTCGGCGCCCTGATCCTCGCCCTCTACGACGGCCAGCAGCTGCGCGTCGTCGGCCACACCTCCGGCCTCTCCGCGGCCGAGAAGCGCCGCCTCGTCTCCTTCCTCGCCCCCTACGAGACGGGCGACCGGGGCAGCGCCGACCCCAGCCGCTGGACCTCCGGCCGCGAGCTGGAGTGGGTGGCCCTGCGCCCGGAGTTGGTGGTGGAGATCGACTTCGATCACGTCTCCGCCGGGCGCATCCGCCACGGCGCCAAGCTCAGGCGCTGGCGCGAGGACAAGCCGCCCCGCGCCTGCACCTATGATCAGTTGCAGACATGACCACCGAGACCGCCACCGTCGCCGAGGAGGAGTACCTGCAGATCCTCTTCTGGCTGCAGGAGGCCCGCCTGCCGATGACCGGCGCAAACGTCGCCCGCGCGATGCAGCTCTCCGCCCCCACCGTCCACGAGATGGTCGGCCGCCTGGAACGCGACGGCTACATCGAGCGCGGCCAGGACCGCGTGATCTCCTTCACCCCCGAGGGCGCCGCCCACGCCGAGACGATCGTCAGCCGCCACCGCCTGATCGAGCGCTTCCTCACCGACATCCTGGGCGTGCCCTGGGACGAGGTCCACGAGGAGGCCGAGCGCCTCGAGCACGCCATGTCCCCCGTCCTCGAAGAGCGCATGCGCGCGGCCATCGGCGACGCCAAGACCTGCCCCCACGGCCACCCCATCGTCGCCGGCGAGCGCCTCGCCGGCGTCCCCCTCGCCGACGTCGAGCTCGGCGCCTCCGTGCGCGTGCTGCGCTTCGAGAACGAGGCCGAGGATCTCCTGCACTACCTCAAGGCCTCCGGCCTGGAGCCCGGCCTGGAGGGCACCCTCGCCGCCCGCGACGCCGCCGAGGTGGTGCTCGAGACGCCCGACGGCCTCCGCTGCGCCGTCACCCCCTCCGTCGCCGAGACCGTCTCCGTCACCGCCGACCCCTCCCCGCCGCCCCGCACCGCGCTGCCCGAGCAATTGGTGCTGGGCGAGCAGCGATACGGTCGCTGACACTGACGTCCGATAGCCGGCGCGAGCGTCAGTAGAGCGAGCGGTACGCCGCGGCGAGGCGGCTGACGCCCTCCTCGATCTGCGCGGGTGTCACGCCTGAGTAGGCGATCCGCAGCGTGTTCTCGCCGCCCTCCAGCACGAAGTCCGTGCCCTTCACGAACGCCAGGCCGCGCTCGGCCGCCGCCGTGTGCAGGGTGGCCACGTCGGTGCCCTCCGGCAGCATCACCCACATGAAGTAGCCGCCCTCCGGCTCCACGAAGCGGGCCTCCGGCAGTTCCCGCGCCAGCGCCCGCGCGAGCGTCGCCGCCCGCTCCGCCAGCGCGCTCTTGACCGTGGCGATCGAGCGCTCGATCGCGCCCGAGGCGCAGAACTCGTACACGATCGACTGCGAGACCATGCTCGGCGAGATGTAGGTGTTCGTCGCCAGCTCCTTGATGCTGCCGATCAGCTCCTTGGGCCCCACGAGGTAGCCCACCCTGATCCCCGGGCACACCGTCTTGGAGAACGACGACGCGTACACCACCCGCTCGGGGTCCATCGAGAGCATCGTCGGCAGCCCCTGTCCCGTGAAGCGCAGCTCCACGTAGGGGTCGTCCTCGAAGATCACGAAGCCGTGCCGCGCCGCCAGCGCGAGCAGCTCCCGCCGCTTGGCCTCCGAGAGCGTGTACCCGGCGGGGTTCTGGAAGTTGGGGATCACGTGCGCGAGCTTCGGCCGCGCGCCCGCCTGCCCCTCCAGCAGCCGCGCCAGCGCCTGCGTGTCGATGCCGTCCGCCCGCAGCGCCACCGCGTGCACCAGCGCCCCCCGCTTGCGCAGCGAGAGCAGCGTGCGGTCGTAGGTCGGCCGCTCCACCACCACCTCGTCGCCCGCCCCCACCAGCTGCTCGAACAGGAACGCGTCCGCCTGCATCGATCCGTTGGTCACGAGCACGTTCTCGCTCGCCACCCCGTGCTTGGCCGCGATCCACTCGCGCAGCTTCGGATAGCCCACCGCCGTGCCGTAGGCCGTCGTGCCGCCGGGGTCGTTCGCGAACGCCCGCTCCGCCGCCTCCCGCAGACCCTCCACGTCCACGATGTCCAGCGACGGCGCCCCGCGCGCGAAGGAGATCGTCTCCACTGCCTGTCCCGTGCTCGCCATCTCGGTGCTGAAGCTTAGGCGTCCCAGCAGCCTGTCGTAGTCCTGCGTGAGCTCCGCCGCCGTACGCTCCAGGCGCTCCTTGAACCGCAACAGCTCCTCGGTGCCGCCGGCCGGGCCGTTCGCCCTCGCGCCGACCGGTGTGGAGGCGCTCGTTGCGGGCGGCTGCCAGGCCCCAGGCGCCCACGCGGGCGGGGGAGGCGGCGGGCTCGGCGCCGGCGTCGCGGTGGCGCCGTCCTCGATGGCCTCGTCCACGAGCCGTCCGGACCCGACGGCGGCCACCTGGCGCTCGAGCTCCCCCAGCTTTCGCTCCAGCTCTCCCAGCGTCTGCGCGATCTCTTGCTCCACCGGCCAAGCGTAGCGGGAGACTTTGGTGCGGGAGGGGAGGGTCTCGCTCAGGAGGCGGAGCTGGAGGCGCCGCTCAGCGCCTCCACGGCGAGCCGCGCCACCTCGGTGGGCGTGCGCCCGACGCGCACCCCGTGCGCTTCGAGCGCCTGCGCCTTCGCCTTCGCGGTGCCCGCGGAGCCCGAGACGATCGCCCCCGCGTGGCCCATCTGCTTGCCCGCCGGCGCCGTGAAGCCGGCGATGTAGGCGATCACCGGCTTGGACATGCTCGCGTCGATGTACTCCGCGGCCTCCTCCTCGGCCGAGCCGCCGATCTCGCCGGAGAGCACCACCAGCTCGGTCTGGGCATCGCCCTCGAACAGCTCCAGGATGTCCACGAACGAGCTCCCCGGCACGGGGTCCCCGCCGATGCCCACGATCGAGCTGCAGCCGAAGCCGGCCTGGGCGATCTCGTTGCCGATCTGGTAGGTCAGGGTGCCCGAGCGCGACACCACGCCCACGTTGCCCTGCTCGAAGAAGGACGCCGGGATGATCCCCACGTTCGCCTTCCCCGGCGAGAGGATGCCCGGGCAGTTGGGCCCCACCAGCCGCGTGCCGCGATGGTCGCGGCGCAGGGTGTTGTAGACCCGCAGCTCGTCGTGCGCGGGGATGCCCTCGGTGATCGCCACCACCAGCTCGACGCCCGCGGCGGCCGCCTCGAGGATCGCGTCCGCGGCGAAGCGGGGGGGCACGAAGATCATCGCCGTGTTGGGCTCGCACTCCTTCGCGGCCTGCTCCCAGGTGTCGAACACGGGGATGCCCTCCACGTCCTGGCCGCCCTTGCCGGGCGTCACCCCGCCCACCACGTTGGTGCCGTAGCGGCGGTTGTTGAGCGTGTGAAAGGCGCCCTCTTTGCCGGTGACGCCGGCCACGCACAGGCGCGTGGTCTCGTCGACGAGCACGCTCATGCCGGTGCTCCCACGGGCTTGCCTGCCGCCAGCGCCACAACCATCTCGGCGGCCTCGTTCATCGTCTTGGCGGGGTGCACGCCGGGCAGCTTGGCCTGCGCGAGCAGCTCCCGGCCCTGCACGTCGTTGGTGCCGTCCAGGCGCACCACGAAGGGGATCCCCTGCGTGTCCAGGTCGGAGAAGGCCGCGATCAGCCCCTTCGCCACCTCGTCGCAGCGGGTGATGCCGCCGAAGATGTTGAACAGCACCGCCTTCACCGACTCGTTGGCGAGGATCAGCTCCACCGCCTGCTTGATCTTCGCCGCGTCCGAGCCCCCGCCCGCGTCGAGGAAGTTGGCCGGCCGCCCGCCCGCCTGGGCGACGACGTCGAGCGTCGACATCACGAGCCCCGCGCCGTTGCCGAGGATGCCGATGTCGCCCTCGAGCGCCACGTACTGCACGCCCTCCTCCTTGGCCCGCCGCTCGATCGGGTCTTCGTTGGCGCTGTCCGAGAGCCCCTGGTTCTCGGGGTGGCGGTAGAGCGCGTTGCCGTCCAGCGACACCTTCGCGTCGAGCGCCTTCACCTCCCGCGCCGGCGTCACGATCAACGGGTTGATCTCCGCGAGCGTCGCGTCCTCCTCGCTCCACACCTCGTACAGCGCCACCAGCGCGTCCGCCACGCCCTCGATCACGTCCTCGTCGGCGCCGCCTTCGGTGGCGATCTCGATCGCCTCCCGCCGCGAGAGCCCCGCGAGCGAGTCCACGTGCCGGCGGATCAGCTTCTCGGGGTGGCTCGCCGCCACTTCCTCGATCTCCACGCCCCCTTCCACGCTGAAGATCACCAGCGGCTGCTTGGCCTGCCGGTCGAGCAGCACCGAGGCGTAGTACTCGCTGGCGATGTCGCTGGCGTGCTCGATCCACAGCGTGCGCACGATGTGCCCGCGGATGTCCAGGCCGAGGATGCTCTGGGCGTGCTCCCGCGCCTGCGCCTCGTCGTCGGCCAGCTTCACGCCGCCCGCCTTGCCGCGGCCGCCGATCAGCACCTGCGCCTTCACCACCACGGGGTAGCCGATCTCGTTCGCCGCCGCCACCGCGTCCTCCACGCTGGTGACCGCCGACCCCGCCGACACCGACAGGCCGTGCTTGGCGAACAGCTGCTTGCCTTGATACTCGAGCAGGTCCATGCGCGGCGCGAGACTCTAGCCGAAAACCGGCCGTCCTCGGGCCACCGCTCCAGCGGCCGTGACGCATCGTCCACCGTGCAGGCCCGGTGTCACGGGGCGTTCGTGGGCGCGAGCAGGGCATAATGCCCCGGCGATGCCCATCCCCAAGAACGTTACCTTCGTCACATTCGACGTCTACGGAACGCTGATCGACCGCGATACCGGCGTCTACGAAGCCTTCGCCAAAGAGGCCGCTCGCGATGGCATCGAGCTCGATCGCGCCGAGCTGCTCGCTCACTTCCGCGAGATCAGCCGCGAGATCGAGGGCGGCTCCTACGAGCTCTACGCCGAGGTCCTGCGGCGCACGGCGATCGAGGTCGCCAAACGCATGGAGTGGGACCTGGAGCCCTCCCGCTCGGGCTTCCTGCCCGACTCGGTGCACCGCTGGAAGCCCTTCAAGGAGACCAACACCCAGCTCGCCAAGCTCGCCAAGAAATACAAGCTCGGGCTGCTCTCCAACATCGACGACAAGCTGCTGGGCCAGACCCGCCGCCACATTCCCACCGACTTCGATCTCGTCGTCACCGCCCAGCAGGTGCGCTCCTACAAGCCCGATCCGGCCCACTTCACCGAGTGCGCCCGTCGCATGGGCGGCAAGCGCGGCTGGGTGCACGTGGCCGCCAGCCACTACCACGACGTGGTGCCCTGCGTCAAAGCGCGCGTGCCCGTGATCTGGGTCAACCGCACCAAGGAGAAGCTCGACTCCTCCCAGCGCAAGCCCACCGTCGAGGTCCCCAACCTGCGCGAGGCCGCCAAGCTGCTGGGCGCTCCCTAGCCGCCCGCCGAGGCGGGCGCACGGGCACCGAGCTCGCCGGCCGATTCGCGATGCGCGCCCTCGCCCTGCACGCCGACGTCCTGGTCGCCACGAGCGCCGTGCTGCACGTCAACTGCGTGCTCGTCCGCGGCGCCGGCCCCCAGGGGGCGCAGGAGACCTTCGCGATCGACTCCCCGGTGCTCCCCGAGGAGCTCGGCACGCTCGCCCCGCTGCTCGAGCAGGCCCGCTTCCCGCCGCCCGCCGGCCTGCTCGCCACCCACGCCGACTGGGATCACCTGCTCGCCCGCCTCGCCTTCCCCGAGGCGGCGCTCGGCTGCGCGCGGAGCACCGCGCGGCGCCTCGCCGCCGCCCCCGGCGTCGCCCAGCGCGAGCTGCGAGCGTTCGACGAAGAGCTCCTGATCGAGCGCGAGCGGCCGCTCTCGCTGGGCGCCGTGCAGGCGCTGCCGGTGCCCGGCCACTGCGCCGTGGGCGCGCAGGAGCTGGAGCTGCACCCCGCCGAGGGCCACACCGGCGAGGGCATGGCGATCGTGATCCCGTGGGCGAGCGTGCTCGTGGCCGGCGACTACCTCTCCGCCGTCGAGCTTCCCTCGCTCGGAGAGGGCGCCACGATCGCGGCCTACCTCGCCACGCTCGAGCGCCTGGAGGCGCTGCTGGCTCGGGTCGAGCACGTGGTGCCCGGCCACGGCCCCGTCGTCGATCCCGAGCGCGCGGCGGAGATCCTCGCCGAGGATCGCGCCTACCTGCGCTCCCTGGCCGAGCACGGCGCCGGCGCGGAGCTCCCCGAGCGCCGCCGAGGGCCCGCCCAGCGGCGGGCGCACGAGAAAAACGTGGCTAGGACTCAGCCGGCGAGGTGATGGTGGCGATCGGGGCGCCCGCCGCGATCGGGGCGCCCTCCGCGATCGGCAGCTCGGTGATCGTACCCGCCTTGTGGGCCATGATCTCGTTCTCCATCTTCATCGCCTCGATGATGCACAGCAGCTGGCCCTCCTCCACGGTGTCGCCCTGCTTGACGAGCACCTTCCACATGTTGCCCTGCAGGGGAGAGGGCAGGATGTCCGGACCGCCGCCCGCCGCGCTCTTGCGTTCGCCCCGCTTGGGCGCCTTGCGCGCAGCGCCGTTGCTCGCGCCGGCGGGGGCCACGATGCCCGCGAGCGCCTCGCCGCGCACGCGCACGTCGAAGCGCTTGCCCGACACCTCCACCTCGTAGGTGCGCGTGACCTTCTCGGCGGCCTCCTCGTGCGCCTCCCCGACGGCCGCCTCCTCGGGCGGGGGGAAGGCGAGGGTCTTCAGCCACTTGCGGTCCTCGAGCAGCTCCCGGCAGGTCTCTCCCCGCGCCCACTGCTCGGTTGCCAAGAGCGCCTTGTGGAAGGGGATCAGCGTCTTCAGGTGCTCGATCTCGTATTCGTCGAGCGCTCGCAGCATGCGCCTGGTGGCCTGCTCGCGATCGCTGTCCCACACGATCAGCTTGGCCACCATCGGGTCGTACATGGGTGAGACCTCGCCGTGGGCCTCCACCCCCGAGTCCACCCGCACGCCCGGCCCGGAGGGCTCGCGGTAGCGGCCGATCCTGCCCGGCGCGGGGGCGAAGTTCTTGGACGCGTCCTCGGCGTTGATGCGGCACTCGATCGCGTGGCCGCGCAGCTCCACGTCGACCTGCGCGTAGCTCAGTTCCTCGCCGGCGGCCGCTTTGATGCCCTCCTTGACGATGTCGATGCCGGTGGTCATCTCGGTGACGCAGTGCTCGACCTGGACCCGGGTGTTCATCTCCAGGAAGAAGTACTCGGGCTCGCCGCCGCCGTCGGGGGTGGAGAAGAGGCCCTCGATCGTGCCCGCGCCGACGTAGTCGACGGCCTTCGCCGCGTTCACGCCGATCTGGCCGATGCGCTCGCGGATCTGCGGGTCGACCACCCATGCGGGTGCCGGAGACTCCTCGATCACCTTCTGGTGGCGACGCTGGATCGAGCAGTCGCGCTCGCCGAGGTGGATCACGTTGCCGTGGCGATCGGCGAGGATCTGGACCTCCACGTGGCGGGGGTCGTGCAGGTAACGCTCCAGGTAGACGGTGGCGTCGGAGAAGAACTTCTCGCCTTCCCGGCTCGAGCCCTCGAAGGCGCCCTCGAGCTCCTCCTCGGTGAGCGCCACGCGAAAGCCCTTGCCGCCGCCGCCGCCCGCGGCCTTCACGGCGACCGGAAAGCCGATCTCCCCCTTGGCGATCTTCATCGCGTCCTTCACGGTCGCCACCGGCTCGGTGGTGCCCGGCACGATCGGCACGCCCGCCGCCTGCATCAGCTCGCGGGCGCGGGTCTTGGAGCCCATCGCCTCGATCGCGCTCGCGGGAGGTCCGATGAACACGATGCCGGCGTCCTCGCAGGCCTGCGCGAAGGGCGCGTTCTCGGCCAGGAAGCCGTAGCCCGGGTGGATCGCCTCCGCGCCCGCCCGCTGGGCCGCCGCGAGGATCTTCTCGATCTTCAGGTAGTTCTCGCTCGCGGGCCCCTCGCCGAGGTTGTAGGCCTCGTCCGCGCGCCCCACGTGGGGCGCGTCGCGGTCGAGCTCGGAGTACACCGCCACCGCGCCGATCCCCAGCTCGTGCAGGGCGCGCGTGATGCGCACCGCGATCTCGCCGCGGTTGGCTACCAGGACCTTTGTGAACATCGGCGCGGAACCCTATCGAAGGGCTTCTTCGCCGGAGGCGAGGGCTTCCTCTTCACCGGAGGCGAGGGCTTCTTCGCCGGGCTGCGGTCCCAGGCGCAGCAGCCTCGCCCGCTCCTGGGCGCCGGGCGCGAGCGCTTCCGCGGCCGGCGTTTCGGCGAACGCCTCCAGCGCCTTGCCCTGCGCTGTGAGCTTGCCGCTGGAGAGCTGCATCGCGTAGCCGCCGTCGTTGCGCGAGTAGACGATCAGCGCCCGCAGCCAGCCGGCGAGGTGGTAGGGCAGCGCGTTCTCGAGCATTTCGGTGAGCTCTTCGGCCGCCTGGCCGCTGTTTTCGGCGGCGGCGTCGGAGTCGGCGCACTGTTCGCGGGTGCGCTTGCCTTTGTTGACGTCGGGCGTGCAGAAGCCGATCTCGGAGACCACGATGTTGTTCTGCCCGGAGGTCATTTCGGACTGCAGCGCCGGCAGCGACTGGATGCCCTGGCTGTCTTCTTCGCGGGTCCCGTGCGGGGGCCCGTAGGGGTGCGCGTACCAGGCCTCGATCTCGCCCCGCAGGCTCGGCTGGGCGGCGTAGAGGGAGCGCACCCAGTGCTTGCCGGTGGCCCCCACGTAGAGGTCTTCGAGGGGGATGCCCGCCTTCTGGGCTTCCGGAAGCAGCTGGGCGAGGATGCTCGCGTACTGGCTCGCGCTGCCGTGTCCCCACGGCTCGTTGCTCGCCTCGAAGAGGATCTCCGCGCCCGGGTAGGCGGCGAGGATTTCCCTGGCGGAGGCGATGAAGCCTTCGACGTAGGCCTTCGCGGCGGCGCCGGTGGGCAGGCAGTCTTCGCCCCAGCCGCAGCCCTGATAGCCGGCGTACTCGATCGTGATGTCCGGGATCATCCCCTCGCTCATGTCCGCCGCGAGCGCTTCTCCGCCGGCGGTCTCCCGGCCGCGTTCCTTCAACCGCTCGCCTGCGCCCCACTCCACCGGGCCGCTGCGGTCGAAGGCGATCCCCTGTTCCACGAACGTCCCCACGGGGCCGAGGTAGGTGTAGCCGTTGCCGTTCAGGCCGAGCCAGGGGCTGCGCGGGGGCGGGTCGTAGGCGAACTGATCGGGGGGCGTGCTCGCGGAGGTGCCGCTCTGCTCGAGCACCCGCACGTCCACCGTGCCGCCGCCCGCGGGGCTCACGGCGGTGATCGAGCCGGCGGAGCCCACCGTCACGTGCTTGGCGGCCAGGCCGCCGAACTGCACCGTCGCGCCGATCGTGAAGCCCGAGCCCGAGATCGTCACCGTGGTGCCGCCCGCCGCGGGACCGTTGTTGGGAGAGATCGCCGTGACCACGGGTGCCGCCGCGGCCTGCGCGCCCGGCGCGCCGGCGAGCGCCACGAGCGTCAGCGTGAGCCCCACGCCGGCGAGCGTCCTCACGCCGCGTCAGGGCTCCGCCGTGGCGATCATGCCGGCCGCCACGGTCTCGTTGGTGGCTTCGTCGAGCAGGATGAAGCTGCCGGTGCGGCGGTTGGCGGCGTAGGGATCGAACACCAGCGGCGCGCTCGTGCGCAGGCGCACCCTGCCGATGTCGTTGAGCGCGAGCTCGGCCGGCGGCTGCGCGCGACGCTCGAGCGTGTGCACGTCCACCACGTCGCGCAACTCGTCCACGATCGCCTTGGCGCTCTGGGTGGTGTGCTTGATCAGGTAGCGCCCGCCCGCCCGCGAGGGGCGCTCGCTCATCCAGCAGAGATCCGCTTCGAGCTCCCTGGACACCGTCGGCGGCTGCTCGCCGGCGCAGATCATGCTCCCGCGCGAGACGTCGAGCTCGTCGGCGAGCCGCAGCGTCACCGACATCGGCGCCTGAGCCTCCAGCAGCTCGCCGTCGTAGGTGTCGATGGCGGCGATCGTGGTGCGCTCGCCGCTGGGCAGCACCGTGATCTCCTCGCCCGCCCGCAGCGCTCCGCTGGCGAGCTGTCCGGCGTAGCCGCGGTAGTCGCGGTGCAGCTCGCCGCCGGCGCCGCCGCCGGGGCGGATCACCCATTGGACGGCGAGCCGCGCCGGCCGTTCGTGGGGGTGGTCGTAGGCGACCTCCACGCTCTCCAGCAGCTCCAGCAGCGTGGGTCCTTCGTACCAGTCCATGCGCTCCGAGCCGGACACGACGTTGTCGCCCTCCAGCGCCGAGATCGGGATGTAGACGATGTCCCGCGCCCGCGCCCGGTCGCCGCGGCTGGCGTTGAGGTTGTGGGCGAAGCTCTGGAACTCCCGCGCGAGCTCGTCGAAGCGCTCCTGGGAGTAGTTCACGAGGTCCATCTTGTTGATCGCCACCACCAGATGGGGAATACCCAGCAGCGCGCTGATGAAAGCATGGCGCTTGGACTGCTCGAGCACCCCCTTGCGGGCGTCCAGCAGGATCACCGACAGGTCCGCCGTGGAGGCGCCGGTGACCATGTTGCGCGTGTACTGCTGGTGCCCGGGGCAGTCGGCGATGATGAAGCGCCGCTTCTCGGTGGCGAAGTAGCGGTAGGCCACGTCGATCGTGATCCCCTGCTCCCGCTCGGCGCGCAGCCCGTCCGTCAGCAGCGCCAGATCGAGCGTTCCCTCGCCGCCTCGTCGCACGCTCGCCGCCGCCACGTGCTCGAGCTGGTCCTCGAACACCTGCTTGGCGTCGAACAGCAGCCGCCCGATCAAGGTGCTCTTGCCGTCGTCCACCGACCCGGCGGTGGTGAACCTGAGCAGATCCAGGGTCAAAAATACCCAGCCTTCTTGCGGTCCTCCATCGCGGCCTCGGTGACGCGGTCGTCGGCGCGGGTCTCGCCGCGCTCGGTGATGCGGGTGGCGGCGATCTCGGTGACGACCTCGTGCAGGGTGGCGGCGTGGGAGCGCACGCCGCCGGTGCAGCTCATGTCGCCGACGGTGCGGTAGCGGACGGTCTCGCCGAAGACCTCCTCGCCGTCGATCAGCTCCACCCCCTCGCGCCAGGCGTAGAGCATGCCGTCGCGCTGGAAGACCTCGCGCCGGTGGGCGAAGTAGATCGAGGGCACCTCGAGCTCCTCCTGGTCGATGTACTCCCACACGTCGAGCTCGGTCCAGTTGGAGAGCGGAAAGACGCGCACGTGCTCCCCCTTGTGGATGCGCCCGTTGTAGAGGTTCCACAGCTCCGGGCGCTGGTTCTTGGGGTCCCACTGGCCGAACTCGTCGCGAAAGGAGTAGATCCGCTCCTTGGCCCGCGCGCGCTCCTCGTCGCGGCGGGCGCCGCCGAAGGCGGCGTCGAAGGAGTGCTCGGCGATGGCGTCCAGCAGGGTGACCGTCTGCAACCGGTTGCGGGAGGCCCGCGGGCCGGTCTCCTCGACCAC
>Ga0335072_10012406_pt1 | contig 12163 bp, 9 predicted proteins | sample Lox_Sample_21_FD_206725 | JGI IMG/M metagenome (GOLD analysis project Ga0335072, IMG submission 206725) | Soil microbial communities from Loxahatchee National Wildlife Refuge, Florida, United States - Lox_Sample_2.1 | ecosystem: Environmental > Terrestrial > Soil > Wetlands | place: USA: Florida...
CGACAACCTGTTCATTTTCCTGGTCTTGTTTCAAGGCTTCCAGATCGGCGTGGCCCGGCAACACCGCGCGCTGGCCTGGGGCGTGTGGGGAGCCATCGCTATGCGCGCCGCGTTTATCGCCGCCGGCGTCACGCTGCTCACGCGCTTTCACTGGATCGGCTGGGTCTTCGGGCTGTTTCTGCTCTACGCCGCCTTCCGGCTGGTGCGCGGCGGGTCGGCCAAGGCGGCGATTCCGGAGTGGATTCGCAGGCTGCAGCCGGCCAAAGGCTCGCTGTTGCCGGTGATCCTGGCGGTGGAACTGACTGACCTGGTGTTCGCCACCGACTCCATTCCGGCGGTGCTGGCCGTTACCCACAATCCCTTCGTGGCCTACACCTCAAACATCGCGGCGATTCTGGGCCTGCGCTCGCTCTACTTTGCGCTCTCCGGCCTGCTCAACCGCTTCCGCTACCTGCACTACGGGCTGGGCGCGCTGCTGGGTTTTGTGGCCCTCAAGATGATTGCCGCGCAATGGATCGAGATTCCCATTGTGCCTTCGCTGGTGGTGATTGCGGTCATCGTGACCGTTTGCGCGGTGGTTTCGTGGGTGGCCGACGGAAGAGAAGCTGCGCGCGCGGAGTAGCAAGGCCGGCATCTCTCCGGTCTTCAGGCTTTTCAATCTGCTTGTTCAAGCCACATTTTCAAGCCGATTTTTCAATCCGCCCGTTCAATCCGATTTTTCAATCCATCGAAATCTGCACCAGCGGCTTTTCCGGCTGCGGCGCCGGCTGGCTGCGCTCGCGCCACGAGGGCACGGCAACATAGTGCAGCAGACGGGCGACGGCGCTGCCGATGGTCATGGAGCCGCTCAGGATGTGCTTTGCCTTGAACGGGCCGGCGAGGCTGATCTGGCTTATCCAATGCGAAGCGGCGCTGGCCGAGCAGCCACACTGCGAGCAATCCGGATTGCCGCCGAAGACGCAGGGCTCCACGTGGGTTCTCAGGTCGGCTGAGTAGTTCTTTGACAACCGCGAGAAGGTGCACTCCTGTGGCGAGGCGGGCGGATGAAGCAGCGCTTTTGCGTAGCCTTCGCCGGTGAGCATCTTGGGGTAAAGCTTGTGAAGCCGCGGCAGCTCGCGGGCGATGCGCTCGCGCTGGGCGCGGGTGAGCATCTCGGCGCTCTGCTCGCCGCACTGCGGCGTGTAAAGGCTTACCCAGATGTTGCGCACCTCGGGCCGCTCGTTCCAGAACCGCGCGTACTCTTCCATATAGCCCTCGCGCTCGAGCATGGCCGCGGTGATGGTCCAGTGGACGTTGACCCGCCGGCCGGCAAGATTGGCCAGGATGCGGTCATAGGTGGCCGGATGGCGGCGGACGTTGTGATGCTCGGGCAGGCCGTCGATGGAGACCGCCACCAGAAAGTGAGGCAGCGCCATCCACTCTTCGGGAATGGGGATGATGCCGCTGGTGACGACCATGGTGAAGATGCCGCGCGCGGAGAGCTCCGGCAGGATGCGGCTCAGCTCGCGGTGGCGCACCATGGGCTCGCCGCCCACCAGCGTGATCTGCAGCGGTTTGTGCTGGTCGGCAAGGGCCAGCACGCCCTCCACCAGCTCGTCGCCGCGTTTGTCGCTCAGTTCGCGGAGCGTGACCTCGCCGCCCAGGTGATTGTCCCCATAGGCATAGCAGCCGGGGCAGTGCAGCGGGCACTCGCGGGTGATCTCGATGGAGAGGATGGGAGTATGGCCTCGCAGGACCTTACCCCAGGAATGCAATACGTGCGTGGTCCGCAAACTGATACCTCCCGGGGAGTGGAGAAAAGTCGCTTACACACGTGCTCGGCCTTCCTTTCAACATTGTAGACGCCTGCCCATCGATTCGGTGCCTGAATCTGTCCCTGAATCTGTCCCTGAACCGGTCATGGAAAGAACACGATCCGGCCGGGAAGGCGGAAATGCCGCGCGGCCGTCGGCCCGAGGGTCACCACTCTTCGAAGACGACCCGGCCGTCACGGCCCAGCACGGAGTGTTTCCGGAACTGGGCGTCATCGCGGTGTGGAAAGTCGTTGCGGAAGTGGGCTCCGCGGCTCTCGGTGCGGGCCATGGCCGAGTGCAGAATGGCATGGGCCACGCGGCTGAGCGCCTGGGCTTCAGCCAGCCGGCGGTCGGTTCGGCCGCCCCGGGCCAGGCGCTCGATGGCCGAGTCGCAGACGGCCTGCGTGCGCAGGCCCTCGCGGAGTGTGGCTTCGTCGCGGAGCAGCCCGGCGCAGGTCCACATCATGCGCTGAAGCTTGGCGATCTGCTCTTCCACGCAGCGGAGCTCGTCTGCGCTCAGCGGGCTCAGTTGGCCGGCGGCGGGCGCGCCGGGATCGATGTGCGCCGGCGGCAGGTTGTCAGACAGCATGGACTGCGCGGCGCGTGCGCCGAAGACCAGCCCCTCCAGCAGCGAGTTCGAGGCCAGGCGGTTGGCGCCGTGGACGCCGGTGCAGGCCGCCTCGCCGGCTGCATACAGGCCGCCGAGACTGGTGCGGCCGGCCAGGTCAGTGCGCACGCCGCCCATCAGATAGTGCGCCGCGGGCCGGACAGGGATGAGGTCGCGGGCCAGGTCGAGTCCGTATTGCGCCAGAAAGGCGCTGATGCCGGGGAAGCGCTTGTGCAGGTCGTGGCCGGTCACGTGGCGCATGTCGAGGTAGACCGGCCGCGCGGAGCCGTCTTCCGCCATGCCCTCGCGGGCAATGGCCCGGGCCACCACATCGCGCGGAGCCAGCTCCAGCAGCGCGTGATAGCGCTCCATGAAGCGCTCGCCGCGGTCGTTGCGCAAAGAAGCGCCCTCGCCGCGCAGCGCCTCAGAGAGCAGAAACCGTGGCGCGCCGGGGATGGAGAGCGCGGTGGGGTGGAACTGGTAAAACTCCATGTCGGCCAGTTCGGCGCCGGCGCGTGCGGCCAGGGCGATGCCGTCGCCCGTGGCTACGCTGGGGTTGGTGGTGTCAGAGTAGACCTGTCCTGCGCCTCCTGAGGCGATAAGAACGGCGCGCGCAGCCACCCGCCGCGGCGGAGCGCCGTTGGCCGGACCGCCGGCCGAGGCCAGGTCAGCTCCGGCCACGCGCGGGCCGGCCGTCACCAGGCCGGTCACCATGGTCCATTCCGCAAAGCGGATGCGTGGATGGCTGCGGGCGTACGCAACCAGAGAGCGGCTGATCTCAGCGCCCGTGGCGTCGCCGCTGGCGTGCAGAATGCGGGCCAGCGAGTGGGCGCCCTCGCGGGTGCGCAACAGCTCGCCAGCCTCACGGTCAAAGTTCGCGCCCCACTCGATCAGCTCAGCCACGCGCGCCGGCCCTTCGGTTACCAGCGCCTGGGCCGCGGGCCGATAGACAAGCCCGTCGCCGGCATTGAGCGTGTCTTCCAGATGCAGGGCAACGTCCTGCTCGCCCGCCATGGCCACGGCGATGCCGCCCTGCGCGTAGTGGGTGTTCGATTCCCCCAGCGATTCCTTGGTGACCACCAGGACGTCGCCGTGCTGTGCCAGCTCCACGGCGGCGCGCAGCCCGGCCACGCCCGCCCCCATAACCAGAAAATCTACCGGATTTACCTCAGCCCCCAGGTCCATGCCTGTTAGAGGCTATCACCGCGGGGTTCGATGCGCGCCCCGGTGCACAGGCTGATACAGGTGCTGTGGCCGGCCGCGCCGCCCGGTGCCGGGATGATTATCTCCGGTGCGGATAAAAGTGCGGATAAAAGTGTTGACCAACCCGCCGCGGAAGGGGATAATTCCGCCAATCTTTGCCAGGGATCCAGAGGGGTTGCGAGGGGGTTGTCAGGGGTTGGCTGCGGCGGGTGGCCGCGGATGATCCGGCGGCGGCCGATGGGACGCCGCGTCTTCTATCATTGACTCATTGTGCAAACCATCCGCGTAGATACCCCTTCGGCCCGATACGACGTTTTTGCCGGCAGCGGTCTGCTGGCCACGCTCTCTCCACGCATTGAAAAAGTAATAGGACGACTGCCGCGGCGGGTCTTCGTCATCACCTCGCCCCAGATCTGGGCGCTGTGGGCCGAGAGCTTTCTGCAGTCTTTTCGCGAAGAGCCGGTCACGCTGTTTCTGCCTCCCGGCGAGAGCCATAAGACCATGGCCAGCGTGGAGCGGCTCACGCGCGAGATGATTCGCGCCGGCGGCGACCGCGGATCTCTGGTCATCGCTTTTGGCGGCGGCATTGTGGGCGATGTGGGCGGTTTTGTGGCCGGAATCTTCATGCGCGGCATTCCCTACGTGCAGGTGCCCACCACCTTTCTGTCCCAGGTGGATTCGAGCGTGGGCGGCAAGGTGGGCGTGAACCTGCCCGAGGGCAAAAACCTGGTGGGCAACTTTCACCATCCCCGAGCGGTGTTCGCCGATATCGGCGTGCTGGGCACGCTGTCAGACCGCGAGCTGCGCGCCGGGCTGATGGAGAGCATCAAGGCGGGCATCATCCGCGACCGCTCGCTGCTGCGCTTTATGGATGAGCACAGCGACGCCATCCTGGCCCGCGACCCGGCGGCGCTCGAAAAGGTGATCGCCGCGTCCATCCGCATGAAGGCCGGGGTGGTGAGCAAGGACGAGCGCGAGAGCGGGCTGCGCATGATCCTGAACCTGGGCCACACGGTGGGCCACGCCATTGAGGCGGTAACGCGTTACAAGGCCATGCTGCACGGCGAGGCGGTCGCGTGGGGCATGGTGGCCGCGCTTTATCTGGCCCGCGTGCGCGGAACCATTACCGCCGGCCAGATGGATCGGCTGGAAGGGCTGATCTACCGCTATGGGCCGCTGCCCGCGCTCAACAAGCTGCGCGCCGCGAAGCTGGTGATGGCTACCGGCAGCGACAAGAAAAACGTGGGCGGGGTGCGGCGGTTTGTGCTGCCTGTCGGCATTGGCGATGCGGGGGTGGTGGAAGACGTGACCCCGGCGGAGCTGGAAGCGGCTGTGAAATACATGCTGGACAAGGGCAAGTCCGCCAAGGCGGCCGGTTAGCCGGGTGTGGGCGGGCGACGGTTGCAGGCCGGCGACTGGTGTTGACGGGCGACGGGTACTGACCCGCGAATCGCTGCGCTTTTTTCATCGGCCGCAGCCGGCGTGAAGGCGGATGAAAGGGATTTGCGGCGATGAGGCCAATGAGCGGGGAGTGAGCGGGGCAGTCGGTCAAGAGCCGAGCGGTTGCACGATAAATGCATTAGTTTCTTTTGTTTAATCGTATGTGTGAGTGCGCTGCGGCTGGCCGTTCTTTGGGTCAGGTCATTCAACTCGCCGGTTGATTGTTCCGATTACGGGCCCAGTGGCGGGACTGGCCGCGGGTCCGGTCGGCAATTTACTCCGGACGGGAGCGAGACTTTTCCCCCGCAAGCCGGGTCCAATTATCAGACGAGTCCGCATCCGGGTAGGTACTCGGGCGGCGGCGGCGGACCGATTACACTGAAGAGGCTCTGGATTGTCCGCACCTTTCCCCATGGGCCGGACCATAACCCTACTCGTCGCGCTGGCTGCCTTTGTGGCCGCCTGTGCGCACGCCGCGCCGGATTCCGCCGCGAAGTCTCACAGGAGAGCCTCGGGCTCTGAGACGCATGGCCGCGTCTCGACCGAGCGCACCCGCACTGAGCGCACCCACGCCAGGCATACTTACACCAGGGAAAGCGAAACCAGCAAAAGCGAAGCCAGGACAAGCTACGCCGGGCACAGCTACCGCGAAGCCAGATCCCGTGAATCGGCTGGCCGGGGCACGCGCGCGAGCCGGGCCAGCGGCACAGACCGGCGCACGCCCGAGGAAGTGGGGCGCGCGGCGGGTTTGAGGATTCGCCGCCAGATGGAAGAGCGGCGGGTGATCTACCGGCGGCGGATGACCCGCGAATCACGCTACCGGCGTGCGCGGCTGGTGGAGGCGCGCTATCGCGCTCCGCGGCCAGAGCCGGTTGCAGAGCCGGTTGCAGAGCCGATGGCGGAGTCGATGGTGGACACGCCCGGGACCGCACGCGATTCCGAGATGGCACGCGATCCGCAGACTGCACGCTATGCGGAGCAGCCGCAGGCGGCACTCCCGGCACCGGCAGCGCCGCAGCCCTATCGCAGCGACGAGAGCGCAGCGCCGCAGACTCAGACCCACGAGTTGAGCCGGCCAGAAGATCAGCCGAAAGATCAGCCGGCAGCAGAAGGCGACAACGAGTCCGCCGGCGAGCCCGCGGTTGAGCCGCCGGAGTCGGATGTGGCTTCGCTGGCCATTCCGCGCGGAGCCATGCCGCCGCCATTAAAGGGTTCGCTGGCCTCGCTGGAGCGGCAGAACGAACGGCTCACGGCCGAAGGGCTGGAGCGGATCGAAAACGAGAGCGACCTGGCGGCGCGGATCGCCGACCACCTGCTGGTGCCGGTGCCTGTGTCGGATGCGCTGACGGTGAATTCCAGCCTGCCGCTCAACCACCGCTACTGCCGGCCGTGGACGGCGCGCTTCCTGGCCGACCTGGCGCGGGATCATGAGGCCATCTTTCACCGGCCGCTCGAAGTCAGCTCGGCGGTGCGCACGGTGGAGTATCAGGAGCGCCTGATGCGGATCAACGGCAATGCCGCGCCGGCCGAGGGCGACATTGTGAACCCTCACCTGACGGGCGCGACGATCGACATTGCCAAAGAGGGGCTGACCCGCGACGAGATGAAGTGGATGCGGCACCGGCTGCTGCAGCTTGAGGAAGAGGGCAAGATCGACGTCGAAGAGGAGTTCCAGCAGTCCTGCTTCCACATCACGGTGTACAAAACCTATGCGCCGTCGCTGCCGCTGCGCAGGGCCACGCGTCCGCAGCCCGGCTACGCTCCGCAGGCGCCTCAGCCGGAGAACGACGGCAGCGATACCGAGGGTCTGTAAGCGCGCTGCTTCAAGCGGCCCGGCCCGGCAGGCGCCGGACTTTTTCCGAGGCGCTGATTCAGGCACAGGATCGGCCACTGAATCAGTCAGCCAATCGGCTACTCAATCAGCCACTCAATCAGTCACAGAATTTTGAGTCGTCTCAGCGTGCGGTGCCAGCGTACAATCGCGGGCAAATGCGGTATGTGCGCCAACGCGGCCGGAACTGCGCGGCTGCCGGATGCGCACGCCGTTGAGGGGTGGAGAGGCTACGTATGAGCGAATTGGAAGTGCAGTCGACGGCGGAGCCCGTGGGGGCTGCAGGGCTCACGCAGTTGCAGCGTATTACAAATACATTCACCGCGCCATCGAAGACCTTTGAAGACATCCGGCGCGGCAACAAGAGCTGGTGGCTTCCGCTGATCGTGATGGCGCTGGCCGGCTATCTTCTGTTTGCCGCGGTGTCGCAGAAGATCGGCATCCAGCAAACGGTGGACAACCAGGTGCGCATGAATGCCCGGCAACAGGAGCAGATGGCGCAGGCTTCGCCGGAGCAGCGCGAAAAGGCCAACCAGATTGCTTTGGCCATTACCAAGGGCGTCTTTCTGGGCGGCCCACTGATCGGGCTGGCCGCGTTTGCGCTGCTTTCTCTGGTGATGCTGGCCACCATCAACTTCATCTTCGGCGGCCGGGCCAGCTACGCCAGCATCTTTGCCGTGTATTACTACGCTTACCTGCCGAGCGTGGTCAAGGTGCTGCTCGGGGTGATCGTGATCTACGCGGGCATTACCCCGGAGTCGTTCAACATCAAGAACTTCGCGCCGACCAATATCGGAGCGTTTCTTGACCCCATGGAGACCAACAAGGCGCTCTATGCGCTGGCCACGTCGTTTGACGCGGTGACCATCTGGACGCTGGTGCTGCTGAGCATCGGCATTGCCACGGTGGCCGGCGTAAAGCGCAGCTCGGGCTACATCGCGGTGTTTGGCTGGTGGGCGCTCGTGGTGCTGGTCGGCGCGGGCACGGCGCTGGTGTTCGGCTGAGACAGCAGGCGGTGCAAAAACAAAGCGGCGCGAATCGCATTAGGGTTCGCGCCGTTTTAGCTTGAGGAAACTGCCGACCGCGGCTACTCCGTCCAGCGGCGGATGATGAGCGAGGCGTTGATGCCGCCAAAGCCGAAGGAGTTCGACAGGGCCACATCGAAGCTGTGCGGCGTGGCTTTGTTGGGCACGTAGTCCAGCTTGCACTCCGGGTCGACCGTGTCCAGGTTGGTGGTGGGCGGCAGCATCTGGTTCTCGAGCGCCAGCACGGTGATGCCGGCTTCGAGTCCGCCGGCGCCGCCCAGCAGATGGCCGGTCATGGATTTGGTTCCGCTGACCTTGAGCGTGTGGCTGAGCGCGTGCTCGCCAAACACCAGCTCGATGGCCCGCGACTCATTGCCGTCGCCGGCCGGCGTGGATGTGGCGTGCGCATTCACGTAGCCCACTTCCTCGGGCCGGATGCCGGCGTCTTTGAGCGCCGCGCGCATGCTGCGCTGCGCGCCTGCGCCTTCCGGAGCGATGCCGGTCATGTGATAGGCGTCCGCGCTCATGCCGTAGCCGATCACCTCGGCCAGAATCCTGGCTCCGCGGGCTTTGGCAAACTGGAGCTCTTCGAGGATGAGAATGCCGGCGCCCTCGCCGATGACAAAGCCGTCGCGATCCTTGTCAAAGGGACGGCTGGCGCGGGTGGGATCGTCGTTGCGCGTGGAGAGCGCGCGCATGGAAGCGAAGCCGCCCACCGAGAGCGGAGTGACCGCGGCCTCAGAGCCGCCGGCGATCATCGCGTCCGCATCGCCGTGCAGAATCATGCGCACCGAGTCGCCGATGGAGTTGGCGCTGGTGGCGCAGGCCGTGGCCGTGGCCGAGATGGGGCCCTTGGCGCCGTAGCGGATGCTGAGCTGGCCGGCGGCCATGTTGATGATGGTGGCGGGGATGAAGAACGGCGAAAGCTTGCGCGGGCCGCCGTTCATCAGGTTGGCGTGCTCGCGCTCGATGATCTCGAATCCGCCGATGCCTGAGCCGATGAAGACGCCCACGCGGTCAGCGATCTCCGGCGTAATCACCAGGCCGGCCTGGGTCATGGCCTCCTGCGCAGCCGCAAAGGCAAAGTGGATGAAGCGCCCCATCTTGCGCGCTTCTTTCTTGTCCACAAAGTTCAGCGGGTCGAAGTTCTTCACTTCGGCGGCAAAGGTGACGGGGAAGCCGGTGGTATCGAAGCCCTGGATGGGAGCCACGCCGCTGGCGCCGGACACAAGCTGCCGCCATACCTCGGGAGCGGTGTTGCCAACGCCGCAGAGCAGCCCCAGGCCGGTAATTACGACTCTACGGTTCGTTTCCAGGGTCAATGGCTACTTGCCGCCTTTCGCGTTCTTCTCGATGTAGTCAATGGCGTCCTTCACGGTCTTGATCTTTTCCGCATCTTCGTCGGGGATCTCCATGTCAAACGCTTCTTCGAACTGCATCACCAGCTCGACCACGTCAAGCGAGTCGGCACCCAGGTCCTCCTGGAAGCTGGCGCCGGGGGTCACTTCGGCTTCGTCCACCTGCAGCTGCTCGACGATGATCTGCTTCACTTTTTCTTCAACGGCCATGCGTGCTTCTCCTCATAATGGTTCGCAAAACTCAAAAAAATCTCAGAGCGCAAAAAGTTCGCTCCGCTGCCTACAATACCGGCCAACGGCAGGAAAAGACAACCGCCGCACGCAAAAAGATGCGAATGGCCCCGAACTCCAAGTCTACCGGGCCGCTGGAGGGGGTGTAAAGGCGAGCGCCAGTGAGAATTTGCGGGATTTTCAAGGAATTGCGGGCGGGAACCGTGGAATGGGAAAGCGGCCGTGAATTGCACAGGCTGAAGGCGTACATTAGGCGAAGAGGGAAATGGGCATGACAGCGGGGATCGTGGGTGTGGTCGCGGTGGTGCTGGGAATGGTGATCGGGTTCCTGATGCGCGCCAGCTCAGCCAGAGCGGAGAAGTCGCTGATCGAGCAGCGCGCGGCCGATCTGGACCAGCGCAACCGGGAGCTGGGCGAGGGGATGCGTACGGCGCAGGCGGCGCTCGAGCAGGCGCAGGCTGAGTCCGCGCGGCGCGCCGGCTTTGAATCGCTGGCAGCGGAGCGCGAGCGGGCCCTTGCGCAGCTTGGCGCCGAGCGCGATGCGCTGCGGGCTGAGCTGGCGACGAAGTCGGAGGCCGAGGCCCGCGCGCTGGCCAGCATCAGCCGGCTGCAGGCCGAGCTGAACAGCGAGCGCGAAAGCCTGAAAGAGAAGCTGGCGCTCTTGGAAACCGCCAAGGATGCGCTCGCCAACCAGTTCCAGGCGCTTGCCGGCGAGATTCTCGATCAGAAGTCGAAGAGCTTTTCTGAAGGCAGCCAGAAGGAGCTGGGCACGCTGCTTGCGCCGCTGCGCGAGCAGATCAAGGACTTTCGCGAGAAGGTGGAGAAGGTGCAGAACGAGTCGGCCAGCGGCGTAACCGAGCTTAAAACGCTGATCGGGACGCTGGGCACGCTCAACACGGCGCTCACCGCAGAGGCGCACAACCTGGCCACGGCTCTGCGCCGCGACACCAAGGCGCAGGGCAACTGGGGCGAGACCATCCTGCGCAATATCCTGGACAAGTCGGGGCTGCGGGAGGGTGTGCATTACAGCTTTCAGCAGAGCTTTACTGAGGTGGATGGCGACGGCGATCCGGTGCAGCGGCGGCAGACAGACGTGGTTGTGAATCTGCCCGGCGGCCGGCATCTCATCATCGACTCGAAGGTGTCGCTCAACTCCTATAACGCGTCAGTGAATGCGGCGACCGAGCCGGAGCGCGCCGAGGCGCTCAGGAAGCATCTGTTGAGCCTGCGCAACCACTGCAATGAGCTGGCGGGCCGGAACTATCACACGCTCTACGGAATCCAGTCGCCGGATTTCGTGGTGATGTTTGTGCCCATTGAGCCGGCGTTTCTGCTCGCGCTTGAAAACGATGAGACCATCTGGCACGACGCATATCAGCGCGGCGTGCTGCTCTCCGGTCCCACGACGGTCCTGTTCGTGATCCGGATTGTGGCCGACCTGTGGCGGCAGGAGCAGCAGGCGCGCAACGTGGAAAAGGTGATGAAGCGCGGCGCCGAGCTCTACGACAAGTTTGTCGGCTTCGTGGGCAATCTGGAATCAGTGGGCGGCGCGCTGCATGAGGCGCGCAAGGCCTACGACGAGGCGTTTCGCCAGCTCTCAACCGGGCCGGGCAACCTGGTAAGGCAGGTGGAGATGCTGCGCAAGCTGGGCGTGGCGCCGAAGGGAAAGAAGCAGCTCTCGGCAAAGCTGCTGGCCGAGGCGGACCTCGAAGAAGAGCCGGTGGCGCTGGCCGCGCAGGCGGGCGAAGACGGCGAGACGGCCGATTGAATGGGCCAGTTGAATGCCCGCTCCTTCGCTTCGCTATACGCCCATTCGGGAACCGGCTTAGCGCCAGACCTTCCAGAGCTCGTGGCCGGTGACGATGAAAGCCAGCCAGAGGATGGACGACAGCGAGAGGGACCACGCTACCATGCGCAGGTGAAAGTGTGGCGGGACGGGGTCAGCGTCCCACAGAACTGGAAACAGCGGCGCGTGGCCGGCGGATTGAGTAGATCGCGACATAGACAACCCCTTCCTCATCAACATTCCCGTTGCTGCGTAGCGTATGGATCGATCTATTGCGCTTCTACGGTATGTGTTCCGGATTTGGCTGCCTTATCGGCTCAGTCCAGGCTGCTTTTTAACTTGCTCACCACTTTAGTGGCAGCCTGCGGCCCGCCTGTTTACTCTTTGGATGCTTTTTGGGGCTGGGAGTGTTGCAGATGTGTAAATCCGGGCACTCTTCCGATTCCGAAACGGGATCGATTCCCTGAATTTGCTGATGACCAGAGTGTGCGCCGGGAAGGGGAAATAATCTGCAAAAACCTGAATGGCCGCTGGCAGCACCCTTCGCGAGCGTGCCATTGCGAAGGGCAAAATGCCGAGGCAGATACAGGCGCGACCCGGGCCAGAGCCCTTGCCGTCACGCGGATCTTCGGGAGTTTCCGGACTTAGATTTTGAATTCGAGCCGCAGAAGCCGGTCCAGAGCGGAGTCTGCCGCTGGCCTGGCTGCGGAGATTTTCTCCGCCGGGCTCGGGGACGAGTTGGGCAGCAGATAGTGCGGATTGAGCAAGGACAGGGTTTCGTTAATGAAGATCGAGGGGTGAGTCAGCAGTCCCTGGCGCATGGTTTCGCGGGGCAGGGTGTCCGCGTGGTACTGGCAGACGCCGCCCATTTCGGGGTGGGTCTGGAAAA
>Ga0335072_10012407_pt1 | contig 12162 bp, 11 predicted proteins | sample Lox_Sample_21_FD_206725 | JGI IMG/M metagenome (GOLD analysis project Ga0335072, IMG submission 206725) | Soil microbial communities from Loxahatchee National Wildlife Refuge, Florida, United States - Lox_Sample_2.1 | ecosystem: Environmental > Terrestrial > Soil > Wetlands | place: USA...
TCGGCTGACTCGGCTGAGTGCCGACCTTGAGCTCGCGGAACGGCGCCGTCCGGGACGGGTCGGCCTCCCTGGGCAGGCCCAGCACGCGTTCCCCGATGATGTTCCGCTGGATCTGGTCCGAGCCGCCGTAAATGGACGGCCCGGGCGTGGCCAGCAGTTGGCCGGCCACGCGCCCGCCGAGCGGTCCGTCCTCGCCGGCCAGCATGCCATGCGCAGAGGTGATCAGCGACGCGGTGTCGCGCCACTGCCGGGCGATGCGCGAGGACATCAGCTTGCCCAGCGATGCCTCGGCGCCCGCGCGCCCGCCGGCCCGCATCGCGGCCTGGGCGCGCATCCCGTTCCAGGTGTTGACGCAGCTCAGCGTGTACAGCTTGACGATCTCCTGGCGAACGCCCTGATCGCGTTCCCGGCCGAGTTCCCTGGCCAGCGTCACCAGCGGGGCGATGTTGCCGCCGATCATGGCGGTGCTGTTGGTCCCGAAGCTGCGCGGCTGCGTCCTGGCGGCCGCGATGAAGTCCCCGAGTGAGACCTCCTGCTGCTGGCGCAGCCGGCTGCCGCCGGGCCCGCTGAGCCGGAAGCCGATCCCCGATCCCGCGCCCAGGCTGGTGCGCTCGAAGCCCAGGGTGGACAGCGCTACCGCCCACCCGCCGTTCAGCTCGCCGATGACGGACGAGGCCGGCACCCTGGCGCCGGTGAAGAACACCTCGCTGAACCCGGACTCCCCGGTCATCTGCACCAGCGGCCGCACATCGACGCCCGGCTGGTTCATCGGCAGCGCGAAGTAGCTGATCCCGCGGTGCTTGGGCAGGTCGGGATCGGTGCGGGCAAGCAGCATCCCGAAGTCGGCGAGCTGGCCGCCCGATGTCCACACCTTCTGGCCGTCCACGACGTACTCGTCCCCGTCCAGCACCGCCCTGGTCTGCAGGCCGGCCAGGTCCGAGCCGGCCCCCGGCTCGCTGAAGAGCTGACACCACGCGTGCTCGCCGACGAGCACGGCCCGGACGAACGTCCGCTTCAGCTCGTCGCTGCCGTTGGCGATGATGGTCGGCGCCGCGAGCATCACGCCCAGCCCGGCCGGCGGCCCGGGGGCGTCGACCCGGTTGAACTCCTCGTAGGCGACAGCCGCGAGGTCCGCCGGGAGGCCCCGGCCGTACCACTGCGCGGGCCAGGCCGGCTGTGCCCAGCCGGAGTCCGCCAGCCGTTCCAGCCAGGCTCGCAGGCTGAGCTGCGGGTCGAAGTTCTCCTCGATCCAGTCGCGCGCCTCACGGCGCACCGAACTCGCGGTGGCGTCCACTGCCGGCTCCGATCTCCCCGCGGCCATCGTATCGACACAGAAAGCCCAACCGGTCTAGACGATCTTCGAGATTTTCTTGAACGCCCCGTCTCGTCACCGTCCTTGGAACCTCGGCGGCCGCCGCTCGGCCGTGGCGCGCACGCCCTCGCGGAAGTCGGCCGTCGTCCACAGCCGCTCCTGCTCGGCGGCCTCGCGGTCGGTCGCAGCGCGCACCCGGGCCGCCAGGTCGCCGCGCATCGTGGCCCGGATCGACGACACAGCCAGCGGAGCCGATTGCGCGATCTGCGCCGCCAGCTCGTGCGCTGCCGCGCGCACCTGGTCGGCCGGTACCAGCCGGTCGCACAGGCCGATCCGCGCCGCCTCGTCGCCGGAGATGCGCTGGCCGGTGTAGAGCAGGCGCAGGCTGTGCTGCTGCCCGATGATGCCGGGCAGCGTCACCGTCAGCCCGAATCCGTGGTGGAACCCGAGCCGGGCGAAGTTGGCAGCGAACCGCGCCTGCGGGCAGGCAACCCGGAAGTCGGCCGAGCACGCCAGGCCGAGGCCGCCGCCGACCGCGGCGCCCTGGATGGCGGCCACGACCGGCTTCACCGCCTCGAACAGGCGGATCGCCTCCAGGTAGAGCGCGCCGGGCCCGCCGCCAAGTCCGTCGTCAGGGCCGGTGAGGTTCGCGCCAGCGCAGAAGTGCTTCCCTTCCGAGCACAGCACGATCGCCCGGCACCGCGGGTCCGCGTCCAGCGTCTCGTAGGCGTCGGCCAGCGCGCCGATCAGCGCGCGGTCGAAATAGTTCTCCGGCGGCCGATGCAGCTCCACGGTGGCGACGAAGTCGTCGCCCACCGTCACCGTCAGGTCGGCCGGCAGATCCGGAACCAGCGCCATGGGCATCCTCGCTCGTCGGTCGGTGCGGCAATCCAGAATAATGTGCCGGGTCTACGCTGGATGATCAGCGGCTGACGACCGGGAGGACTGACATGCCCATGCTGAGCCTGGAGCCTGCGACCTCCGACATGTCGCGGCTGCTGCGAGGCATCCCGGACGAGATACTTGGCTGGGTAACGCCGAACCCCGGCTACAAGCTCGGCGACCTCGTCGATCATGTCGGCGGGATCGCCCTGGCGTTCGCCGCGTCCGCCGCCAAGGACATGGGCCCGCTCACCGGGCCGGCCCGGGTGGGCGACGCGGCTCATCTGGGCACGGACTGGCGCACGGCCATCCCCCGCGACCTGGCCGCGCTGGCCGCGGCCTGGGACGACCCGTCAGCCTGGACCGGCGCGACCCAGGCCGGCGGGCTGGACCTGCCGGCCGGGGTGGCCGCCGTTGTCGGCCTGACGGAGCTGATCGTGCACGGCTGGGACATCGCCGTGGCGAGCGGGCAGCGGCTGCACCCCGATCAGGACGAACTGACCGCGGTGCACGGTTTCCTGGCGCAGGTCCGGTTCGATGACCCAGCCGCGGCCGGCGGGTTCGGGCCTGTGGTGGCGGTGTCCGCCGAACGCCCGCTCCTCGACCAGGTCATCGGCCTGTCCGGACGCGACCCTGACTGGCGGCCGCCCCCCGAAGCCCCCGCCAGCTAGCCGTCGGCGGACGGCTCGAGGGCCGCCGCGACCTCCGCTCCCTTGGCGGCGACCAAGGGATCCCCGTCGCCGGCAAGCTGCCGGACCAGGCCGGCCGGAACCGCCGCCGGGTCGGACCCGGCAAGGGCGAGCAGGGCCACCGCTGCCGCGTGCCGGTCGTGCAGGTCGGGGCTGGCGGCCAGCGACTCCAGGATCACCACCGCGTCCGGCCTGTGCCGGGCGAGTTCCGCCGCCGCGGCCAGCGCGGGCGCCCAGACCAGCCAGTCCTCGCGGCCGGGGGCGGCCAGGCGGCCGAGGAGCTCGAGCGGGACGTCCAGCGGCGCGGCCGCGGAGCGGGCGCGCAGGACGTTCGCGGCGCACGCCCGGGCCGGGTAGCCGGGATGCGCGGCCAGTTCCTCGATCATCGCGGGTGGCATCAGGGTGCCGTCGAGCCCGGACACGGCCTCGAGCAGCGTGGCGGCGGCGAGCACCCGGGCCTGGTCCTCGGATCCGGTGATCTCGCGGTGCAACGCGACCGCGATCCAGGTGCGCCGCTGCGCTGGCCGGTCGCGGAGCAGGCGGTAGGCACGGCGGCGGGCCTCGTCCCTGTCGCCCGGCCGCAGGCCAGTGAACAGGACCGCCAGGTCGCTGTCGCCGTCGCCGCCGCTCACCGCGTGCGGCGCGGCGGCCGGGCTGGCGGGCCCGATCCCCCACTGCTGGAGCTGCTTCAGCACGACCTCGGCCGCCACGGCCGGCCTCGTAACGTCGAGGCTGTCGTAGGTCGGGGTGATGTCGCTCGGCAACAGGACGCCAGGCGACTTCAGCACCTGGCTGCGATCGCGCAGGTGCGGGAGCGCCATGGCCTGCTGGATCTCGTCGATGATGTTTGCCCTGGGGTAGCGCGATCCGTCGCTGAGCTCGTAATCCGCCGTGCACAGGGCGACGAAAGCGGTCGAGGCGTCGAGGTAGGACTCGGCCTTGGCCCCGGCGGCGCCTCGGGCCGGCGCGGGCAGCGGCGGCTCATCGCTCACGATGATGCCCCGCAGGCCGTGCGCGGTCAGGGCGTCACGTAACGGCCACGCGAGCGTGCTCTTGAACTTCTCGGAGCACGACAAGAAGATCGCGAGCTGTCCGCGCAGCATCGCCGGTCACCCCCTCATAGGTGTCCAGATCGTACTGCGGCCGGCCGCTTTCTGGCGGCGGCGATGACCTCATCGGCGACTCGATCCGCGGCGTCGGGCCGGCCGAGCCTGCGGGCGCCGGCGGCCAGGCTCTCGCGCTCCTGCGGGTTCTTGAGCAGCGCGAGCACCTCGTCGCGCAGCTTCTCGGGTGTGGCGTCGGGCCCGGTCAGCATGCGAGCAGCCCCGCACTCGGCGAGGTGGCGCGCCGTGCGGCGCTGTTCGTCCCCGCCGGTCGGCACGAGCGGGATGAGGATCGCGGGCTTGCCCAGCGCGGTCAGCTCCGCTGTCGTGCCGGCCCCGCTGCGGCCGATGACCACATCGGCGGCGGCGAGCACGTCCGGCAGCTCCCCGTGGATGTAGTCGACCACCCGGTAGCGCCGGGCCAGCGGCTCGGGCAGGCCGGCCGCGGCGGCCCGGGCGTTGGCGAACCCGTACTGGCCGGACTGGTGCAGCAGGTAGCAGTAGGGCAGGACGTCCGGCAGGATGTGCCCGACCAGCTCGTTGATCTGCACGGCGCCGGTGGCGCCGCCGGTCACCAGCACCAGCGGCGGCTCGGCACCGATGCCGTAGGAGGCCAGGCCGCGGCGCGGGTCGCCGGCCAGCACCTCGGGCCGGATGGGGTTGCCGGTGACGACCGCGCGGTCGCGCGCCCTGGCCGGCAGGTGCGCCAGCGAGGAATCGTGGCTGAGCAGCACCCTGGCGGCCAGCCGGGCCAGGATCCGGTTGGCCAGCCCGAGCGTCGAGACCTGCTCGTGCATGACCAGCGGCCGGCGCAGCAGCCAGGCCGCGACTCCGATCGGGACGCAGACGTAACCGCCGGTGGACAGCACGACGTCGGGTCGGGTGCGCAACACGATGACAAAGGCCTGCAGCATGCCCAGCGGGATGCGAAAGGCGTCCCTGACGTTCCTGGCCAGCTCGCGCGGCGTCGGGGAACGGCGGAGCTTGCCGGTGGTGATGGCCCGGAACGGTATGCCCTCCTCGCGGCAGATTCTCGCCTCGAGGCCGCTGGCCACGCCGACCCACAGGAACTGCGGCCGGGTCCCGGCCGCCTCGAGCCGGGTGCGGACCGCCCGGATCGTGGTCAGGGCCGGGTAGGTGTGCCCGCCGGTGCCGCCCCCGGTGACGATGATCCGGACTCCCCGGAAGTTCTTCGCGCTGTGGCTGCCCATGCCTTCCCATCCGTCATGGCCGTCGGGGCCATCGTACGGGTCAGTCGATGCCGTCGCGGTCCGCCCAGCCGAGCAGGGTCTCCAGGGAATAGGCGTGGTCGTCGATCCCCCGGTGCAGGTCGCCGAGCTGGGCGAACCGGGCGGGCACCGTGGCGATCGTGAACGCGCGCGGGTCGACGTCGTCGATCTCATCCCAGGTGACCGGGGTGGACACGGGGGCCTCGGGCCCGCCGCGCACCGAGTAAGCGCTCGCGATCGTGTGATCCCTGGCGTTCTGGTTGTAGTCGACGAAGAGCTTGGCCGGGTCTCGGTCCTTGCGCCACCAGACGGTGGTGACGTCGTCGGGCGCCCGTCGCTCGACCTCACGGGCGAACGCCCACGCGGCCCGCCGCACGTCGGCGAATCCCCACCGCGGCTCGATCCGGACGTAGACGTGCAGGCCGTTGCCGCCCGAGGTCTTGGGCCAGCCCACGGCGCCGAGCTCGCCGAGCACATCGCGGACGACGCCGGCCACCCGGCGCACGGTGTCGAAACCGCAGCGAGGCATCGGGTCGAGGTCGATGCGCCACTCGTCGGGCCGCTCGGTGTCGGCCCGGCGCGAGTTCCACGGATGGAACTCCACCGTGGACATCTGCACCGCCCAGACGACGCTGGCCAGCTCCGTGACGCACAGCTCGTCGGCGTTCCGGTTGTAGCGCGGGAAGTGAATCCGGACGGTCTCCAGCCACGGCGGCGCCCCGCTCGGGATCCGCTTCTGGTGCACCTTCTCGCCGGTGACCCCGGACGGGAAGCGATGCAGCATGCAGGGCCGGTCCCGCAGCGCGCGCACGATGCCGTCGCCCACCGACATGTAATAGCGGGCGAGGTCGAGTTTGGTCTCGCCGCGGGCAGGAAAGTACACCCGGTCCGGGTTCGAGATCCGCACCGTCCTGTCCCCGACCTGCAGCTCTACCTGGGCGGCCATACACAGAACCTAATGCCAGGATCCAGGGTCGCGGGACCCGCCCGCCGGGTGATCACGTGCGGGCCACCCGGAGGGAGCTGTAACTATTCGACCGGTTACCACCACTACACATAGAAGCTATTGACATGCACCGTCTGTCGCCTAATGCTGCTTTTATACGGGGAACATCGTCGTTTAACACCCGGCCATGCCGATCGGACAGGTAGCACAGGGGGCACCATGTCCAGCGATCATCAGGCGTTGCCAGCGGCTCGCTTACGCATGCAGCGCTACGCCCGTCTGGCGAGCGCCGAGGTCGAGAACCGGATCTTGCCGGCCGCGGCCATGTCCACGCCGGTCGGTCGGTGGACAACGGAACGAAACCGGATTGCGGACCTGACCAGGCGCGAATACCAGGTCTTCGCGTTACTGGGAAAGGGTCTGGACAATCACGAGATCTCGATGTGCCTCGGGGTCTGTGAGCGCACGGTGAAGCTTCACGTGACGAGTGTTCTGCGCAAGCTCGGACTTGCGTCGCGACTTCAGGCAGGTCTCGCCGCTGCTGAGGACGAGCTACTCGCACACTTCCCAAAGGTGCAGTAGCGACCAAGACTTGACCCACCATAGAATCACCACGCAGCGAATCTAAGAGGAGGGTGCGGGCCAATGAAAAAGGTGCGTGTGCACGTCACCTCGAGACGGGCGGGCTTATTGCTTGGCGTGATTGGCGCCGCGCCAACGGTCGTGGCAATGGCAGGTCCGACCGAGGCTGCTACGGCAACAGTTACACATTCGCCGCGAACGGGCAAGACGGTATCGACCTACAGCCCAGCGCCTCTCATCACCTGCGGCCAGAGCCACAGTAAAGTAAATGGCTCCTACAGACACTCGGCCGCGTTTTCGGCAGCCATACACTATGGCGGTCGCTCGTGCATACACTCGCAGAATGCCGTGCTTCATCTCCAGCAGTTTCGAACTGGCCTGGAAGAGCGGGTCAGGTATTACTCAGGCGGCGGCGCCCGGATCCGCTCGGAGGTCATCGGCGGCGGCGAGTACGGCGCAAGCATCAGTTACCACTCGTTTCCCAATACGTACGCGCACGAGGTATGCCAGGCTGTCGTCCCCGCCAGCAACCACAATTCGACTTTGTGGGGCCCGGTCTGCGAGACCGACTGATAAGCGGCCGAGATACCGAGGGAGAACGCAGATGAAAAAGGTTCGTCTCGTGATCAGCGCCGTGGGCGTGGCGCCGGCATTGGGGCTGATCGCCCCCGCCACAGCGAACGCCGCGGCCACCGTGACGCACGGTCCGAAGAAAGCAGCCAAGACCGTGCCGATCCTGCGTCGAAACGGCCCAGATTACACGTGTGCTTCTAGTAAGATCAACGGAGAATCTTGGTCCAAAGACTACCGGTATCATGCGGCGAACACTTACGGTGGTACAAACTGTATACACCACCAGTGGGCCAGCCTTGATTTCGCACAAACCGGCCTGGCCGAGAGGGTCCGGTACTATTCAGGCGGTGGCAAGCAAGAGGGAAACACGCTTTACCTGGCCGGCAAAATCAATAGTGGTAGTTCTACGCTCTGGCAATCGTATCCTAATTTCAATGCCGCGGAAGTCTGTCAGGCTCTCGTCGCCAACGGCAACCACAACGACGTTGAGTATGGCCCGCTATGCGAGAGGCCATGACCTAACAGGCGGTGAAGCCAGTGCAACGATCGGTAATGACGAGCGGCGCGGGCGTTGCCGACGAGCAGGTTTCTTTTGCGGATCCGGTGTTCGTGCTATGCCACGGGCGATCGGGATCAACCCTTCTGCGGTTCCTGCTCGACGCGCACCCGGAGCTGGCCTGCCCGCCGGAAACCAACTTGCCGTCGCTGTGCGCGCAGCTCGCCACCGTGTGGTCACTCATCGAGGGCGCCCCGCTGTCGGTGAACCGCGGGGACGAACCACCAAGCATCCCGGACGCGGCGATCGCCGGGATCCGGCAGACCATGGACCGGATGATCGGCTCGTACCTGACCCGACGCGGCAAACTCCGGTACTGCGACAAGAGCCTGGGCACGGCACGCTTCGTCGAGTTGCTGCTCCGCATCTACCCGCAGGCAAGATTCCTGTGCCTGTACCGGCACCCGATGGACGTCATCGCGTCGGGCCTGGAAGCCTGTCCCTGGGGATTGAACGGCTACGGCTTCGAACCCTACATCGCAACGACACCCGGAAACGCCGTAATGGCGCTCGCGCGATTCTGGGCGGATAACGCGGCGGCCACGCTCGCTGCCGAGGAGCAATTCGCCGAACGGTGCCTGCGCATCAGGTACGAGGACCTGGTCACCGATCCGGAAGGCACTGCGGCCGGAGTCTTCCGCTTCTTGGACGCCGCTATGGTGCCCGGCTTATCGACCACCTGTTTCTCGTCTGAGCGGGAGCGGTTTGGCCCGGCTGACTACAAGATCTGGTCGACCTCGAGGGTTTCGCCGAAGTCAATCGGCCGAGGGTGGTCTGTGCCGTCCGCTATTATCGCCCCGCAGGTGCTGGCCGGGATCAACGAAATAGCCGCGAAACTCGGCTACCTTCAAGTCGATGGCGAGTGGGGAACGTCCGCGCCGCCGGCGGATCTGCGCGTCGCCATTGCGCCCGGAAGTACCTCCCTAAAATCATCTCCCGCCGTCGCCCCGGAGCAATCTCGCCTTCTGCGCGACCGGCTGGAGGCTGGACTGGCCGACGTGTGGCCGCAGATCGCCAGCCGTTGCCAGGCGCATGCGACGGAGAGCTTCGTGGCGGTGTGGATACCGGAGGAGCCGGGCAGGCAAACCGAGCACTGGCTGGTGAATCTCGACGACCGATCCGTGACCTTCGCCGGACCTGCTGCTCAGGAGAAGTCTAACTGGGACGTTGTGGGCTCCTCCGGCGCGTGGCAGCAGGTGATCGACGGGCGGCTCAACCTTAATGTCGCGCTTCGTGCGTGCCAATTGCGCTACTGCGATGATGATGAACCAAGTCCGCTGGTTTCTGAGGCGAGAGTCGGCATCCTGGCACGGTTGCTCGGGCTCACGAACTGGTAGCTGGCGGCGATAATGGCAGCGTCTGCGGCGGGCTTGAACGGAGCGGCAGGCCCCGGCGCCCGCCGCTCTGAGAATGGTGACCGGTTTCACGAAGCGGCGCCGGTTATCATTCTGACCTATCCTCACGCCGGCGCCGAACAGCTAACTCGCATTCTGTCGACGGGCCGGTCCATCGCTTGCACGTCGGCCACGGGATTGCTTCCGCTATGTTGCGAGGCGCTGCGAACCTGGCAGCGGATCGAGGGCAGGACGGATGTGCCCTCCCAACTGGCGCTCAGGTCCGTCCGCGCCCTGGCGAGCACTATGATCACGGTTATCGAAGCCAACGTCGGGGCGTCACGCTGGTGTGAGGCTGCTTACACGACACCTGCTATGGCGCAGGCGTTTCTGCGGGTCTTTCCAGGGGCGCAATTCATCTGCCTGTACCGGAACCTGAGCGGTGTTCTGGACGAGGCGGTCCGGATGTATCCGTGGGGACTGGGCGACTCGCCCTTCTGGGCTTACGCCGCAGGACATCCGGGAAATAACGCCGCCACGATCGCGGCCTACTGGACGGCCCGCACCGAGGCGTTGCTTGAATTCGAAGCAAGCCAGCCCGAATCTTGTTTGCGGGTCAGATTTGAAGACTTGGCCGCCGAACCCGGCCGGCAGGTTCACCGTATCTTGACGTCACTCGGACTCTCCGCCGGGCACCTGGGCGCTCCGGGTGAGCCAGCACTCACCCAAGAGCCTGAACCTGGCGAGTCGGCCGGCACCCGCGGCGTACCGGCTGAACGTATCTCCCGCGAGCTCGTCGCCCGGGTAGGCGAGCTGAATGCGATCCTGGGCTACGGAGCCCTTACGCCGGCGTAACGGCGATCGCGCAGATCCGGGCCGGCCCGAGGCGGTCACGGGGTCGCGAAGCGGTAGCCCTCATCCAGCAGCCTGGGCAGGACGATGCGCAGCGCCTCGACCGTCTCCGACCGGTTGCCGCCCCCGTCGTGCTCCAGGATGATCGACCCCGGCTGGGTGTTCTTCATGATGTTACGGACGATCTTGTGAACTCCGGGCATGGACCAGTCGCGCGGGTCGACGGACCAGTCCAGCGGGATCATCCGGGCTCGCTCGCATTCCTTGATCACCTTCGCCGACCAGGCTCCGTAGGGCGCGCGGAACAGGCCGGGGTGAACGCCGGTCGCCGAGTGGATCGCGTGACTGGCGCGGGTGATCTCATCGTGCACGCGGTGCGCGGACATGCCCGCGAGATCCGCATGGTTCCAGGTGTGGTTGGCGATTTTGTGCCCGGCGTCGTGCACCTCCCGGGCCAGATGCGGGTACGCGGCCACGCGAAGACCAATCATCGAGAATGTCGCCCTGACCCGATATCTGTGCAGCACCCGCAATACCTGCGGTGTGTAAACGGGATCCGGCCCGTCGTCGATTGTCAGCGCGATCGAATTGGCGGCGTCATCTACGAAGTAGAGCGGTTTGTCCAATGGATAACGAGGACGGCCACGATGATGCCGGCGCTCACCGCGGCCTGGCGCCAGCGGCTGATGCTCGGCGGCGAGCGCCGGGGACGCGGCCCCGGCCAGGCGGGGCGCGGAAACGCTGGTGAGAGCCATGCCGCCGACAGCAAGAAGCACTCGCCGGCGATTCACGAAGGACACCGGCCGAATGTTGTCATCGGACGGACGATCAGCCATGGCCTCCCCCTCTGTGATCCCAGCGCAATCCCCGTGCATCACCTGCCGCTTCATCGCCTAGACGTCTGGACACATAATGCCATCTAAGCGATGCGCACCATGATGCAGGAATTGCCAGCGTGGACGAAGTAGGTCCGGTGGCGTGTCGCGAAATTTCGGACGGCGCAAAAGGCCACCGTGGGCCGCTGCCAGGCTTGTCACTCCCGGACCCCGACACTTCCGCCCGCGGGAACTCGCTGCCAGGATGATCACCACGGACGGACGAGCGCGGAGGTGAGGGCCATCACTGGCAGTGCCATCACTGGCGGACCCATCACTGGGTTCGAGTGCGATGTGGTTGTGCGCGGCGGCATCGTGGCGACGGCGGGCAGCTCGAGCGAGTGCGACCTGGGCATCAGCGACGGACGGATCTGCCAGATCGGCGGCTCCCTGCGCGGCAGGAGAGAGATCGACGCGACCGGGGCGCTCGTCCTGCCCGGCGGGATCGATATGCACGTACATCTGTCCTCACCGGTGCCGCCCGAGCCCGGGGTCCCTGGCTGGGTGGACGACTTCGCAAGCGGCTCGGCGGCGGCCATAGCCGGCGGCGTGACCACGATCGGCAACATGACCTTCCCCGCGCAAGACGAGTCGCCCCGGCAGGCGCTGGCCCGCGACCTGAGCGCCGCCAGGGACACCGCCGCCGTCGACTACGTGCTGCACCCGATCCTGGCCACGCCGACGCCGCAGGCCCTGGCTGACCTGCCGCTGCTCGCCGCCGATGGCCACACCAGCCTCAAGCTCTTCATGGTGTCCGAGGAGTTCGAGGCGCACATCGACGACATGATCACGGCCGTCAGGATCGCCGGACAGCATGGCATGCTGACGCTGATCCACTGCGAGGACGCGGCGCTGGTCCGGTTCGCCGGCGAGCGACTGCTGGCCGAGGGACGCGGCGGCCTGGACGACTGGGCAGCGAGCCGGCCGGTGGCCTCCGAGCGCTCTGCGGTCGAGCGGGCTGTGGCGATCTGCGAGGCGACGGGCTCGCCGATCTACATCGTCCACCTGTCGTCGCGGCCCGCGCTGGAGTCCGCCCGCCGCGGCCAGGCGCGCGGCCTGCCCGTCTTCGTCGAGACCCGGCCGCTGTACCTGTATCTGACCAGCGAGGTGCTGGCCGGGCCGCAGGGCGGCCGGTTCATCGGATCGCCCCCGCTGCGCGAGGGCGACGACCAGGCGGCCCTGTGGGCCGGCCTCGTCGATGGGTCGGTCCACACCCTGGGCAGCGATCA
>Ga0335072_10012408_pt1 | contig 12162 bp, 9 predicted proteins | sample Lox_Sample_21_FD_206725 | JGI IMG/M metagenome (GOLD analysis project Ga0335072, IMG submission 206725) | Soil microbial communities from Loxahatchee National Wildlife Refuge, Florida, United States - Lox_Sample_2.1 | ecosystem: Environmental > Terrestrial > Soil > Wetlands | place: USA: Florida...
CGGTGTAGCCTGATTGTCATAGCGTTCTTCTGGTGGAGGAGCCTGGGGCACATGAATTGTGCCACCAAGGACATCAGCTTCGCCCAAGATGGAGGCAAGCAAGAGACTTTTGCCGGAACCCGTTTTACCAGAGATAACGCTCAGCTGATGCTTCGGAAAGCTCAACGCTATGTCACGAAGTTTGAAGCGATCTTCTTCTTCGTCAACATCATCTGATGGCCATGCGATTGTGGCATTCTCAAATGAGACGCTCGGACCCGGTACGGTAGATTGTTCCTTCTCCGGAGAGTCAAGGAATTTCTGTATCCGGTCTGCACTAACTTTCGCGTCAAGGTAGTCGGTGATTAACTCTGGGATGACAGCAAGAGTCATTTCCAAGGCCTCAAACACCGATATCGTTGTGAAGGCAACGGACGCGCTCAACGTCTTGTTGATTATTGCGTACACTGTCAACGCAGCTGCTGCGAGCATAACAGGGCCGAGAATCCAGATTGTGATAAGAATTGTGTCATTGACAAAGACGGTCCATTGCTCCTTAAGCTCTTTCCCTCTGACGTCTAGAATCTTCTTGTTCCATTGTTTTTCCAATGCACTGAACTTGATCTGGCGTATTCCCTGCAAAGCTTCCGTGACAACGGCCATCTTCTGATCCCTCATTTTCATGAGACCATCCTGAGCTTTTGCGTACCGCTTCGAAGCAAGGACATTGATCGGCATAACTATGGTGGGCACTAACAGACCTGCCAGCAAAGGCAACCAGCCTATCAAGCTGACCAGGAAGGCGAAAGCAAAGACCAGTTTGACAACAGTGCCTGGGAATATGTAGCTGAAAGTGGCAAAGTCAGCAATTCGCTGCCCATCCACGCCGATCAGGTTTATCGTGCTTTGTCGCGTTTGTTGAGTGTCGTCGTCTTCCTCGCCTTCCTTAGTGCTGTCCTGGCCTTTGGATCCTGACGTGTCGTTGACAGGTATTGAGCCATTTGCGGTTGGTGACGCCTCCGCGTCTTCTTTCTTTCCGGTGCTTTTGACATCTTTACGTCGCATTGCTTTGCCGAAGATCACAGCAGATAGTTGTTCGTAAACGGGAATGCCGATTTTTCCAAAGACGACGAAGAATAGCCATGCCTCTATCCAGGAAGAAAGAGTAATTGATGCCCCAAGCGCTAGAACCCAGATCCACAACTGCAGTGTTGATGCCCGGCCTGCGTCGCGATCCTCCAACGCTCTGAGGATATAGAGCAGCGCGATTTGGGGAAGGAAGTTTGTGATTGAGGTTACGGTGACCAGGACCCATTGCGCGATGAACGCTAACTTGTGAGACCAGAAGAGGCTTTTCCATAGCTTGTCTTTCTTTCCGACCGCTTCGAAAATGCGGCGTAGATTCTTCGACCGGATCTCGTGCCCTATCGCCGGTAGATCGCTAATATCAAGAGTTTTATTGGCAGCTGCGAAGCGCAGGAGTGGCCCCGGCCAACCGAATCCATACCTCCCAATCAACGAAGTGGTATATTGCCGATCCACCACTTTACCGTTGAAGAAAACGTCGGGACGTCGAGGTATCGAGACATAGGCACAAAGGAGCAAGGATGCTGCAGCGAAAAGAACGGTAGATAAAGTGATATATACGTTGACAGGGGCAGGAATGCCATCTTGGGACCATAACGCCAAGTTCTCAATGACGATGGCAATGCCTAGGAGGACACTCGACAGACCGCCGTAGAAGCCAAGTTCAAATCTTCGAGTGCATTTGGGAGTGGTGACTAGAATGACAGCCTGAAAAAGTAGGAGCAACCAAGTCGCAAATTGTATCCATTGCTCGGTGGACAGCTTGAGGTAAGCTCTGGCTGTTACCAGCACGGCAAGCGCGAGAGAGACCAGGAGGCCAACGATGGAAAGTAGGATTAATGCCAGCCTTTGAATGAAGTCGGAATAGGCGGCTTCTGACTCTTCAGTGGCCTCGCCATCTTCGTCTGCATACTTTTCGGGCACGCTCTGAAAATCTTTCTTTGCTCCAGGCCTGAATCGATTGACGACTTGCCATGTCGCTGGAATGGAAAGAATGGAAACTAATATCAAGCAGACTATGGCAGTCGTGAGCGATGTTGTCGTTGAGTCCACCATCGTGATGCTATCGAGGTGGATGGCTTCTAGCAAGCAGGGAGGTGTTCATAATGAACAGCACTGTGATCTCACACCGCCAGACCCATTCGCCAATTCGAAGAAGGAATCATGAAGTGATGACTCCTGCCTAGGTCCGAATGAGAGAGAAGGCTGTCGGAATACGATAGATACGGGGAGACAAGGGAAAAGGTGCAGAACAGGAAGGTCGATCTTTCTTTTTGCGGGTGTGGTATTGTCTGAAAACCTATCGTTTCCTTCGGATTGGTGAGTCAACGCGCCGGAATGACGAACTAAATCGACAGCATGACATTTAGAGTGCGGCTGGAAGTTTGGCGGGGCCTGGCTTTCGGAGTCCCCTCAAATCAGGCTCCCAGCTTAAGCCGGGTTTAACCAAGCTTGGCCCCATTCGTAGCAGCACCTAGCTTCCAGCGGCGTTTATAGTGTGGCCAAATTCCGCCCGACCACATAGATGGGGATTCGGAATGGGTGACTCACTTCCAGTCCGACAGCAGCAATTAAGGTGGCCTTGTCGACAATGAAGAGGCATTTGGCGTGACGATTGTCATCGCTTCATTTGACCGAATATCGAAACCAGTGGAGTCTACTTTGAGGACAAGAAAGAATTGGAGGCGGTGTTTCATAAATTACACCAAGGAATATGCCTGAAAGGAAAATGGAAGGGGTTCTCCGAAGACCACATACGGTTTTGATTGCATTCACCTCAAAAGCATAGCCTAGTCCATAGAAAGTGTGTGTCTCCATTTTGCGAATGGTGGAAGTTCAGAGCCAGATTCGCTTGGTCTTGACTAACACTCCCCAAAGTCATCACGATGGCATCTCTTGAGTGGCCTTCGGCAGACAACAAAGCAAGCCTCTTCGGCCTGCCCAGAGAATTGCGACGAAATATTCAAGGCCCTCTTTCGGGGTCTAACCATTACGATTTGCGCCCCGACTGCTGTTCCGAAACCCGTCGGACACCGAACTCTAGTCAGCATCTGCGCAATATGCCGCGCTTTCTCGATGGAGGCCACGCCTGTCTTCTACCAGCTCGCCATATTTGAAGTCGTCACTTCAGAATGCTGGGATTACATCCGCAGACAGTGGCATTTAGCAGCAACGACAATTGACTGCCACTTGTTCGATACGCCTTCGTCTCCACAGAACACACTAATGGACACGACCTTAAAGACCTGCTAGGCATATTTCCTGGTATCATCATGCTGATTACCGAGATATAGAGTATCGGCTTGATGTTAGGCAACGGGTTCCTGAGGACGATGAATGGCATGGAACGCCTCTTGATCAGCCAGTCCACACTCATTCTCGGTTCAACCGCTACTGACGAAGGTAAATGGCCCAACTACGACCTCTTAGGTGCCAATGAGGATTGGGTAATATGCCTGGGGATACAGCGAGCACGCATATCTTCGGCATTCTCCTTCAAGCTGCTTTTACACATCGATTTCAAGTACAACCTAGGCTACCCATTTGTTAACGATGGCGTATGGGGACGAAACCCGCACTTTGTGGTCACTAAAAAGCTGGGGGACCGAACTGACGGAGTAGGAGTGTGAGGCTGGTATCGTGGACCTGGTCCTCATGTTCACTAGCGACGAGGATTGCAAGGTTCCTCAATTTCCGATAGTCGCCGCAGAGGAACGTCACTCGAGTTGCAAGCAGTGCCAAATTTTTCGCCCTTCAGTAACTTATGAGATGCTATCTTTAGCAAGGAGACGGCCAGCGGCGAACGACCGTAGGCCAAATATCGAGCTTTACATGCGGAATGTCATCTCAGATACCGGGCATTGTTGGAAGTTATGGCTATGGTTGGCGGAGGCTATTGACGCGGTAAATTAAACCTCCAAAGCCGAGATGTAATGTCCTCTCAATATGGATATCTATTCTCAATTGCACTTCATATTCACATTTTGGTAAGACTATAGTACTTGGTCAGGTACCGCCCTAGACAACAGACAGTAACTGCCAAAGAATGGTCAAGCATCGATCAAAATTCTCTATACACCACAAGTCCTAATTACCGAACTTAATTTGAGTCGAGTACAATAACTTCAGCCTCCGCCTCTCCAAGAGACTCGACTGTGAGGACATCACCTGCATTGACATTGCTGATGAACGCAGCATCTCCCTCCTCGAGTATCGCTGACGAATCCGTCCGACCGGCTAGTCTAATCTTCGACTTCCCTCCCTTGGTCATCGGTAGATGCACGTATGTCTTCCGATCTTTCTTGCTTGTCACAACATTGTCGCCTCCAATGGTGTACTTGAAGGTCTCGCCTTGTGGAATGATGCCGGCACTGAAGATCAAATCGGCATGAACTGGAATGGTGCCCTCTAGCACTGGTACCGCAGCCTTCTCTTCCTCCAGCGTAGCTTTGGGGCCTGCTTTCAATGGTGTTATGATGTTGACGAAGCCTTTGCGCTTGTCTTCTTCACTGAATGTGCTTGTATGATAGATGGGTCGGAGACCCCTTTTCCAAGGTGTGGCCCAGATCTGGAGGAAATGTACCCAGTCAGACGGATGCTCGTTCTGTTCTGAATGCGCAATACCCGTTCCGCCTGTAGTGAATTGGACGTCGCCGCGCTTCATTCTGTAGAATTGGTCCTTATTCGCTGACTCTACTCCCTTCCTGACCATCGAGTCTCGATGTGTAAGTTCGCCAGAGATTATGTAGCTGAAGATCTCGGCATCGCGGTGAGGATGTGTAGGAAACCCAGAGCCTGGGGCGACTCGGTCTTCGTTGAGGACTCGAATGGAACCGAAGGATTGGAATCTAGGATCGTAATACTCCGCAAATGAGAAACTGTGTTTTGAGAGGAGCCAGCCATGATTAGCGTCCCCTCGCTCAGCAGACCGACGAGGTACAATCTTTGCGTGTGAGAGGGTAGTCATGGCTGCCTTGAGTGTTTTAGCTGTGGACATAGACGTTGGTTTGGTGGTGGAGGATATCTCTGTATAAGATCTGTACGCAATAGTCAATGCGATCGATATGGTAACGAACAGTGTGGTTTGGAAAAGGGAAGGACGAAGCATCAAGACATAAGAGACAGATTTATAGCTGTAGCAGGAGACATGCTAGATGCTTGTCGATTCGTCGAGAATCAATACATTGTTGTCTAGAACATGAGGCTGAGCATTTCAGATGCTCAGTCATTTGGCCATAAGCTTTCTTTGACATTGCGGACAAATAATAGGGACTCTGATGATGGGTCAAAAATTGATCAGCATTTCGTAATTGATCACAATGCTTAAACTACTTTCGGCCGAGCCCCCTTGCTGCGGGTTGTGCCGCTATCGCTATTACAGCCGCAGCGCGCCACTGCCCAAACTTTCTCGTTCATTCACGTTGTTCATGAAGCGTGCGAATGCGCTAGACGTCGTCGAGAATCCCTTCATCAAACGTCACAACAGGAGCTGGACTGTGGGACCACCTGCTTCACTGACTGCAAGGGTTTCACCTCCACGCTCGCGACGGTCGACCAAAATCGTCGCTGATGATGCCAGTCTACGGGCTGATTTGATCGAGGAGGCCGACAGCGAATCAGAACTGAAAGCCAAAGCGACCGCCGAGACTGCGCATGGTGCCAATCCAACAACTGCAGCTGTTGAGTGTGGAAATGTAGGTCTAGAAGATCCCGTATCATTCTTCTCTACGAAGCTACTCGAGGCGGCACGCCCAGAATTGCCAGACGTACCACGCCTTTCACATGGACGCTGGCTTGACATCTATCATCGCAACCAACATTCACATGGGCGACACTTTGTCATCCATCAGCATGACCATCCAGTGGCTGGAACGCACTACGATCTTCGGCTACAATGCAATGCCACGAGCTCTATAAGCTGGGCGTGTATGTATGGATTGCCAGGAGACCCGAATAGCAGACGTCTGAACCGAAATGCTACAGAAACACGCGTCCACAATTTATGGGTAGGTCAATTGAACCAAAACCAAATTATTCTTCCGTTGTTGCTTCGGATCTCTACTCATCTCTCTGCTAGAATCATCTTATCGAAACAGCATCACATTCTACTGGCACTATGCTGATATGGGACACCGGAGAGTATTCTGTGCTTCCATATCACGGTAGTCCCATAGACTCGGATGCGGAGTCCGGCGACGATAAAGCCAGTAACGTCACTGCAACAGATTCCGAAAAGCTGCGCCATGCGTTTCAGCAACGAAAGATACGACTCCGACTTCACGGAACCAGATTACCACAAGGCTACACTCTCGCCATCAGAGCGGACAAAGACCACTTTCCAACAGAGCAGCCGAGAAAGTCCGCACGAACGCGACGCCGCAAAAATCCAAAATCTGCCCGTGGACAGAAAAGAGAGACACCTAGCTCAGAGGGTTCAGATACCGACCAACCACAGCCTGGACGAAGGGTTATCGAATCACTACATCGCTCGGCGTCGCCGCCAAGAAAAGTCGAGATCGGCGAAGACGCTCACGCAGCCTCTGAAGAAGAGTCTGAGACAATTCGCTTGACAAACGCGTACCCTGGAGCAACCAACGACATCAATTCTGTGCACCAGCGGAAATGGTATCTATCAATGGATAGAAATTCGTCGGGTTTCTTCCCTGTGCGGAATAATAGGACAGGGCTTAGGACGTGGACCCGCAAAACAGGACCAGGCGGGAAGCTCTATGGTTTTGAGAAGTTCTGGGTCATGGGCCGGGACGTCGAACGTAGTGTCGTTACTGGGAGGCTGGCCAAGGACATTATGGAGGATGAAGGAGTGGAAGGTTATGTTCCGAGAGGTCTATGGAGGCCCGTGACGGAGTAGTCGTGTCACGCTGAGGGCTTACAGACCGCAGACTATGCTAATCCGCTGGTACTGATCAGGCCCCATTCTCTTGATATTGGCTGATTTCAGTCTCAGGCGAATAAGTCCTTTGAATTAAAATTAACGAACAATCCAAGTAGTACCTGTTTTTGGCGATGGCGTTATTGCTGACTGAAAACTTCGTGACACGCTAAATGCAAAATGTGTGCCGCAGTGACGCTAATGGCCAGCCTCGAGGTCATGATGCTCCATTTACAACTAGATAAAATTGTCTCAGCCTCGCTTGCCCGCCTTTGCGGCCTCAGTGTGCTAATGCAGGGCCAATTCGCTAAGTCCACCTGGCAAGAGCATGATTCGTTGGGATGTACTTGGCTTGGATTGATAGCCTCTGTGATGACCTGGATTGATAGCCTTTGTGAACGGCCTCAGCAGCCTTGCTGGATTATAAATTTCCATCTTACCTCTTCCTTTCTTTTTGGTTCTTAGTATCTTCTCGCATCAGCCACGCAGATTGAGCTTCTCTGTACACACCAGGCCAAGGGGCCTGGGTGTCTTTTCCTTGTTCTCCATAACCCAAAGCGGGTCTCCGCGCCCAATCAATAGCGGAGACCCAGGTCAGCCTTACAATTCTTGATCAAAGCAGTCGACTGGTTAGAAACTTCGCCGATTGCCCATACTCGTTTGTTAAACCTCAAGACGTCTCCTTATTTGACGTTTTTTACTATCATGCCACCTCAGACATTGTCACCAGAGCTCTGCCTGTCGCTGATAATGTTAGAGTACTCCAGCTACCTGTCGGGGACAGTAGCGACAATTACGAAGCTCCGGAGCCGTGTCACGGTTATGACGGTCATGCGCCGGAACCCACTTCAAACAGCCCCGTCAAGGGCCCACCCCCAAACCTGCGAGCAGGCCCACAGGATGGGGAGCCTCAACTGTCAAGACGTATAGGCAACAAGGAGAGAATTAACAAAGACGAGTCGATACCTGTCGCAGGGCCTGGTGTCACCCGTTTTGCTTATTGCAATGGCACATGCCTTGCGTGCCTTTGTTTACCTCCCCGTACACCTATGCATGAGGAACGCAATACGTTAGATTCTCTGAGCTCCATGTCAGAGACTCGTTCTGCGATCATAAACGTTGAGGGTTACGTACCCTGGGAGAACTTCACTGTTCTTCCGAACACGCTGGGACGTTCTGAGGCCTCCGGTTCACATAACGAGGCCATGGGACAACCCAAAGAGGCGTCAGGGGCCAGTCGGATTGATGAGAGCCATGGGAAGGATACCTCTTGCAGCTCTTGCAGCGACCCTGACGAGCCTTCAGATGTGCCAGGAAGATTCCATATTTCAGGACAGCAGTCAGTCGCCACAGAATCCCAATTCGCGATGGGAAGGTTCAGCGGGTCAGTACGGCATCCGTATGCTTGTGAATTCCCTGCTTCATTACCGTTCGATCTCGAGATTTGCGAAAGGCGAGATCAAGCTCGATTCGTCACCTTGAATTCCTCGGATCAGAGTCCCATTTCTTTGACTTGTTTATCTTCTAGCTCGCAACCAAAGGCCTCTGCCGGAGGCACCACTACTCCTACAACAACCCAGTCCACCACCACAGAGACTGATTCGCTTTCCTGCGTCACATGCCACAAGTTCTTCGCCCGGCCATGTGAACTTACGTAAGGCAATCATTCCTTCGCGTTAGATCAGAGTGCTAATTCGAAAAAAAAACAGCAAGCACAAGAAGCAACATGACAAGCCTATCTCGTGTACGGTACCTGGCTGCAATGAACGGTTTGCGGATCACGGAGACATGACTCGGCATCAGAGGAGTCGCGCACACGCCGATGTGATAACTCCCGCTTATGTATTCCGGTGCCCGGCTTGCCCGTTTACTGCTCCACGCTCAGACAACTGCCGGCGGCATATCAGGCTCAAACATCCAGGCAAAAGCGGTATTAAGCCAAGGAAAGTGGCAGTGGGAATTTGAGATCATCTTACGGTGACCTCGGACTAGATGTGGCTGTTGAGTGGCTCTTCGGAAATGGGATCTGGAAGGGCTGAGATCGAAGCTTCGCCTTGACATGGCCACAGTCGATACCTCTAGATTTTTCATTAATGGTTACAGTGCGTCACTAGATTTCACTTCAACTTGTGATTCTCCTTCGTATTTCACCTAATAGTAGCTTCTGGGAATACCCATTACCCTCTAATCTGCAAATGTGGTGGCATATTTGTTACCACTCTACTACAACAAAGGGCCCTTTCGTCTACATCAAATCACAGTTGACACTGAGCAGGGGTGCTAAGATAGTTTAGAGCGTCATCTGCACTGGGTCCATACGCCTGTAGTCAAGCGCGGAAGCGGAACGAATAGCTTAGCGGCTGGCCACTTGCCCCATATACGCGTGTCGGAGAAACGCGCTACTCGTTACGTGACTGCCCTTCTGTTGTTCCCCAGTTCTTTTTCGAAGTGGTTCAGTGTAATTCGAATCAACCGGAAGGACCTGCTGGCTTGTCATAGGCAACCCCAAAATCCAACATGGCAAAAGGGACTCCGTCGGCTTCAGCTTCGACGCCTGTAGCTTCAACGTCGGCCCTCAAAAAGTCCACTTTGAGCACACAGAACATGAAGAACCAGAAGACCCTCCACGGCTTCTTTCAGAAGACTCCAAACACCGCCTCAACACCCTTAACACTTCCGGAGCGATCTTCTGCAGCTCCTAGGACCATCAGCTCTCTGAAAAGCAAAATGCTAGGCCGTACCCCAAACTCTCAGCTCACGCCGACTCCGAGTAGTGATGGGCCGGAGGAGCAAGAGAATACACCGAATAAGACAACGATGAAGGAAAGTTCTGTTCGTCACAAGGGCCTGCCTTCTCCTGTTTCGTCGGCTAATGACGGACTTGAGGGGCAGCCCAATAGAGGTACCGAAGAACTGACCGCCTCTGGCACTCCATCGAGACAGGTAAGATTGCATGTACCATCAGCGCGGGACATTAAGCTGACTTGGAACAGGTCAAATCGAAGAAGATGAGTTACGCCGAGTCTGATAGCGAAGGCTTTGATAACGACGACGAGATCTTCAAGCCCACACCCAAAGCTAAAACTGCAAGGCCGGCCAAGAGGAGGAAAGTATCCGAGAGTGCAGAGGAGGATACGTATGAGTTGGACGAGGGGGCGGATGATGGTAGGTCAGCGGTCAGCTAGTTACAGGATATATGCTAACTGAGTAGATGATATGGATGATTTCATCGTCCCCGACAACTCAGACGATGATGTTCGACCTTCGACAAAGCGTAAGCGACCTTCGAACAACACTTCTCGCAAGTCTTCTTCTAGCCGACGAATTGTAGATGAGGATGAAGTGAATGAAATTGAATTTGACCTGGAGCTCCCCGAAGCCTCTACGGCTCGGCGGTGGACATACGACCCAGAGAATCCCGAGCCTCTGCAACCTCGATCGGTCAACGTTCAGTCCAAGAGGCCAGAGGTTGCAGGCTCCAAATATAAGAACAAAGCCCATATGACTGAGCCAGAGCAAAGATATACCTGGCTGGCTGACATTCGAGACATGGACCGCAACCCTCCTGGGCACCCGGATTATGATCCACGTACAATCTACATACCTCCTCTGGCGTGGTCCAAATTCTCCCCATTTGAGAAGCAGTACTGGGAGATCAAGCAGAAGTTCTGGGATACCATCGTCTTCTTCAAAAAAGGCAAATTCTATGAGTTGTACGAGAACGATGCCACAATTGGACATCAACTGTTCGACCTCAAGCTTACAGATCGTGTCAATATGCGCATGGTGGGTGTGCCAGAGTCAAGTCTCGATACCTGGGCAAACCAGTTTGTCGCAAAAGGATTCAAAATTGCTCGTGTAGATCAGCAAGAAAGTGCACTCAGTAAGGAAATGCGTGAACGAGACGAGAAGGCCAACGGTGATAGGAAAGGCAAAGATGACAAAGTCATCAAGCGGGAGCTTGCTTGTGTGCTTACTGCTGGCACTCTCGTCGACGGCTCCATGTTGCAAGACGATATGTCAACTTTCTGTGTGGCCATCAAGGAATCTGTGGTTGACGACCTACCAGCATTTGGCATATCTTTCGTTGACACTGCCACCGGCCACTTCCACTTGTCTCAGTTTGTGGACGACGCAGACCTCACTCGCTTCGAGACATTTGTCGCCCAAACACGGCCGCAAGAAATTTTGCTGGAGAAGGGTGGTGTCTCTGTCAAGACATTGCGAATCTTGAAGAACAACACTGGCCTAACCACAATCTGGAATTACCTCAAGCCGGGCAAGGAATTTTGGGAAGGGCATATCACGGTCAAGGAGATCGACGCAAGCGAGTACTTCACCCAGGAGTGGCCTGCTGTTCTCGAGGAGGCCAAGGAGAAGGAACTCTTGATGTCCTCCCTTGGGGCTCTCATTCAATACCTCCGCACCCTCAAAATTGAGCGCGACTTGATCACCATCGGGAACTTCGCTTGGTACGATCCGATTCGCAAGGCCACGAGCCTGGTACTTGATGGACAAACTTTGATTAACCTGGAAGTATTCGCCAACTCTTTCGATGGTGGTCAGGAGGGGACACTCTTCCAGCTGCTTAACCGCTGTATCACTCCATTCGGCAAGCGCATGTTCAAGCAATGGGTCTGCCACCCACTCATGGACACCAAAAAGATCAATGCCCGACTCGATGCTGTCGACTCGCTTAATGCTGACACTACGGTCCGCGATCGATTCACCTCGCAAATGACCAAGATGCCGGATCTTGAACGGCTTATCTCCCGCGTACATGCTGGTAGCTGCAAAGCTCAAGATTTTGTACGCGTGCTCGAGGGATTCGAGCAGATAGACTATACAATGTCCTTACTCAGTGACGGCGGCGGGGAGGCTTCTGATTCCGAAGGTGTCATCGCCCAACTCATCGCCGCTATGCCAGACCTTAAGTCCAGATTGAAGTATTGGATGAGTGCATTTGACCGCCAGAAGGCAAAGGAAGCTGGCATTCTCGTCCCCGAGCGAGGCATTGAGGAAGACTTTGACGCCTCCCAAGACACCATCGAAGCTGTTCACGAAGAGCTGAATGGCCTACTGCGAAAGTGGCGAAAGGAGCTCGGCTCGAGCGCGATATGCTTCCGTGACAACGGGAAAGAGATTTACCAGCTCGAGGTACCGATCAAGGTGGCCAAGGTGCCAAAGAGCTGGGATCAGATGTCTGC
>Ga0335072_10012409_pt1 | contig 12161 bp, 9 predicted proteins | sample Lox_Sample_21_FD_206725 | JGI IMG/M metagenome (GOLD analysis project Ga0335072, IMG submission 206725) | Soil microbial communities from Loxahatchee National Wildlife Refuge, Florida, United States - Lox_Sample_2.1 | ecosystem: Environmental > Terrestrial > Soil > Wetlands | place: USA: Florida...
GAGATCGCCGCGCAGTTCCCCGGGTTCCCGATCACCCTGGAGACGGTCAGGGAATGCCTCCAGGACGTCTTCGACGTGCCCGCGCTGACGGAGGTGCTGCGCGACCTCGCCGCGCGGCGGATCCGCCTGGTCGAGGTGGAGACGGCCACGCCGAGCCCGTTCGGCAGGAACCTGCTGTTCCGTTACGTGGGCGCGTTCATGTACGAGGGGGACGCGCCGCTCGCGGAACGGCGGGCGCAGGCCCTGGCTCTCGACCCGGCGCTGCTCGCCGAACTCCTCGGCACCGAGGGGCTACGGGAACTGCTCGACCCCGCCGTGGTGGCCGAGGCCGAAGCCGACCTGCAGCACTTGTCGCAGGCCCGGCGCTGCCGGGACGTCGAGGCCGTCGCCGACCTGCTGCGCACGTCGGGGCCGCTGACCGCGGACGAGGTCGCCGCACGGTGCGTTTCCCCTGAGGCGGCGCCGGGATGGCTTGACGGGCTTTCCGCATCCCGGCGTGCCATCCGGGTGCGGGTCGCCGGGCAGGAGATGTGGGCGGCGATCGAGGACGCGGGACGGCTGCGGGACGCGCTCGGGGTGGCGCTGCCGGTCGGCGTCCCTGAGGCCTTCACCGAGCCGGTGCCCGACCCGCTCGGTGACCTGGCGGCACGGTGGGCGCGGACGCACGGGCCGTTCCTCGCGGCTGATCTCGCCTCCCGGTACGGGCTCGGCGTGGCCGTCGTCGCGATGACGCTGCGGCGGCTGTCGGCCGACGGGCGGGTCGCGGAGGGCGAGTTCCTCGCTTCCCGCCACGGGACGCAGTGGTGCGACAGCGGGGTGCTGCGCATGCTGCGGCGGCGGTGCCTGGCGCGGCTGCGCAAGGAGGCGGAGCCGGTGCCGCCCGCCGTGCTCGGCCGGTTCCTGCCGGCCTGGCACGGGATCGCCGCGTTCGGCGGGGACGACGGGCCGGACACGGGCGTTCGCGGGCGGGGTCCGAGCGGACCAGGCGGTCGCCGGGGGTGGCGGCGGCGGGCGGATGCGGGCACCGTGCTTGAGGCGATCGAACGCCTGGCGGGCGCGCCGGTGCCGGCTTCCGCACTCGAAACGCTGCTGCTGCCCGGCCGCATGGACGGCTACTCCCCCGCCATGCTCGACGAGCTCACCTCGGCGGGAGAAGTCGTGTGGGCCGGAGCCGGCTCTGTGGGGAACGGTGACGGCTGGCTGGTGCTCACGCCCGCGGAGTCCGCCGAACTGCTGCTGCCCCAGCCGGGGGAACTGACCATGACCCCGTTGCACGGCGCGGTACTGACCGCTCTCGCCGGAGGCGGCGGCATGTTCTTCCGGATGCTCAGCGACCGGGTCGCGGCGGTGCTCGACGGGCACCCGGCCGACGACGCCGACCTGGTGGCGGCCGTCTGGGATCTGGTCTGGGCGGGGCTGGTCACCAATGACACGCTCGCGCCGCTGCGGGTGGTGACGGGCGGGGGCGGTACCGGGACGCGCCGGCCGTCCGCGCCACGACGCGCGTCCGGCGCTGGCTCCACGTGGGCCGCGGAGCTGGGTGAACGCGGCGCCGGAGGGCCCGGGAACGGCGGGGCCGAGCCCGGCGGGGGACGCGGTCACGGTTCTGGCGGAGGCAGGTTCGGTCCCGGTGACACCGGATACGGCGGTAACCGGGGCGGCGGGGCGGTCCCCGGCGTGTTCAATCCCCGGCCAGGTGCCCGCCGGCCCAGCGGGTTCGCCGGCGGGTACGGCGGTTCCGGTGGCTACGGACGGCGCCCGCGGCGGTCGGTGATGCCGACACGCACCGGGCCGCCGACCGTCTCCGGCCGGTGGTCGCTGCTGCCGGAGCGGTACGGCCTGCCGGAACGGGCCGACGTGGCCGACGGCCTGCCCGGCGCCGTCGGCGCTGACCCGGGAGCCGCCACCATGCGGGCGCACGCGCTCGCGCTGACCCTACTCGAGCGGCACGGCGTGGTGACCAAGGGCGCGGTCGCCGCCGAGCGGATACCTGGCGGGTTCGCGGCCGTCTATCCGGTCCTGCGAGCCATGGAGGAGACGGGGCAGTGCCGCCGGGGCTACTTCGTCGAAGGCCTCGGCGGTGCCCAGTTCGCGCTTCCCGGCGCGGTTGACCGGATGCGGGCGCTGGCCGGGGACACGGTCGCGGCGACGGCCGCCGGCCCCGCCGCACCGGACGCGGGCGCCGACTTCCTGCTCAGCCCGGCCCAGCCGGGCCGGGCTGAGCGCACGGAGGACTCCCGGCGGGCCGTGGTGCTCGCCGCTGCCGACCCGGCGCAGCCGTACGGCGCGGCGCTGCCGTGGCCGGCCCGCCCCGAGGAGACCGCGAGCTCGCACCGGCCCGGCCGCAAGGCGGGTGCGGTGGTGGTGCTCTTCAACGGCCAGCTCGTGCTGTACGTAGAGCGCGGCGGCAAGACGCTGCTGTCCTGGAGCGAGGACCCGGCCGCGCTCGAGCCGTGCGCCCGCGCCCTGGCCGGGGCCGTGCGCGACGGCGCGCTCGGCCGGATCACGGTCGAGAAGGCCGACGGCGGTGTGATCGGCTTCGACTCCCCGCTCACCCGGGCCCTGGAGTCGGCGGGATTCCGCCACACCCCCCGCGGGCTCCGGCTACGCGGCTGACCGCCGCACCAGCGCGGGGCGCGGGTTCGCCCGGCCGCCGGCCGACGACCTGGAGCGGCGCCTCAGCCCGGACCGGGGCTGATCCGGGCAGGCCGGCACCCCGCGACGGGCCGTCAGGGGGTTACCTCCCGCCATTCGCGGACCTCCCAGCCGCTGACTACGCCGTGCTCGACGAACGGGTCGCCCGACGCGAACTCCATGGCGGCCTCGTGGCTGGTGAATATCGCGATCGAGCCACCGCGGTCGGTGAACGGGCCGAGGGCGAGCAGCGCGCCACGACGCATGAACTCGGTGTACCTGGCCTTGTGCGCGGGGAAGTGCTCCACCGCGAGCGAGAGGTCGCCGCTCTCGTAGAAAAGCACGTACCGCAGCGCGTCACCCATGTCCGCCTGCCACCTCTCTCCCGCGCGCCAGGCGGGAAGCACACATCAGACTGTAGGCATTGTGCCCTGCGGCGCCGGGTTCCCGCGATGCCGTGCCATGTTCTGGCCGCGAGCGGGCAGAGCAGGGGACGGGCGGCGCTCCAATGCCGCCGGAGTGAGGAGGGACCGATGCAGACCGATGCCGTGACCGGCGCGTACGGTTACTCGGGCGCGGCCATCGCCCGCGAACTGCGCGCGGCCGGGCACCAGGTGCGCACGCTGACCGGGCACCCGCGCGGCGGGCCCGGCACGGACGGCACCGACACGCGGCCGCTTGACTTCACCGACCCTGAGGCACTGACCAAGGACCTGGCCGGGGCACACACGCTGTACTGCACCTACTGGGTGCGCTTCCCGCACGGCAGCGCCACCAGGGAGTCAGCAGTGTCGAACAGCAAGGTGCTGTTCGACGCGGCGGCGCGCGCGGGCGTCCAGCGGATCGTGTACGTCTCCATCCTGCACGCGGACACCGGCTCCCCGTATCCGTATTTCAGCGGCAAGGGCCAGGTCGAGGGATATCTGGCGGCGAGCGGCGTGCCGTACGCCATTGCCCGGCCGGCCATCCTGTTCGGGTCATCGGCCGATCAGGGAGTCGCGGGCAGCGTCCTGCTGAACAACATCGCGTGGCTGCTCCGCCGCCTGCCGGTCTTCGGGATCGGGGACGGCGGCCGTTACCGGGTCCGCCCGATCTACGTCGAAGACCTCGCCCGGCTCATGGTGCGGCTCGGCGGGCGGCCGGACAACGTAGTAGTCGACGCCGTCGGCCCGGAGTCGCTTACCTTCCGCGAGATGGTCTCCGCGATCCGCGCCGCCACCGGGAGCAAGGCCGTCCTCATGCCGACGCCCGGCTGGCTGATCCCGCCGCTGTCGGCCGTCCTGGGCGCCGTGCTGCGTGACGTGCTGCTCACCCAGGAGGAGTACCAGGCCATGGCGGCCGGGCTGGCCAGCTCGGACGCGCCGCCGGCCGGCCAGACCAGCCTCACTGCCTGGATCGCCCGGCACGGGAGCGAACTGGGCCGCGTCTACGCCAACGAGCTGAACCGCCACTACCGATGACAATGGACCGCCACGGACTGCGGACGGTTTGCTGACGGGCTTACCGCCCCGGGTGGACTTCTTCGTCTTCTTCGTCGAAACCGTCGCCGCATACATCGAGCCACAGGTCGCCGGGCAGGGCGAGGAGCCGCTGCAGGGTATGCCGGTCAAGTTCGGCGGCGTGCTCGGTGGCATGCGAGGCGATGTAGCAGAACCAGTTGGCCTCGTAGCCGGCCCGGGCCAGGTCCCACAGCTGCGCGGTCACCGGCTCCAGCACGGCAAGGAGCCGGTGCAGCTGCGGGGCCAGCTCGTTTCCCTCCTCGATGCCGGCACCGGAGCTCAGCAGCCACGCGGAAGTGTCTCGGGTCGCGTCCGGGCGGCGGCCGACCCGGTCGCCTGCCTCTACGGCGCGCGTTGGCCGGATGCCGAGTCGCCGGGTGACCTCTGCGGCGGTCAGCGTCGCGTCCCCGAACAGCCGGAAGGTTGCCATGGTCTCCACGCTCGCCAGTTTCCACTGTGTGACCGGCAGGCACCAGCTTTTCCCAGCGGCGTACGCGCCCGCGGGTCAGGCCGCACGCGGGTCTCGTCGACGTCCCAGGCATCTGTCGCCGAGTGCTGTCCTTTGTGTGCTGGCAATTCCGCGCTGTGAGCGGCAAGGGAGCCGAGGTGGCACGGGAGGTATCCGATCAGGGCTGGGGGCTTCTCGCGGCGATCCGCCTGCCGGACGGCTCGGAACTCCCCGTCTACGAGCCCCGGCACCCATCGCCCCTCGACCCTGACGCGGCAAACCGACGTGTAACGGAGGCCGGGGATCTGGCACCAACCAGTTACGTGAGCTTTGGCTAGCCTGCGTCCGGCCGGGTGCAGTAGAAGGTCTTGGCGCTCAGGTCCTGGCAGTGGGCCGCGATCCAGGCCATCCGCGGGTCGGTGGTGGACAGGGCGATGACCAGGTGGAACCGCGCGTCGGCGATGTCGGTCTTGAGCTGGCTGAGCGTCGGCGACGGGATCGCTGCGGTGAACCCGCCGATCGGGAGGGCTTCCAGGCCGCTCGTGTAGATGAACACCGACGCGATATAGGAGCTTTGCGCGGCCAGCAGGTAGGTGGCGTTGCCTTGCAGCGTCTGCAGGCGGGGAATGGATTTCTGCACGACGGCGAGCCGGGCCGGCACGGAGGCAATCAGGCTGGCAAGCGACGTCGGCTCGTACGGCGTGTCGAAGGCGCTCTCGTGATTGGCGACCAGCCCCGCGGAGGCCACGGCCGGCGCCGCCAGGGCCGCGACGAGGGCGGCCGCCACGGCCGCGGCCGCCAGCGCCGCGCGCTTGATGACCGCTGAGCCGATGACGGTGACGACCGCTGCGGCACCGACCACGATGATGGCCGGGACCAGCCAGCCGGGGACATGGGCACCGCCGTGCCTGGGAACGAGCCAGGCAGCGTAGGCCGTCGTGCCCGCGGACACGACGGCGAGGGCGGCCCTGCGGACGAGGTCAGTGCGCCGTTTGCGGGTGCCGGGTTCGAGGAACGAGACGGCGGCCGTCGCGAGGATAGCCGCCGTCGCGGGGATGAGCGCGGCCGTGTAGTACGTCTGGACATAAGTCGCGGCCGAGAACGTCACGCCGAGGATCAGCAGCCATGACCCCCACAGCACGAAGCAGGCGCGCTGGCCGTCCCCTCTCGGCCGCCGCAGCCGGCTGGCGATGCCCCAGATAGCGGCGAGCAGTGCCGCGGGCAGCAGCCAGCCGGCGTCCCGGCCGAGGTTCCCGGTGAACAGCCGGTCCGCGCCTGACGGCGCGATGGGAATCGTCTGGTCGGGCGCGACCTGCGACGCGAGCAGTTGCACCGGGGTCTGGTCGCCGAACCGTCCGAAGCCGTTGTAGACGAAAACCTGGGCGTAGACCGAATCGTTGCTGCTGCCGTCGGCATAGGGGCGCTGGGAAGCGGGGACGAGGGAGACCGCCGTCATCCAGGCGAGCGAGACAACCCCGGCGACGATGCCCGCGACCACGACCTGGCGGACGCGCCTGGCCAGCGGTCCCGGCCCGTCGAGCAGGAACGCAAGGGCGAAGGCGGGCAGCACCAGCCAGGCCTCGATCATCTTGGCCTGGAAGGCCAGCCCGACCCAGAAGGCGGCCAGGATCAGCCGGCCCTGGGTGCCCCAGCCGCGCCGGCCCTGGGCCGCGACGGCGGCAGAAACCGCGTCGGCGGCCAGCACGAGCAGCAGGATCATCAGCGAGTCCGAGATGTTGCCCCGGTTCAGCGCCACCGTCGCCGGGCTCGCCGCGACGACCAGCGCGGCGATCAGCCCGGCGGCCGGGCCCGCGAGGCGGGAGACCGCACGGTACAGCACGAGCACCGTGAGCACGCCCTCCACGACCTGGGGAAGGATAATCACCCAGGTGTGAAATCCGAAGGCATGGACCGCGAGCGCCTGAATCCAGAATGCGCCAGGCAACTTGTCCAGGCTGATCGTCCCCGCCGGGTCGAAAGCGCCAAAGATAAAGTTATGCCAGCTCAAAGACATGCTGCGGACGGCGGCGGCGTAATAGAACTCCAGCGTGTCCTGACTGATCGCCCAGCCGTATGACAGCCCGGCCAGCGCGGCGATCACAACGAGCGCGCCGCGGCGCAGCCAGACCGGGCGCAGGTCCAAGGGCTGCCGCGAGGCCGGCTCTTCCCCTGACGGTCCCTGCTCGCCCTGCTGACCCTGCGGCTGACTGGCGGAATGCGACTGGGCCGGCACCGCAGCCCTCCTCAAGTCGGGTACGGGAGCAGCCAAATAACCTTCCCTTTTACCCTAAGGTCAGCCCGGGAAAGCAGCAGCCCGGCATAGAAGTTATTAGCACGGATGTGATTTGAATGTGACGTGCTGAGCCGGACGCGTAGGGTTGCTGTGCGCGCGGGTTCCGGTCAGGCTCCTGAGGTGGGGCGGGTGATGCGGGCGGCGGCGAGGTCGCGCAGGCTGACGACGCCGAGCACCGCGCGGCCCTCGAGCACCGGGAGGTGCCGGAAGCCGTGCAGCAGCATGATCTGAAGGCCGTCCTCGATCGTGGCGTCGGGGGAAGCCTGCTCCGGGTCCTTCGTCATCCACGCGGACACCGGGGACGTCGTCAGGTCGCTGCCGGACGCCGCGGCGCGGAGCACATCCCGTTCGGTGAGGATGCCGGCCAGGAACGTGCCCTGCATGATCAGCGCCGATCCGACCCTTTGGCCGACCATGGCTGCGGCGGCGTCCGCCACCGGCTCGTCAGGGCTGGCCGTGACCAGGCGGCCGGTCATCACGTCACGGACGGTCCGGGCACGGCGGGGATTGTCAGCCACCTTCGCCTACCTCGTGGATCTCCTCATCCGTGTACGGCGCGGACGGGCCGGACATTTCCTCGGACAGCAGGCGCCACAGCGATCCGGTCCATGAAGAGACCTGCGGCCACCGCATCCAGAAAAGCTGGAGCGTCGTCTCATCGAACTCGATGTGCGCACGCTCGGGGGTGATCGCGTCGGCGAAGTCCTCGAACTGATGTATGAGTTCAAGGAAGCGGTCAGCGTTAGCTTCCATGTGATTACCTTCGGCCAGGCGGCGGACAAGAGGATGGGGCAGGGGCCAAAACCGGCTGATTGCACCGAGTGCGTGATCCATACCCCGAAAGAGGGCGGCCGAAGCAACCATCGCGGATGTGCGGGGGCTAACCCCGACGCGCCCCTTCGCGGCGCCGCCGCGCGTTCCCGCGGATCTGGCACAAGCCGCCGCGCGTTCCCGCGGATCTGGCACAAGCCGCCGCGCTACCGCGGTGACGGACCGGGCAGGATCATGGTGAACCGGGCGTCGATGTGCGCGGTGACCGGCTGCCTGACCGGTTCAAGGTCGAGGCTTGGCGGCTGGCCTGCCGCGCTCATGGCAGCCGGAGCGGGCGCCGCGGCGGCGCGCAAGGTCCGCCGCTCGGCCTGGCCGGTCAGCAGGCCGGCGTCCGCCGCCTCGATAAGCTCCCCCAGCCGGCCGCCGAAGGCGGCCGCGTACTCCTCGGCCCGCCGCGTCGCGTCCCGCGCAGCGGCGATCCGCGCCTCGCGGTACACGGGGCTGTCCGGCCGCAGCGACCACCAGGGGCCCGTGACGGTCACCAGCTCGGAGTCCGCGAGCTTCGCCACCAGTTCGCCGAGCACGGTGAAATCGCGGACCGTCACGTGCACCCTGGCGTGGCCGACGTAGCGGGCCACCCGCTCCCCCTGCCCCTTGGGCTTGACCTCCGGATAGGCGCTGACCGGGCCGCTCTCCACCTTCTCTACCGCTTCGCCGTATCCCCTGACCAGCGTGAGGACCTCCCTGTTGCGGGTGGCGAGCCGGTCAAGCACGGCCCGCTGGTCACGGTCGCGGGCCTGGACCGTGACGCTGACGGCGGCGATTTCCGGGTCGGCTTCCAGCCACGCCTCGCCCCGCACTGAGATAACAGGCTGCTGCTCCATCGCCGACCTCACCGTTCCTCTCGCCTCGGTAGGAGCCCGCTGAATCAGACCGTAGTAATAGGAGAACGCACGGTGAGTCTTGACTGCTCAGCGCCGAGACTACCGCTCCAGGCGCCGCCAGTTCAGCAAACTCCTAGCTCACCTAACCGAGAAGCTACCGGGTCGGGGTGGATCGCGGTCCAGACTTTTTCCGGGGTGAGCGGCATGTCCAGGTGGCGGACGCCGTAGCCGGCCAGGGCGTCCATGACGGCGTTGACCACGGCCGGGGTGACGCCGATCGTGCCGGACTCGCCCATGCCCTTGACGCCCAGGGGGTTGACGGTGGACGGCGTGATGACCGAGTAGGACTCGATCGGCGGGAGCGAGGCGGCGAACGGGACCGCGTAATCCATCAGGGACGCGGACATGGGCTGGCCGTTCTCGTCGTAGCTGACCTGTTCGGTCAGCGCCTGGCCGATGCCCTGGGCGACCGCGCCGTGCACCTGGCCCTCGACGAGCAGGGGGTTGACGAGCACGCCGCAGTCGTCGACCGCGACCACCCGCGCCACGGTGACCCGGCCGGTGTCCGGGTCGACGGCGACCTCGCACCCGTACGCGCCGGACGCGTACGTCTCCTGCGGCGCGCCGGACGACCCGGTCGCGGAGAGACCGCCCAGGCGGGCGGCCGCCTCGGCCACTGGCATCGGGGCGTCGACGCGGCGGGCCGCGTCAAGCACCTCCTGGCAGGCGTTGTGGATCGCGGTGCCGCCCGCCGCGAGGGAGCGCGAGCCGAACGTGCCGTAGCCGAAGGGGGCGGTGTCCGTGTCGCCGAACATCACCGTCACGTCGTCGTAAGGTACGCCGAGCAGGCCGGCCGCCAGCTGGGCGAACGCGGTCTCGTGGCCCTGGCCGTGGCCGCTGGTGCCGACCGCGACCGTGACCTTGCCGTCGGGATGGACGGTGACCGTGGCCTTGTCGCCGATCGTGCCGTCGGGACCGGGTGCCCTGGGGACGATGCCGCCGGGCTCGACGAATGTCGCGATGCCCCGGCCCAGGAGCTGGCCGTCCGGTGTCAGCCGCGATGAGCGTTCTTCGCTCGCGCCGGGCGCAGTTCCGCCGTGGTCCGCGGCCGGCCGGTCCTGGCCTGGCCGGGCACCGAGCTTCTCCATCAGCAGGTCAAGGCCGGCGTGGTAGTCGCCGCTCTCGTAGCGCAGGCCGGTCACCGTCGTGTACGGGAAGTCCGGTGCGCCGATGAAGTTGCGGCGGCGCAGTTCCGCCGGGTCGATGCCGGTCTCCGTGGCCATCAGGTCGACGAGGCGCTCGGTGAAGTAGGCGGCCTCGGGACGCCCCGCGCCCCGGTAGGGCCCGATCGGCGTCGTGTTCGCGAACACCGCGACCAGCTCGACGTCGAAGTGCTCGAGGCGGTAGCCCTGCGGGAGCATCGGGCCCAGGCGGCCGAGGAGGGAGCCGGGGGCGTTCGGTGTGAAGTAGGCGCCGAAGCTCGCGTGCACCGTGCCGCGCATCGCGGTGATTCTCCCGTCGGAGTCGGCGGCGAGTTCGAGGTCGGCTACCTGGTCGCGGCCGTGCGTCGTCGCGGTGAAGGACTCCGAGCGCTCCTCGATCCACTTCACCGGACGGTTCAGCGCGCGGGCTGCGGCGACGACCGCTACCTGGTCCGGGTAGACGGGGCCCTTCGCCCCGAACGCGCCGCCGACGTCGCCCGTCGTGACGTGGATCTCCGCGGGCGGGAGGCCGAGGATCTTCGACAGCCAGTTCCGCGACCCGTGCGGGCGCTGGCTTGGCAGCTGGACGGTCAGCCGGCCGTCGCCGGCGGTGTAGGCGAGCACGCCGCGCGGTTCCATGGCGACCGGGGCGATCCGCTGGCTGGTCATCCGCTGCCTGACCGTGTAGGCGGCGCGCTCGAATGCAGTGTTCGCGTCGCCCGCGGTGAGGCGCTTGCGGAAGGCGACGTTGGTCCCGGTCCCGTCGTGCAGCACCGGGGCCGCCGGAGAAGCCGCGTCCAGGGCGGTGGTGACGGCGGTGAGTTCCTCGTAGTCGATGGCGACGAGTTCGGCGGCGTCGACGGCGCGCTCAGCGGTGTCGGCGATCACCAGGACGGCCGGCTGGCCTGCCCACAGCACCTTGTCGCTGGCCAGGAGCGGGTACGGCGGGTTCAGCGCTCCCGGCGGCAGGCCCTCGCCTCCGGGGAGCGGGCCGGCCCCCTGCTCCGCGAGGTCGGCGGCGGTGAAGACGGCCGCCACGCCGGGTGCCTCGCGGGCCTCGGCGACGTCGATGCGGGCGATCCGCGCGTGCGCCAGCGGGCTGCGGACCACGTAGGCGTGCAGCGTGCCCGGCGGCGTCGCGTCGTCCACGTACCGGCCGCGTCCGGTGAGCAGCGGCGGGTCCTCCCGCCTGGTGAGTGGCTGACCGATCAGGCTCACGAAGTCACTCCTGGTTGGTGCGGGCACGGTCGACGGCGCGGTGCAGGGCACGGCGGGCGAGGACCTCGGCCAGGTGGGCGCGGTAGGGGGCGCTGGCGTGCTGGTCGCCGAGAAGGCTGATCTCCTGGCCGTCTGGGAGCATGGTCACCTGGGCCGCTGCCGCCGCCAGGGTCTCCGGGGCGGGGGTGGCCCCGGCCAGGATCCGTTCGGCGGCACGGGCGCGGTAGGGGCGGGACGAGATTCCGGTGACGGCCACCTCGGCACCGTCGATGAGGCCGTCCTTCAGCCGCACGACCGCGCAGACGCCTGCCAGCGGGAGGTGGCTGGCCGGGTGGGGGAACTTCTCGTAGGCGCTGCCCCTGGCGTCCGGGGTGCCGATGCGGACGTGGGTGATGATCTCGTCGTCGGCCAGGCCGGTGGTATAGATGCCCTGCAGGAAGTCGTCAAGGGTCACCTCGCGCCTGCCTACGCCAGGTTCGTCCGCGGGCCGCGCGCCCGCACCGTTTCTCCCCGGCCGGAGGATGGTCTCCTCGTGCCTGCCCTTGCGCGAGGCAAGGCTGACCGAGGCGTTGAGCGCGAGCAGGACGGCGGGCAGGTCGGCCGCCGGGTCGCCGTGTGCGACCGCGCCGCCGATCGTGCCCCTGGCCCGGACCTGGGGGTCGGCGAGGACCGCGAGGCAGTCGGCGAGGGCCGGGACGATGCCGGTGCGCCCGCGCTGCCCGCCGCGGGCGGCCGGGAGGCCCTCGGTGTAGAAGCGGTTGCGGCTGAGGCTGCGGTAGGTGGTGGTCGCGCCGATGAGCATGTTGAAGGCGCTGCCCTGGGCGGTCCAGCCGCCGCCCTCGAGCTCCTTGAGGTCGGCGATGTCGATGAGGACCTCGGGGGCGGCGAGCCGCAGCTTCATCATCGGGAGCAGGGACTGGCCGCCGGCGATGAGCTTGGCCTCCTGGCCAGCCTCCGCCGCCTCGTCCAGCAGGTCCAGGGCCTCGCCAAGCGAACGCGCGCGGGCGTAAGCGAAGTCAGCGGGAAACATCTCTTGCCGTTATCCCTCTCGCGTGCTCGCCGCGGCCATGCTCGCCGTGTCAGGGCCAGCGCGGCGCGGGCCGGGTTCACGCTTGGCCGTCCCGGCGGCCCGCAGGGCCGCGGCGACTATGTTCTGGTACCCCGTGCAGCGGCAGATGTTGCCGTCGAGGGCATGCCTGACCTCGGCCTCAC
>Ga0335072_10012411_pt1 | contig 12161 bp, 8 predicted proteins | sample Lox_Sample_21_FD_206725 | JGI IMG/M metagenome (GOLD analysis project Ga0335072, IMG submission 206725) | Soil microbial communities from Loxahatchee National Wildlife Refuge, Florida, United States - Lox_Sample_2.1 | ecosystem: Environmental > Terrestrial > Soil > Wetlands | place: USA: Florida...
GGTTACCGCAAGGCGTACGCCACGCCTGGTCTGGCTGTGGAGAACAGGGGGATTGTTCAAATGAAACGAACGGCCAAGCCGGTCGCCGAATGCACCGCAATACATGTGCGCCTCTCCGAGCCAAAGGTCGTCGAGCGTCCTTGGTTGAACGTCGTCCTGGGTGGGAATTTACGCGCATGCTTCCTTGGCCGAAGCCTTCATCAGGGTAGACTTGCTGACACAAAGGGATAAATCGAATCACCCGAAAGTGTAGATCCATCGCTTATGAAAGCCATGTTGTACGGTGCTGATCTTGATCGACAGACAACCGCATACCCAGCATGCGCGCTCATTTCATTTCTGCAACGTTGACCCGTTAGGGCAACGCCCGACTAAGATGAGTCAGCGCCCTGATCTTGGATCGTTCCTGCTAAAACGCCCATCCCCCGCGTGGGGGACCGCTGATGCGCCGAACTTGAAGCATCAGCGGATGCTCACCGGTTGGCGGTGAGCCCCGGCACTCATCGGGAGCGAACCCTAGCGAAGGATCTCAGCACAAACTAAGCAGGGCGGGGTGGGGATTGGGCTGTGCTTCACCGCCAACCTGCGCGCCCTATGGCGTTTTACCTTCCGTAACCTCGCTTACCGTGAGGCGCGCAAAGGTTTCCTGGAGGCGATGGCCGGCGGGAAGGCTATCGAGCAGGCGCCGCGCCTTGTTGATGAACAGTTGTTCGTGAAGGGATGCGTTTGCGCGATCGCCTTGCAGACGATGCAGTTCGGCGGCGGTGCGGTGAATGCGCCAATCGGCCATCGGAGCACCCATCACATCGATCATATGCAGCGCATCGTTGATCAAACGGAAGGCATGTTCGAGGTCACCTTCTTCGATGGCAACGCGGCATCTGAGCTCCCGCGCCATCGCGCGCCAGGTGACTTCGATAGTCCGATCGGACCGTTCCAGCATGCGGTCGGCGTGAAGTCGCGCCAGGTCGATGTCACCCGATTGCAACAGGGCATTGGCTAGCGTCCATTCGAGCACGAACAACCAATACCAGTCGGTGATGACGGGCCGCTCAAGCATCTCGGGTTCGAGCCGCTTCAGGATGCCGAGCCCCTCTGCGAGATTTCCCAGCCCCACCTCCGCCGCTCCCGCAAGCAGCGTGCAATGACGGATTTCATTGGTGAGTTTCAAGGTGTAGAGCGCAGACGATGGATGGCCTGTTTGGTCTCTATGGAAACCCAGCTTGCTGCAAATGTCCCTGATGGCCTGGTAGTCCCCGGCCATCAGGTAAAGGAATCCGCGGAGCGTCTCCAGGGTGCAAATGCTGTAGCGATTGGCGTTGCCGACAAAAAGCGCCTCACTGGCGTCGAACTCTTTCAGGGCACGGCCCCATTCGCCGAGCAGCGTGTATGCCCACGGTCGCCCGAGGTGGGCCATCCAGATGGCGCGAAAGATATTGAACTCGGGTCGGTCTACCGCATGCTGCACGAGGATATCCAGGTTCGCGTCCACGGTTTCCAGGCACTCGCGGTATCGACTGGATATCAGGCAAACCATGCTGTATTCGATCAATCCCCAGGCGGTGATCTGGCGATCCGAGCCATTCCGCAAGGGAATCAGGTTTTCCTCGCAGGCCCTGGCGAGTTCGGCGTCCCACCCGACGATCCAGATCTGCCATATCGCGCTGCTAAGCCTGGTCCGTGCCCTTAGCTGCGGCTCGGCTTGTGCGCTGCTCAAGCGGGTGGCGTTTTTCAAATGCGGGACGCACGCAGCCGCATCCTGCCAGCTGAGGGTAAAAGCCATGCCGAGTTCCGCACGCGCCTGGATATCGGAAAAATGCCATTGCTCGGACATCCGAACCAGCTCGCTGAACGCCTGCAGCGCCCGTGGATCATGATTGGTCGCGTAAATGGCCGCGCGATCCTCCAGCAGTGTGGCCTGGGTCAGTTCACGCTCCCCATCGGAAAGATGGACGGCAATCGCATCGGCCTTGTCGAGAATGGCCAGCGCATCCTGATGCGCATAGCGGCGCTTGGCGGTTTGCAAGGCCATCTTCAGATAGGTGAGTCCCTTGGACCACTCGCGGGCATTGGAGAACTGCTCGGCAAGTTCGAATGCGGCGTGCGCTTTCGATTCGCTCGGGTACGACTTCTCCAATTCCTTGCCGATCAACGCGTGACTTTGCGCCAAGCGAAGCAGGCCCTGGCGATTTATCAGCGCTTGCCGAAGCAGGGCGTGACTGAATCGATAGAGTCGAACCGTCTGGCCGTTCTCCAGCGTATCCATGCCGCTGCGATGAATGAACGTGCCGGTTCGGCATAGAGCTTCGCATACTTCCTCGAACCTTCGCGCGCTGAGGCCGGCGGCCGTGGCCGGCACTACCGGATTGAAGATCTCTCCTACTGCACTGGCCGCTTCCAGGGCACGCTGCGTTTCATCGTCCAGGCCGCTTATTTTCGTCTCGACGACACGGCCAAGCGTTTCCGGGATCTCAAGGCGGATCTGGGAGAGCGGCACGTCGTTTTGCCATCGGCCGTGATCGGCGGATACCAGGCGCTTGTTCTGCAAATGATCCAGGATGGCGCCGAGAAACAGCGGATTGCCGCTGGAGCCACGCAAAAGAAGTTGTACGAACGACCGGCTTTCTTTCGAATCATCGGATTGGACATACTCCGCAATGTCCTGTTGGTCCAGTCCGCTCAAAGGGACCGACTCGCACAGCTTGTGCAATAGCAGTTCATTGACCAGCTGCATGAGCGCCGGCCCGCGTACCGCCGATTCATCCGAGCGATAGGTGGCCAGCAACAGCAGCTTGACGGACGATTTCCGCCTGGCAAATGCGGAGATGAGGTCCAGCGTCGAAAAGTCGGCCCAATGGAGGTCTTCCAGCAGGAGCACGAACACATCATCCTCAGCCAGCACTTCCAAGAGCTCGCAGAACTCGCCGAGCATGCGACTGCGGGCAGAAATGTGCGCCACTTTCTGCAGCCTGGCATGGTGTTCGCGGGACAGGAGGCCGCCCAGCTGATTGCCCCACGAAGGCGCTACGGTGACCAAGGCATCCTGCACCTTGCTGCCGCTAGTCCCCTTTATCAATCGGGAAAGAACCTCGATGATGGGGTAGAAGGGTTCGGCGCCACCGAAGCCTTCGATGCAACGACCGTACGACTGTACCGTGTGCTGGCTGGATATCTCCCTGCAAAACGTCTCCACCAGTGTCGTCTTGCCAATGCCGGCGTCACCGTGGACGAACACGATCTTCGGCCTGCCTTGGCGCGCTTGAATGAGTGCGTCGCGTAACGCACTCAACGGCGAGGCTCTGCCAATCAGCGGTGGTGCGGAAACCGGCGAAAGGCGGTTGTCGGTCTTTTGGCTGGCCATGACGTCCGCAATGAAGCGGTATCCGCGGCCGCGATGCGTTTCCAGATAACGCGGACGTTGCGCGTCGTCATCCAGGGCGTTGCGGATGGCCAGCACATGCCCCTTGAGCACCTCGGGTTGAACGGCCACACCCGACCAGAGCGCTTCAAGCAGCTCTTCATGCGAGACGAGGCGCCCGGAGTGCTCGACCAGATACCGCAGCACGTCAAACGCTTTTGCCGTAATGGTGACGGGGGTTGGCTCGCCCTCATCGGAGATGCGCCATAGCCGATGATTGATGGGATCGAGCCGAAAGGGTTTGAACTCCTTCATTTGATCACCGCCACCGTATTAAATAAGCCCCAATTCGGCGGCCCTGGATACGGCCTCGGCGCGGTTCTTGGAAGCCAGCTTGATGAAAATGTGCTTAGCATGCGATTTCACGGTTTCCGGCGTGATCTGTAATTCGCGAGCGATAGATTTATTCGACAGACCCAGGCTCATCAAGCGTAGGATAATCGTCTCCCGCGTGCTTAGCGATTCTACAAGTCGATGGTTGGTCCTGAATTTCTTTCGCGCCGACGGATGCACCGAGGGAGTCGTAAGCAGCCGCCCGACGTAGGGTCCAAGATGGCCCAGGCTTTTGGCGTGGGGAGATCGCCAAAGCTGCTTGAGCGGTGTTTCGATCAGTGGCATCTCGTCGAGAAAGCTGCGAAACAAGCCGACGTCGGCGCCCTGGCACAACGCGGCCAGCAGCTCCTCATGTGCACGGGCTGCTTGGCCCAGCGAGTAGAGCGCGCTCGACAGCAGAATCGTCAGCTTGACGACCAGTGCGGGATGATTGCGATGCAGGGCGGCGTTGCGCAGGTCGTCAAGCGCCCGTGCCGTGCAGATGCCAGGGCCGTTCGCCATCTGCAGGCGAAGAGCGGTCACTTGCAACGGCCATGCGTCGATAGGCATGGGGCGGCTTTTGCCCTCGAGTTCGCCATGAAAGTCCTGCATGTGTGCCAGGATGCTTTCGGCAAGGTCGACGCGTTCCTCATGGATGCGCAAGACCGCTTCTTCCATCTTGCAATGAAGCACCAGGCGGGGCCAGCGTCGTTGCACGCCTATTTCTTCGCCACGATGCAAGAGCAGCAACGCTATGTTTTGGCTACCTCTTGCTGCCGCAATTTTGGCGGACAGGATATAGGCGATGAGTGCGCTCTCGATCGCGCCACTCTCCTCCATGGCGGTGAGCCGGCCTCGCAGCAGCGCATCGGCTTCTTCCACCGCGCCGGCCTCGTAGTGCAATTGCGCCAGCACGCAGGTAGGGAGCAGCGACGCATACGCTTGCGGCTCCATCGACGTATCGCAGAGAGACAGCGCGTCCCTGGCCAGGCGTTCGGCCAGCTTGAAGCGCAATTGCTCGGCCTCCGCGGCAGCTTCGATCGAGAGATTGACGATTGCCATCAGCAGGGATGACGCGTGGCTGCGCGGCGCTTTTCCTCGCGACAATTCATAGAACGGCATAAAGTCGCGGGTGCGCCAGAAACAAAACTTCATGACTGCAGCAAGGGTGGACCGATATCGCGCACCTGTCTTGCGCGCCAGCACCGATTGCGCGCGGAACATCGCCTCGTCGATGTCGTCTTCCCACAGGCTGCCCATCGCCAGCAATGTCTCCACTTCATCGCTAGGGAAGTCTGGAAAGAAATGACTCTTTTGCATAAAGGCGCGACGCAACGTCGTCGTGGCGGCAACCACTTCGGTGCCATTCATCATGCCCACCGCGCGCCAGGCCGAATCCAGCAGTTCCCTCAGCGCCTCATGCGGGTCGTCAAGATCGTGCCAATCCTGTGCCCACCCCAGCTCGGCGGTCGCGGTAGCGTTGCGCGTCATGGACAACAGATTCACGTACCCATCCTCCGGCCTTCGTAAAGAGCACCGAAGCGGGCCCATGTTGCTTCAGTCACGTACGCCGCAGGGATGGTTCCCAGTATGCGCCCCGTGCCAAAAGTACCCATCACTCAATTCACCCAGCAGACCGTTGATCCACTCAACGTGTGATTCGTCCTTTGGATAGGAACATTAGGCGAGATAGCGCCCTCTGTCGTGAAATCCTGGTTTTGATTCGGTCTTCTTTCGGTTTTTTTGGAGGCCTGATCCAGGTGCAGGGGAGGGCCGCGGTCAAGGCTCCGAAGGTGGGGAAATCGCGCTCACTCGCACGGCGAAGCCAGCGTTTCGTCACGCGAAGAACGCGTTCGGCTGCGCAAAGACTTTAGACGGGCTCTAAGGATGTGAGTCCATGAAACCGCGGCGGATCGCGATCATGACGGCATGCGTGCGATCCTCGGCGTCCAGCTTGCCCATGATGCTTTTCATGCGGGCCTTGACCGTGTCTTCGGAAATGCACAGGGCTTCGGCGATATCGCGATTGCTGCGGCCCATGGCAACCAGCTTCAAGACACCGATTTCCCGCTCCGTAAGACCTTCCTGCCCGGTATGGCTGGCGATCTCCTGGGCGACTTCAGGTGCCACCGTGTGACGCCCGGAAAGGGCGCCGCGGACGGCCTTGATGATCTCGTCACGACGTGCCGTCTTGAGCAGATAAGAGGTTGCGCCAAGCGTGAAAGCCCGCACGACGCGTGCATCGCCCGGAAACGTGGTGAGTACGATGATGGTTGCATCGGGAAATTCGCTGCGAATGGTCGTGATGGCTTGCAGGCCGTCGACGTCCGGCATTTGAAGATCGATCAGCATGATGTCGGGCAACAGTTTCTGGAATTGCTCGATCGCCTCTTCGCCATCGGCGGCCTCGCCGACTACTTCCATGTCGGGCTCTTGTTCAACGACGGCCCGAAGGCCATCCCGCATCACCGGGTGGTCATCCACGATGAGAATTCCATATCTGTGTTTCTTCTCGCTCAAACGGCTCACCCGCGGAAATTTCCTGCAAAAACAATAGGATAGAGGCGGCGTTATCGCCTTCCGAACCGGTTGGAACTATGCGCTCGGCAAAAGGGGACTTCAATGCTCGAAAGGGTAATTCAGGGCGTTGGCCGAGCGTACGGCGCAGCGAGGGCCACGGATTCATCCACGGGGCGGTTATCGGCGATGTAATGCGGAAAATGCACATCCGTGCGCAAAAAAGTGCAAGAAAACGGCGTGCGGCCCGACATAACGTAGCCGTTACCTACATCCAAGGGTACAGCGATGACTATGAGAGGCAAGGTGGTGTCATGGTCGTCACGACGGACTGGGGTGTCGCCCCTGAATCATCCGGTCGATGTCGCCTTCGCGCATATATCGCAATTGGCTTTGGCCATAGAGAGCGATCTCTCCCGTGTCGAGGACTGGTACCGATCGGTGCACATCCTGGAACTCGGAGGAATGACCGCACGGGAACTCGTCTCGCAAGGCAGTGCAGACCTGGTAGTCGGCTTTCTGCGCTCCATCCGGTGCGGCGAGCGCGATTGAGAAAAGGCTATCGTGTATGCGCAACGTAAATTTGTTCAAGGACTTGGGTGCACGGCTGGAAGAAATCCATGCCGCACGCGAGCAAGTCGCCTTCGAGGCGTTTTCCGCCCTGGAAGAGCGCCGCAGCGATTTATCCAACATGCTGGTCATCGGCCTGGGCGACAGGACACGCGCCGTGTGGTGGATGTGCATGCGGCACCGGAGCATGGATGGAAGGAATGCCTACCAAGTCATTGCCGATGGCGAGGAAGACCGTCTCTGGAAACTGATGGAAAACCGGTGCGGGATACCGGAGTTCTGATCGACGCCCCTGGTTTGTCGTACGTTTTCGGCCTCTGCCGTCATATTTGTCCAAGATCGACCGCGCGATGAATGCCACAGTCACCTTGATCGTGTTTAGCCGCCAAAGTCATTGAACCCTTTACGATGATCACGAGATCGACAGCTTTCCTCGTCTGACATTTATCCGGGACTGATCACATGAAAAGCAATTTCTTTGTTCCGCTTACGCCGCGCGGCCTCTCCAGCATCTCGCCGCCACCGCCTTGGCACTATGCCGGCGATTTCCTCGTCATCGATTTCTGGACGCGTCCGGAGGCGGTTGCGTCCATGCTTCCTGCGGAATTGGAGCCCGACGTCAAGGCGGAAGGCCATGCGCAGGCTTACTTCATCGATTGGCAGTTCACCGCTGGGCACGACGAGTTCCTGGATCCGGCGCGATACCAGTATCGGGAATTCTTTGTACTCGTCGATGCCTTGTTCAAGGGCAAGCCTGTTGCATTCTGCCCCTATATCTTCGTCGATAACGATGCAGCGATTGCGCGTGGTTGGGCGCAGGGCTTTCCCAAGCGTTACGGCACGATTTTGCAGACCCGCCTGTTTGCGGCCAGTGGTCCCGCTTCGCCCAAGCTGGCGCCCGGGGGACGCTTCGGCGCGAGTGCAGCGAGCGCCGGGCAGCGAATAGCGCGAGGCATCGTCACACTCGAAAAAGCAGTGACGGATCCTGCCGCCCTGAGTTCGCGCCCGACCATCAATCTGCGCCACTTCCCGAGACTGGCTGCCGGGCAGTGGGAGCGTCCTGCCGTGCATGAACTGGTGGAGTCTGTCATGGACAACTTCACCGTAGCCGATGCATGGATGGGAAAAGGCGAGCTGACTCTGCCCGAATGCGAGTCCGAGGAATTGTCGGATCTCGCGCCGGTGCGATGCGGCAATGGCTATCGCATGTCGGTCTCGTATTCTGTGTCTGATCTCAAGACGCTTGTCGATCATTCCATCAAGTGACCGGGGCAGCCGGCCTCTCCATGAGGGGCCGCCACCGGGTTGAAAGGTAACCGGCCATGTCAACGCGGTCTGCGAATTGGGTTGCGCTGCGCGCCGTGGCATGGATCGCCATGGCGCTGCCGATCTGCCATGGCGTGATGCACGTACACGGAGATTACCCGTCTGCCAGTATCTGGCTGGTGCCCAGTGTTGTCGCCTCGGCCATGGCAGCGACATGCTTTGTGCTGCAGTATCAACGCATGATTCCAGGGTCCTTGGCGCGCTGGCGGCGTCCAAGCTGGGTTGAGAATCCCTTGGCGCTGCATCAACCCCTGCAATGGGGATTGCTGATCGGCGAATCGCTCATGCTGAGCGGCATGGGATGTGCCGTCGTGGATGTACTACTGGACGCCACGCGTCAATGCAGCTGGGAAATGCCCATGGCGGCGGGCATAGGGGTATGGCTGGGTACGTACCTGTTCGGCGAGTTGCGGGCTAGAAACCCGGAATGACGACTCGCCTAAGCGAACCTTAAGTCCGCTTAGGCTGGGATGACAATCCCAGCATTCATCGTGTACCGGGGGCTGGGATTGTCATCCCAGCCTGCGCATTTATGTCCGCCCCATTCAAGCGCGGCAAGCGCGTGGGATCACCGCAGCAAATTCACCTTCGCCAGGTCCACCAGCTGGCTGCCGCGTCCATCAAGCACCGCCTTGATCATGAAGAGTCCGAACTTGTAGGCCTCATCGAACGTCGTCGTCGGCGGCATGGCCAATTCCTGCCTTGCGCTGACCACGTCGACCAGCACGGGGCCGTCGTGCGCAAACGCCTCCATCAATGCCGAGCGGAGATCTTCTGCGCGCTCTACCCGAATGCCTTTGACGCCCACGGCATTGGCCATTTGCGCAAAGTTGGGATTGATCAGGTCACAGCCGGAATCGAGAAAGCCGTTGGCTTTCATCTCCATCTCGACGAAGCCTAGCGTACCGTTGTTCAGCAGGATGATCTTTACGGGAAGATCCAACTGCGTCAACGAGAGAAACTCCCCCATCATCATGGCAAAGCCGCCATCGCCGGACATGGAGATCACCTGGCGATCGGGGCAGGCGACCTGTGCGCCGATGGCATGCAACATCGCGTTCGCCATCGACCCATGGTTGAACGAGCCGACGATCCGGCGCTTGCCGTTTACCTTCAGATAGCGTGCTGTCCACAAGATCGGCGTGCCCACGTCGCAGGTAAAGACAGCGTCTTCAGCCGCCAGCTCACTGACCAGCCTGGTCACGTACTGGGGATGGATGACGTCGCTTCCGTGCCTCGGTTCGGCCAGGCCATCCAGCCCTTCGCGGGCCTTCTTGTAATGGGCGAGCGCCGCGTCGAGATGGCTGGTGTCGGCCTTTTCGGGAATCGACGGCAGCAGCAGCTGCAGTGTTTCGCGCACGTCGCCGATCAGGCCGAGGTTCAGCGGGCAGCGATTGCCAAGCGCTTCCGCGCGGGCATCGATCTGGGCGACCTTTGCGTGCTGGGGAAAGAACTGGCGATACGGAAAATCCGTACCGAGCAAAAGCAGCGTGTCGCAGTCTTTCATGGCGGCATAACCGGAAGCGAAGCCAACGAGCCCGGTCATGCCGACGTCGTAAGGATTGTCATACTCCAGGTATTCCTTGCCGCGCAGTGTGTGCACGATGGGGGCCTTCAGCCGGCGTGCCAGTTCCACGACCTCATCGTGCGCACCGGCGCAGCCGGCGCCACAGAACATCGTGATTCGCGTGCCATCCTTGAGCAGGTTGGTCAGCCGTTTCAGATCCTTCAGGGATGGATGGACGACGGGCCTTGTCGGTATGACCCAATGGGGTACTTCAGCGACGGCGTCTCTTAGCGAAACGTCACCCGGTATGACCACGACCGCCACGCCGCGCCGTGCAACGGCTGCACGCATGGCGCGGCCAAGTATCTGCGGGAGCTGATTCGGGTTGGACACGAGTTCTGCATAGTGGCTGCACTCCTTGAAGAGAATCTCCGGGTGCGTCGCCTGGAAGTAATCGATGCCGATCTCGCTGCTCGGAATATGCGAGGCGATCGCCAGCACCGGTACACCGCTGCGATGGCAGTCGAACAGGCCATTGATGAGATGAAGGTTGCCCGGGCCGCAACTGCCTGCGCACACGGCTAGATCGCCCGTCAAATGGGCTTCAGCACCTGCGGCGAAGGCCGCAGCTTCCTCATGGCGCATGTGCAGCCATTCGATCGAATTACGGCGAAAAGCGTCGGTCAGGCCGTTGAGCGAATCGCCGACGACGCCGTAAACGTGCTTGACGCCTGCCAGTTCAAGGACTTTGGCTACGTATTCGGCGGAGGACATGGCCATGGTGGTGATCTCCCTGGTTGTGAAGTTGGGCGCAACTTAGCTAGGCATGACAATAATGCTGGCGCCTGGAAAATCGGCGATTGCTTTTCGTTGTCCCAGCCAGGCGATGATGTATTCAAAGCGTCCCAAAGCGCGGGGATATGGATGGACGGTCATGACATTAACGCGATAGGAAGTGGCCGGCTTGTACATGTCTGACGGGCGATGGACGAAATCCATATCTTGCCGTCAACCGCCATGTGTTCGTGAAAACGTCGCGTGAAAGTCCGCACAGCAAAGCGCGTAGCGTCGTATCTGTTCCTTATCGAACATTTTCGTCCAAGAACACATGGGCGCGGCTACGACGTGTGGCTCGACCGGCATGGCCTTTGGTGGAAAACAAAGAGCAGCAAGCACAAGGCAGGCGAACGACGCATGCAGGTATCGGGGGCCGCAAGCAACGTCCCATTGGGACGGATGGCGAGGTGACACGGAAATACCCTTACTTGCCGAGGATGCGTGGGCTACTTGAACAACCATGTTTCAAATTGAATGGAACTGCTACCGCTTGAGACGCATAACTACCCGTTTGGGGGGCGAAGTAGGGTGGGGTGACCGATAAAGTGGAAGACGAGCCGGCAGACAACCAAGGTGCCTCCAATGAGTGTCAGAGCCGCTGTTATTCAAGCACCGAAAAAAGCTGAAAGCGCCTATGCCATCGCGTGGGGATTCGCTGCGGTCTTTTACTTCCTGGAATACGCGTCGCGTTCGGCGCCAGCGGTGATGATGCCCGAGCTGTCACAGGCCTTTGGCGTTACCGCGCTCGGTGTCAGCGCCATCTTGGGCTTGTACTACTACACCTATTCCACCACCAGCCTGGTTGCGGGTGTCCTCCTGGATCGTTTCGGCGCCCGCTACGTCGTGCCCGCGGGCATGGCGCTGCTTGCCATTGGCTGCCTGCTCTTCGGCATTCCTCAGTCTGCGATGGGAAGCATCGGACGTCTTCTGCAGGGTGCTGGCTCGGCCTTTGCTTTCACGGGCGCGGTGTACCTTGCATCGCATGGCTTCTCTGCAAAGAAGCTTGCGACGGCGATCGGATTCACGCAGTGCTTCGGCATGCTGGGCGGCACCGCAGGGCAAATTGCCGTAGGGCCGCTTATCCATGGCTTTCTTGGCACCGGCCAATTCTGGACGGGAATGGGCATCGTGGTGTTGCTGGTCGCGGTGGTCTTGCTGCTCATGACGCCGCGCGAAGCACATGTGGCCGCGGCTGGCAAAAAGCGTAGTTTCCTCGCGCCTTACAAAGTCGTACTCAGCAATCCGCAGTCATACATCTGCGGCATTGTTTCCGGTCTTCTGTTTGCGCCGACGACCATTGGCGACATGGTATGGGGCGTTCGCCTGTTTCAGGAAGACAGGCTGTTCAACTATCACGATGCCGTTTTCGCGATCTCGATGGTGCCGTTCGGCTGGGTCTTCGGCTGTCCGCTCTTCGGTTGGCTTGCCGATGCCTTGCATCGCCGGAAAGTGGCGCTGCTTATGGGAGTAAGCGCCATGCTTGCCTGTGCCTTGCAGCTGACGTTTCTTCCGGGTTTGCTGCCGAGTTGGCTCACGCTGCTTGTGTTCGGCATCTCGTCCGGGGCGGCGATGATTCCTTACACGATCATCAAGGAGGTCAATCCGGACAATGTCAAAGGCAGCGCAACCGGAGCGATCAACTTCATCACCTTCAGTGTTACGGCGTTGCTCGGT
>Ga0335072_10012412_pt1 | contig 12159 bp, 13 predicted proteins | sample Lox_Sample_21_FD_206725 | JGI IMG/M metagenome (GOLD analysis project Ga0335072, IMG submission 206725) | Soil microbial communities from Loxahatchee National Wildlife Refuge, Florida, United States - Lox_Sample_2.1 | ecosystem: Environmental > Terrestrial > Soil > Wetlands | place: USA...
GCGATCCTGGCCGTCGCCAGGCGGCGGTTCGCGACCCGAGGCTACGACGCCACGTCGCTGCGCGCCATCGCCGCGGACGCGCGGGTCGACCCCGCGCTCCTGATCCACTACTTCGGCACCAAGGAGGGGCTGTTCACCGAGGCCACCGGCCTGCCCGCCGGGCTGTCGGAGCTGCGCTCGGCCCTGGTCGGCGCGTCCCCGCGCGAGGCCGCCGAGGCCCTGGTCCGGGGCTACCTCGGGGTCGTGGACAGCGACAAGAGCCGCAACGCGATCCTGGCCCTGATCCGGTCGGCGGTCTCCAACGAAAAGGCCGCGACCATGCTGCGGGAGTTCCTGACCGCGGAATTGCTGAGCAGCATCGCCGAGATCAGTGATTTTCCGAACGCCCCGCTGCGTGCTTCCCTGGTCGCGGCGCAATTGGTGGGCATCGCGGTGCTCCGGCACGTGGTGCGCGTCGAACCGCTCGCCAGGGCCAGCCCGGACGAGATCGTGGCGCTGGTGGCGCCGGTCATCGAGCGGTATCTGGGCTAGGGCGCGGCCGGGACCCGGTCCTCGATCTCCCAGGCGTGGTCCAGCACGTGCCAGGCGCTGCGCCGGATGAGGTACCTGGCCGGCCAGGTACCGCCGGGCGCGCCGGATCGCAGGGCCGCGGCCAGGACGGCGCGCTGCTCGTCCCAGGGCGTGCGGGGCGGCATCCGGGCCCCCGCCTTGGCGCAGGACAGGGTCCGCTCGGCCTCGCGGACGTGGTCCGCGATCGCGTCCCGGTCCCTGCCGCCGCCGCGCGGCCCTTTGACCAGGGCTTCCGGCGCGCCCGCCAGGACCGAGTCCAGGTAGCGCCAGGCCGCCTCGAGCAGCCCGGTCAGGCGCTGCGCCTCGGCCGGGTCCAGCGGCTCCTGGTCCCATGGCCCCTGCCGGTCCGGCGCACCGAAGTCGGTGATCGAATTGCCGGGCACCGTTCCCACGACCTCGATCTCGCCGGGGCTGAAGGATGCGCCGGCGAGCGGGGCGTAACGAACGGCGTATTCGATGAGGGTGTCGACGGCGGCCTGTTCGCCTCGCCCTCGCCGGCACCAGCCGGGCCAGTCGAGCGCGGTCGCGAAGACCCAGCGCGGTCCGATCTCCAGGCCCACCCGCACGTTCGTCATTCCGCGCAGCGTACCGGGGACGGCCGTCGCTAGTGTGGTGCTCGCCTGGGCGGGCATCCGGGCGGAAAGGCGGGCGGGATGCCGTCGAACGTGAGCTATCTGGACTCGTCGCACCGTGACGACGCGCTGAGCGGCGGCGCACGGCGCATCGCCGTCAGCACGCCCAAGGGCGAGTTCACGGTGTGGGTCAAACGGACCGGGAACAACCCGCGGCTGCGGTTGCTGCTGCTGCACGGCGGGCCGGGCGCCACGCACGAGTACCTCGAGGCGTGCGACACCTACCTGCCGGCCGCCGGGGTCGAGTACTACTACTACGACCAGCTCGGCTCGGGGTTCAGCGATCAGCCCGACGAGCCGTCGCTGTGGGAGGTCGACCGGTTCGTCGACGAGGTGGAGCAGGTCCGCCAGTCGCTCGGCCTGGACGCGGGCAGCTTCGTGCTCTACGGGCAGTCGTGGGGCGGCATCCTGGCGATCGAGTACGCGCTGCGGCACCAGCAGCACCTTCGCGGGCTGGTCATCTCCAACATGATGGCCAGCGTCCCCGCCTACAACGCCTACGCCGAGCAGGTGCTGATGCCGAAGATGGACCAGGCGGCGCTGGCGGAGATCAAGGCCATGGAGGCCGGCGGCGACATCGAGAACCCGCGCTACCTGGAGCTGCTGCACGAGCAGCACTACATCCACCACGTGCTGCGAATTCCGGTGGCCGACTGGCCGGACCCGGTGCAGCGCGGCTTCGCCCACATCAACCCGGCGATCTACGTGTCCATGCAGGGGCCGAGCGAGCTGGGCATCAGCGCCGACGCCAAGCTCGCCCACTGGGACAGGACCGCGGACCTTTCCTCGATCGAGGTGCCGACGCTGGTGATCGGCGCCCAGCACGACACGATGGACCCGGCCCACATGGAGATGATGGCCGGGCGGCTGCCCGCCGGCCGCTACCTGTACTGCCCCGACGGCAGCCACCTGGCCATGTACGACGACCAGAAGACGTACTTCACCGGGCTGATCCGGTTCCTGATCGGCCTCGAAGCCGTCTAGGCCTCGGAGCCGTCTAGGTCTCGGAGCCGCCTAAACCGGCCGGGCCGGGTCGTGGTCGGCCATGCCGAGCAACGGCTCGTCGGCCGAGCGCAGGTCGGCGGTGGGCAGGCCGCCGGGATAGAGCTCGCGCACCCGCCCCGCCACGGCGATCGCGATCTCGACATGCTGGCGGCGGCTGGCGGCGTAGAAGTGCTGGGCGTCGCTGCTGAGCTTCGGCAGGGCGTGCAGCGGCTTGTCGCTCACCGCCAGCAAGGTGGCGGTCGGGACCCGGTAGCGGAACCCGTTCGCCGCCACGGTCGCGGACTCCATGTCCACGGCCAGGGCGCGGGAGAGCCGCAGCCGCTCCTCGACCTGCGCCAGGTTCAGCTCCCAGTTCCTGTTGCCTGTGGTGAAGACCACGCCCATCCGGCTGCGCAGGCCGCGGGCGTCCAGCTCGCCGATCAGCAGCGTGTTCAGCGTGTGGTTGGAGACCACGGGGACGCCGAGCGGCAGCATGTCGTCGAGCACCCGGTCGTCGCGCAGGTACGCGCTGGCCAGCACCAGGTCGCCGATCTCCTGGTGATTGCGCAGGCCGGCGCAGTGCCCGATCATCAGCATCAGGTCCGGCCGCAGCACCGCCAGGTGATCGGTGATCGTCTTGGCGTTGGACGTGCCGACCCCGATATTGATCATGGTCACTCCGGCCCGTCCGGGGAGCATGTGGTGCCAGGCCGGCATCTGCCGGCCGTCGGCGCCGGGGCCGACGGCGTCCGGCAGCGCGGCGCGGAACTCCTCGACGTGCCAGGAATAGTTGGTCAGCAGCACGTACCGCTGGAACCAGTCGGCCGGCGTACCGGTGTAATGCTGCAGCCGGTCGATCGACAGCGCCATGCGCTCAGGACCGAACAGGAACAGCTTCTTGCGCCGCAGGTCCCACCTCGTCTCGTCCAGCGCCGGGCCGAGCCGCGGGTCGTGCAGGTCGAGCGCCTCGCGTCCGGCGCAGACCGAGATCCGGGCACCGCCGGCGGCCAGGCGGCCGAGCTCGCGCTCCAGGTACCAGCGGATGGCCCGCGGGCACGCGAACTCGCCCTCCAGCACCGGATTGTGCTCCGACCACGGGCGCTCGACCGTGAGCCGCGGGTAGCGGCGGGCCCGGTCCGCCGCCTCCATCGCGTCGCAGAGCCGTTCGACCTCGGCCGCGCGCTGGTCGTGCGGTACCCCCGCGAAGTCAACGGTCAAGGTCATCGGCACACCCTACGGCCATAGGGCCCTGATCTGCGCCGGGCTGATGTTGCCGCCGCTGCAGACGATCGTCACGTTGCGGCCGGCGAACCGCCCGGGGTCGGCCAGCACGGCGGCCAGCGCCGCCGCTCCGGCCGGCTCGACCAGGTTGCGTGTCTTCTCGATCATCAGCCTGGTCGCGTTCGTGAGCGCGTCCTCGGAGACGAGGACGAAGTCGTCGAGCAGCTGCCACATGATCCGCTGCGGCAGGTCGAACGCGGTGCCGGTGGCCAGGCCCTCGGCCAGCGTGCTGTTCGGGGCCGTCACCAGCGCCCTGGCCTGCCACGACCGGTACGCGGCCGGGGCCGCCTCGGCCTGCACGCCGATGACCTCGATCGACTGGCGCGCCGACTTGGCCACGACGCACGTCCCGCACGCCCCGCTGCCCCCGCCGACCGGGACGACGATGGCGTCGGTGTCCGGCTGCGCCTCGAGGATCTCCAGCGCGTACGTGCCGACGCCCGCGATCAGGGCCGGCTCGTTGGCCGCATGGATGTAGCGGTAGCCCTGCTCGGCGGACAGCTTCTCGCAGTGCTCGCGCGCCTCGTCGAAATCGCGGCCGTGGAAGACGACCTCGGCGCCGAGCGCGCGCATCGACTCGACCTTGACCGGGTTGGCGTGCTCGGGCACGCAGATGATCACTCGGACGCCGAAGAGGTTGCCCGCGTACGCCACCGACTGGCCGTGGTTGCCGGTCGATGCGCTGACGACGCCCGCGGTTCGCTCGTCCGCGCTGAGCTGGCTGACGAGGTTCACGCCGCCGCGGACCTTGAACGCGCCGACCGGCTGGTGGTTCTCGTGCTTGACGTGCAGCCGGGCTCCGGCCAGGGCATCGAGAGCCGGGTAGGAATACAGCGGAGTGGGCCGCAGGTACGGGGCGATGCGCCGGCGCGCCGAGAGCACGTCGGCGAGGTCCGGCACGTCGGGGCCGTCGGGTGTGGCGGGGGAGGTCATGCGGCTCTCCTTCTAGGCGTTCTGCTCGCAGGCGAGGTGCAGCAGCCGGAGCACGTCGTCAACGTCCGCGGCGCCCTGTGTCGTCCGGCGTCGGCGCCATGCCCGCAGCTTAACTCCGGGAGCGGATCCGCTACGGCTGACAGTGAACGGCGCTGCGGCTCGGCAGCTCGGCGAGAACGAACGAGGTGATTGCCCAATGTCCCGACGTCTCGACCATGCGCCACGTCTCGAAGAGGTATTCCTCATCCTTCGGCGTCCTGAGCGCGTTGTCGGGCTGCCCGGTGCTGGCGTACACCTGCCGGAACTTGCTCCCGTCGTCGCAGGTGGAGACCGTGGCGCTGCCGCCCTTGATGGCTGTGACCTGGGTCATGAACATGCGGTCCCGCCCGGCGGGCACCAGGTCGTACCGCTTGCTATAGGCCACGGCGTCGCTCATGTGGGTCCGCGCGGAACCGGTGACGTACCTGTCGACCGGCGAGAGATGGCTCATTAGATCACGAAGGCTGCCATTTAGGTGGCCACGGCCGGCCATTCTCGCGCGGCCACCCGGCCACGGCGCCGTTGCCTGCTAGCGTCGGCTCCGGGCAGACGAGACGACTTACGACCGGGGGGAGGAGCACGATGGCATCCGCTGTGGAGCAGGTAGGCGGCTTGCTGCATGAGGCCAGCGAGACCCACCATCGGGTGTTCCGCATCGTGGACGGAGCCGATGATGACTGGGCGTCCTGGTATGCGTGGTGGCTCAGCGAGTGGTCCGAGCTGCCCAGCCTGCTGGGCGGCAAGCCGGTCCGCAGCGAGCTGGTCTACATGCTGGTGAGCCTGGATAAGCGCTACACCGCCGAGTCGCCAGGCGAGCCCTGGGAGCCCTTCTACGCGCGCGAGATTCTCGAGCACTTCCAGGCTCCCCGTTCTTAGCCAATTTCCGGACCAGCCTGAACTCTGCCGGGTCAGCCACCGGCGACGGTCGGCCACCCATGATCTTAATGGTTATCAGAAACGCGGGAAATGGGTTACGGTGACGGGGTGACCGCCGAAGAGAACAGGTCCGATCGCGGGCCGGCGATGTCCGGGGGCTGGTCGTCCCTGGTGCTCACGCTCAGGTTCGCGACCGAACTCGCCACGCTGGCCGTGCTGGCGTGGGCGCCGGCCAGCGCGAGCATGGCCCTGGGCTGGCGGATCGCGCTCGCGGTGCTCGGGCCGGTGCTCGTTGCCGTGGTGTGGGGCCTGGCGCTTGCTCCGCGGGCCAGGCACCGGTTCGCGGACCCGTGGCGGCTCGGCGCCGAGATGGTGATCTTCCTTGTCGCCACGGCGGCGGTGGCCCTGACGGGGGAGGGCGTCGCGGCCGCGGTCTACGCCGTCATCGCGATCGGCACCGCCATCCTGGTCCGGGTGGTCACGCCGGGATCCTGATGAAGCTGGCGCTGCTCGTTCGCACCGACCTCGGCATGGGGCGGGGCAAGATCGCCGCTCAGGTCGCCCACGCCGCGGTGGCCGCCGTGCTGGCCAGCGGCCAGGCCGACCTGGCCGCCTGGCTCGCCGACGGTCAGGCCAAGGTGGTGCTCAGGGTGGCCGATGGAGAGCACCTGCTGGACCTGGCCCGGCAGGCGGCGGCCAGCGGGCTGACGGTCGAGGTGGTGCGGGACGCGGGGCGAACGCAGGTGGCCGCTGGCACGGCGACGTGCTGCGCGATCGGGCCCGCCGGTGACGAGCGGGTCGATGCGGTGACCGGGGAGCTGCCGCTGCTGTGAGCGGTCAGGTGCGGTGCAGGGTCAGTCCGAGCGAGGCGAACTGCTCGAACGGCCGGTGATAGCCGCGCTCGATGTGGTGGATCCCGCGCAGCGTGGACGGCTGATCAGCGACGGCGGCGGCCAGCACGGCCGAGAACCCGGCCCGCACGTCGGGCAGGGTGACGTCGGCGCCGCGCAGCTTGGACACGCCCCTGATCACGGCCGAGTGCACCGCGTTGGTGTCGTGGAAGCGGCAGGCCGGCCCGCCCAGGCAGGCCGCGAACACCTCGATCTCGCAGCCCATCCGCTGCAGGGCCGGCACATATACCAGCCGGTTCTCGAACACGGTCTCGTGCAGCACCGACATGCCTTCCGCCTGGGTGAACAGCACCATCAGCGGCTGCTGCCAGTCGGTCATGAACCCCGGATGGGTGTCGGTGTGCACGGCGGCGGACCGCAGCCCGGCGGGCGCCGACGCGGTGATCCACTCGTCGGTGATGTCGAACCGGGCGCCCATCTTGGCCAGGGTCGTGATCGCGGTGACCAGCCGGTCCTGGGGGCAGCCGTGCACCCGGACCTCGCCGCCGGTGATGAGCCCGGCCACCAGGTAGGAGAACGCCTCGAGCCGGTCTCCGGCCAGCCTGGTGGTGGCGCCGCGCAGCCGCTGCACGCCCTCGATCACGATCCGGCGGTCCGGGCTGAGCTCGATGTGCGCGCCCATCCGCTGCAGGAACAGCGCCAGCTCCACCACCTCGGGCTCGGTGGCGGCGCCGCGAAGAACGGTCTTTCCCTCGGCCAGCACGGCCGACAGCAGCACGGTCTCGGTCGCGCCCACGCTCGGGTACGGCAGGTCGATGCGCGCGCCGTGCAGCCTCGCGGCGCGGGCGGTGATCCCGCCCGGGCCGACCTTCACCTCGGCTCCCAGCGCCCGCAGCGCCGCCACGTGGAAGTCCACCGGCCGCCGGCCGATCGGGTCGCCGCCGACCAGCGGCACGTGCGCCTCGCCGGTCTGGTGCAGCAGGGGACCGAGCATCAGGATGGGAATCCGGTTCAGGCCGGTGAAGGCCTCGGGGACGTGCGGCTCGACCCCGTCTCCGGCCACGATCGTGATCTCGGCATCGGAGCGGACGACGTGGTACCCGATGGATTCCAGCATCGCGGCCGTGATGTCGGTGTCCCCGACCTCGGGGACGTTACGGATCGTGCTCGGCGCCTCACCGAGCATCGCCGCGACCATGTGCTTGGTCACCGCGTTCTTCGATCCGCGGACTCGGATATCACCGCGTAGCGGGCCAGATGGCTCGACTTGCCAGGTTCCGGTCACGCGTTTCACTGTACGGCCAAACCGCCGTGCCCCGGGCAAACCATGAGCAGACCGGCCGTAGTGATCACGATGGCTGGCTCGGAGTCCCGGCGCAGCACGGCAGCACCGCGGCACGGCAGCGAGGTACAACCACGAATCCGGCGAGCGCTCCCGGGGCGGGAACCTGGCTAGCGCCGCTTGCCGGTCGCCGTCCGGGCTAGGGTGCGGAGCCAATCCAGATTGACCTGGCGGAACCAGTCCAGGCGGAAGCCCAGCACCCGCTGTGACTCCTGGCCGTCCCGCCCGGTGACCGGCGACTCGTGCGACGGCGCCGCCCGCATGCCCTGGCGCTGCGGGCGGAGGGCAGGGCTTCGCCCGACCGGGAAGCCCAGGACCCGGTTGGGCTCGTGCTGCTCGTCACTCACCACCCCACGGTAGGTCACGGACCCGGTCGCGACGGCGCCACTGGCCGTTCACCAGCCGATCGCGGTGCCGTAGGCAGCCCATTTGACCTCGGTCAGCACCTCGGCCGGGTTCACGATCTCCGCGGTGGGAACCAGGCGGACGCCCACGACCGCGTCATAGCTGCACCGCTGGGCCCACTCGGCCAGCGCGTCCCGGGCGTCTCCCGGGTTATGGTGCCCGCGGGTGGTCAGAATCGTCGCCCGGGTTATCTCGCGATCCCCCTGCAGGGCCGGCGGCAGGGAGTCGGTCGTGGTCATGGGAAGAGCCGGTTCTGGGTGCGACATCGGATCAGTATCGCAGCGAACGGCCGGCCGTCAGCATGACACGATCGGCCCAGGCGCCAATGTCGGCCGGGCCTTGTCAGCGGGCTTCGGCCCGGACTGGCCGGCCGGGCAGGGCGCCGGGCACGATCTCGCCGTGACGCACGACGGGCGTCCCGTTCACCAGGATGTGCCGGATCCCGGCCGACGGGCGCGTGCTGCTGGCGTAGGTGGCCTGGTCACTGATCGTGGCGGGGTCGAACACCACGACGTCGGCGTCGCTGCCGGCCCGCAGCCGTCCTTTGCGGCGCATGGCCGGCACCCGGTCCTGCAGCAATCGAGCCGGATACAGGCTGCACCTGGCCAGCGCCTCGGTCAGGCTGAGGCCGCCGCCGTCGCGGGTGAGCAGCCGCAACGCCCGGGCGAACGTCCCGGCGGTGCGCGGGTGCGTGATCGCGCTCTCCGGCAGCGGCCAGGCCAGCGGGTCAGGCTCCGGGCCCTGCCAGGTCAGCGGCATGGCATCGCTGGCCACGACCGAGCCGGGGAAGGTCAGCGACCGCATCAGGTGCCTGCGGTCTGCGGGGTCGTCCTCGTCCAGCAACTGAATGATGACCAGGCCGCCCGGGTCGGCCTGGCGCAGTTCGCGCAGCCGCGCCTCGCTCGCCACGCGTTCCCCGGTCGGTGCATAGGTGAGCGACGACGGGGTCAGGCCGCGCTCGCCGAGCCGCTCCGGCGCGAGGAACGCCGCGCCGATGCCGGTCATGCCCGAGCCGTACGGGTAGGCCTCGGTGCTGACCTGGGCGCCGGCCGCCTGGGCCCGGCCGACGAGGTCGAGCACCCGGTCGATGTGCCGTTGTGAGGTGCTGTTGACATGGCAGTAGTGCATGTGGGCACCGGTCTCTGCGGCCGCCCTGACGATCTCCTCGGCGCCGTCGATGAGCGTGTGCGGCGCCAGTTCGATCAGGTCCCGCGAGTGGGTGAACGTGGGCACCCCTGCCTCCGCAGCCAGGGCCGCGACCTGCAGGTACTCGGCAGGGTCCGCCGCCGGGCAGTATCCGGCGAGCACGCCGATGCCCAGGGCGCCTTCGGCCAGGTCGGCGGAGAGCCGCGCCAGCATCGCGTTGATCTCCATCGGCGTCGCGATGCGCTGCCAGGCCGGACGCGCGATGTTGTCCAGGAACGTGGTCAGCCTGCCGTCCAGCGGGATCCCGGCCACCGCCTCCATCCGCGCCAGCGCCCAGGACGTGGCGAACCCGTAGTTCACCGGCCGGCCCTGTGCGGCTGCCGCGTCGTAGGCGGAAACGACCGGCGCCACGCCAGCCTCGAGTTCGAGCGCCGTGGTCACGCCGTCCAGCGCCTGCAACCGCAGCCCGGGGACGGTGTTGACGTGGCTGTGCAGGTCGATGAACCCGGCCGTGACCACGAGGCCCGACACGTCGAGGTCGGCCCGGGCGGCCGGGAGGCCGGTTCCCACCTCGGCGACCCGCCCGCCGGCGACGGCGACGTCCCGCACCGCGTCGAGCCCTGATTCGGGGTCAATGACGCGTCCCCCGCGCAGCACGACGTCCCAGTCGCTCATGTGGTTCCTCCTGTCGGCCAGCCCATCGCGTTTACCGCGTTCTTGGACAAGCATGCCGTTATAGGCCGGGCGCCCCGCGGGTGACGTACGCCCGAACGCCGGCGCGGCGCGGGCGGCCATGTCGAGATCGCCACCGCGACCGCGAACGGCCGGGCCGTCCTGACGGTGTCCAATACCGGGACAACCATTCCGCCAGGTCAGGTGGAACGGCTGTTCGAGCCACCGGCTGAATCGGCCGCCCCGGCCTTCCCGTCAAGGGCTCGTCCCGGCTGTCCCGGTGAGGTTTTACGGAGGGCATAGGGGGAACGAGACCGATTGTTCTGCCGGCCCGATGTGGCCGGCGTCGGGGGATTTTCGCGTTGCCAAACGCGACGAACGGGTGCCGTTCGAGCGGGGCGCACATTCACGCGCAGGAGGGTTATTTTCGCGCGCCCGCGACCGGCCGCCCGTTACCCGGTCCCATGTCGAAAGAAGGGGTTGGACCATCTTGACCACAGATGTGCGCGCGGTCGGCGACGAGCTGCCCGAACTCGATGACTTCACCTCCACCGAGGTCGTGAGCGCCGTCCGGCAGATGTACGCGCGGCACCCGTTCCCGCCGCCGCAGCGGAAGAACAGCTACCGCCGCCACGCCGCGTACGTGCGCCAGTTTCTCCGGGACCAGGGCGTCATGCCGGCCGGCGCGCAATTCGGCGATATCGCCTGCGGCACCGGCCTGATGATGCTGGATTACGCCAAGGAGTTTCCCGAGGCCAAGTTCATCGGCTACGACCTGTCCGCGACATCCGTCGGCCTGGTGAACAAGACGCTGGACGCCGAGAAGGTCACCAACGCGCGGGCCCATGAGCAGAACATCATGGCCCTCGAGCAGGCGAACGAATTCGATTACATCGTGTCCTGGGGGACCGTCCATCACCTTCCCGACCCGAGGCACGGGGTCGCCGTCCTCAGCCGCGCGCTCAAGCCCGGCGGCATCCTGCGGCTCGGCGTCTACGGCTGGTACGGCAACTGGGAGCGCCGGATCCAGCGGGAGATGATGCGCAAGGTCGCCGATCCGAACGTCATGGACGTCGACGCCAGGATCGAGATGACCCGGGTCTGGGCACAGGGTGACCGCAACTTCAAGAACTACTACACCGCTCCGCCCGTCGACCTGTCCGACGACAGCTGGGTCGTGGACGAGTTCCTGCACGTCTGGGAGAAGCACCTGCGCCTGTCCGACGTGGTGTCCTGGCTCGGCGAGCAGCAGATGGACGTGCTGCGGATGACCGACTACTACGACCAGGAGATACCGCTGGACGTGACCCATCACACCAGCAGCCCGGAGTTCGCCGACCGGGTCAGCAAGCTCCCGTTCGAGACCCAGTGCGACGTGATCGAAATGATCGCGCGCCCGTACTGGATCTCACTGTTCGCGCAAAAGGCCCAGTGAAAGAAGGCACGGTGAACGGCAACGCGAGGGCGGTCCGGGATCAGGCCGGCTGGCTGACGGGCAGGCCGGCCAGGGCCGCCGCCGCGGGCGCGGGCAAGACAGTCCGGTTCATGTCGCGCGCGCTCGGGCGGGGCGGCGGGACCACGCTTCCTGGCCACGTAGCGGGGCGGATCGACCCCAGGCTGCTCGCCAGCCTGGCGGCCAGCCTGCCGAACGGCTGCGTGCTCGTCACCGGGACCAACGGGAAGACCACCACGACCCGGGTCCTGGCCGCCGCGGCACGGGCCGCCGGGCTGGAGGTCATCACCAACCCGGAGGGCTCCAACATGCTCTCCGGCGTCGCCACGTCGCTGCTGGTGCGCACCAACAGCCTCGGCATCCTGGACGTCCCGGCCTCGGCGATCGGGATCTTCGAGGTGGACGAGGGAGCGCTGCCCGCGGCCATCGAGACGCTCAGCCCGCGGCTGGTCGTGATCACGAACCTCTTCCGCGATCAGCTCGACCGGTACTTCGAGGTGGACTTCGTGGCCAAGCTCTGGGAGAAGGCCATGTCCGGGTTGCCGGCCACGACCACGGTGGTGCTGAACGCCGACGACCCGCAGGTGGCCCATCTCGGCGACGAACTCGAGGCGCGGGTAGTCCACTTCGGCATGGAGGACCGGCAGTGGGCCCGGCCGGCGCTGGAGCACGCCGCCGATTCCCGGCGGTGTCCCAAGTGCAGCCACGACCTGCTGTACGACCTGAGCTTCTACGCCCACCTGGGGCACTACGCCTGCAAGGAATGCGGCTGGCGGCGTCCGGATCCGCGGTTCGCGGCCTGGAAGATCCAGCTCGACGGGGTGGAGAGCAGCCAGACCCAGGCTTCGACGCCGTCCGGCGACAGGACGATCCGGCTGCCGCTGCCCGGGCTGTACAACGCCTGCAACGCGCTCGCGGCCGCCGCGGCGGCATCCTGCCTCGGCGTGGACCCGGATCTCGTCCAGGAGGCGGCCG
>Ga0335072_10012413_pt1 | contig 12159 bp, 13 predicted proteins | sample Lox_Sample_21_FD_206725 | JGI IMG/M metagenome (GOLD analysis project Ga0335072, IMG submission 206725) | Soil microbial communities from Loxahatchee National Wildlife Refuge, Florida, United States - Lox_Sample_2.1 | ecosystem: Environmental > Terrestrial > Soil > Wetlands | place: USA...
CACCTGATACCAGGGCAGGAACAGCGTGAAGAACAGGGCGCCCGAGGCGTAGGCGGCGAGGCGGGACTCGTTCGGCAGCGCCTTCCATGCGCGCACGAGCCGAGTCGTTCCCGACCCCACGCGCTGTGCAGCGCCGGCGGCCGTGCGCCGTTCGCTCATGCCCGCGAGCCTGCCATAGCCCGATTCTACGGGCGCGGGGAGCGCCCAACTAAAGGATTGGGATGTCCTGGATCTCGACGCCCTGCTCGCGCTTGCGCTCGAGGCGCTCGAGGTACCAGTCGATCAACGCCCGGAGCGCCAGCAGCACTTCGCGGAGCGCCGCGATCAGGCGCCGCTGAAGGTCGGGGGGGATGAGGTCGCGCACGGCCTGGACCAGCGACACGAACGGGTCGAGCTCCGGCGTCGATCCACGCGAGGTGTCGTCGGCGGTCTGCCACCCCGCCGGCGGCGGACCGGGACGGTCCTCGGCGTCCGCGCCGGGGTTGCCGGCGCCCGGCCCGGGGTTGCCGGCGTCCGGCCCCGGGTTGCCGGCGTCCGGCCCGGGGTTGCCGGCGTCCGCGCCGGGGTTGCCGGCGCCCGCCGCCTGGATACCGGCGCGGGCTGCCTCAGCGGCCGCCTGGGCGATCAGCCGCTCCGCCGCGGCCGACGCCTGGTCGAGCCGCTGCTCGAGTCGGCGCAGCGTTTCCTCGGTGGACCCTGGTTCGGGATCGCGGCGAGGCTCGTCGGGCGCGGGTCCGCCGGACTCAGGCATTTGAGACCCCCTGGAACGTGACCGCGAGGGTGCCCTCCTCGAACGTGGCGGACGTCGGCTGGAACGCCGCCATCGCCGAGGGCAGGATGATCGTCCGCCGCTGGCCGTCGACGCCGACGATCAGCTCGAGCCCGATCTTCTTGAGCGAGATGTCGCCCTTGCGCGCGAACGGCAACAACAGCCGGAGCTGGGCTCCGTCCTCGGATACGAGCAGCTCCTGCGAGAGCCTGTCGTGGAGGACCGCCGCCGGATCGTGTCCATTCGTGCCGAACAGCGCGTCTGCCAGCCGGTCGAGCATCTCGGCGCCGAGGACCTCGGTGTCGAAGTACGGGGCGCACAGCACCGGCACGGGCGCGAACGCCGACCCGACGAGCTCCAGGTGCTCCTCCTGCACCCGGCGCCAGGCGGCGAAATAGTCGCCGACCTCGGACGGGAACACACGATTGACGATCACGGCGTCGGTCAGATAGCCGTACAGGTTCAGATACGTGAACGTGCGCATGGCCTCGCCGATCACCATCTTGTCCGGGTTCATCACGAGGCGGACCGTGCAGCGCGCGCGGTCGCGGAGGATCTCGTTCATCTCGATCAGGTTCTCCGACAGGCGCTGGATGTCCGCGAACACGGCGGAACTCGGCAGCTGGATATCAAGCAGGGATCGGGCCAGGGGCCGCGCGGCGGCGAGGATCTGCCGCTCGAGCGGGAACACCTTCTCGATCCACCATCGCGCGACGTCGGGGAAGGACAGCAGCCGGAGCGTCTCGCCCGTCGGCGCGCAGTCGACGACGATCGCGTCCCAGTCGGGCGACCGGTGCGCCGCCTGCAACCGCAACAGCGAGAACAGCTCGTCCATGCCGGGCGGGACCGTCAGCTCCTGAGCGGAGATGCGGTCGACGCCGCGCTCGACGAACAGCTCGCCGAGCCACTCCTGCATCCCGGACCAGTGACGCTCCATCTCCTCCTGCGCGTTGACCTCTTGGCCCCAGAGGCGCTCGCCCGCGGGGCACGGCTCGGGGCCGAGCGCCGCGTCGAGCGATTCCGACAGGCTGTGCGCCGGATCGGTCGAGATCACCAGCGTGCGCAGGCCGGAGGCGGCACATGCGCGCGCCGTGGCGGCGGCGACGGACGTCTTGCCGACACCGCCCTTGCCCGTGTAGAGGATCGTGCGGGGCGTCATGAGGTTCGCGAGTCTAGGCGCTTGCGCGTGATACCGAACAGGCGCGTGGGGGTGAGGGTGACTGCTAGATTCGGCCAGGCACGTACCGACCGCAGACTGAGTGGGAGAGGGCCTGATCGCTATGCATCGACGGAAGACCGCGTTCAGGAGTGCGGTGATGCTCATCGTGGCCGTGCTCACGGTGGCGGCCACCGCGGCGTGCGGCAGCTCGAGCAGCGGCTCCGCCGATCCCAACACCCTGCTCAAGGAGACGTTCAGCGGTAAGCACACGGTCACGAGCGGGGACATCGATCTGACGCTGACGATCGATCCGTCCGGGTCGAGCCTGCTGAGCGGGCCGATCACCTTCAGCTTCGGCGGCCCGTTCCAGAGCCGCGGCGCCGGCAAGCTCCCGGAGTCCAACTTCACGGTGAGCGCGAACGCGCTCGGTCACAACGTCGCGGTCGGCGTGATCTCGACCGGGACGGCGGGCTACGTGACGCTCCAGGGTTCGAGCTACCAGCTGCCGGAGGCGACCTTCCAGAAGCTCGAATCGAGCTTCAGTCAGCTGTCGAGTACTCAGGGCACGAATTCGGGCTCGAGCGCGCTGGCGAAGCTCGGCATCCATCCGATGAACTGGTTGACGCATCCGGCGGTTGTCGGGACGGAGAACGTCGGCGGCGCACAGACGGACCACATCCACGCCGGCGTGAACGTCAACGCGATGTTGAACGACCTGAGCGCGGCGCTCACGAAGTCGTACTCGCTCGGCCTGGCCGGCGGCACCGCCGCGAAGGCCGTCGCCGGTGGGATCCCCGCCGCGGACCGGAGCAAGATCGCCGCCGAGGTCAAGAACCCGAGCGTCGACATCTGGACCGGCACGAGCGACCACACGATCCGCCGTCTCACGATCACGTTGACCGTTCCGGTCACCGGCAAGACGTCGTCTCAGCTCGGCGGAGTCACATCGGCCGACATCGGGCTGACCATGCAGTACTCGGACCTCAACCAGCCGCAGACGGTCAAGGCGCCGACCAATCTGAAGCCGTTCAGCCAGTTCCAGAGCAAGGTCGACGCGTTCGTCCAGTCGCTCCAGGGCTTGGCGGGCGCCACCGGAACCAGCAGCAGCTCCGCGGCCGGCGGAGGCACCTCGACCACCGGGTCGGCGTCGGCGGGCGTCAGCCGCTACAGCCAGTGCCTGCAGAAGGCCGGATCGGACATCTCGAAGGTCCAGAAGTGCTCGTCGCTGCTGAGCAGCGGCGGCTAGGCACTACTCCCGGCCCAGCTCCTCGACCTCTTCCTCGTACTCCTCGGGCTCCTCGTCGGGGTCGGCTTCGAAGTCCTTCCCCGAGTGGCGTGTCTGGAAGGCCTCGAGCAAGCGGTCGCGATGGTCTTCGTCGACCGGGACGTCGTCCGAGATCAGGACCCAGTCGGCACCCTCGAACTCCTCCATGTTGAAGATCTCGGCGTCGAGCTCAGGGGAGTCGTCGACGACGATCAGGACCTCGGTCTGGGGGTTGAAGTAGCTGCCGGGACGGTTGGTCAGCTCGTCGAGCTCAAAACGGCGTGGATCTGCCATACCTGGAGCCTATCTACAACCCGCTCAGTCCGGCGATCTCGCGCTCGATTTCGGCCTCGACGTCGAGGGGGGGCTTGCCCGCGCGCACCCGCCGATGGTTGCGCGCGACGACCAACTGCCGGATCTCCTCGCGCAGCGCCGGATCGACCGAGGGCGCCAGCTTGGTCAGCCGGGTGAGCTCCTGCTCGACGTCGACCGGCGGCTCGCCACGGCGGGCGCGGCGCTCGTTGCGCGCCTCGAGCAACTGACGGATCTCGGTGTCCCGCTCGGCGATCGCCGCCCCGGCGCCGGCTCGCGAGCCCTCGCCCGAGTCGCGATCCATCACGAGCCGGCCCTTGCCGAAGTCCTCCCAGGTCTTGCGGCCGAAGATCAACGCCCCGAGCGCGATCAGAACGGCGAGCACACACACGACCCAGATGACGATGTTGAAGGTGGAATGCACCGGATCGAAGTCTGGCGCATCCCGATCGACCGGAGGGCCGGCCGGCGCGAAATGAGGTTCGCGCCGCCCGTTCATTGGGTACCATTCAAGGCGTTGACTGACTAGTCAATCTATCGATGCGCTTTCAAGGAGAGACCCACCGTGGTTGATTTCACGCTCACCGACGAGCAGCAGAGCATGCGCGAGATGGCGCACGACTTTGCTGAGAAGGAGATCCGTCCGGTCGCTTGGGAATACGACAGGGACGGCACCTGGCCGCAGGACATCATCGACAAGGCCTGGGAGCTGGGCCTGATGAACAACCACTTTCCGGTCGAATACGGCGGTCCGGGCCTCGGCTATCTCGAGGGCTGCATCATCGAAGAGGAGCTTGCGTGGGGCTGCTCCGGGATCAGCACCTCGGTGACCTGCAACGGGCTGGCGACCGCGCCGGTGCTGCTGGCCGCCTCTGAGGAGATCAAGAAGGAGTACATCGGGCGGCTGTCCGAGGCACCGCTGCTCGCGTCGTTCTGCCTGACCGAGCCCGACGCCGGATCGGACGTCTCCGGGATGAAGACCAACGCCGTCCGCAAGGGCGACAAGTGGGTCATCAACGGCTCCAAGTGCTTCATCACCAACGGCGAGTACGCGAACTGGTACACCGTCTACGCGAAGACCGACAAGGAAGCCGGTCACCGCGGCATCTCCTGCTTCGTCGTCCCGCGTGACGCCGGCGTGGTCGTCGACAAGCACGAGGACAAGATGGGCCAGCGGGCGTCGAACACGGCCACGGTGACGTTCAACGACATCGAGGTCCCGCTCGACCACCTCGTCGGCGAGGAGAACAAGGGCTTCAAGATCGCGATGATGACGCTCGACCGGACGCGCCCGGGCGTCGCCGCGATGGCCACCGGCGTGGCGCGCGCCGCCATGGAGTTCGCGATCGCTTACTCCAAGGAGCGCGTCCAGTTCAGCGTGCCGATCGCCATGCACCAGGCGATCCAGTTCATGATCGCCGACATGGCGACGAAGGTGCACCTGTCGCGGCTGGCGACGTGGAACTCGGCGGTGCTGCTCGACCAGGGCAGGCGCAACACGCTCGAGTCCTCGCACGCCAAGCGGTTCGCGGCGGACACCGCGATGGAGGTCACCACCGACGCCGTCCAGGTCTACGGCGGCTACGGCTTCATCAAGGAATACAAGGTCGAGAAATTGATGCGCGACGCCAAGATCCTCCAGCTGTACGAGGGCACCGCCCAGATTCAGCGGCTGGTGATCGCGCGAGAGACGCTGCTCCCGCGTCGGGCCGAAGAACCCGCCCCCGCCAAGGCGTAACTCGGCACGGGAGTGCGCCCCGGACGTGGCTGCCGCCCTCGGAGAGGGGGCGGCAGTCAGCGCCGGGCGCGTGGACTCCTACATCCAGCGCTTGCGCCGGAAGTAGATGACGAACACGATGATCGAGACGAACAGCAACCCGAGGCCGAACACGACGAATTCCCACTCGGTGTTGAGCAGGTGGTCGGTCAGGAACGAGAAGTTCTGTCCGAAGAAGCCCGTCAGGAACGTCAGCGGCAGGAACACCGTCGCGATCATCGTCAGCTGCCTGTTGACTTCCCCCTGACGGTTGGCGACCGTGGAGAGGTACAGGTCGGCCGCGCCGCTCAGCAGGTCGCGGTAGGAGTCGACCAGCTCCGCAACCCGGTTCAGGCTGTCGTACAGATCGCGGAAGTACAGCCGGCTGTCACCCTGGAGGCCCCGGAGCTCGGCGATCCGCTCCGCGTCCCGAGCGAACACGTCGCGCTCCGGTGAGACGACGCGCCGCATCGCGACGAGATCCCGCTTGATCGAGAAGATGCGCTTGAGGATGTCCTCCCGCGGGTCCTCGAGGACCTGCTGCTCGATCTCGTCGATGTCGTCGTCGATCCGGGTCAGCACCGGGAAGAACGTCTGGGTCACCGCGTCGAGGATCTTGTAGACGAGAAACTGCTCGCCGCGGAGCGGATGCTCGTCGTAGCGGGCACGCAACTCGTCGAGCGCCGTCAGCGGACGGCGATGGATCGTCACGACGAAGTGGCCCGAGACGATCATGTGGAGCTCACGCAGCAGCGGTCCGCCCGAACTTGTCCCGGGATCGACACCGAAGGCGACGAGGAAGATGTAGCCCCCGTATTCCTCGATCTTCGGACGCTGGTTGAACGTCCGCGCGTCTTCGACCGTCAGCGGGTGCAGGCCGAACTTGGACGCGATGCGATCCAATTGCTCGTCGGTTGGACCTTGGAGGTCCAACCAGAAGAACCGGCGTTTCTCGAGGTGCTCGGCGACATCTTCGTGCTCGGGGTCGACGAGGAACGGAACCCAAAGTCCGCTCTCCGTAGTCCCCGGACCCGAGCTCACGGCCCTGGCGCCGCCGGCTACGCGCTTGATCTAAACGACGGCGCGACCAGCGCGGACGCCGTCTTCTTGGCCGGCTTCTTCGACACCGGCTTGTTGAGGATCGCGTAGATGCCGGCGCCGATCACGGCGACGACGAACAGTCCGCACACGCCGGATAGCGCATACCCCGCCCATTGACGGCCGCTGCCGGCCTTGGCGGCATTGGCAATCTTGACGCCGAGCAGCAGGAACCCGAACACGACCACCACGCCCGCGCCGCCGATGAGCGCGGCGACGCAGATCTTCCACAGAGCGCTCCAGTTGATGTATTGGGACGCGAGGATGGCCATGGTCTAAGCGGTCGCGACCGCGGCCGGAACGCCGGATTCCTCCGCCTCTTCGACCACGCTCACGTTCGTGCGGTCGAGATCGTCGGGCCTCACGTCGTTGCGCTTGGCGAGGGTCCATAACCCGAACGCGCCGGCGGCCGCGAGCGCGACGATGACCAGCGCGCCGACGTTGGCGTGCGCTCCGAAGATGTCCGCGATCGCCCACGCCAGCCCACCCAGAACCCCGGCCCCCGGCATCGTGAAGATCCAGGCCGTGAGCATTTGCCCGATCACGTTCCAGTGGACGCTGTCGACCTTCTTGCCGAGGCCGGCGCCGAGGACACCTCCGGAGACCACCTGGGTTGTCGACAGCGGATAGCCGTAGTACGAGGAGGCGAGAATCGTCGCCGCGCTCGAAGACTCGGCGGCGAAACCCTGCGGCGATTCGACGTTCGTGATCCGGTTGCCCATCGTGTTGATGATCCGCCAGCCGCCGCTGGCCGTGCCGAGGGCGATCGACAGCGCGCAGCCGAGCTTGACCCAGAACGGAACCGAGAAATGCGTAGCGCTGATGTCGCCGTGGGCGATCAGCGCGAGTGAGATGACGCCCATCGTCTTCTGGGCATCGTTGGTGCCGTGGGCGAGCGAGACCAGCGACGCCGAGCAGATCTGCCCGTACCGGTACCCGGTTCTCGCTTCCTTCTGGCCTAGCCGCCGTATCAACCGGTACGCCATGAACGTGCCGAGCGCGGCGACGGCCCCGCAGATGAACGGCGACAGCACCGCGGGCACGATCACGGTCTGGATCAGGTTGTGCCAGTTGACGTCGCTCGACGCGGTGGCGACGATCGTCGCGCCGACCACGCCGCCGATCAGCGCGTGGCTCGAACTCGACGGGATCGTGAAGTACCACGTGATCAGGTTCCAGGTCATCGCGCCGATCAGCGCGGCCAGCACCAGCTCGAGCCCGTCGCCGCCGACGAGCACCGTCGGACTGACGATGCCCTTGGCGATCGTGGCCGCGACGCTGATCGAGATGAACGCGCCGGCGAAGTTCAGGCACGCCGATATGACCACCGCGACCCGCGGCTTGAGCGCGCCGGTCGCGATCGATGTCGCCATCGCGTTCGCGGTGTCATGGAACCCGTTCGTGAAGTCAAACGAGAACCCCGCGATCACCACGAGGATGAGTACAAGTTCCGATCCCATACCCGGGCGCAGACTCCCAGGACCGTTAGGTAGTGAGGTTAACGGCTTGTGAAGATGAGAGCCCGTTTAGGCTCCCGGAACGCCCGGTCGTCGACCGGGGCGTCACTCCGTCGTCGAGAACTCCCAGATCGCGATCCCGAGCATCACGAGCCCGAGCACGACGATCATCCCGGCCTCGAGCAGCGCGGGGACGTGCCAGCCGAACCAGGTCACGCCCGGATCGAGCGCCGCGCGGGCCTCCGGGGAGATCGTGAGGTGGTTGAACACGAGCCGGCGCATCGGGTCGACGGCATACGTGAGCGGGTCGAGGCGGTTGAGGACCGCCAGCCATCCCGGCAGGTTCGCGACCGGGAACAGCGCGCCCGAAATGAAGAACATCGGCATCACGATCATCTGCATGACGCCCATGAACGACTGCATCTGCTTGATCCGGACCGCGATCATCACGCCGAATGCGGTGATCGTGAACGCGAGCAGGAGCTGGAGGATGAAGATCCCGATGATCAGGAGCGGGTCGTAGGGGACGCCGACGAAGCCGGCGAGCGCGATCACGATCACGCCCTGGAAGCTCGCCACGGTGGCACCGCCGATGACCTTGCCGATGACGATCGAGCTGCGGCGGACCGGCGCCACCATCATCTCGCGCAGGAACCCGAACTCCCGGTCCCAGACGATCGACGCGGCCGAGAACATCGCGGTGAACATCACCGATATGCACAGGATCCCCGGGTAGATGAACGTCTTCAGGTTGACGCCGTGGGTGCTCGCGGCCGAAAGCTGCTGAAGGCCGGAGCCGAGCACGAACAGGAACAGCAGCGGCTGGACCAGCGTCGTGACCATCCGCAGCCGGTCCGAGCGGTAGCGGATGATCTCCCGGCGCCAGACGATCTTGATCGCGCGGAGCTCGGAGGCGAGGCTGCGCTTGGGGACCGTGACCCTGACGACCGGAGCCGCCGGCGCCTCGACGGTCGCGGTCGCCGCGGACGAGTCGCGTGGGTCCGTCGTCGTGCTCATCGCCTGCCTCCGTGCATCATCTGCATCATCCTGCGGTTGCGATCCTTGCCCTGGTCCTCCTCGGCATCGCGGATCGTCGACCCCGTGTACGACATGAACACGTCGTCGAGCGTCGGGCGCGAGACGTGGACGGCCTTGATCGGGATCCCGAGCTCGGCGAACAGCCGGGGCACGAACTGCTCGCCCTCGGGAACGCCGAACGTGACCGCGCCCTCGGACATCCGGGCCTCGATCTCGAAACGTTCGGCGATCGCGTCGATCGCGGCGGCGTCGTCCTCGGTCTGGATCGCGACGCGGTCGGTGCCGACGCCGGCCTTGAGCGTGTCGGGGGCGTCGAGCGCGACGATCTCCCCGTGGTCCATGATCGCGATCCGGTCGCACCACTCGGCCTCGTCCATGTAGTGGGTGGTCATGAAGATCGTGATCTCCTCGCGCTCCTTGAGCTCGCCGATGTACTCCCAGATCGACCGGCGCGTCTGCGGGTCGAGGCCAATCGTCGGCTCGTCGAGGAACAGCACGCGCGGGGAATGCATCAGGCCGCGGGCGATCTCGAGGCGGCGGCGCATGCCACCCGAGAAAGTGCCCACGACGGAGTCCTTGCGATCCCACAGCCCGACCATCGTCATGACCTGCTGCATGCGCGGCTTGACCAGCGAGGACTCGACGCCGTACAGCTCGGCGTGGAGCCGCAGGTTCTGCTCCGCGGTCAGGTAGCCGTCGAGCGTCGGATCCTGGAACACCAGGCCGATGTTGCGGCGCACGTCGTCGCGCTCGCGTACGACGTCGTGGCCGGCGACCGACGCCGATCCCGCCGTCGGCGTGATCAGCGTGCACAGCATGTTGATCGTGGTCGTCTTGCCGGCGCCGTTGGGTCCGAGAAACCCGAACACCTCGCCGGTGGCGACCTCGAACTCCACGCCCCGGACCGCCTCGACCTGCTCGTAGTTCTTGACGAGACCGCGGACCTCGATCGCGGGGCCGCTGTCCATATCCCTATCGCCGTTCCCGCCCGTCATCGCCGCATACACGTTACGCGGTGGCGTCCGTGTCCTCGTCGGCGTCGGGCTCCTCGGCGAGGATCCCGTACAGCGCCCGGCGGGTCTCGGCCAGCGTCTCGCACGCCTTCTCGACCTGGCGTTCGTCGCCCTCGTGCGCGACCTGCCACGCCGCCTTGCCGATCTGGACGACGAGCGAGGCGATTTCGGGGATCGAGCGGCCGTCGCCCTCCTCGTCCTGCTCCCACGGGGGCGTGCGCGTGGCGTTCTGCTCGACGTGCTCCCGGCCCTGATCGGTGACCTCGAACAGCTTCGTCCCATCCCGTTCGATGCTCCGGATCAGGCCCTCGTCCTCGAGCTGGGCGAGCGTGGGGTAGACCGAGCCGGGGCTCGGGCGCCACAAGCCGCGGCTCCGCTCCTCGATCGTCTGCATCAGCTGGTAGCCGTTGCGCGGCTCCTCGGCGATCAGGGTCAGGAGCGCCGTGCGGATCTCGCCGCGGCGCCGGCGGCCACGGCCACCGCCGAACGGACCACCGGGCGGCGGTCCGCCGAACGGGCCGCCGCGCATGTGGCGCAGGGCGGCCAGGCGCTCAAGGTCGTCGATGTTGCCGTAGCGACCGTGGCGGCCGCGAGACGCCGCCTTCATCGAGGCGATCCGGCTGAGGAACGGCCACGGCGCCGACCAATCTTCTTGATTCATGGTTGCTCCTTGGAAAGACTTACAGCGATGCGTTAACGATATATCGGTGAATATCGTTTGTCAATAAGTCGCTTCATCCGCACACCTGTCGGCGGCCCCGTGCGCCGCCTATGCGTTGCCACACCAGTGCTGGATCGGGCGCGACGGGCCGGCGACGGGTGCCGCGGCCTCGCTCCGAGCTTCTCCGCTATCAGTCTTGGTTGCGCTGGCGGAGCCAGTCGGCGAGCTGCTCGGCCATGCCGCCGATCTGCGTGCCGGCCTTGTTTATGTTCTCGCCGACCTCGCGGAAGATGCTGCGGAAGCGCTCGGCGTAGAACTCGACGGCGTCGCCGGCCTCGTCGCGGACGCTGGCGTTCGCGTCTTGCTCGCGGGTGCGGTAGTCGCCGCGGATGATCCGGTCGTACTCGCCGCTCTGGACCCACTTCATGACCTCCGACACGCGCCGCACCGAGTCCGGATGGGTCTTCCCGAGCTCGTTGAAGAACCGGCGGACGCGGTCGCTGGGGTCGTCCCAGGCCTCGTACTCCATCGCCTGGGCCATGAACGCATCCAGGTTGAGGTCGCGCACGTGCATCGATCCAGACAGGGTCATCTGCAGCCGGCACACGATCTGGGGGTCACGGACGACGATCGCCGAGGCCCGATCGCAGCTGAGCTCGGCCGCCCGGAACCACTCGAGCAGGACGGCAAGGACCGCCCGGAACGGCATCCCGAGGAAGAACGGGAGGCTGCCGCCGGCGCTCAGCAGGATGATCAGCGCGGTCCGGTACAGCATGTGGTCCGAGTGGATGTGGCCGACCTCGTGGCCGATCAGCGCGCGCTGCTCGCCTGACTCCAGGTTCACGAGCGAGCGCGCGTCCATCACGATCATCGGCTTGGTCGAGCCGATCGCCTGGGCGATACCCGGCACCGGCGAGGTCACGTACAGGTCGTAGACCTCGGGCATGTCGAGGATCCGGCACACGCTCTGCTGCGCCGCCCACAGGTCCGGCAGCTGGCTCTCACCGATCTTGACCGAGTTGCCCAGGTAGTACTGGCGCAGCGCGCGCTCGTAGCCCCACTCGATCAGCTTGCGGACGACCGTGTCGAGCATCGGGACCGCCTTGAGTGCCGCGGTCGCGGCGCGGTCGGCGGGATGCTGGTACGCCTTGGGGGAGATCCCCTTGTATGGCTCGATGTGATCGGGGAGGGTCTCGGTCACCTGGAACGGAGCGTACCGCCTCGAACACGGCGGTTGAGTAGCGTAACGGCCATGTTCGTGTTCAAGGCGGGCGTCGTCGGCGCCGGCACGATGGGCGGGGAGATCGCGCACGTGATCGCGAACGCGGGCATCCCGGTGGCGCTCAAGGATGTCGACCAGAGACTGCTCGATCAGGGGCTAGAGAAGGCGGGCTCGCTGTGGCAGGCGCGGGTCGACGCCGGCAAGCTCGAGGCGTCCGAGCGCGAGCGCCTGCTCGGGCTGATCACGCCCTCACTCGGGTACGAGGGGTTCGGCGACGTCGACTTCGTGATCGAGGCCGTGCCCGAGCGGATCGACATCAAGCAGACCGTGTTCGGCGAGCTCGACGAGGTCACCCCGGGCCACGCGATCCTGGCCTCGAACACGTCGTCGCTGTCGATCACCGAAATGGC
>Ga0335072_10012414_pt1 | contig 12158 bp, 10 predicted proteins | sample Lox_Sample_21_FD_206725 | JGI IMG/M metagenome (GOLD analysis project Ga0335072, IMG submission 206725) | Soil microbial communities from Loxahatchee National Wildlife Refuge, Florida, United States - Lox_Sample_2.1 | ecosystem: Environmental > Terrestrial > Soil > Wetlands | place: USA...
CGAACGACGCCGGGTGCCGGCAGCTGCTGCCTGGAACCCGGGCCATCGCGGCTCGCCGGCCCCGGCGCCGTCCATTATAAATATGCTACAAAGACTTGACGGTAAGTATCAAAACAGTAGAGCATTCTCGGGATAGGGCGACAGTTGGAAGGAATACCCGTGACGATCCAGGCCAGTGACACTCGCCCCGTTGCCGATGACAACGGCCGCCCGGCGGAGGCACGGCAGGGCGCCGCGCCGCCGCACGTGGAGTTCAGGACCGACCCCGGCCGCTACCGGCACTGGCGGCTGGCCGTGAACGGCCCGGTCGCCACGCTGACCATGGACGTGGACGAACAGGGCGGACTGGTGCCCGGCTACGAGCTCAAGCTGAACTCCTACGACCTTGGCGTCGACATCGAGCTGTACGACGCGGTGCAGCGGCTGCGCTTCGAGCATCCTGAGGTCAAGGCGGTCGTCGTCACCAGCGGCAACGAGAAGGTCTTCTGCGCGGGCGCGAACATCCGGATGCTCGCCGGATCGGCCCACTCGTGGAAGGTGAACTTCTGCAAGTTCACCAACGAGACCCGCAACGGCATCGAGGACGCAAGCGCGAACTCGGGCCAGGTCTACGTCGCGGCGTTGAACGGCAGCGCCGCCGGCGGCGGCTTCGAGCTCGCCCTGGCCTGTGAGCAGATCCTGCTCGTCGACGACCGCTCGTCGGTGGTGTCGCTACCCGAGCTGCCGCTGCTCGGCGTGCTCCCCGGCACGGGCGGCCTGACCCGTGTGACGGACAAGCGGCACGTCCGCCGCGACCTCGCCGACTACTTCTCCACCAGGTCGGAGGGGATCGGCGGGAAGAAGGCGGTCGCCTGGCGGCTGGTGGATGAGGCCGTGCCACGGGTGCGGTGGGACGAAGTGGTAGCCGAACGGGTGCATGCCGTCGCCTCGTCCTCATCACGTCTCGCCGGCGGCGGGGCGGTCGAACTAACGATGCTCGGCAAGGCGCGGACGGAAGACTCCATCAGGTACTCGCACGTCAGCGCGAAGCTCGACCGCGAGCGGGCGGTCGCTGAGATTACCGTGACCGGCCCGTCGTCAGACGCCCCGTCCTCGATGGACGAGGCGTACGCGCAGGGAGCGGCGTTCTGGCCGCTGGCCGTGGCCCGCGAGCTTGACGACCTCATCCTCGACCTGCGCACCAACGAGACCGAGATCGGCACCTGGGTGCTCAAGACCGCCGGCGACCCGGCCCGGGTGCTGGCGCACGACCAGCTGCTGCTTGCGAACTGCGACGTCGACTGGCTGGCACGGGAGATCGTGCTGTACTGGAAGCGGACGCTCAAGCGCCTGGATGTCACGTCCCGGTCGCTGATCGCGCTGGTCGAGCCGGGCTCGTGTTTCGCCGGGTCGCTGCTCGAGTTGGCCCTGGCCGCGGACCGCTCGTTCATGCTGTTCGGCGTCTTCGAGGACGGCGACCCCCATGCCGCACCGGCAGGTGTCACCGTCGGCACGGCGAACCTGGGACCGCTGCCGATGGGCAACGGACTGACCCGTCTCGCCACCCGGTTCTTCGGCGACCCGGACGCCCTGGCCGCTGTGGAACAGCTGAGCGGGAAGACGCTGCTGGCCCAGGGAGCGGAACGGCTCGGCCTCGTGACCTTTACTCCCGATGACATCGACTGGGCGGAAGAGGTGCGGATCGCGATCGAGGAACGCGCGTCGTTCTCGCCTGACGCCCTCACCGGCCTGGAGGCCAACTACCGGTTCGCCGGGCCTGAGACGATCGAAACCAAGATCTTCGGGCGGCTGACCGCCTGGCAGAACTGGATTTTCTACCGGCCCAACGCCTCGGGCCCTGACGGCGCGCTGCGCGCCTACGGCACAGGGCGGCGGGCCGACTTCGACCGGAAGCGAGTGTGACCCGCCATGACCATCCCCGACTATGCCGAGAAGATCCCCAACAACGTCGGCCTGCGCGAGGACCGGCGGCTGCAGCGGGCACTCGAATCGTGGCAGCCCAACTTCCTGTCCTGGTGGGAATCGATGGGACCGACCCTCCCCACCCAGGACGTGTACCTGCGGACCGCCATCGACGTGCGCGGCGAGGGCTGGGCCCAGTTCGGGCACGTGCCGATGATCGACTACCGGTGGGGCATCTTCCTGGCGGACAAGAACCCGGACCGGCGGATCGCGTTCGGCCAGCACAAGGGCGACCCGGCGTGGCAGCAGGTGCCGGGTGAGTACCGGGCGGAGCTGCAGCGGCTGATCGTGATCCAGGGCGACACCGAGCCCGCGTCGGTGGAGCAGCAGCGCAACCTGGGCGCGACCGCGCCGAGCCTGTATGACCTGCGGAACCTGTTCCAGGTGAACGTGGAGGAGGGCAGGCACCTGTGGGCGATGGTCTACCTGCTGCACGCCTACTTCGGCCGGGAGGGCCGCGAGGAGGCGGAGGAGCTGCTGCACCGCAACTCCGGGTCGGCCGACTCGCCGCGGATCCTGGGCGCCTTCAACGAGGAGACGCCGGACTGGCTCAGCTTCTTCATGTTCACCTACTTCACCGACCGGGACGGCAAGTACCAGCTCGGCACGCTGAAGGAGAGCGCGTTCGACCCGCTCAGCAGGACGTGCGAGTTCATGCTGAAGGAAGAGGCGCACCACATGATGGTCGGCACCACCGGCGTCGACCGGGTGGTGGAGCGCACCGCCGAGGTGATGGTCGAGAACGACAGCGACGACGTGGCCGCCCTCGGGGTGATCCCGCTTCCCGTGATCCAGAAGTACCTCAACTTCCACTACTCGGTGTCGCTTGACCTGTTCGGCGGTGAGACATCCACCAACGTGGCGAACTACTACACCGCGGGACTGAAGGGCCGCTGGCTGGAGGAGCGCCGCAAGGATGACCACCAGCTGAGAGACGACTCGATCATGGTGGACGCCCTGGTCGACGGGGACATCACCCAGACCGAGGTGGCGGCGCTCACCGGCCTGAACACCGACCTGCGCCGCGAGTACATCGCCGACTGCTCGGGCGGCGTGAACAGGTGGAACCGGATCCTGGAGGACGCCGGGCTGCCGCAGCGGCTGTACCTGCCCCATCAGGCGTTCAACCGCAAGGTCGGCGCGTTCGCGGGCATCGAGGCGTCCCCCACCGGGCAGAAGCTGTCCACGGCCGAATGGGAGACCCGCAAGGGCGAGTGGCTGCCGACGGACACCGACAAGACGTTCGTCCGTTCCCTGATGCAACCCGTCCACGAGCGCGGCAAGATCGCCGCCTGGGTCGCACCCCCGCGCAACGGGATCAACAGCCAGCCGTTCGACTACGACTACGTGCACCTTGTTTGACTGGAATTGGGCCTGACCCGTGACCGAATGCGACCTGCTCATCATCGGCGCCGGGCCGGCAGGCCTGTACGCCGCCTACTACGCGGGGTTCCGCGGCCTGCGGACCGCCCTCGTGGACTCCCTGCCGGAAGCCGGCGGTCAGATCACCGCCATGTACCCGGAGAAGCCGATCTATGACATCGCCGGCTTTCCTGCCGTGCGCGGCAGGGACCTCGTGGCCCGGCTGGTGGAACAGGCGAGCCAGTTCGGCCCGGCCTACCATCTCGGCGACCCCGCGGTAAGTCTGGCGAGGAACCCAGACGGCCGCATCGAGGTCGTCACCCGCTCCGGCGCGGTCATCGTCTCCGGTGCCGTGCTGATCAGCGGCGGGATCGGCACCTTCACGCCGCGCCCGCTCGCTGCGGCCATGCAGTGGCTCGGCCGCGGCATGGCGTACTTCGTGCCCGCGCTCGGCGCGCACGCCGGTCAGGACGTCGTGGTCGTAGGCGGCGGTGACAGCGCTTGCGACTGGGCGCTGTCTCTTGAGCCCATCGCGCGGTCGGTAACGCTGGTGCACCGCCGCGCGGCGTTCCGCGCCCACGAGCACACCGTGTCCCAGCTGATGGCCTCGACGGTCGAGGTGATCACGGACGCGGAGGTCACCGGGGTGTCCGGCGCTGACCGGGTGGACGGCGTGGAGATCACCGCCAAGGGACAGGGCGTTTACACCCGCCCGGCTCAGGCGGTGATCGCGGCGCTCGGGTTCACCGCCAACCTGGGGCCGATCCGTGACTGGGGCATCGACATCGTCGCCAATCGCTACATCGCGGTCGACACCGCCATGGCGACCAGTGTGCCAGGCGTGTTCGCCGCCGGCGACATCACCGACTACCGGGGTAAGGTCCGGCTGATCTCGGTCGGTTTCGGTGAGGCGGCGACGGCGGTGAACAACGCGACGGTGCTCATCCGCCCGGACCAGCAGCTCTTTCCCGGCCATTCATCCGACGCCGCGCCGCTTCCCGCGCACGCGGCGGCATAGGAGACCACAATGCCGTACGTCATCGCGGCCGCGTGCATCGACGTGACTGACAAGTCCTGTATCGAGGAATGCCCGGTCGACTGCATCTACGAGGGCGCCCGCAAGCTCTACGTCAACCCAGGCGAGTGCATCGACTGCGGCGCCTGCCAGCCGGTGTGCCCGGTGGACGCGATCAGCCAGGACCGCGGCGTGCCCGCCGGCCAGGAGGAATTCGTCGCGGACAACGCCCGCTTCTTCGCCGAGCCGCTGCCTGATTGGGACGAGCCGCTCGGCAACGCGGGCGGCTCTGCGGTGACCGGGCGGATCGGCGTCGACACCGAACTCGTCGCGCACTGGGACGAGGCCCTTGCGCGAAACGTAACGACAGCGACCGCGAGCCGCAGGCCCTGATGACGCGAGCACTGCAGAGCTACAGCCAGGATCGCTGGCGCCGCGATCCACCGCACAGGGCCGGACGTCGCGGCGATGCTCGGCTACGCCAAGGATCATCACCGGCGGCCGCGCGCTGCGCGCGCTGACCTTCACCGAGCGCGCCGCCATACTCAAGGCGCTGGCCAGGTACCTGTCCGGGCACGTGGCGGAGTTCGCCGTGCTGTCCGCCCTCACCGGCGCGACCCGCCGCGACACCGCCGTCGACGTCGACGGCGGGATCGCCACCCTCGCCGTCTACGCCAGCAACTTCCCGGTGTGGGCATGCTGTAGAAGTTCGCACCCGCGTTCCTCGCCGGAATGCCCTCGGTGGTCAAGCCCGCCAGCCAGACCGCCTACCTCAACGAGCTCGTCGTGCGGCGCATTATCGAGTCCGGATGCTGCCCGAGGGCAGCCTGTCGCTGCTGTGCGCGGGCCCAGGCGGCCTGCCCGACGACCTGGTCAGCCAGGGCACTCTCTCCTTCACCGGCTCGGCGGTCACCGCCCTGGCGCTGCGCACCCACCCGGCCGTCGGCGGTCAGGCGGTCCCGTTCAACACCGAGGCCGATTCGCTGAACTGCTCCGTCCTCGGCCCCGACGTCACCGCCCGGGATCCCGAGTTCAACCTGTACGTGGACCAGCTCGTCACCGAGATGACCGTCAAGGCCGGGCAGAAGTGCACGGCGATCCGCCGCGCCCTCGTCCCCGCTGCCCTCGCCGACACGGTCACCAGCGCAGTATCCGCCGCCCTGGCCGCCGTCGTGGTCGGCCATTCCGCCAGCCTGAACACCACGATGGGACCGCTTGCCAGCCTGGCGCAGCGCGAAGAGGTCCGCGCCGCCGTCGCCAAGCTGGCCGCCGCCGGCTGCATCGCCCACGGCCACCCCGACGCCGTGCAGGTCCACGGTGCCGACGCGCGCCGGGGCGCGTTCCTGTCCCCGATCCTGCTGCGCTGCGACGACAACTCCGCCGCGGCACCGCATGAGGTGGAGGCCTTCGGGCCGATCGCCACGGTCATCGGCTACGACGGCATCGACGAGGCGGTCACCCTGGCCGCCCGCGGCGACGGCAGCCTGGCCGGCTCGATCGTCACTCGCGACCCAGACGTCGCGTCCAGGCTTGTCGCCGGACTCGCCCCCTGGCACGGCCGCCTGCTCATCCTCAACCGCGACGACGCCGCGGAATCCACCGGGCACGGCACCGTCATCCAGGGCCACCCAGACCTGCTCGCCGCCCTTACGTAGCAGCCAGGAACACGATCCAGGCCACCGCAGGGGAGCGACTGAGTCGTTCAGCCGCGGTTGGCGAGGAAGTCCTCCCGCGAGTACCTGGCCGCGCGATTGATGATGTCCTGGTAGAACAGCGCGGCGCGCTGCAGGCCGTGCGGTGAGACCGCCGACGGCTCGTCGGCCGACGTGTGGAACCAGGGGCTGGTCTCCACCCCCTGCACGCCGATGACCCCGAGCGCGGCCAGCTGGGCGGGTTCACCGATCACCGCGTGGGAGACCAGCGCCGGCGCCGTGTACTGGTGCGCGACCGCGGCGGCGGCGATGATCTCTTTCAGCAGCGGGAGGTCGTGCGTGACCGTGATCTCCCGGCCGGGAGAGTCCCAGCCGGTCGTCACCCAGTCGGCGGTCAGCCTCCCGTAGCCGTTGTCGGTGCGGTGCACGTAGCTGCGATAGACCCCTGCCTGGGCGATGTGCTCGATGTTGACGGCGAGCGTCACCCCGGCGGGCAGGCCGGGGAACTCCGATGTCAGGGCGCCCATCCCGCCGGTGCCGTGGTGATGCCCTGGGCTCAGGTAGAAGCAGAGGTCACGACGTGGCGGTCGGCGGGCGTAGTACCGGGCGAGCCCGATCAGGGCCGCGACCCCGGTCGCGTTGTCATTCGCGCCGGCGAAGAACGCGTCCGAGTGGGCGCTCACGATGATGGCCTCGCCGGGTTCGCTCCCGGGAATCCGGCCGACAAGTCCCTGCGCGGTCAGCTTGCGCGGCGGTTCGAACTCCACGCTCAGCTCGACCCGCACGCAGTCGAGGCAGCCTTGCGCCGCCGCCTTCTCGATGACCGCGAGCAGGAACGCGCCGTCGCGGCCGCCAAGGTGGAAGGAGGGCACTCCCGGCGGGCCGAACCCGCCGACGTGCTCCAGGTTCCCCGGCAGGTCGTAGATGGCGATCACGCCCGTCGCGCCCGCGGCGAGCAGCGCCGCCACCTTCTCGTGTGGCGGCTCATAAAAGGCCGCGGGAATCGGCCGCACGACCATCACGGCGACTTTGCCCGCCACGGCACGCGTGGCGATCGAGACACCGCTCGCGTCATCGACGTAGGCGACGTCGCCTGTCACACGCGCCTCTAGCGGGACCGGGGCGGCACCGGCGGCCGACGTACCGCCGCCCCGGCGGTCGACGGCGCCGTGGACCTCCATGGGCACCGCGGACCGCAGGATGATGTCCTCGGCCTCCCCAAGTCGATCATCGGCAAGCAGGCGAATACTCCATTCCACCGGGTGAAACCGCCGGGTGAACGGTATCTCGACCCTGCGGACAGCCAGGCCGGCGTCCTCGAAATGCCCGGACACGTAGTCAACCATCCGGTCGGCGGCGGCACTGCCCGCGTTGCGGCCCCACAGCCGCTCTCCCGACGCCCTGCTCGCGTAGGAGAAGGCGCAGACCTCCGCCACGTACTCGCAGAGCAGGCTGCCGGACAGCTCGGCCGCGTCACCCACCTCGGGCGCGGGTATCGGCGGCAGGTCCCCGGCGGCGAAGTCGACAACCTGGCCAGTGGCCGGCCCGGGCGTCGGCAGCCCGTACCAGTGGCTGGTGATCATGACACGTGACCCCCTGGATGACAATGCATTGCATCTTTTTGACGTTCGTCATCTAATATGTGTCTAGTATATCGATTTGGAGCTGCTCATGATGACCTCATGGACGCCGCCGCTGCGGGTAACCGCTGCGATCAGCCCGGTGCGCCGCCACCAGCCGCTGCTCAACGGCGACGTCGCGATCCCGGGAGTCGAGCTGAGCCCGGTCCCGCCGGGGCCTGACTACGCCGACCGGTTCAAGCGCATGTGCCGGGACCTGGCGTTCGACGTGTGCGAGCTCAGCGTGATGTCGTACTTCGCGGCGCGGGAGTACGACCTGCCGATCTCGGCGATCCCCGTGGTGCCGATCCATACGTTCCACCACCGTGACTTCCTCAAGAACGTGCACGCCGGCATCGGGTCGCCCAAGGACCTCGAGGGCAAGCGGGTTGGCACCAGGACCTACACCGTCACTCCCGGCGTACTTGACCGCGGCATCCTCAGCGGCGAGTTCGGCGTCGACCTGGACACGATCACCTGGGTCCTGGCGGAGCCTGAGCACGTCGCCCAGGTTGAGGACCACTACCCGGCCAACGTCGTGCCCGGGAGGGCCGAGAACCTCTTCCCGCGGCTGGCCTCCGGTGACCTGGACGCCGGGATCGCCGGAAGCAACCTGCGCGGCGAACGGTCAGCCGACGTCGCCCCGCTGTTTCCCGACGCCGCCGGACTGGACCGGCTGCAGTACGAGCGCTCCGGCATCGTGCCCGCGTTCACCGTGATCACCGTCAGGACCGCGCTGCTCGAGGAGGGGCCGTGGCTCGCGGAGGCGCCGTATGAGGCCTTCGCCGCCGCCCGGAGGCACGGGGTCGAGCCCGGCGCGGGCGTGGCCGAGGCCGTGGGCGGTGACGACCCGTCACCCTTCGGGCTGTCCGCCAACCGGGCGAGCTTTGCGGAACTGCTCGCGCTCGGCCGTGAGCAGAAGATCCTCGCCAGGCCGACGACGGTGGACGACCTGTTCACCGCGCTTGGCTGACCGGGCCCGGCTACGCGAGGCCCGGCATGTCAAGGCACACGGCCGTCCATTCACCTGGATGGGAGCGGCGTCATGAGCGGTGAGTCTTCGGCCAGCGACAAGTTCGACCTCGTCGCGCGCAACGTCCGGCGCCTGCGGCGAGACCGCGGCTACTCGCTGAGCGAGCTGGCGCGCAGGGCCGGGCTGGCGAAGCAGACGCTGTCCGCTATCGAAGGCGGGCAAGCCAATCCCACCGTGCTCACCCTGACCACGATCGCGGCCGCCCTGGGGATTCCCGTCGCGCACCTGCTCACCGAGTACGGCTCGCCGGTGCTGGTCAGGAGAGCCAGCGACGCCGTATGGGAGGAAAGCCCGGACGGGATCGTCAGGGACCTCGACCAGGTGTACGGGTCCGGCTTTGTGCGCACCTCGATCATCCGGCACGACAGGACGGGCGATGCCCCGATCATGCACCGCAGTCACCGGCCAGGCACGCTGCACCATGCCCTGGTCTTGACTGGGCAGGTCTGCCTTGGGCCGGTCGGCGAGGTGGTCTGCGCCTCGCGCGGCGACTTCGTGAGCTTTCCCGGCGATGTCCCGCATCAGACGCTTGTCAGGTCAGCGACCGCCATCCTGCACATGGTGACCACGATCCCGCATGAGGCGCAGCTCAGAGTTCCGCGATGACCGAGGACCTGATGAGGTCCCAGTCGATCCCGATGCCGAGCCCGGGCCGCTCGGGAGCGTGGACGAAGCCGGCGGCGTCGATGCTGATCGGCTCGGCGAGCCCGTAGGACAGGTGCTCGAGGTCGTAGCTTCCCGGCTCGTGGATGGCGAGGACCTCGTACATGGAGCACGCGGGCATCGCCATGACCAGGTGAACGGTGGCCAGGTTGCCGATCGCGTTGTAGGCGTCGTGCACCTCGCACGGGAGATGGTGCGCCTCAGCCAGCGCGCCGACCTTCATCATGCCGGTCAGCCCGCCCTTGATGACGACGTCGCCGCGCACCACGTCGGTGGCACGCGCCGCGATCCAGCGTGGCAGCGCATACAGGCCGCCGGCCGTGATCTCCGTCGCCACGACGGGAATCCACAGGTGCTGCTTGAGCCGGACGTAGCCGTCGATGTCCTCGGCGCCCAGTGGGTCCTCGTACCAGTGAAAGCCGAGGTCCTGGATGGCGAAGCCCACGTCGAGCGCCTCCTTGTAGGAGTACGCCCAGGCGGAGTCGAGCATCAGGAGGTAATCGGCGCCCACGGCGGCCCGGACCTGGCCGCAGACCTCAATGTCCGTCGCGGCCGGCACCGGGCCGCCGTCTCCTACGGGCGTGCGGCGCCGCTGCGTCGGCGGGTGGAGCTTGTAGCCTGCGAGGCCGGCCTCGGCGTAGGCGACCGCCTCCTCGGCGTAGACGGCGTCGTCCGCGTGCACCCATGAGGACGCATAGCACGGCACGCGGGTACGGCAACTCCCGAGCAGGCGGTGGACCGGCAGGCCGGCCGCCTTCCCCGCGATGTCCCAGAGCGCTATGTCGACGTATCCCTGCACGGTGGGGTCGAGCAGCCGTGAAAGCGCGGCGAGGTCGTGCCAGACGGTGCCGAGATCGAGCGGATTGCGCCCGAGCAGCATCGGCTTCACAGTCGACACGAGCTGCCGGGTGACGTCCGGCGCGGGGGCGGCGACGAACACGTGGCCCTCGATGTCCTCGTCGGTCGCGATCGTCATGACAGCGAGCGGCATCGTGGGCCGCCCGGTGCCGGTCGGCATCGTCCGCTCGTGGACGATGATCCGCAAGTCAGTGATCTTCACGGTTTTGCTGCCCTCCAAGGCCAGTGCCCGCCGAGGTCGGTCCGCCGCCGACGACGACCCTATGATAGACGACACATTTTTATAAATACGTCAAAAAACTGGCTAACATTAGTTGCAACATGCAGGTGACTGGGATCTGGGAGTGCTCATGGCGGCGCAGGGCAGGCTGAACGGCAAGGTAGCAATCGTGACCGGGAGCGGCGGGGGGCTCGGCCTTGCCTACGCCGAGCGGCTCGCCGCGGAAGGCGCCGCGGTGGTGGTGAACGACATCGACGCGGGCACGGCCGAGGCAGCGGTCAAGTCGATCACCGCGGCCGGCGGTTCCGCGGTGACCGAGGTCGGCGCAGTGGGCAGCACGCAGACCGCCGAGGCGCTGGTCGGCCGCGCGGTCGCCAGCTTCGGCCGCCTCGACATCCTGGTCACGAACGCCGGGTTCCTCCGCGACACGGTCCTGTGGAAGATGACCGACGAGGATTTCGACTCGGTCGTCAACGTCCACCTGCGCGGCACGTTCACCTGCGTGCGGGCCGCCGCGGTACGGATGCGTGAGCAGGGCGAGGGCGGCCGCATCGTGTGCGTGGGCTCTCCCACCGGGCAGCTCGGCAACTTCGGCCAGACGAACTACGCCGCCGCCAAGGCAGGCATCGTGGGCATGGTCAGGACCTGGGCGCTCGAGCTTGCCAGGGCGAACATCACGGTCAACGCGATCGTCCCGGTCGCCGCGACGGCCATGACGGAGACGATTCCGGCCCTGCGGAAGTACGTGGACGCGGTTGCCCGCGGCGAGGCGCTGCCGCCGTTCGCGCGGCGCGAGCTCGGGTTCGGTGCGCCAAGCGACGTCGCGGGACTCGTCGCCTTCCTTGCCTCCGGCGCGGCGGCAGGGGTCACCGGGCAGGCGGTCGGCATCGGCGGCGACAGGCTGACGCTGTGGTCGCATCCGGCGGAGGCGGTGGTCAGGTTCGCCGACGGTGACGGGTGGAGTTCCGACGCGATCGCGATGCAGTGGCAGCAGGCCTTCGCTCCCTTCCTGCAGCCGGTGGGGCAGCACTTTCCGGAAGCGCCCTAGCTGGTTAGCTGAACGCGAAGGCGAGCTGGCGGAGAATGTTGAAGCGCGGATCGCCGGCCCGCGTGATGCGTCCGTGCAGGAGCAGTCCCGCGTCCGGATCCCGCAGGTCGGCGAGGCTGGCGGCCGCCCCTGAGCAGAAGTAGCCCCCGTCGTCGAACGCCGCCGCGGTCAGGTCAGGCCGCTTGAAATAGCCCGGCGTGACCATCGGGCCCTTAACCCGGATCTCATAGGCATGCTCAGCAGGGACGAGCTTTACCTCGGCGCCAGGCAGTGGCGCCCCGATGCACCTGTAGTCCGTGTGGTCGAGGTTCCCCGTGGTGACCGCGGATCCGGTCTCCGTTGCCCCCCAGGAGCCGACGATGGGGACCGCCTGCCCAGTGGTGCGGACTGCCACTTCGCGGAAACGGGCTCGCAGTCCGTCAGGCAGCGTGCCGACCGCGTTGAACGCCAGGTGCAGCCGGGAGAAGAACCGGCTTGCGAACGCGGCGTCTGCCTCAAGCGCGGGCACCAACCGGGCGTAGGCCGCGGGGACATTGAAGTAGATCGTGGGTCGCACGTCAGACAGGTTGGCGATCGTCCGGTCGAACTCGTCTCCGGTGGCCTGCCCGTCATCGATGTGCAGGGTGCCGCCGTTGGTCAGCACCATGTTCACGTTGTGATTGCCGCAGAATCCGTCGCTCCACGGCAGCCCGTCGACGACCAGGGGCCGCTCTTCGCGCAGGAACT
>Ga0335072_10012415_pt1 | contig 12158 bp, 6 predicted proteins | sample Lox_Sample_21_FD_206725 | JGI IMG/M metagenome (GOLD analysis project Ga0335072, IMG submission 206725) | Soil microbial communities from Loxahatchee National Wildlife Refuge, Florida, United States - Lox_Sample_2.1 | ecosystem: Environmental > Terrestrial > Soil > Wetlands | place: USA: Florida...
AATAGCGGCCGCAACGGACCCAGGAACAAGGCCAACTCACGCTTCCCAACCTCGATCAGGACCTTGAGGAATGCGACAGATTTAGCGCGGGCCAGGACAGCCTCGATCTCTTGGTCGATTGGCCTCTTGCAGTCCAAAGCCTCGTAAAAATATTGCTCGAGCGCCATCAGCGCGGCGACCAAAGCCGCTGGGCTCGTACCATGACCGGCCGGCCAACCGAATACGTGCCCGTCCCCGGCAAGCGCCCTCCGCTCGCCGGAGACTTCGACAACGAGGGCGTTTGAAGGCAGGCGCATTGCCGCGACCAAGCGGTCAAGGTCAGCGATCATCGAGGTTTCGTCAGACCCTTCCCGCCTTGAACGCTCTTCATCGTCGACCTTGGCGCTTGCGATATAACGATCTGTCGCGAATTCCACGAGCCGGGCAATCAACTCGAGACCTTCTCGAAAATCTGCCCGGAGGAAGGCCAGGAACGGCCCCACACTATAAAGCGGGGGCGTCCAGCGGTGGCCTCGTTCGACATCGAGTTCACCCCGATCGATCAGGGAATCCGCGAGTTGGAAGCGAAGGCGAGGCTTGATCAGTGTCGCCAATGCGACATCTCGAGCAACGGCCGGGCGCACCCTCATCAAAGGGATCAAAGCGCCCTGATCCAGGACCGCATTCCTGAACTTCGCATCGATTCTGCGCCAGGGCCCGCCGGGCCATGGTCCTTTGGCTAACTCCGCAGGATCGGACATCGCAAGAAAATATTCGTGGTCGGCAAGTTCCGGCAGCGTCGAGTCGGTTTCTGTGTCGTTGGGCGCAGTCTCGCTCGAGCGCAACGCGAACGACGCCACTTCGTCTGGAAATTCAGGGGCCGCCGCAAGCGCGGCACGATAATAGAGGTCGCGTTCCACATAGTCTTCGCCGTGATGCGATTCCCGTCCCGCATAGGCGCGCTCACCAATTGCCAACGCCAGTTCTCCGGCCTCGCGGCGCAGGAATTTCTCCCTCACGGGCATGTTGTCGAGCCAAAGGTAGACAACCTTGGCGACCTCGACCGGGGCGACAGCGACAACCTCGGCGCGGTGCGCGTGGAGAAATTTCACAATGGGGGGCCAATGTCGCCAGATCGGATAGCGAAATTGGGACTCGGCGGCCGTCGGTTCCCTGTCCTCCGATTTCGCCATCATGGTGACGATAGGGTGGAGGTCAGTCGCGTAAGCCATGAATCGTGTCAATAGGCGGCGCAGCAGTTCCCCATCCTTGGAGAACAGCGCCGCGGCGATGGTCTCAAGATGTGGGGCAGGGTCGGCTGCGATGATGGCGGATTCCAGCAGCAGATCGCGGGCAATCCCGTCTTTCTCTGGATTGAATGCCGAAACGAGCGTTTTCCATCGATCGGCGTCGCCACGGTGTTCAAGGAAATGAAGCCCCAACAGCCGCAGCGCCCGATGCCAAAGCGGGGAGTCAAGCCGATGCTCCGTCTCGAGGTACGAGACAATGTCACTCGAATGCGAGATCAGGAGGCGCAGCCGAGCCCAGTCACCGACGAGATCATGTTCGAAACCCACATGTTCTTCGGCCGTCCGCCGGCAGATGCGGTCTTCGACCAATCTCCCGAGGGGGTGCAGTTCGCCGACGTCGAAGCTGTCAATTGGCATGGTCCAACGCAAACGATCAGCCTGCATCTCGGCCAATTTCAGCGCAAATCTGGCGCGAACCGGCCCAGTCTTACCGCGATCAACTTCTGACTGCCAAAACCATTCGGCGACGCTCGACTCGCCGACCCATTTGGCGGTTTCAACGTCGTCGCCCGCCGCGGACCGCCGCGCGACCACGTCCAGAATCTTCAGATTACCGAGAACAGGCCCCAATCTCGATTGCTGCAACAGCCCGGCTACGGCGGGGAATTCCTTTTTGACCTCGTCCAGATCAGCGGCCCCGACCGCAGCCAACTGTTGGAAGTGCCAATCTTTGACGCCAGCGTCCGATCGGGAAAGGCTGTCACGAACGCGCGGCCATTCCGGCTCTTGGCAAATGACGACGACGCGCCAAGGACAGTTCTCCCGCGCCAAATCGAGCAAGCGGATAAAAGCGCCAATGAGATCGAAGGCCCGTCGATCAAAGACACGATCAAGGCCGTCGAGCACGATCACAGCGACATCATCGACAATCGATGAAAGGATGTCTGACAAACTGTGGCGCAACTGAAGCTTTGCCTCGAATTCGGCAAAACCGCCTTGCTCAAACATATGCCCATCAAACCATAATGTTCTTGCGTCTTGGACGGCGCGCCGTTCGAGCCAAAGGCGACCGACCGCTGATTTCCCGGAGCCCGAGGATCCGACCAAGGCGATGCCCCGACTTTCCTTTGTCGCTTCATCGAGCGCCAGCAATGCCTGGGTCCGATCTATACGGACCCGCCCACCGATGTCCTTCGCGACTTGAAAGGCAGCAATGTTGGAGAGGTCGGTCAAACGCCTCAGATCTTGGATGTGATCGGGCCGGTCCTTGAGTTCGAAGCGGCCCCGGAGTTCATCGAGCAATTTTTGCCGGGTCGCATGTCCGGTATGGGGCTTACGCGCCGCGACGATCTGCAAGAGCGCTTCGGATAGGTTTTTCGCCTCCGCCAAGTCGCCACTCCGCAGCGCGCCTCGGCAAAGGCGGACGACCCACTTCGCCGACTCGGAGGTAACGGCCTCGAAATCGAACTGGAAAAAACGCAGGTGGGCGATGAGGCGACCAGTGTCCTCCTCAGTTTTATAGTATTTCGAGGCCAATCCACTCGGACATGCGAAGCCCTTGAACAGTTCCCTCTCATGGTCGTTCGACCATCCTGGTTCCGCCAAGCGCTTGGGCAGGAGCTCCGGGTCACCTGCTATCGCCTTATTCACCAGGCCATCGAGCGCGTCGCGGATATCAAGTGGAAGAGGGGATGTTACTAGGCCTATATAGTCGGTGTCGTGGTTGAATTTGGTCGTGCCCTCGTGGAGGAAGTGTTCCCATGCCGTAGTCACAAATTCCGCGGGTGCGGCTGACTTAGAAAATTGCGGATTACTCTTGATCGAAAGGGGAAGTCGGCTCGTGACATTTCCGTCTCGCCTCAAAGTCACCAGCACGTCGTCGAGGAACCACTTGTCGACCCGGGTTTGGAAATCGAGCCGCTCAACCAAGCCCAAACTGTCGGAAAGTGGTTCGGCAGCCAACATGTGCGCCAGCAGCCATCCAATGACCTGGTCTTCGAAGGTGAAGCCGCCCCCGGCGGTGGTTTTGGGAGCCGCTACGTTCTTTGCCATCGTCGCTCGGGTCCGCCGCTTTCAGTCGTGTCGGGTGATCAATTTCCAGAGGTGCGCAGGATGGTAACGCGGGTCAGCGGAAGGGCAAGCGCGCCAGCGCCGCTCGCGACTCGGAATATATAGAATGAAATCCCACCAGTGTCGTAGAGTAGGCAATCTTTACCAATTTCCGCCATCTGGAAGCCATTGGATCTTCAGGAATAACGAACAAGGGCGCAATGTCGACCGTGGCAGCCGATGGCGAATGTCCGCTCCAGGGATAACGCAATCGACCACTCCATGATCGCCATGGGTCGGAACCGGCTGTTCTTCGTGGAGCCCCGCCCGGCGGACAGGAAGTCACGGGGGGCCGCTGTCAAACCGGCCCAACCTCTGTGCCGAGGTGCTAGCCCCTCCCACAAGCAGGGGCCGTAGCTCGCCATTGACGAACCGCACCTACACCCCTGCCCCTCCCTCTACCCCCCTCCCACAAGGGGAGGGGGAATCCTTTTGTTTAGCCATGTCTGGTGCTTCTGGCAGAACATCTGCTGCGCGGCTGCGAGGTCTGGGGGATGTGGCCAGGTTGCGTTGGCCGTCATGCGGTAGACGGCGACGGCGGGATCGTAGATGACGCGAAAGCCGGCCTGCTGCATGCGAACGCATAGATCGACATCCTCGAAGCTGCCCGGCGGGAACATGTCGTCGAAGCCCTCGAGATGTTGCAGCAAGGGTGTGCGCATCAGCAGGAAGGTGCGGGAACAATAATCGACGTCGCGGCGGAATGTAGCCTCCGGCAGGAGTGGTGACGCATCGCGCTGATAGGGCTGCGCCGCGCCGTCGCGCCCAATGATACCGCCAGCTTCCTCGAGAACGCCGTGAGGACGGATGATCCTGGCGCCGACCGCGCCGATGGTTGGCGCCGATGCCAGGCAGCGTATCGCCGCTGGCAAAGCGTCCGGCAAAAGCTCCACATCGTTGGACAAGACCAGGGTGGTATCGCCACGGATGGCGACCTGGCCGGCATTGGTGGCGGCGAGCGGTCCGAGGTCGGTGTCGAAACGCATCACCTGCGCGCCGCGCACGTAGCGGGTGATGTTGCGGGTCTCGTCGGTCGAGCCGCTGTCCACCAGAATCAAATCAAGATCGGCCGTCAGGTTGGCACGGAGCGACGCCAGGGTGGTCAGGGTCAGCGAGAAGCCGTTGCGCAGCACCATGATGACGCTGACCGCGGGCGTGTCGGCAACCGAGAAATCGAGCGGCGCACGCCCCAGCAGTTGTGCCACAACATCTGCCTTGCGGCGGAACACGGTGCTGGCCTGGCCCTCGGTTGGGCGTTCCTCCGGTGGGGGAGCCGAGGGCAAACCCTGATGCCGGCCGATCAGCAGCCAATGGGCGAACGCATCGGCGGCGCGGGCGTGTTCCAGGTCGTCACGGACCAGGGGCTGGGCGGCATACCACCTGAGATCGATCGCAGCGGAGGGAGAGCGCAACTCGAGCGCGCCATGACGGAGGAAATGGGCGTAGCCGTTGCGACGTTCGCCACGCTGCACGGTCTCGGCGACACCCGGGTTCTGCGCGAGGTAGAAGTGGTCCGAGAATTGCGGTAGCGGATCGAACTGGGTGGGGGTGTCGTTGCCGAGGTAGTGGTGCAGGGCGCAGTGCCAGGTGCCGGCGGCAACGGCGTCCGCAACCTGCTTGTACTGAAGCAGGTACCAGGCGGGGTCGAAAAACGGGGTGGTGCGCGGTTCCGGAACCGGGACGGCGATGCGCTGGAGGTAATAGGAGAATGGCCCCTGCTGGCGCGCGCGTGCGGCCTCGCTGGGGTCGAGACCGGAGAGGAAATACCCGGTGTCGAACAGGGGATGGCCGAGGCGGCCCTCGGCGGCGCCGTGCCGCAGGAAGTGGTCGTAGCCGTTGACGAGATGGTTGTCGGCGAGTGTGTCGTCGGTCAGGTCGTCGGCGTAGCGGCGGCGGTACCAGGGTTCGTCGAACAACCAGTGTGGGGATCGCGCCTGGCCGCCGCGGCACCAGGCATCGAAGGCGGAGGCGTAGTGGCCATCGCGCACCATCGCATCGATGGCGGGATAGGCGCGGCGGTGCCAGGACTCGTCGAAGAAGATGTTGGGGTTATGGCCGCGCTGCTGGCCATGATCGAGGTACCATGCCAGCAGCGTGGCCGGGTGCTGATCCTGCAGCGATTCCAGGGCTTCGGGGTAGGATTGCAGATACCAGGGGGCGTCGAATATCGCCCAGGCGATTTCGGTTTCACCGGGCAGTTTCAGGACGTCACGGGCGGGACGGTCGATTGGCATCTGGTCGGGATTACGTCATTTCGCGGCGCGATGCGAGGAATCTTGTTTGGGGGTCTTCCGGTGATCGTGCGGGTGATTTGGCCAGTGTCCGGGGCGGGATATGTGGCATGCTGCTGCGGGGTGGACCGGATTTCGAAACTGCCGGCCTGCCGTGGTGGTGACGCGCGTGCTGCCAACGCGTAGGAAATAATTATATCTTTCGTGATCCGGTCAACATCCTGGCAAGCTTGCTTTGCCATCATGCGATTTAGAAAATTGAACCGCGGATGAACGCAAATGAACACAGATGTGCCAGTGCAGAACACTGCCTGCTGGCGTACCATCGGCTGTGCGCCGACCGTGTCGAATAGGCTCGGGTGCGGGTTACCGGGAAAGGTCTATGAAAACGCGCTAACGTCGAGGCTGGAGATCCGCCGTTTGGTCTGGCGGATGAGAGGCAGGCACCGCTGCTGCACGTAACCGGCAGTATCTGCGTTCATTTGCGGTTCCATGCAATGCGGCGACAGTCCCGAGGCGATTGCATGTAAGTTCCCCATCGCGACGCGGCGTTTGCCCCGATCCTGGCCGAATTGCCCACACGATTCGCGGACGACTTTCTTGTTTGTTGGTGCAGCGCTCATTCATGAACAGGGTTGCTTCGTCGCTTCGCTCCTCGCAATGACATGTGGAAATCAACTTCGCCGCTTGACGTGCATCACTCCGTCACGCTGCAAGGCGGCGATGTCGGTGTCGGAATAACCGTGCCGCTTCAGCACCGCAGCACCGTCCTGGCCGAAACGTGGCGGCGGACGGCGCGTGCCGCCGGGGGTGCGGGACAGTTTTATCGGTGTGCCGAGGCCCTTGTACCAATCGAGCTCGGTGACCATGTCGCGATGTGCCGCATGCGGCGCACCGACGGCCTCGTCAACCGGCAGCACCGGCCCGGCGGGGACGCCGTTGCGGATCAGGCGGTCCGACAGCGCGTGGCCATCATGCTGCGCGAAAGCCGCGGCCAACGCCTCGCCCAGGGCATGGCGATTGACGTTGCGCTCGCCGTTATTGGCGAAGCGCGGATCGTCGGCGAGTTCCGGCCGGCCAATAAGCTCGCACAGTTTGCAAAATTGGCCGTTATTGCCACTGGCGATGAAGATGTCGCAGGTCCGGGTGGGGTATTTGTCGTAGGGCACCAGGTTGGGGTGCGGATTGCCGGTGCCCGCCGGGCGCTTGCCGTTGAGGAAATAGTTGGCGGCCTGCGGGTGGAGCAATGCCATGCCGCAGTCGTACAGCGTCATGTCGAGGTATTGGCCGCGGCCGGAACGCGCGCGTTCGTGCAGCGCCATCAGGATGCCGATCGCCGAATAGAGGCCGGTGCCCATGTCCACGATCGCGGTGCCGAGCCGCATCGGGCCGGTGGAGGCGTCGCCGTTCACGCTCATCAGGCCGGTCATCGCCTGCAGGATCGCGTCGTAGCCGGGCAGGCCACCCAACGGGCCGTCGCCGCCGAAGCCGGAAATACGGCAGTGGATCAGGCCGGGGAAACGGTGCTGGAGCATGTCGTGGTAGCCAAGGCCCCATTTTTCCATCGCGCCGGGTTTGAAGTTTTCGGTCAGGACGTCGGCACCTTCCAGCAGACGCAGCAGGACCTCCTTGCCGGCCGGTTTGCCAATATCGAGCGAGATCGCGTGCTTGTTGCGATTGACGCCGATGAAGTAGCTGGCGTCGCCGTCGTGGAAGGGCGGGCCCCAGTCGCGCACCTCATCGCCCTGAGGGGGCTCGATCTTGATGACCTCGGCGCCGTGGTCCGACAGGATCATCGTGCAATATGGGCCGCCGAGCACGCGGGTGAGGTCGATCACCTTGATGCCGGTGAGCGCGCCGGGGGAACGGGCCAGCGCCTTGCCGGCGGCGGCGGGAGGTAGGGTTGCGTCCATGCCGACGCATTTAGCATTCCCCGACAGGCAAGGGGAGAGAGATGCCAGGCACCAACTGATCTGGGCCAGTGGGGCATGGTGGCAGCTCAAATTCACCACGAAGACACGAAGGCACGAAGCTGCGCGCTACGAAGTCCCGGTTATACGTCCCTGTTGGTCCGGCATGCCGGCGTTGCGCAATGCAGCAAGGATGCGCTCACTCTCGCGCAGATAGATCGGGCTCACTGCCGCGAGGGGCACAGAAGAGCGCTCTTCTACAAATCGCCTGATGGTCAGGCCGGGATCGAGCTCGTTCAGTTTGGCGAGCTGCAGCTTCGCCTGTGCTTCCTCTCCGGCCAGCATTTCGGCGGCGGCGAGATAAGCGCGATCCCGTCCCAGGTTGATGTTGCTTTGCAGGGCAAGCCGCATCGCCCGCAGGGCCTCGGCATCCTCACCCAACTGCATCAGCGCGCGCCCGAGGCCCTGCAACCAGGTCCAACGCGCCCGATCCTGCGGTGCAATACGGTCGGCACGACGGAACCAGTCGACCGCTTCGCTTGTCTCTCCGAGGTAAAGATGATTCAGGCCCAACTCGCGATAGGCGGTCGGCTCGCCGGGATTCAGCGCGATCACTGCCTTGGCGGCGACGATTGCCTCGGCGAATTGCCCGCCGGCGCGCAGCAGGACGGCCCGCGACTTGCGCACGCCGATATGGTCGGGCGCCAGGGCAGCCGCTCGCAGGGTCAGGGATTGTGCTTCCTGCAGCAGCGCTTCGCGTTCCGAGGTCTGGAACTGGTTGACCATCTGGTAGATACGCGTTGAGGCGATGCCGACCATTGCATCCACATTGTCCGGATCAAGTGCCAGCGCCCGACGAAACAGTGCGATCGCCTCCACCGCGGCAGTGCTGCGCGACAGATCGGTGGCGACGGCGGTGCCCTGCATGGCCAGATCGCGGGCGTCCCCGGCGTTGGCGCCCCGCGTTCGAATGCGCGCGGCCGCATTGCGCACCATCTCGACGCCGATCGCCCTTGCAAGGCGTGCAACGATCTCGTCCTGGACTTCGAGAGTGGTGCGGCGCTCGGTGTCAAAACGCTCTGCCCAGAGATGTTCATCCGCCTGGGCATCGATCAACTGCGCGTTGATCCTGATGCGGTCAGGCTCCACCTGCGCGCTGCCTTCCAGTGCATATTGTACTTGGAGCTCGCGGCCGATCTGGCGAACCGGAACCTGCCGGGACTGGTAACTGAAGGCGGTGGAGCGCGAGACAACGAAACTGCCAGGCAGCGTCCGGGTCAGGTCGGTGATGAGGCTGTCAACGATCCCACACACCAAATAATCAGCCGCCGGATCCTGCGACAGATTCAGGAATGGCAGAACCACAATCGACAGGCGGTGCGGTTCGGCGTCGCGGCCGCTTTCCTTCGCAACGTCCGTTTCCCTGGCGGGCCGCTCTTGCAGGAGCGACTGCTGCTCTTGCTGCCATAGCCAATCGACGATGCGGCCGACTCCGGTGGTCAGGTGACGCCGATAGGTGCTGAACGGCAGGCCCAACCGATCGGCGGCGGTTTCCTGCTTTGGTGCCGGGTTGAAATAGGTCAGCTCCAGCACGCGGTGCAGCTTCTGGTCGCGCGCATTGGCGAACAATGTCCCGGCGGTCGCCGCGAGCATGGTCCTGAGGTCCTGCACCGTCGCCGCAGCACTGCGTCTTTGCAAAACATCAGCTTGCAGCAACCGATTTCCAAAGAGCAGATCCGGGCGTGCGTAATGGCGCAGCGCATCCTTGACCGCAGTTTCGAACTCAACGCGAGAGATCACTTCGCCTGTCCTGTCATACGCACCAGCAGCGGACGCGGTGCGTCATAAGAACAATTGCACTCTATCCTTCAGCGATGTTTTTGCACCGACCAGGATTGCGCGAAGGTCAGGTGAGTTATACCGGACACCTGAATTGTCGTAGTCGTTCCACTGGTTTGGAGCAATAAACTCACGCAATCGTGCAATGCGCACAATCGGGTCGGACAAGAGTTGCTGCGCCAGCACCGGGAAAATGGCGCATCGGCGCGGCCTCCTGCCGGTATCGTTGTGTTCAATTATGGGGCATGCGGGGTTGGCGAAGCAGCGGCGCGCAGGTCGCCGCTGTCAGCGGAGCGCCTGAGTTACCGGGCCAATGTTTTTGCGAGGGGCAAAGCGCTGAGGCCGTCTCGTTCGGGCAGCCTCCGGACCGTCCGTGCTGCCACTCGACCGGAGTTGCTTCGTCGCTGCGCTCCTCGCAATGACATGAGGATTATCCGTGACATGGGGACTATGCGTTCGCTTTCTTGTCGCGCTTCTTCTTTGCAACCGGTACCACAACCGGCAGGCCGGCAAAGAAATAGCTCCGCGTGTTGGCGCCCGTCAGCATGTAGTTGTGGTCCGACCCGGTCAGTATGAACCGCGCGCCCATGGCGACGTAGCGTGCGGCATTTTCCTCATCATACACACCACCCATGCCCAGGACCTTGCCGTGCTTGCGGCAGGCGGCGCCGACGTTCTCGTAGGCGTCTATTACCTTTGGATGGCCCATCTGGCCGGCCACGCCGAGTTCCGACGACAAATCCGACGTGCCGAGCAACAGGACATCGACGCCGTCCACCGCGGCGATGTCGGCGGCGTTCTTCACCGCTTCCGGGCTTTCGATCATCACGACGGTCAGGATCTCGGCGTTGATCGCCTTCTGCGCCTCGGCCATTGCCGGTGGGCGATAACCGTACATGGCCGGGGGACCGCCCCAGCTTCGGTGGCCCTTCGGCGGGTAGTGGAACGCATCGGCGATGCGGCGCGCCTCCTTGGCGGTATCGACGTGCGGCATCACGATGCCCTGCGCACCGTTGTCCAGAGCGCGCGTTGCCTCATCGATCGCGGTGGCGCAGGCGCGTACGATCGGCGTGACACCGGTGGGCAGCGCGGCGATGCAAAGCTGGGCTACCTCGTGGGCGGAGAACGCGCCATGCTCGTTGTCGATGAACAACCAGTGGTGACCGGTCGCGGCGGCGAGCGTGGGGGCGGCGGCACTGCGCAAATGATGGACACCGAACCCGAGTGCGACCTCGCCCGCCGCCATGCGGCGTTTCGTGGCGTTCGGCACCAGCATCGTTTCGTCTCCCCATTGTTAGCAGCAACCGTAGCATGCGATTTTGGTCCGAAACCACAGTGATTGCCCGGCAGGCGTGGTGCCGGGCCGGTGCCGTTTCGGCAGAGGCGGAACACAGGCAGTTGATCTGCCGTGCCGTTGCCGGGCGCGCTGGGGGGTGGAGACTGAGGCTTCAGGCACGGAGCGGAGCATGGCATGAGCCAAGGCATCCCCGCCACCATCCTGTTGGTGGACGACGACTCAGCGGTGCGTGAAGTCGTCGCCGCAATGCTGGAAGACCTGGGCTACCGCGTGGTCGAAGCGGACGGCGGGGCGGTCGCGCTGGACCTGTTGTCGGGCGGCAATCGGGTGGATCTGGTGCTGGCCGACTTCTCCATGCCGGGCATGAGCGGCATGGAGCTGTTGCGCGAAGCGACAGCGCGCCGGCCGGAGTTGCCGGTGTTGCTGGTCACCGGCTACGCCGACGACAAGACGCTGGCCGCGTTGGGGGAGGAACGGCTGGTGCTGAAGCCGTTCCGCAACGAGGAACTGGCCCGCAAAGTACGCGTGGCGCTGAACGGGCCGGACAGCGGCAAGGTAGTCAAGCTGCTGCGGTAGGGCGGCAATTTGCGTTGGTAGAGCTGGGGGCGGGGTCGAAAGGTGCGGTCTGATCGGCCACTCCCGCTATTCACCTCCGCCTAACCCGCTCCCCCTAACCCGCTCCCCCTCCCCCTAACCCGCTCCCCCTCCCCCTCCCCCTAACCCCCTCCCACAAGGGGAGGGGGAATTCTTGTGACTTAGCGCGGCTGGCCCTGGTTCATTGCCCATAGCACGCCGAATGGGTCGCGGAGTTGCGCGTAACGGTCGCCCCAGAACATGTCCTGCGGCGGCATCACCGGCGTGGCGCCGGCGTCGATCGCGCGCTGCCACCAGGCTTCGATGTCGTTCACCATCAGCGCCAGATTGAAGCCCTGGGCCGGCTGATCGGCACAGCCATGCTCGGGATACGGATCGCCGAGCATGACCGAGCTGCCGTTGATGTAGAGATGCACGTGCATCGTGCGGCCTTTGTCATCGGGCGGATAGGCGAAGGCTTGCTCGGCCCCGAAGGCACGCTGGTAGAATTCGGCGGCGCGCAGGGCACCATCGATTTGCAAATAGGCGACGACACCGCCCTTCACGGCGACCGGTGGTGCTGGTTTGGTTTCCAGAGTGGCGGACATTGGCGGGCTCCTTCCTGGCTTGGTCCCGCTGCAAGGACGCTGGTGCGCGTGGCGCGCCGACAGATGGGGCGGAAAATTATTCGTTACGGTTATGTAGCCAAGCTGTCCTGCATGAGGCGGTCGAGCTGGCGACGGATGTGCAGCGCCTCGGCGGGTGTGCCGGCAGTAGCGATTGCCTGGTCGAAGGCTGTGCGGGCGGCGTGAGTGCGGCCGAGCTGCATCAGCAAGGCACCGCGCACGCCATGGAAATGAAAATAGCCGGAGAGGCGCGGCGCCAGCGGTTCGATCATGTCGAGCGCCGCCTGGGGGCCGCGGAGTTTTGACACCGCAACGGCGCGATTCAGGGTAACAACTGGCGAGGG
>Ga0335072_10012416_pt1 | contig 12158 bp, 10 predicted proteins | sample Lox_Sample_21_FD_206725 | JGI IMG/M metagenome (GOLD analysis project Ga0335072, IMG submission 206725) | Soil microbial communities from Loxahatchee National Wildlife Refuge, Florida, United States - Lox_Sample_2.1 | ecosystem: Environmental > Terrestrial > Soil > Wetlands | place: USA...
CTCCAGCCGGATGCTCTCACGCCGGCTCGTGCTCGATGCCAGCACCTCATCGATCGAGTGAATCTCCTGCGTCTCCTGCCGGCGTACCGACGGAATCACCTGGTACTCGTGCTTGGTATGAGTCACTAGGATCGGCTCCGCTACCTGCGAATACAGGTTCACAATCGGTGTGCATCCCAGCCGTAGCGTGCGCGCGGAGACGCCGGTCTCCAGGTCCTGGCTGCGCTCTGGCCGCTCGAAGCGCGAGATGCAGAAGAGTATCTCCGCCTGCTCAACGCAGCCGGCCTCCGTAATCGCTTCAAGTCCGCTCAGTTCGAAGAAGAGAAATTTTTCTGAAAAGGTAAAGTACTCCTGCAGCAAGCGGTAGCCATCAAACGAACGTTTCGGATATGGCAGCAGCGACTCACTCTCTTCAAATCCCATTGCCCGCAAACGCGTGGGTGAAATACTCACCGGCTTGCTGCCGCGCTGCTGCGGATTCCGCACCAGGATCGAGAGGCAATTGCGGCAAAGCAGTTCGTAGAGCGTGTGCACCACGTTCACTTCACCGGTGAGATGAAACACCAGCCGGCGGGGACTGATCTGCTTAAAATCCACATCGCGCGCGCATTGCAGCCGCAGGCGCAGCACGCCGGTCGCGCCCGGCACGCGCACTGGATCGGCGAGCCGTTCCGGCTGCCGCCACTCGCCTTCGCTCACCGTCAATGGCCAAAGCTCCACTGGGTACGCAGTCCTGAAGCGGCACGGCTGCCCGTCGACCAGCCGCTTGGTCGCGAGCGGCGTTCCCGCGGGCATCACCTGCCCCGCAGTCTGCTTGCCCTGCTCGGGATCGACCTGGCACTCCACGACCGACATCGAAGGAATCGGCCGGAGATAATGCGGCGCCACGATGCCCAGCAGCGCCGAGGTCACTTCAGGAAAATCATCATCCACGCGCAGGTGAATGCGCGCGGCCATGAAGGCGAAGCCTTCGAGCAACCGCTCTACGTGCGGATCATCACACCGGTCCGGCTCCAGCAGCAGACGGCTTGCGACGCGCGGATACTTTTCGGCGAACTTGCCTCCCAACTGGCGAAGATAGGCCAGCTCGCGCTCGTAGTATTCAAGCAGTTCTTCGCGCATCGCTCACTTCACTTTGTACTCGCCGCTCGAGAGCTCGAGGACGGTGTCAAAGGCAATCTCCTCAGGGGCCGGATCGAGCCTCATATTGCCTTCAATATGAAACCGCAGCCGCCGGTCCGCCGTGTCGGAGCCCTCAAGCGTGACCCGCACATCCATCAGCCGCGGCTCATAGTTGCGCAAGCAGGTCTCGATGGCGATCCGCAACGCCCGGTGATCCGAGGCGCTGCTCAAACCGAGCGCACTGATGTCGGGAAGCCCATAATTGATGACCGAGGCCTTAGCCGCTGGCCAGTTCGCAAGCTGCGGAACTGGCGGCTGCCGCGTGTTGAGCAGCCACTCCAAATCGCGTTTCAGGGCATCACGAAAGAAGCGCGTTGACTGCGAGCGCGTCGTCGGCCAGTCCTCGACGTCCATGAGGCGGTCCAGTATCGACTGTGTCACCAATGTTTCTGTACTCGCGCGCGCCAATCCTCAAGGCTCCTTTCCTTCTCACCGTGCAACATCCATAGCCGCGAGCGGATCAATGCGGCACAGCCGATTGAAGACCGTCTCCCGCAACGCATCGTTCTCCGCTCCATCCAGGCACTTCAGCAGCAGCGCCAGCGGAGGCGCAATCATGTCGGTCGCTTCCCACTCTTCGAGCTGCCGCTGATCGATCTCCTTCACCAGCTCTTCGAGAACCGGATAGGCTACCTTGCCCTGTCCCGCGCCCACACAAAGCTGTGCAATCTGCAGCCGCCGCTGGAACCGCGCCCGGCCGCTCGGCTGCTGCGCCGCATCGCGCATCAGCAGTTGAATCGCCTGTGGCAGATGGCCGCGCGCCATCAGCTCGCGCGCCGTATCCAGCACATCCGGCGGAGCGTTCTCTTGCGTCTGCTGTGGAGGCGGAGTGTACACCGGCTCCGGTTCAGGCTGCGCCTCCACGACTACCGGTTCAGGCGGCTTGGGAATGACCATCTCTTCCAGCCACTTCTGCGTCTCAGGATTCGCAGTCGGCGTGTCGTCGCTCAACGTCCAGGTTGGGATCTCAGGCACATCTTTGAGCAGTGCCTGCAGCGTCGCGATCACCGCCGCCGATACAGCCGGGTAGCTGGACTCGTAGCTGCCCCTCCATATATAGCGCTGCACATCGAGCCATCCGCGACCCGCGGGCTCGCCCGCCGCGGCGATGGCTTCAGCCAGCAATTCGCTCCAATTTGATTCGGCGGCCAGCCGCTTCAGATTCTGCCGTTTCTCGGTCGGCGGCGGCGCGAGAAAATCCCACGCCGGATAGCTCCCGGCCTCCCGCGTCTCGCCAAACCGCAGCGCCGCCTGCAGCAGGTAAGCCACCGGGCTGGCGGGATTGTCCTGTTGCAGGAACTTCGCGCAGGCCCGCACCCGCGTGTACGCATCTTCCCTGTCCGCCGGTTCCAGGCTCTGCGTCTTACCAGCTTTGGGTCTGGCGGCTGCCGGCGCGGCCTCGGCCACAGCATCGGCTTCGGCCGCGACCTCGGGCTCCGGTTCCGGCTCCTCGACAACTTCTTCCGGCGGCGGAGCGTCAGGCTCGGTCTTGCGCTTTTCATCCAGTAGCCCGCTGACGACCTGGCCCACCTCTTCAAGAGACGTGCGCAGCTTGCCGAAGCCTGGCCCCTCGTCGCGGTACTTCTCCTCGCAGTAGACCTGTAGCGCCTCCATCGTCTCCATGGACGACTGAAACGCCGCGTCCATCTGGACATACCATGACTTGGGCGTGGAGTTGAAGGACTTGTCGAAGTCTTCCGCAGTCGGCTTGCCGTCGGCGATCGCCTGCTGCCGTTGCGCAGTCTTGGCCTCGTTGTACTCCGCATCGGCCTCGTAACCGATGGCCCGCGACTCCTTGAACTGGTAGTAGTTCAGACCATCGCGGGTTATGGGCGCCTCGCGCAGAATGCTAGCAATCCGGTTAGCAGCCCACTCGATCGGCACCGCGCGCATCCCTACGTCGCCGTCCTCGATCTCGGGATAGAGAGTGTCCCAGAACTGCTCCTGCAAATCCTGCAGCAGCTTGAGGCATGGTTGGATGAGGCCGATGCCCTCCTTTTTCACGTGGGCTTCGGTCAGCCACGCAGCCAGCTGCAGATCTTTACTTTTGTTGGCCAGCGCCTCCCCGGCGAGCTTGATCACCAGGTTGAAATCGGCTTTCTTGATCTTGGCTGCCCAGGCGCCTGATGGAATCGACTCGTCGTCTTCAGTCCTGGCTTCCTTGATCTGGTCGTAGACCTTCTCGTAGCGCAGGTTTGCCCCTGATGGATTGTCGCCGGAAATCGGATTCAGCAGATCATCACGCAGTGGCACTTTCAGCCCTTTCGCCGGCGTGATCGAAGGTCAGTTTCCGCATCTCCAGAAATGGCAGTTCCTCATCTCCGCACAGCAACAGCTTCTGGCCCAGAGGCAGCTGTCCGTATTCGGAATCGTCCTGCCACACCGTTGTGCGGCCCAACCGTACCGCGTCGTCGGAGCTCTTCCAGGAAAGCGGAGCAATCACGGGCAACAGCACTTCCCCAAGATCCTGCAGACGGAAGTCGGCGGTTGCGTGCAGCACCGCCGGAAGCCACAGCAGGTCACGGAGACGCTTGGGTGGCTCGGTCTCGATGGCTTCGATATAAGCAAATGGAATCCAGGTGTAACTGCCGGCGATAAATACTTCGAGATGCGCGCCGATGCGCGGATCGGCGTCGGTGAATCCGGCAAATTTTTCGCCGTTCAGCTCGCCGGATGGCGAAGGATGCGCCGAGCCCTGCGGCAGCGCGCCGCGCGCGAACATATCCTGCCGTTCCCGCTCAGCGTGTAAGGCAGAACGATACAGCATCGCTCCGGCCGCGGCTTGCGAACTCGAGTCGGAAAGAACATTCAAATGCTTTTCGGCGCGCTCGTACTCCCCCGCAAAGCACAAAAGCTCGAACAGAAAAATGCGGCGCTTGGTGTCGAGCGGTTGCTTCTTCAACTCGTCACCAAGCGCTTCGATAGCCGCCTGAAGCTGGCCGGCCTTATACAGAGAAAGCGCGTCCATTCGCGGCCGCCTTACGAAAGTTTATTTTCCTTCAGGTTATATGTGACCGCTCCGGTGGTGGTCATTTGACCCTGCTCGTTCTGCGTGGAGTAGTCGATCTTGATCTCGTTGTAGGTGAAAGAAATGCTGACCGTGGGAATCTCGCTCGATGCCGAGATCTGCAGGCTCGAGACAAACAGTTCCTTGAAGTCGACCTTCAGGTACGGCTTGCCGTCGGCGCCGGATTTGATCGCGTTCATCGTGCCGGTCTTGATGTGCTGTCCGGCGCAGATCGACTTGAAGAACTTCGGCGTGCCCTTATCGAAGTTCGTCATGATCGAAAAGTCGGACAGATCGGCCTTACCGGCGCCCGAACCGCCCGTACCCGAAACCGAGGAGACCTGCGAGGCGCCCCAGCTCCAGCTCATGATCTGTATCTCGTCCTTATGGTTGGAGTCCTGAGACTCACCCTGGATCCCATCAAGCTTCAGAAAATAATCGACTGCCATCGTTTGCTCCTCTCAACCGGCAAACGCTTCTAAGCTTTGCCGTGTTTGCTTGCGCCAGCTAAATAGTCTTTCCGTTATTTCCGCGCCGATGCGGGCAGGTCGGCGACAAGACGGAGCGAAACAGAGAGCTCGTCGAGTTGGAAATGCGGCTTCAGAAATGCAACTGCGCGATAAGCACCAGGCTTGCCGGGAATTTCAGAAACCTGGATGGCCGCCTCGCGCAGAGGATGGCTCGCCTTAGCCGCCTGCGATGCGTTGTCATCGGAGACGACATAATTGCTGATCCACTGGTTGAGGAACTTCTCGCAGTCCTGGCGGGTCATGAAGCTGCCGATCTTGTCGCGCATCATCGCCTTCAGATAGTGGGCAAAACGCGACATGGCCAGCATATAAGGAAGCTGAGCGGACAGGCGCGCATTTGCGTTCGCCGCCTCTTTGTCGAACAGCTTGGGCTTGTTGGCCGTCTGCACGCTGAAGAAAGCCGCGTAGTCAGTCCCCTTGCAGTGCACCAGCGGCACCAGACCTTGATCAGCCAGCTCCTTCTCGCGGCGGTCGGTAATCGCCACTTCGGTCGGGCACTTCAGGGCTACGTCGCCCTCATCGGTGCGGAAGGTGTGCGCCGGCAGACCCTCTACCAGGCCGCCGCCTTCCACGCCGCGGATCGAAGCGCACCATCCGTACCGCGCAAAGGAGTTGGTCAGCCGAGCCGCCAGCCCGTAGGCCGCATTGCCCCACAGATACTTGGAGTGCTCGGTGCCGTCCACGGCTTCTTCGTAGTCGAAGGCCTCAATCTGCTTGGTGTCCTTGCCGTAGGGCAACCGCATCAGGATGTGCGGCAGCGTCAGCGCCACATACCGTGAATCGTCCGACTGCCGGAAGCTCTTCCACTTTGCGTATTCCGTCGAGTCGAAGATTTTGCCGATGTCGCGCGGCGCGCCCAGCTGCGTGTAGCTGCTGAGGTTGAGAAGGTCCGAACTGGCCGCCGACATGAACGGCGCATGGGCAGCCGAAGCCACCTGGGAAACGCGCTCCAGAAGCTCGATGTCCTCCGGACCGCGGCCGAACTCGTAGTCGCCTACCAGGGCGGCAAACGGCGCACCGCCGAAGACGCCGAACTCCTCTTCGTAGACCTTCTTGAACAGCGCGCTCTGATCGAACTCCGGCGCCCGCTGCAGATCCTTGAGAAGCTCACGCTTGCTGACGTTCAGCACCTTGATCTTCAGCATGTCGCTGGTTTCCGACTGGTCGATCAGGTACTTGATGCCCCGCCAGGTTCCTTCCAGCTTCTGGAAGGCCGGATAGTGCAGCACTTCGTTGAGCTGAAGAGAGATCAACCGGTCGATCTGGGCGATGCGCGCCTGGATGGTGGCTTCGGCGTCGCGCGTCAGGGTCATGTGCCCCGCGAGCACCTGGCTTACGAACTCCTTCACCATGTCGCGGCCGCGCTCGAGCGTCGCCGCATCGCGGTTGAACCGCCCCTGCGCTACGATCTGATCGAGCAAGCCCTGCTCTTCCTGAGTCGTCGCTGCTGCACCGGCTGCCGCCGCAGCTGCTTCTTGTGCGCTCATTCGGCACCTCCGCCTTTACCCAGTTCCGCCTTCAGCTTCTCGCGCGACTCGGTATTCGAGACCGCCTCGAACAGCGCTTCGTCGAGCTTATCGTTGCCTTGCAGGCTGCCGCGCAGATCCGACAGGCGCGTGCGCAGATCAAGCAGTTCCTTGAGCGGCCCCACCTGCTTGGCCACGTTCTCGGGCGAGAAGTCGTCCATGCTTTCGAACTTGAGATTGACGCTGATCTGCCCCGCGTCCGGGTCGTCGCTCAGCTTGTTCGCCACCGAATATGCCAGATGCGGCTGCATCCCTTTCAGCACAGTGTCGAAGTTGTCCGGGTTGATTTCTACAAATTTGCGATCCTTGAGGGCCGCGAGAGGCTGCTCGGGCTGCCCGGTCAGATCTCCAAGAACGCCCATCACGAAGGGCAGTTCCTTCATTTCGATCGCGTCGCCGATCTCGACGTCATAGGTGATATGCACGCGTGGCGAACGGACGCGATCGAGTTTGTGCTGAGTACTTTCTTTGGCCATATGTAATCCCCTTTGGGGCCCTTGCGCGTGGAAGCCGGGCTACCTTTCTCCAATTCGGCAGCCGGATCGTTGAAGAGAATTCCAGATAGAACCTGGGTTCCGTTATTTCCTAATGTTTCGAAAGTGAACGCAAGAACGTACTCGGATGTTAGGGAAGTCCATGCGTCCGATTCGGGAGCGAGTTGATTATTGAATGACTAGGAAACCGTGTCAAGTCAAAAAGCGAACCGCACAAGTAGTGTCGATTACCCCTGTATCGTTTCATTCCCCGGCGCAAGAAGGCGCCAGTGTATACTCGTTTCCCGGGCGGTTGATGAAAACATGAGACAGTTACAGCCGGTGGTGTGGTCGAAGGGCGTCTTCTTATCTCCCCAGCATTTACAGGCCCAGGACCGCTTTTTTGAGGACACGCTCCGCTTCCTCTCCGGCGCGCTTTCGTTCCGCAACTGGGGATTCGCCGCGCTGCAAATTGACGCTGCCGCTCTCAGCCAGGGCCGGCTGAACGTCACTGAAGCATCGGGCATCTTCCCTGACGGCCTGATGCTCGATCTACCCGCCTCCGACACAGCGCCCGCGTCACGTACGCTCGACGAAGTCTTCTCCGACGGCAGGACCTCCTGCACCTTTTATCTCGCCGTTCCGCAGGAGCGTCCCGGTGGCATCAACGTCGCTTTGCAGCGGGGCGGCGCGAGCACGCGCTTTTATTCCGAACTGCAGATGCTGCGCGACGAAAACAGCTCCGGCGTCGAGAAGCCCGTATCGCTGGCCCGCAAGAACCTCCAGATTCTCGCCGAGTGCGAAAACCTCGAGGGAGCCGTAGTCCTCCCACTCGCGCAGATCGAAAAGACCGAAGCCGGTGCCTATCGGCACGATCCCAAATTCGTGCCCCCGCTGCTGAACGTCAAAGGCAACGAGCTGCTCACCAGCATCCAGCGCGGTCAGATTGAAACTTTAGTTTCGCGTAGCAGCCAATTGGCCGGCTCGCGCCGCCAGCGCAATCAGTCCCTGGCCGACTTCAGTGCCTCGGACATTGCAAACTTCTGGCTTCTTTACACCATCAACGTCCATCTTCCCGTCGCGCGGCATATGCTCGACGCATCGCATGTGCACCCGGAAGCACTGTTCCTGCACATGCTCTCGCTGGCCGGAGCGCTGACTACTTTCTCGCCTAAATTCGAGTCGCGCGATCTGCCCAAGTACGAACACGAAAAGCCCGGACCCTGCTTTGTCGCGCTGGATGCGGCCATCACCGAGTTGCTCGAGACCGTCGTTCCCAGCAACTTTGTGGCGCTGCCGCTCAAGCCCCTGCGTGATTCCGTCTATGCAACGGCGATCGACAAGGACAGCTACTTCGAAAACTCCCGTGCGTATCTCGCGATCTCATCCGACCTGAAGGAAGCCGACCTCATATCCCGCACGCCGACCCTTACTAAAGTTTGTTCTGCCACCCACATCGAACAGCTCATCCGCCAGGCGCTGCCCGGCGTCAAGCTCGCGCACGTCCCCGTGCCGCCCCGCGCGATTCCTGTGAAGCTGCGGTATCAGTACTTTAGTTTGGACCGCAGCGGCCCGGTCTGGGAGTCGATCGTGCGCTCGCGCAACTTCGCTGTCTACGCTCCGCGCGAGATTCCGAACCCTGAAATGGAGCTCATCTTTCTGTTCGCGAATCCCGAATGACGATCCGCGTCATTTGTGGCGCATCAGAACGAAAATCAGAATCAGCAGAAGGGCAATAATCAGGAAGCCCATCATCGCCAGCATCAGCACCATGTACTTGGGCATGCCGGCAGGCGGAGCTGGTGCCGCAGGCGGCGGTGGCGCTGCCGGCGGCTGAAAGGCAAATGCCGGCGGAGCGAACTGCGGCGGCGCAGGGGCCGGAGCGGCCGATGCGGGGGGCCGAGGCATCGGCGGTGGTTGCATCGCGGGCGGCTGCAGGGGTGGCGGCGTCCATGCGGGCCGCGCGGCCGCGGCCGGAGGCGGGGGTGCCGCTGCAGCGCCTTGCCCGGCCTGCAAATCGCGCAGCGCCGACCCGGAGATCACACGCGTAAACTCGCCCGGTCCGCTGCTCATCGGGGGCGGAGGCGCCGGGGTGGGCGGCAGCACAGCCGGCGTTCCGGGTGTGGCGGCAAACGGCGGCGGAAATGCCGGCGCGGGCGAAGGAGCCGCCTGCACCGGTGCAGGCGGTGGCATCGCCGGGGGCGCTGCGGGCGTTGACTCGGGCTGCTCCGAAAGCGTGCGAAGAAGCTGGGTGAACCCGCCGGCTGCGGGGGGCTGCGCCGCAGAAGGCGGAGGCGGAGCGAGAATCGGCTCCGGCGGCTTCGCCGGTGCAGGTTCCTGGTTCAGGGCCTTCAATAATTGGGTGAACCCGCCTTGCGCTGGAAGAGCCGGATCGGCAGCGGGCGCCGGAGTGGGCGAGAAGTTGAAACTGCTCGCCTTCAGCGGCTCAGGCGCGGACTCAGGCGCGATCGGCCGCAGCGAATCGAACGATGGCGCCGGCTGAGCGCTCACATTCGAGAACATCTGCGTAAAGGAACCCGGTCCCGCGCTCGGCTGCGCGGGTGCCGGCGCGAAATTCGGCTGAGGCGTGATTGGCGGTGTTGCTGGTGTGGCTGTTGGCTGCGCCGGCTCCTTCGGCAGCCCCTGAAACATCTTCGTGAATTCGCCAGGCCCTTGTTGCGCCGGTGAAGGTGCAGGCACAGCCTGCTGCGTCGGCGTCCACGCCGGCGGCTGTTGAGCGTGCGGCGTCGAACTCCAGGCAGGCGTCTCCGCTGCCGGCTTGGTTCCCGCCGAGCTGAAGATCCGGGTGAACTCGCCCGGCCCGGAATTCGCTGCGGGCGCGGCCGGTGCGCTCGGTGCAGGTGCCGGCGGAGGCGCCGCTGGTGTGGAAGAAGCCAGTGGCGAGTTCATCGCCTTGAACATCTGCGTAAAGCTGCCCGGTTCGCCGGCTGCCGGCGCGGGCGGCGGAGCGGGTGCAGCGGGGGCAGGCTTTTCCGCCTGAACCGCGGGAAATGCAGGCGGCGTCTGCCCCGCCGCCGAGATCTTCTCCATCGGTACCGGGCCAGCTCTTCCGATGGGCGCGAGACCGGGCGTGCACTCTCTGATTCAGGTGTCTTCAGTGCTTGCAGCATCCGCGTGAACTCACCCTGCTGCGGCGCAGGCGCAGGAGCGAGTGCGGGCGCTGGCTGTGTGGTTGCTGGAGTGGGAGCAGCCGACGGAGCAGGTGTTGCCGCAGGCGGTGGTTCGGGCTTGCGCCCAAGGGAAGCCAGCAGGTCCTCCTCCTCCCGCGGAGGAGTCGCGGGAATGGTCCCGAAGATCCCGGTTGCGCTCGATTGTGAGCCGCCGGGAGGGTCATCCGAGTGGGGGAGTTTAGGTTGTTCGGAGCGATCCCTGAACGGGTCCATGCACGACCACCATGCCTTGGAAAATTTGCGTTGTTCCGGAATCCAAGACTACATCGCCTTGGCTTGACAGTAAAGGGCGGGCAGCCTACGATGCAAGCACACTCGATAGCAGCGAGGTCAGGGCAGGTTGTCGCGGCAATGATGATCCCCCTTCGCGTGTGCGCCTGGCTGCGAACCGCTCAACAGTCACGACCGCCCAACGGTTTGGTTGCTATGAAATCGCTATGAAATTCCTGTCACGGGTCGTTTGGTCCGAGGGGATGTACCTCAGCCCTCATCACTTCCAAACGCAAAGCCGATATTTCGAAGACTCCATGGCTTTTCTTGCCGCCAGTTTGTGGCGCGAGCCATGGGGACTGCTGCACGCCGAGCTCGATCCCAAAGCCATCCGCAACGGTACCGCCGTACTCTTGCACGCATCGGGAATTTTCCCCGACGGCCTTGCGTTTGAAGTACCCAACTCCGATCCGCCTCCACCGGCGCGCAACCTGCTCGAAGTCTTTCCCTCCACCGACGCCGTGCTGCCGCTCTACCTCACCGTGCCGGGGCGCCGTGACAACGGCTTCGACTGCGATCTGAGCGCGTCACCCAACGGAAGCCGCTTCTCGCGCATGCAGCGCATGCTGCGCGATGAGACCAACGGCATCGACGAGCGCGAGATCGATCTGGGCCAGAAGAATCTCTGCCTCACCACCGAGGCCGAGCTCACGCCCGGCATGCTCTCCATTCCCATTGCACGGGTACTGCGCGACGGCCGCGGCCATCTCATATGCGACGAAGAATTCATCCCGCCCTGCCTGCGTCTGAGCGCCAGCGAAACGCTGATGCTGCTCGTCCGCCGGCTGCTCGATGCTCTGGGCGAGAAGAGCGCCACCGTCTCCCGAGGCGCGCGCCGCCATGGCCGCTTCGAGGCCGGCACCGGCGCGCTCGATGTGGCCAATTACTGGTTCCTGCACGCGCTGCAAAGCGCCATTCCGCCGCTGCAGCATCTCACGACAACCCGCCACGCGCATCCTGAAGACGTATTCGTCGAGCTCGCTCGTCTGTCTGGTGCATTGTGCACCTTCGCCGTCGACTCCGACCCTCGCAATCTTCCTTCGTACGATCATCGCGATCCCGGCCCGGCCTTTCGTGCGCTGGACGCGCACATCCGCAAGCATCTTGAAATCGTCGTCCCTTCGAACAGCGTCACGCTCGACTTTCAGCCTACGGAGCCGTATATGCACGCCGCCGATGTGCGCGATGAACGCTGCCTGCGCCGCTCGCGCTGGATCTTCGGCATACGCTCCTCGATCGGCGAGTCGGACCTGCTGAAGCTCACGCCGCGGCTGGTCAAGGTCTGCTCGTCGAAATTCGTTCCCGAGCTGGTCAAGCGCGCGCTGCCCGGCATGAATCTCACCCATCTGCCGGTGCCGCCCAGCGCGCTGCGTGCCGAGGCCGATATGCAATACTTCGCCATCGACACTACCGGGCCCTGCTGGGAGCACATTCTGCAGACGCGCCAGGTTGGCGTCTACATCCCCGGCGAGATCTCCCAGCCTGAATTCGAACTCACCGTCATCGTGGAGACGAACTGATGTCCACTCCCCGCGTGAACTCGCTTGCCCTGTGCTTTCAGGAAGCGCTCACCGCAATTGTGCGCGTGCGCTTCCAGCGCCAGCAGGTGCAGGACTCGGAAAGCTTCCGTGCCCAGATGCGCCGCTCGCTGCAGTCGGCTATGCAGGAGGCGCGCGCCCTCGGATATTCGAGCGACACGGTGCAGATGTGCGTCTTCGCCGTGGTCGGCTTTCTCGATGAGAGTGTGCTTAACCTGCAGAGTCCCGTTTTCTCGGACTGGGCCCGCCGCCCGCTGCAGGAAGAGCTCTTCGGTGGCCACCTCGCCGGCGAAATGATCTTCACCAACCTGCGTGCTCTGCTCAGCCAGCAGGACTCGGCTGAAGTGGCCGACGCCCTCGATGTGCACTGCCTCTGCCTCGAGATGGGCTACCGCGGCCGCTACGCACTCGGCGACAGCGGCGAGCTGCACCAGCTGCTGC
>Ga0335072_10012417_pt1 | contig 12156 bp, 13 predicted proteins | sample Lox_Sample_21_FD_206725 | JGI IMG/M metagenome (GOLD analysis project Ga0335072, IMG submission 206725) | Soil microbial communities from Loxahatchee National Wildlife Refuge, Florida, United States - Lox_Sample_2.1 | ecosystem: Environmental > Terrestrial > Soil > Wetlands | place: USA...
GCCGGCATCCAGGCGCTCGAGCCCCACGCCCGGGGGATCGCCGGGCTCCACTCCCCGGCGACCGGCGTCGTCGACTTCGCCGCCGTCGCCCGCGCCTACGCCCGCGACGCCGTGGCCGCCGGCGCCGTCATCGCCACCGGCTGCGCCGTCCACCGCCTCGACGCCGTCGGGCGCCGCCTGCGCATCGCCCACAGCCGGGGGGTGACGGAGTCGAGCCACGCAATCGTCTGCGCCGGCGCCTGGTCGGACCGCCTCGCCGTCGCCTCCGGGGCCGACCCCGATCCGCGCATCGTGCCCTTCCGCGGCGCCTACCTGCGCCTGGTCCCCGAGCGGGCCCGTCTCGTCCAGACCCTGATCTACCCCGTCCCCGACCCCGCCCTGCCGTTCCTCGGGGTCCACCTCACCCGTCGCCTGGACGGCGACGTCCTCGTCGGTCCCACCGCCCTCCCCGCCGGCGCCCGCGACGCCTACGACCTGCGGCAGCTCACGGGTCGCGACCTCTGGGAGACCGCCACCTGGCCGGGCACCTGGAGGATGTTCGCCCGCTGGTGGCGCAGCGGCGCCCAGGAAATCAGGCTCGCCGCGTCGAGGGCGGCCTTCGTGGGGGCCGCCGCCCGCTACGTCCCGGAGCTGCGGCTCGGCGACGTCGAGCCGGCGTTCGCCGGCGTCCGCGCCCAGGCCCTCGCCCGCGACGGCGCCCTCGTCGACGACTTCGCCTTCTCCCTCACCGACCGCGCCCTGCACGTCCGCAACGCCCCCTCCCCGGCGGCCACCTCGTCGCTGGCCATCGCCCGCCACGTCTGCGACCGCGCCGAGCGCGACCTCGGGCTGGGGTGAAGATCGGCGCAAAATGCGCCCTCCCGCCGTCCTTGTCACAGGAAAGTGACTTTCCGCCAGCTCTTTCCGGGTAGGAAACGAAATTCCCTGCGATTTGCGAAAAGGCCGGTTGTGGCCGGCGCCGCGGGGTGCTTTGATCCTGCTCTCGCCACGCCCGGCGGATACGGAGAGGGAAGGTCAGACGATATCCGCCGGCCGAGGCGACGGAGCCCGTGCCGTGGAGTCCCGCGGGACGGCAACACGAAGACATCGACCGGACGGGGAGCGACCTTGGCCAAGAGGCAGAACGGCGCGCGGGCGGCGCGCAAGGTGACGTGTGAGGAGTGCTACTTCCGGCGCAACATGCTCTGCGCCCTGGAGCTGGCGGAGCCCTGCGCCACCTTCCGCCCCGACGCCGCCCAGCTCAAGCCGCCCCAGCAGCTGCGCTTCGTCTTCCGCCAGGACCGCCCCCGGGCGACCTGGGCCTTCCCCACCGCTCAGGAACAGGCCGCGCTGCACGCCTGAACGGCCCTGGCGAGTACGCGCCCGGCGGCTGGGGGTATATTGGAGAGCCGGAAGGCAAAGCTCTCGAGCAAGGCGGTGGTCCGCATGGCGGCGAAGGACAACATCGGCAAGGCTTCGGCCGCGGCTCGCGCGGCCCAGCAGAACCAGTACGTCAGGAGGCTCCTCGAGGACGAGGACCTGCGCGAGAGCCTGCTCTCGGCGTACCGCACCGCGCGCAGCGCCTACGGGCGGATGAGCAACGGCAAACCCGTCGCCCGCTCCCTGCTCGAGGACCGCAAGCTCCAGCGCGAGCTCGCCGAGGTGCTCGTCACCCTGCAGACCGTCGGCGACGCCCTCAAGGAGCCCCCCCGGCGCCGTCGCCGCCGCGGTGGCTTCGGCCGGACGCTGCTGCTGGCCGTCGTCGCCGGCGTCCTCGCCCTGGCGCTCAGCGAAGGCCTGCGCTCCAAGGTCCTCGACCTCCTCTTCGGCGCCGAGGAGGAGTTCGACTACAGCTCGACCACCATGCCCGCCCAGGAGGCGCCGAGCTCCGTCGGCGCCCCGGCCGCCTGAGCCGCGGACGAGACCGGGCGAGCACTCCAGGGCGGCGATGGCGAGCGCTGTGCAGACCCGCTCCCGGGGTGGGCGGGCGACGAAGTCGCTGTCCGGCGAGAAGGCCCAGCGCATCGTCGAGGCGATGCGCCGCAGCGTCGCCCAGCACGGCACCGCCGGCTCGACCTTCGAGCGCGTCTCCCGCGAGGCCGGGGTCTCCCGGGGCCTGCTGCACTACTACTTCGGGACCAAGGAGCAGCTCCTCGTCGAGGCCGTCCGCCGCGACTGCCAGCTGCGCATGGAGCGGCTGCGGTCGCAGCTCGCCGGCGCCCAGACCGCGGACGACTTCATCGGGCTCCTCGCCCAGCAGCTCCAGGAGGTCATCCGCGAGGACCCCGAGTTCGTGACCCTCCTCTTCGAGCTCTTCACCCTCTCCCGCCGCAACGAGGACATCGCCGCCGAGTACGCCGCGCTCATGCAGGGCATGCGCGAGCAGGTCGCCGGGATGCTGACACAGGCCCAGGACGAGGGCGTCGTCCGCCTCCACGCCGAGCCCGAGGCCATCGCCGAGATCCTCTTCTCCCTCGGCGACGGCTTCGCCCTGCGGATGCTCACCGAGCCCGACCGCGACTTCGCCGGCACCATCAGCGCCGGGATCACCGCCGTCCGGGCGCTGCTGGCGGACTAGGCCGCGGGGACGCGACACCCTCCTATAATCGCCGCCCGATGCCAATCTACGAGTACCGGCGCCCAGACGGGAGCACCTTCGAGGTCGTCCAGTCCTTCTCCGACGACCCCCTGACACACGATCCCGAGACCGGGGTCGAGGTCCAGCGCGTCCTGCATCCCCCGGCGGTCCACTTCAAGGGCAAGGGCTTCTACAACACCGACTACGGCACCCGCAAGCGCCAGCGCGAAAGCGCCGCCTCCGGGGAGGGGTCCTCCTCGGGCGAGGGGGGCGGCGGCGGCGGCGAGAAGGACGCCGGCGGGGGCGGCGATGGCGGCAAGGATGGCTCCGCCAAGGACGGCGTTGGCAAGAGCTCGACGTCCGCGGAGAGCAAGTCAGGCGGCGACGCCAAGGCCGCCGGCTCCAAGGGCAAGAAGTCAGAGCCCGTCGCCGCCAAGGGCTGAGACGGCGGCATCCGCGGCGGCTCGTCGTGCCACGGACGGCTGCACTCGGCGGCTCGTCGCGCCGTGGACGGCGGCTCGTCGCGCCGTGGACGGCGGCGGTCGGCGGCTCGTGTCGCCATGAACCGCGACGCCGGCGCTCGCGCCGGGGCGGGCTCACCCCGCCATGAACCGGGCGACGTCGGCGTGCTTGGCCGATTCGGTGATCGTCAGCCCTTCTTCGCCGTCGGGCAGAGTGATCTGGCCGGTAGGCGTCAGCACCCGGGTCGGCGTCGAGCCGCCCACCGCCAGGGCGCCGAAGAGCTCGAGCAGTTCGGGGCCGCTCATGTCCGAGATGATCGCCGGCGGGGCGTTCCAGGCGATCAGCGGCAGCCGCAGGAAGCTCGACGGGGAGAGCAGCTGCGACTGCATGTCCTCGAACAGCGCCTGCTGGTGCTCCTCGCGGTTGATGTCGGTCTCGTCGGGCTGGCAGAGGTTCTCCCGGGTGCGGGCCAGCGCCAGCGCTTCCCGGCCGTCGAGGTGGTGGGTGCCGGCGGGAAGCCGCAGGGTGAAGCCGCCGTCGGCGGAGCCCCCGTCGAGCTTCGAGACGACGCAGCCCCCGGTGTAGGTGACCCCGCCCATCGCGTCGATCAGGGCCGGGAAGTTTTCGAAGTTCACCTCCACCAGATGGTTGATGGGGACCCCCAGGTAGTGCTTGATCACCGAGATCGACTCCGCCGGACCCCCGAAGGCGTAGGCCGCGTTGATCTTCTGCAGGCCGTGGCCGGGGATTTCGATGACCGTGTCCCGGGGGATCGAGAGCCGGGCGGCGTGGCCGCCGCCGGTGCGGATCAGCATGATCGTGTCCGACCGGCTCGGCCCGTTGATGTCGGCCCCCGGTTCCCTGCTGTCCTTCTGGCGTTTGTCGGAGCCGAGGATGAGGACGTTGTTGGCCGACGTCAGCAGCGGCCCCGCCGATTCCAGCTCGCCGGCGACGTCCGAGGGGGGTGAGACCCGCTCTAGATGCGAGCTCACCAGGAAGAGCACCAGGGAAAGCGCCAGCCAGCCGACCACCACCGCCAGCACGCCGAGCGCGATCCGCTTGGGCGTCAGCCGCTCGCGCCAGCGGGACGGCGTGTAGAGGGCCCGGCCGCCGGGGTCGCCGGGGCGGTACGAACCGCCGGAGTCGCCGGGGCGGCTCGGGCCGCCGGGGCCGCCGGGGCGGTCGGGGTCCCCGGGGCCGCGCCGCCCGCGGCCCGTTCGACGGCCGGCGCCGGAGTCGTCGAGCAGGGGGCCCGAGCCGGGCTCGCGTCCGGCGTCGGCGGCGCCCGGCAGGATGCGACGGCCTGCGCGGTAGCGGGTGTATTTGGGTCTGGAGTCGGTATCCGGGGGCATCGACGCTCTCTATATTGGCCGAGTGGGGGACGAAAGCCTGCAGGTTGGCGGTCCGTCGGCGGTGAGGCCGGGGGCCGACGTCGACGCGGAGGCGGGTGACGACGAGGCCGCCGACGTTGGCGTCGAGGCCGGTGGCCACGACGCCGCGACGGAATTCCCGGGAGGCTGCCTGGTGGTGTGCGCCACCCCGATCGGCAACCTCCAAGACGTCACGCTCCGGGTCCTCCGGGAGCTTGGGGAGGCCGACGTGGTGGCCTGCGAGGACACCCGCCACACCCAGCGGCTGCTGCAGGGCCACGGGATCGTCGCCGCCGAGCTGGTCAGCCTGCACGAGCACAACGAACGCGCCCGGGCCGGCGGGCTGGTGGCGCGGATGCTGGCCGGGACGAGGGTGGCGCTGGTCTCCGACGCCGGCACCCCGCTGGTCTCGGACCCCGGCTACGAGCTGGTCCGGGCGAGCGTCGCGGCGGGGGTTCCGGTGCAGGCGCTGCCGGGGCCCAGCGCCGCCGTGAGCGCCCTCGTCGTCTCCGGCCTGCCGCCGCGGCGGTGGTGCTTCGCGGGCTTCCTCCCGCGCCACCGCGGCGAGCTGCGCGAGCTGCTCGAGGCAAACGCCGAGACCCTCGTCGCCTTCGAGTCGCCCAGGCGGTTGGGGGGGACGCTGGCGGTGCTCGCCGAGGTCGACCCCGGGCGTTCGGCGGCGGTGTGCCGGGAGCTGACGAAGCTGCACGAGGAAGTCCGCCGGGGTCCGGCGGCGGAGCTGGCGGCGCACTACGCGGGGGAGCCCCCGCGGGGAGAGATCGTGCTTGTCGTCGGCGCCGCCCCCCCGGCCTCGGCCGACCGGGGGCAGGCGCTGTCGGCTCTGCGGGAGCTCGTCGACGCCGGCGCCCGGGCGCGGCCCGCGGCGGGCGTCGTGGCCCGGCTCACCGGGGTCGGCGCCAACGAGCTCTACCGCGGGCTCACCGATCGCGGGTGAGGCCGGGGAGGGCCGGGGTGGGGCCGGGAAGGGTCGGGGCCGGCCGTCGCGAGGCGGCGGCCGCGAGCCGCTAGCCTGGGGCGTCGCCATGCCGTTCTACGTGACGACACCCATCTTCTACGTCAACGCCGCCCCCCATCTGGGCCATGCCTACACGACGCTGGCGGCCGACATCCTCGCCCGGCACATGCGCCAGCGGGGGGAGGAGGTGTTCTTCCTGACGGGCACCGACGAGCACGGGGAGCCGGTGGCGTTGGCGGCGGAGCGCGAGGGTGTCAGCCCGCAGGAGCTCGCCGATCGCAACTCGGCCCGCTTCCGGGCGATGGTGGCCGAGCTGGGGGCGTCCAACGACTTCTTCATCCGCACCTCCGACCCCCGACATGTCGCCGGGGTCCAGGAGATCCTGGGGCGGGTCAACGACAACGGCTACGTCTACCGGGGGCTCTACGAGGGTTGGTACTGCCCGCGCTGCGCGGACTTCAAGTCCGACAGTGAGATCGGGCCGGGCAAGACGTGTCCGATTCACGAGATCCCGCTGGTGGAGGAGAGTGAGGAGAACTGGTTCTTCGCCCTCTCCCGTTTTCAGGAGCCGCTGGAACGGTTGTATTCGGAGAGCACGGAGCACCCCGACTTCGTGCTGCCCTCTCACCATTTCAACGAGGCCAGGTCGTTCGTCGCCCAGGGCCTCCAGGACGTGTCACTGACCCGCGCCAAGATCAGCTGGGGGGTGCCGGTGCCTTGGGACCCCGATCACGTCTTCTACGTCTGGTTCGACGCCCTCCTGAACTATGTGACGGCTCTCTCCTACGCACGCCCCGGGGAGGACCTCACCGAGAAGTTCTGGCCGGCCTCGTTTCACCTGATCGGCAAGGACATCCTCAAGTTTCACACCGTCTTCTGGCCGGCCCTGCTGATGGCGGCCGGGCTGGAGCTGCCGCGTCACGTCTTCGTCCACGGCTTCCTGTTGATGGACGACAAGAAGATGAGCAAGTCCCTGGGCAACGTCCTGGACCCCTTCGCGATCATCGACGACTTCGGCTCGGACGCCCTGCGCTACTACTGCTTCCGCGAGGTCTCCTTCGGCCGTGACGGCTCGGTGTCGGCGGCCGGCTTCGAGGCCCGCTACGAGGCCGAGCTGGCCAACGAGTACGGCAACCTCGCCAGCCGCACCCTGGCGATGGTCGCCCGCTACCGAGAGGGGGAGCTGCCGGCGGCGGGGCCGGGTGGCGAACCTGCGACGCGCGGCGACGGTGCGACGCGCGGCGACGGTGCGAGGCCCGGCGACGGCGCCGCGACGCTCGACCCCGATCTCGCGGCGGACTTCGCGGGTCTCTCCGAGGAGGTCTGCGGCCTGCTCGACGGCGCCGAGATCAGCCAGGCCCTCGACGTCATCTGGCGACGGGTGCGGCGACTGAACCGCTACGTGGAGGAGCGGGCGCCGTGGACACTTGCCAAAGACCCCGAGAGGGCGGGGGATTTGGATGGGGTGCTCGCTTCGCTCGCGGAGGGTTTGCGGGTGGTGAGCGTCCTGCTCCACCCCTACCTCCCGGTCAGCAGCGAACGGCTGCTCGACGCCCTCGGGGCGCCCGAGCGGGCGCTGGCGGCGGCGTCCTTCGGCGCCGGCTCGGGGGTGGCGCGGCGGGTGGGGAGCTTGGAGCCGCTGTTCCCGAAGCCCTGACAGCGTGATCGACTCCCACACCCACCTGGACTCCTGCGCGCCGCCCAACGCCGAGCTCGTCGCCGAGGCGGTTCGGGTGGGGGTGAGGCGGATCCTGACGGTGGGCATGGACGGCGCCTCCTGCCGCAGCGCGCTGGCCGCCGCCGAGGACTTCCCCCAGGTTTATGCCGCGATCGGCCGCCACCCCAACAACGCCCGGGGCTTCGACGACGCCGACCTCGCCGAGCTGCGGGCGCTGGCCGCCCATGAGCGCTGCCTGGCGATCGGTGAGACCGGCCTGGACTACTACCGAGACTACGCCCCCCGGGCCGACCAGGAGCGGGCCTTCGCGGCGCAGATCGGGTTGGCGCGGGAGGTGGGCAAGCCGCTGGTGATTCACACGCGGGCCGCAACCGAGGACACCCTTGACCGGCTGGCCGAGCTGGGGGAGGGGGTGAGCGTCGTGATGCACTGCTTCTCCATGCCCGAGCGGCTGGAGGAGTGCGTCGAGCGGGGCTACGCGATCTCCTTCGCGGGCAACGTCACCTACAAGAACGCCGCCGACCTCGCCGAGGCGGCCCGGCGGGTGCCGGAGGAGCTGCTGCTGGTGGAGACCGACGCCCCCTACCTCACGCCGCAGCCGGTGCGCAAGCACCCCAACCAGCCGGCGTTCGTCGTTCATACCGCGTCCTTCGTCGCGGAGCTTCGCGGCGTCGCCGTGGAGGAGCTCGACGCCACCGTCGAGCGCAACGCCGCCCGCGTCTTCGGGTGGTGAGCGGCGCGGGCGAGTCCGGTGGACACGGCGTCGGGGGTGGGGCCGAGTCGGATGGGTCCGGCGTCGGGGGTCGGGCCGAGTCGGGCGCCGCGCGGGCTGACGGGCCGACTCAGCCCACGCTGCGCCGGATGCGGCAGTTCGCGATCAGACCCGACCGGGAGCTCGGCCAGAACTTCCTGATCGACTCCAACATCCTAGGCGTCATCGGTGGTCTCGCCGAGCTGGCGCCGGGCGACGTCGTGCTGGAGATCGGCGGCGGCCTGGGGGTGCTCTCGGAGTACCTCGCCGACCGCGTCGCCCACGTCCACGTCGTCGAGGTAGACGAGCGGCTGCGTCCGGCGCTGCTGGATGCCGTCGGCGAGTGGGCCAACGTCACCCTGCACTGGGGTGATGCCCTCGACGTGGACCTCGGCGGGATGCGTCCCCGTCCGGACAAGGTCGTCGCCAACCTCCCCTACGGGGTGGCGGCGGGTGCGTTGCTGCGGACGATCGCCGAGCTGCCCGCGGTGACGCGCTGGGTGGCGATGGTGCAGCGCGAGGTCGGCCAACGGCTCGCCGCGGCGCCGGGGACGCGGGTCTACGGGGTGCCGTCGGTGCTGGCCCAGCTCGCCTGTGAGGTGCGCGTCGCGCGGGCCGTGCCGCGCACTGTGTTTCACCCCGTGCCCAACGTCGACTCGGTGCTGGTCGTCCTGCGGCGCACCGGGCCCGGCGTGGACCCGGCGTTGCGGACACTGGTCGCCGACGCCTTCGCCCATCGACGCAAGACCCTGGTGCGGTCGCTTGCGCTGGCCCGGCCGGGACGCCACGACGCCGACGCGCTGCGGGGCGCGCTGGAGCTGGATTACGGCGGTGGCGACGCGGTCCGGGCCGCGCTCGCGCGGCTCGGGCACCCGCCCGACGTCCGCGCCGAGCGACTCGCGCCGGGCGAGTTTCAGGCGCTGGCTGGGTTGTTGGGCATCGCCTGAGGCGACGTCTCCAGGGCGTGGCTGGTGGTGTATGCTCTACACATGGCACGCACCAACGTCGAGATCGACGATCGTCTCGTGGGGCGCGTGATGAGGCGCTACGGTCTGAAGACCAAGCGCGCCGCGATCGATCTCGCCCTGCGCCGGCTCGACATGGAGCCGATGAGCGCCGGCGAAGCGCTCGAGATGCGCGGCAGCGGTTGGGAGGGCGACCTCGACGAGCTGCGCTCCGGCTGGCTGCCCCGCGCGTCGTGATCCTCGTCGACAGCTCGGCCTGGATCGAGTACCTGCGCGCCACCGACGGCCCCGTCGACCGGTACCTCCGGGCGGCGCTGCGCGACCAGCAGCCGCTCGCGATCGTCGGCGTCGTGCTGCTCGAGGTGCTCGCCGGGGCGCGTGACGAGGGGCACGCGCGCAGGCTCACGCGCCTGCTCGGCCGCTGTCGCCTGCTCGTCTGCGAAGAGCCCTCCGACCACGAGGCCGCCGCGGCGCTCCACCGTGTCTGCCGTCGCGAAGGCGTCACGATCCGCCGGCCTCCCGACCTGCTGATCGCCACGATCGCGATCCGCACGGACACTCCGCTGCTGCACCTCGACGCCGACTTCGACGCGATCGCCCGCCACGCCCCGCTGCGCATCGTCGCCCCGGCCCGGCGAGACGACGCGCAAGACCGGAGCTCCGCCGCGGTGTCCCCGCCCCGGCCGGCGCCTGGCGCCGGTGGCCCCTCTGCTCCGGATCTGCCGCTGCGGGCGTGCGCGCCGGGCAAGATCAACCTCGGGCTCTTCCTCGGGCCCACCCGCGCCGACGGGCGGCACGGGCTCGTCACCGTCATGCAGTCGATCTCGCTCGCCGACGAGCTCCTGCTGGAGGTCGCCGATCGGCAGGAGCGAGTGGGCGGCGGTGACGTCGTGCTCTGTCCCGGCGTCGCCGGCGAGCCCGGGGAGAACCTCGCCGCCCGGGCACTGGCGGCCTTTCGGGCGGCGACCGGCTGGGCGGCGCCGCCCCTGCGGCTCTCGGTAGCGAAGCGGGTGCCCGTCGCCGCCGGGCTCGGCGGGGGCTCCGGCGACGCCGCCGCCGCCCTGCGGCTGGCGGCGGCCGCCTCGGGCCTGGGCGACGAGGCGCTGCTGCTCGAAATCGCCGGGCAGCTCGGCGCCGACGTGCCAGCCCAGGTCCGGCCCGGGCGCTGGCTCGCCACCGGCGCCGGCGAGGTCCTCGAGGCGCTGCCCCCGCCCTCCGCGCCGCTCGGCGTGCTCGTCCTGCCCGCCGCCGGGTCGCTCTCCACGGCGGCCGTCTACGCCCAGGCCGACAGCGTCGGCGGCGGACGGCCCGCGGCCGAGCTCGACGGGCTCCACGAGGCCCTGGCCGGGGCCTTGGCCGACGGCGCCCCCCTGCCCCCGGAGGAGCTGCTGGCCAACGACCTCCAGGGGCCCGCCCTGGCGCTGTGCCCGGAGATCGACGCCGCCCTGGCCCTGGCCTGGGGGGCAGGCGCCGACGTGGCCATCGTCAGCGGCTCCGGGCCGACCGTGCTGGGTCTCTTCGCCGGGGACGACGGGCCGCGGCGGGCGAGGGCGGCCGTGGCCGAGCTCGCGACGCGGCGGGCCGGGGTGGGGGCGCCGGCGCCGATCGCCGCCGAGCCCGTCGCGGCGTCCTTCGCCGCGCCCCGCCCCGAGCCCGGTCGTTGAGCCTGGGGCCGAGCCCGGGCTCCGAGTGTTGAGCCTGGCCCGAGCCCGGGCGTGGGCTTCGAGCCCGAGCCCGGGCGTGGCTCCAGGTGTTGAGTCCGGCGCTGAGCCGGCTCGGGTGCCTGACCCCGCGATACGTCACAATTCGCCCCCATGAGCGCCACCGAGCTCACCTACCTGATCGCCGTCTGCGCCGGGGTCTTCAGCCTGGCGCTGTTCGTCGGCCTCATCCTCTGGCCCGCCCTCTCCTCCTATACCCGCGTCTGGGAGCGGCTCGCCGCGGGCGTCCTCTCGCTCTACGTCCTCGGCGTCCTCGTCGGCATCGGCGTCCTCATCGGGCTCGCCGTCGTCTACTACTGGGGCTGAGCCCGTGACAGAGCTCGCCGCCCTCGACGCCGTCACGGAGGCGGTTGAGTCGGGCGCCGGATTGCCGGAGGTCGTCCGCGCGGCCGCCCGCGCCCTGGACGCCAGCCTCGCCGTCACCGACGCCGCCGGCGCCACCCTCGCCGTCGCCGCCCGCTCCTCCGCCGACGAGCGCGCCCTGCTGGCAAAGGGCGATCGCGTCGTCGTCCTGCCGCTGCGGCTCGCCGACGCCGTCGTCGGCTCGCTGCACATGCGTGCCCGCACGGAGCCCTCCGCCTCGCTGCAGCGGCTGCTGCTGACCATCATCGGCTCCGAGGTCGAGCGCGTCCGCGCCCCCGACCGCGCCTCCCAGGAGGCCGCCGGCGAGTTCCTCCGCGCCCTGCTGGCCCGCGAGCTCGGCGGCGGCGAGGAGATCCTCGCCCGCGCCCGCCAGCTGTCGCTGGAGATCTCCGACGGCGCCACCGTCGTCGTCGCCCGCGCCCGTCCCCAGGCTCCGACCGAGGAAGGCTGGCGGGAGCGCGTCCGTGCCGCCGTCGAGCGCGGCGCCCGCGCCGTCGCCGGCCGCTCCATCGCGGCCCTCGCCGAGCGCGACGGAGCCGCCGGCGCCGAGGTCATCCTGCTCGTGCCCGGCGGCGACGACGGCCTCGCCGCCCGCGCCGCCGACGCCGTCCTGCGCGAGCTGCAGGCCGGTCTCGCCGGCTACGCCTTCGCCGTCGGCCGCAGCCGCATCGCCGAGGATCCCGGCGAGCTTCCCCGCGCCGCCGCCGAGGCGCTGCTCGCCGTCAACGTCGCCGACGGCCGCGGCACCGGCGCGGGCGGCTCCGCGGGCGGGGGCGACGGCGAGCGCCAGGACGTGCCGCTGGCCTTCGAGCAGACCGGCGCCTACCGGCTGCTGCTCTCGACCATGAGCGAGAACCCCCGCGAGCTCCAGCGCTTCTACGCCGAGACCGTCGAGCCCCTCGTCGCCTACGACGAGCAGTACGAGACCGACCTCGTCACCACCCTCGAGACGTTCCTCGACGCCGACGGCAACGTCGCCGGCACCGCCCAACGCCTCTTCACCCACCGCCACACCGTCTACTACCGCCTCGAGCGCATCCGGGAGCTCTCCGGGCTGGATGTCGGCTCCAGCGACGGCCGCGAGAAGCTCAGCCTCGGCCTCAAGGCCATGCGGGTCCTCGGCATCGCCTCCGCCCGCGGCCCCGCCTCCGAGGCCGGCGCCGGCGGCGGCCGGGTGCCGCGCGGCTCCGGGCGGCGCGGGTAGCGGGACGCGCCGGCGGCTCGGGTCAGCCGCGCCGCGCGCCGAAGTCGACCGTATACGTAGCGCCCGGGTGGTCGATCCGCGCGCTCGCGCGGATCTGGAATCGCGTTTT
>Ga0335072_10012418_pt1 | contig 12156 bp, 10 predicted proteins | sample Lox_Sample_21_FD_206725 | JGI IMG/M metagenome (GOLD analysis project Ga0335072, IMG submission 206725) | Soil microbial communities from Loxahatchee National Wildlife Refuge, Florida, United States - Lox_Sample_2.1 | ecosystem: Environmental > Terrestrial > Soil > Wetlands | place: USA...
TGGTCCTGTCGTTCACTCTACGTACCCGAGATCACGCTTCGGTTGAGGAAGGGCGTCCACCGGGAGACAAGTGAGGCCAGCAGAAGCCGGCTTGCCGCACTCATCTTAGAACGGTCAGTACGCGCTCGTTGTCACGTTCCCGAGAGGTTTGGCCGGGTAGGTACACCGCCTCTGGTCGTGGCAGTGCAGCCGAGCGTGAGGTGCCGGCGAGGCACGGCACTATGTTGGCTGCCCGGTCGGCGGACACCCGCATCAGTGCACCCACAACAGTACTCTGGAGAACGCTGTTCTAGACTCCTAAAAACCGGCTTTCCCTGCCCACAGGCGATCCCGTGGTCACCGGAGTTGCCGCCGGCGGCTAACAGAGCACACGGAGAGACCGAATTGCGCAAGGTTCTGATCGCCAACCGTGGCGAGATCGCGATCCGGGTGGCCCGCGCCTGCCGGGACGCCGGGCTGGCCAGCGTGGCCATCTACTCGGACCAGGACATCGACGCCCTGCACGTCAAGGCGGCCGATGAGGCGTACGCGCTGGAGGGCACCACGCCGGCGCAGACGTACCTGGACATTGCCAAGATCCTCGACCTGGCGGCGAGGTCCGGCGCGGACGCGGTGCACCCAGGCTACGGCTTCCTGGCCGAGAACGCGGCGTTCGCCCAGGCGGTCATCGCCGCGGGACTCACCTGGATTGGCCCGCCCCCGGCGGCCATCGACGCCCTTGGCGACAAGGTCAAGGCGCGTGAGATCGCCAGGCGAGTGGGCGCTCCGCTCGCCCCTGGCACCGACGGTCCCGTCGCGAACGCGGAGGAGATCAAGGAGTTCGCCCGCCGCTATGGCCTGCCGGTCGCGATCAAGGCCGCATTCGGCGGTGGCGGCCGTGGCCTCAAGGTCGCCCACACCCTGGATGAGATCGAGGAGCAGTTCGAGTCGGCCGTGCGGGAGGCCACGGTGGCGTTCGGCAACGGCGAGTGCTTCGCTGAGCGCTACCTTGACCGGCCACGGCACGTGGAGACCCAGTGCCTGGCCGACACGCATGGCAACGTCGTGGTGATCTCGACCCGCGACTGCTCGCTACAGCGGCGCCACCAGAAGCTGGTTGAGGAGGCACCCGCCCCGTTCCTGACCGGGCCGCAGGTCAAGCAGCTGTACGACGCCTCCAAGTCGATCCTGCATGCGGCCGGCTACGTGGGCGCGGGCACCTGCGAGTTCCTCGTCGCCGCCGACGGCACCATCAGCTTCCTCGAGGTCAATACCCGGCTGCAGGTGGAGCACCCGGTCAGCGAGGAGGTCAGCGGCATCGATCTGGTGCGCGAGATGTTCCGCATCGCCGATGGCGAGGAACTCGGCTACGACGACCCGCCGCTGCGCGGCCACTCGATCGAGTTCCGGATCAACGCGGAGGACCCGGCCCGCAACTTCCTGCCCGCCCCGGGCACGATCACCGAATGGAATCCGCCATCAGGCCCGGGCGTCCGCCTTGACGCGGGCTACGCCGCCGGGTCGACCGTGCCCCAGACGTTCGACTCGCTCATCGGCAAGCTGGTCATCACGGGCGCGGACCGCGAGCAGGCACTGCAGCGATCCCGGCGGGCGCTGGCCGAGTTCACCGTCGGCGGCATGCCCACGGTGCTCCCCTTCCACCGCGCGGTGGTGAGCGACCCGGCGTTCACCGGCGAGCCGTTCACCGTGTTCACCCGGTGGATCGAGACGGAGTTCTCCGCCGACCTCGAGCCGCAGGACCTGGTGCCCGCGGCCACGGAGCAAGCGCAGCGCCAGCGGCTGACGGTGGAGGTCGGCGGCAAGCGCCTTGAGGTCACGCTGCCGGCCGCGCTGGCGGTCTCCGCCGCCGCGGCCGCGCCCGGCGGGCCGGCCACGCCGGGCACCCGGGGGCCGCGGCCCTCCTCCCGGCGCGACAAGGGCGCGACCAGCGCCACAAGCGGTGACTCCCTCGTCACCCCGATGCAGGGCACGATCGTCAAGATCGTCGCCGCGGAGGGTCAGCCGGTGAGCGCCGAGGACACCGTGGTCGTCCTTGAGGCCATGAAGATGGAGCAGCCGCTGAAGGCCCACAAGGCCGGCACTATCACGGGCCTGGCGGTCGAGGTAGGCCAGACGGTGACGAGCGGCACGGAAATCTGCCAGATTAAGGACTGATCCAGCCGTGACGCGGATACCCGGTGACCCCACGCCGGCTCGGTGGCTGCTTTTCGCCATCGGGTTCCGCCTGCCGCCGGAGAACCGCGAGTGGGTGCGCCACGAGCTGACCGACTACGGCTGGCGAGGGCGGACCATCCGGCGGTTGCTCGTCGTCGTGGTCCCGGTCTGCGTGGGACTTTCCTTCCTGTCTGGCCCGGTGTGGCTGCGCCTGGCGGTGCCTGCGTTCGTGCTGATCGCCAGCGTGGGCACCACGGCGATCAGCGCCGACGACATGCGGGCCGCCCGGCTCAAGCAGCACGGCCTTGCCGTCCCTGATGACCCTGACCTCGGCCACCCCACCCACTGAGGCGGTGAGGATTGTCCTGCCCGGCCCGGCTCACACGATGACGTCGGTGAACTCCATGACCGAGCGGGCCGCCTCGGTGATGCTGCCGGACAGCGAGGGATAGACCGAGAACGTGTGGGCGAGCTGGTCCACCGTGAGATTCTGCTCGATCGCGATCGACAACGGCAAGATGAGCTCGCTGGCCCGCGGCCCAACAACGACGCCGCCCAGCACCATGCCCGTGCCCGGACGGGCGAAGACCTTAACGAAGCCGTCGCGGAAGCCGGCCATCTTGGCCCGGGGGTTGGTGGCCAGCGGCTGCTTGACGACCCGGGCGTTGACCTCGCCGCGGTCCACCGCTGCCTGTGAGACGCCAACCGAGGCAATCTCGGGGTCGGTGAAGATGGTCGAGGCGACATGGCTGAGCCTGATCGGGTGCACGGCCTCACCCAGCGCGTGCCACATGGCGATACGCCCCTGCATGGCGGCTACCGACGCGAGCAGCAGGACGCCGGTGCAGTCGCCGGCCGCGTAGACGCCGGGCACGGAGGTGCGGGACACCCGGTCGACCTCGACAAAGCCACGGGAGTCCAGCTTCACGCCGGCCTCGGGCAGGCCGATCTCCTTGGTCGAGGGGATCATGCCGACGGTGAGCAGGCAGTGCGAGCCGGTGATCGTCCGCCCGTCGGAGAGCGTGACGACGACGCTGTCCCCCTTGCGATGCACGGCCTCGGCCCGGGACTTGCTGAGGACGTTCATGCCGCGCCGCCTGAAGACGTCCTCGATCACGGTGGCGGCATCCTTGTCCTCGTGCGGCAGCACGCGCTCGCGGGACGAGACGAGGGACACCTGGGTCCCCAGGGCCTGGTAGGCCCCGGCGAACTCGGCACCGGTCACGCCCGAGCCGACGACGATTAGCTCCTGCGGCAGTTCAGGCAGGTCGTAGATCTGCCGCCAGGTGAGGATGCGCTCGCCATCGGGGACGGCGTCGGGCAGCACCCGCGGCGTCGCGCCTGTCGTGATCAGCAGGACGTCGGCCTGGACGCGGCGGTCGGCCCCTGACTTGCCCTCAACGATGATCGTGCGGGCATCCTCGAGCCGTCCCCGGCCCTGAATGACCCGCACCCCCTCGGCGGCGACGTGCTCGGTGATGTCGTCGGACTGGGCCGCCGCCAGGGCCTTGATGCGCGTGTAGAGCGCCGGCGCGTCCACGGTGACGGTCGGGTTAGCGCCGTCCTCAAGCTGCAGTCCCAGCGAGGCAGACCGGCCGAGCGACACCATCGTGGTCGATGACTCGATCAGCGTCTTTGACGGCACGCAGTCGGTCAGCACGCAGGCGCCGCCAAGGCCATCAGCATCGACAACGGTGACGTCAGCACCGAGCTGGGCGGCCACCAGAGCGGCCTCGTAGCCCCCGGGGCCGCCGCCAAGGATCGCGATACGCGGACGTGGCAAGGTCACGTGAACCAATTCTCCCGTACGTAGAACGCCCACTGGTACGCCGCCCCGCGCAAAGACACCGTACGCTTAGTCCCCGTGGCACTATACGCCGCCTACGGCAGCAACATGGATCCGGCGCAGATGCTCGCCCGCTGCCCGCACTCCCCGCAGCGAGGGACCGGGTGGCTTGAAGGATGGCGCCTGACTTTCGGCGGTGAGGACATCGGCTGGGACGGTGCGCTCACTACAGTTGTCGAGGACCCAACCCAGCGGGTCTTCGTCGTGCTCTATGACGTCCCCGAAATCGATGAGAAGGAACTCGATACCTGGGACGGCGTGACACTCGGGTATTACCGCAAGCTCAAGGTCCGCGTGGAGACCCTCGACGGGGATGCCCTGGCCTGGCTTTACGTCCTCGACGCCTACGAGGGCGGGCTGCCCTCCGCGCGGCACGTCAGCATCCTGGTCAACGCCGCGATCCAGGCCGGGGCACCGGACGACTACGTGCGCTGGCTGCAGGGCCGCCCGTGCAACCCGCCGTCCACCTCCGTGCCCTGAGCGTTCAGAGCAGGGCGGCGATCAGCAGGGCGAGGCCCGGCACCACGATCGCCGCTATCGACGGCCAGTGCCAGCGCGAGATCGGGGCGAGCGCCACGGCCGCCTCGGTGGCCGGCGCGTGGGCCCGCTGCGCCAGCTCCGAGAGCTCAGCCGCGACCTGATCGGCGTCGATGGCCACGCTGGAGGCGGTTTGCGCCGGAGTGTAGCCGCCTGACCGTGAGCCGCGGACCTCCCGGCGCAGCTCGCGAATCCGCTCCTTGCGACGGGCCGAGTGCACCGCCCAGGCGTAGATGACCCGCTGGCCCGGCTCGCCGCCGTCGACGGGCCACTCGCACCGGACCCTGACCAGCTCGGTGGCCTCGACAAGGCGCACGGCCGCCCAGCCGATCCGGTGGTCGCGCAGCGGGTTGCTGATGGTCAGCCCGTCATCATCGGGGACGATCCGCGGCCGCCACGCCCCGGCGTACATGAGCCCGGTCACCAGCAGCAGGCCGATCGCCGCGAGCAGCGAGAACCGGTCCCGCCCCTGGACCGCCAGGTCGACGAGGTTAGCTAGCGCGAAGACGGCCCAGATCCACCAGATGACGACCGCGAACGGCGACCGGAACACGCGCCGCCCGGTCATCGGCTGCGCCTGCCCGGCGCGGGTGCCTGCCCGGGCTGTCGGTCCGCCAGCCGACCGGTGCTCATCCGCCATGACCGCCTTCCTCGGGAAGGACAAACCGGTCCTCCGCGAATTCCGTGACGAGCGCATCGACCACGCTGGCCAGCTCGTCCTTACCGACCGCCCTGACGGCTCGCTGCCGGTCACAAGACGCTCCCACCTGGAGGACGTCCTGGGCCACGGCGAGCTCTTCCGGGCAGCCGAGCCGCCATGCTACCGGCTCTAGGTCACGGATCAGCTCGAAGATCTCATCCCGGAGCGGCGCCGTCGCGCCGGCGTTGTCGGTGATGACGACGGCGTCGAGCCCGTACCTGGTGGCCCGCCACTTATTATCCGCCGTCACCCAGGGCAGCCGGCTCGGCAGGGTATAGCCCCGGTCGTACTGGGTGTCGAAGAGCTGCACCAGGCTCTGCACGAGGGCGGCGAGCATGCCGACCTCGCGCAGCGTCGGTGGCGCGTCGGCGATCCGTACCTCGATCGTGCCGAAGTCCGGGTGCGGGCGGATGTCCCACCACACTTCCTTGATCGTGTTGATCGTCCCGGCCCGCAGCTGCGTGGTCATGTAATCCTCGAACTCCTTCCAGTCCGCCAGCAGCGGCGGCGGGCCGGAGTTGGGCAGCGTGCCGAAGATGACGCTCCGGCTCGACGCCAGGCCGGTGTCATGCCCGCACCAGAACGGGCTAGCCGCCGTCAGCCCGAGGATGTGCGGCAGGTAGACGGCCAAGGCGTTGATGATCGGCATGACCCGGCGGGAGTCGCGCAGTCCGACGTGGATGTGGCAGGCGCACGTCTGCAGCCGCCTGGCGGGCCACTGGATCTGCTCGAGCAGTTCGGCGTACCGCTGGCTCGGCGCAACCTTCCCCTCGCGCCAGCCGCTGATCGCGTGCGTCCCCGAGGCGGCCAGCACGATGCCGTGCGGGGCGGCGGTCTGCTGCAGGTCCTTCAGCGACCTGGCGAGGTCCGCCTTAGCCTCGGCAACCGTCCCGCAGATTCCGGTGACCACCTCGATCGTCGATTGCATCAGTTCGTGTCGCATCTGCGGGTGCTCACCTGTCTCCGACAGGCCAGGCAAGCCAGCCAGCACGGCCCCGGCGTCCTGACGCAGCATCCGGGTCTGCGCGTCAATGAGCTGAACTTCCCACTCCACCCCTAGTGTGGTGCCTTTCGACTTGTTCCACTCGATCGTCGCCATCGCTGACCTCCACCAAAGACGCTCCAGCTCGGAAATTGAGGCACGACTGGGTGCCAAACTAACGATTTCCAGCTGTCCGGGATTGAATCGCATCGATCGGGTAGGAGTTTCCGATTCAGGCCTCCGTTGAGTTACTAAGAGCAATCGATTGGGAACACACTGTTGATGTCCGCCCCTTGAATAGCGGAGGGTAACACAGTGCGTACTCTTACGTATCGCAGGTCGCTTGCGCTCATAGCGGCATGCTGCACTGGCGGCATGATCGTCGCCGCCAGCGTCACCACACAGGTCACCGGTACTTTCCCGGCCAGCACGGCCACGCTGACCAGCGTCCCGGTTCCTTCTAGCCCGATCGGCGGCCCCCTGCTCGCCTCCACTGGCCAGATCGTCAACTATGACTCAGCCTCGGCTCCCCGACTCCCGTCCATCGACGCGTCCGCCTTCGTCGTCGCCGACGCGGGGACAGGCGCCATTCTCGCGGCCAGGGACCCGCACGGCCGTTACCTCCCGGCGAGCACGCTCAAGATGCTCACCGCGGTGACGCTGCTTCCAGTCCTGCACCCGCAGGAAACGACCGTCGCGACCGCCCTGGCGGCAGCGGCTGAGCCGATGAGCGCCGGCCTGGTCCCGGGCCAGCACTACAAGGTCTCCGACCTGTTCACGGCGCTCCTGACCATCTCGGCTAACGACGCCGCGGTTGCCCTAGCCCAGGCGACAGGCTCCTACAGCCGGGGAATAGCGCTGATGAACGCCAACGCGGCCCGACTGCAGGCCAGGGATACCTACGTGGTCGACCCGAACGGCCTCAACGCCCCGGGCCAGTTCACCTCCGCCTACGATCTGGCGCTGATCGCCAGGCAGGCGGTGGCCATGCCCGCGTTCCTGCACTATGACCAGATCCATTCCGCCTCGTTCCCGATTCAGCCGGGCCGGACGGAGACCCTGTACAACCAGAACCGCCTGCTCCACGATTATCCGGGCGGCCTCGGCGGCAAGATCGGCTGGACCAGCGCGGCCGGCGCTACCTACGTCGGGCTGGCCCGTCGTAGTGGCGTCACGCTGATCGTGACCCTGCTGCACTGCCCCTCGCTCACCGAGATCGACTCGGCCGAGCGACTGCTTGACTGGGGATTCGCCGCGGACGGCAAGGTCACCCCCGTCGGCGCGCTGGTCGCGCCCCTGCAGCCCGCGGCCAGCCTGGCGGCCAAGCCGGCCGCTGTGAGCACGCCGGGCACGCTGAGGGCCGACAGCGTGCTGCGGTTCCGGGGCAGGCGAGCGAGCGCCTCTGGGCCGTTGCCGGGCGCGCGGACGATCGTGGCGGCCTCCGTCACGGCGCTGACCATCCTGATGATCGCCGTGGCTGTCTTGGCGACACGGCGGCAACGGCTATGGCCGCCGGGCCGCCGCGCGCCCAAGGACAGGTAGGTAGCTGGCCGGCAAGCCCGGGTGGCGGATCAGGCTACCGGCGGGAAGCCACAGCGGTCACGGACCTCGGTCATGGTCTGCGTAGCGATCGCCCGGGCGCGGCGTGCGCCCTCAAGGAGGATCGCGTCCACCGTGTCGGTGTCCTGGAGAAGCTTGTGCGTCCGTTCCCTGATCGGCGCGAAGTGGTCCACGACGATATCGCCGAGGTCCTTCTTGAACTTGCCGTAGCCCTCACCCGCGTAGGCAGCCTCGATCTCCGCCACTGGCTTGCCGGCCAGAGCCGAGTAAATCCGCAGCAGGTTGGTCACACCCGGCTTGGCGACGTCGTCCGCGCGGATTGAGCCTTCCGCGTCGGTCACCGCCCGGTTGAGCTTGCGCCGGATAACGGCCGGCTCGTCAAGCAGGTCGATGATGCCCTGCGGCGACGAGGCGGACTTGCTCATCTTGCTCGCCGGGTCCTGCAGGTCAGTGATCTTGGCCACGGACGCGAGGATGTAAGGCTCCGGAACCACGAAGGTCGGGCCGAGACGGTGGTTGAACCGCTGCGCCAGGTTGCGTGACAGCTCAAGGTGCTGCCGCTGGTCCTCGCCGACAGGAACCTCGTCCGCCTTGTACAGCAAGATGTCGGCGGCCTGCAGGATCGGGTAGGTGAAAAGTCCCACCGAGGCCTGGTCCGCTCCGCCCTTGGCCGACTTGTCCTTGAACTGGGTCATCCGGCTCGCCTCGCCAAACCCAGTGAGGCAGCCGAGGATCCAGTTAAGCTCCGCGTGCTCAGGCACCTGGCTCTGGACGAACAGGATGCAGCGCTCGGGATCCAGCCCGGCCCCGAGTAGCTGCGCGGCAGCGACCCGGGTACGGCGGCGCAGCGCGTCCGGCTCATAGGGCACGGTGATCGCGTGCAGGTCAACCACGCAATAGATCGCCTGGCGCGTCTCCTGCAGGTCAACCCACTGCTTCAGGGCACCCAGGTAGTTACCGAGGTGGAATGAGTCAGCAGTCGGCTGGATACCGGAAAAGACGCGACGAGTTGCCATGCCCGGAAGTGTAGTGCAGGCCCACTTACTTACCTGGATCGTGGGCTGGGCGGCGTGATGACCACCTCGACCCGCTGGAACTCCTTCAGCTCGGTGTACCCGGCGGTGGCCATGGTGCGGCGCAGCGCGCCCATCAGGTTCATCGAGCCGTCAGGGACCGTCGAGGGGCCGTGCAGGATCTGCTCAAGCGTCCCGATCGAGCCGACCGCGAGGCGCGCGCCACGCGGCAACTCGGGGTGGTTGGCCTCGCTGCCCCAGTGGTAGCCGCGGCCCGGAGCCTGCTGCGCGCGGGCCAGCGGCGAGCCGACCATGACGGCGTCGGCGCCGAGCGCGAGCGCCTTGGCGATGTCGCCGCTGCGGGTCATCGACCCGTCGGCGATCACGTGCACGTAGCGGCCGCCGGACTCGTCCAGGTAATCGCGCCGGGCCGCCGCGACGTCCGCGATGGCCGTGGCCATCGGCACGGCGACGCCGAGCACCGCGGCGGTCGTGTGCCCGGACCCGCCACCGAACCCGACGAGCACGCCGGCCGCGCCGGTGCGCATCAGGTGCAGCGCGGCGGTGTAGGTGGCACAGCCACCCACGATCACCGGAATGTCCAGCTCGTAGATGAACTGCTTGAGGTTGAGCGGCTCGGCTCGGCCAGAGACGTGCTCGGCCGAGACCGTGGTGCCACGGATCACGAAGATGTCGGCCCCCGCGTCCACGACCGCCTTGTAGTAGCGGGCCGTCTTCTGGGGCGAGAGCCGGGCGGCGGTGATCACCCCCGCCTGGGAGATCTCCTCGATGCGCCGCCCGATCAGCTCGTCCTTGATCGGCTCGGCGTAGATCTCCTGCAGGCGCCGGGTAGCGGCCTCCTCTGGCAGCGTCGCCACCTCGGCCAGCAGCGGCTCAGGGCTTTCGAATCGCGTCCACAAGCCCTCGAGGTCAAGCACGCCAAGGCCGCCGAGGCGGCCGATGGCGATGGCGGTAGCCGGCGAGACGACGCTGTCCATCGGGCAGGCGATGAGCGGCAGATCGAAGCGGTAGGCGTCGATCTGCCAGGCGATGGAGACCTCTTCAGGGTCGCGGGTGCGACGGGCGGGAACTATGCCGATCTCGTCCAGCGAGTACGCCTGGCGGCCCGTCTTGCCCCGCCCGATCTCAATGTCAGTCACGAAGAGCCTTGCTGCTAGTTCCTGATGGCGAAGTTCTAGTTCCGGCCCGAGTAGTTCGGGGCCGCCACCGTCATCTGCACGTCGTGCGGGTGGCTTTCCTTCAGGCCGGCCGAGGTGATCTGGACGAACCGCGCGTCCTGCAGCTCGGGGATCGTCGCCGTCCCGCAGTACCCCATGGCGGCGCGCAGGCCGCCGACGAGCTGGTCAGCGACGGCCGCCAGCGGTCCCCGGTACGGGACCTGCCCCTCGATGCCCTCGGGGACCAGCTTATCCTCGCGCAGGACGTCGTCCTGGAAGTACCGGTCCTTGGAGTAGGACTTGCCGCGCTCGCGGTTACGCATCGCGCCGAGTGACCCCATTCCCCGGTACATCTTGTACTGCTTGCCGTTGATGAAGACCATCTCGCCCGGGCTTTCCTCGCAGCCCGCGAGCAGGCTGCCGAGCATGACGGTGTCGGCACCGGCCGCGATCGCCTTGGCGATGTCGCCTGAGTACTGCAGGCCACCGTCCCCCATGACCGGGATGCCGGCTGGCCGGGCCGCCTGTGACGCCTCGTAGATGGCGGTGACCTGGGGCACCCCGACTCCGGCGACCACGCGGGTAGTACAGATCGAGCCGGGTCCCACGCCGACCTTCACGCCGTCAACGCCGGCCTCGATGAGGGCCTGGGCGCCATCCCTCGTCGCCACGTTGCCGCCGATCACCTCGATGTCGGCATTGGCCTTGACCTGGGCCACCATATCCAGGACGGACAGCGCGTGGCCATGCGCGGTGTCGACCACCAGGAAGTCGACCCCCGCCTCGATCAGCGTGTGGGCCCGGCGCTTGGCGTCCTCGCCCACGCCGACGGCGGCGCCAACTACTAGACGACCACCGGCGTCCTTGGTCGCGTGGGGAAACTTCTCGCTCTTGGCGTAGTCCTTGACCGTGATGAGGCCGCGCAGCCTGCCGCCCTCGTCGACCAGCGGCAGCTTCTCCACCTTGTGCTGCTTGAGCAGCCGCAGCGCCTCCTCGGGCGCGACCCCCACCGGCGCGGTGACCAGGGGCATCGGGGTCATGACCGCGGCGACCCGGACACTGGAGTCCGTCTCGAAGCGCATGTCACGGTTGGTCACGATGCCGAGCAGGATGCCGTCGTCGCTGGTAACCGGGACCCCGGAGATCCGGTAGTGCGCGCAGAGCCGGTCAACGTCGGCGATCGTCGCGTCCGGACCGCAGGTCACCGGGTCAGTGACCATGCCCGCCTCGGATCGCTTGACCAGGTCGACCTGCTGGGCCTGCTCCTCGATGGACAGGTTACGGTGCAAGACGCCAACGCCACCCTGACGCGCCATGGCGATGGCCATGCGGGCCTCGGTGACGGTGTCCATCGCCGAGGACACCAGTGGGATACGCACTCGCAGCTTCCGGGTGATCCTCGTGCCGGTGTCAGCCTCGCTGGGCAGGACCTCCGAGCGCGCGGGAAGCAGCAGCACGTCATCGAAGGTCAGGCCGACCGGGGAGAACTTCGGTGGTTGGGTCATGATGCCCTCACAGCTCGTAGCTACGGGCTCCGCAGCTGGTGACGGTGGGATATCGTCTCATCCTACTTAAGCGGTGGGGCTTCCTGCTGCTCCCGGGCCATGACGTGGCGCGACTCACCTCCCCTGGCCTGCTGGCCCACGGGAAAGGCAACGAGCGGGGCCGCGAAACCGCGACCCCGCTCGTTAAGCGCACTTGCCGACTAGTGCGGGTGGGAGTGGCCGGCGGCCTCAGGGGCCGGCTTCTCCTCTTCCGGCTTCTCAACGACCAGGGTCTCGGTCGTGAGCAGCAGGCCCGCGATCGAGGCGGCGTTGAGTACGGCGGAGCGGGTGACCTTGACCGGGTCAATGACGCCCTGCCCGACCAGGTCGCCGTACTCGTCGGTCGCGGCGTTGTAGCCGTGCCCGGCAGGCAGGTCGGAGACCTTGGCCACCACGACCGACCCCTCCTGGCCCGCGTTCAGCGCGATCCAGCGAGCCGGCTCGACCAGGCCCTTGCGCACGACGCCCACGCCAGTGGCCACGTCGCCGGTCTTGCCGAGGTCATCGAGCTGGCCGGCCACGTGCACGAGCGCGCTGCCGCCGCCGGCGATGATGCCCTCCTCGATCGCGGCGCGGGTCGCGGAGATGGCGTCCTCAAGGCGGTGCTTCTTCTCCTTGAGCTCCACCTCGGTGGCCGCGCCG
>Ga0335072_10012419_pt1 | contig 12156 bp, 11 predicted proteins | sample Lox_Sample_21_FD_206725 | JGI IMG/M metagenome (GOLD analysis project Ga0335072, IMG submission 206725) | Soil microbial communities from Loxahatchee National Wildlife Refuge, Florida, United States - Lox_Sample_2.1 | ecosystem: Environmental > Terrestrial > Soil > Wetlands | place: USA...
CGTAGTTGTCCTTGGAGTCCGGGTCGACGCCCTCCCTCTCGAGCAGCAGCTTGACCACCGCCTCGTGCCCGTTCGCCGCGGCCCCCCACAGCGGCGTCTGGCCGTAGCTGGCCTTGGAGTCCGGGTCGACGCCCTCCTTCTCGAGCAGCAGCTTGACCACCGCCTCGTGCCCGCTCGCGGCGGCCCGCCACAGCGGCGTCTCACCGTCTATGTCCTTGGAGTCCGGGTCGACGCCCTCCCTCTCGAGCAGCAGCTTGACCACCGCCTCGTGCCCGTTCGCCGCGGCCCCCCACAGCGGCGTCTCACCGTAGTGATCCTTGGAGTCCGGGTCGACGCCCTCCTTCTCGAGCAGCAGCTTGACCACCGCCTCGTGCCCGTTCGCGGCGGCCCGCCTCAGCGGCGTCTCGCCGTAGCTGTCCTTGGAGTCGGCCGAAATTATAATATCTCTGCCTAACTCATCTAAGAGTTTCTCTGATAAATACAGCAATCCAAACTCCGCCGTCAAATGCAGGCCAGTCGTTTGTGCCGGAAAATATTTACTATACCCAGATGAATATCTGGAAGCTGCCTTTGACACTGACATTATCTGAACAGCACAGGAAATCAAGTTACTATCCTGAAGCAGACGTAATGCTAGTGAAGATACCTCCTCTTGAACTCTTAGCACATGTCGTCCCCAGTATCGAGCGGCATAATCTAAGAACACATTCCGCTCAACCCTGCTCTCGAAGTCTTCGTCGCTCGGACAGCTACCGCTTCTGAATGTATCAAGAGAGAGATAATTAAGGCACGTCGACGCGATTTCCAGCTGAGCAGCAGGGTTCCAGTCCTCTCGGATTCGCTCGAAGTATTCTTGTGTGGTGTAGTGCACGAGACGGACGATATTGCTCTCCTCGTCAACTGTAACAAGGCCAGCGCATACGGAGACGACGTCTTCGATATCCGGAATGTTGTCCTGATCCAGTTCCTCCTCATCTGGCTCCACCGCCAAAGCATGGCATAGCTCCCCCGTAGTAAGCGGTCTCAGTGCGTAAATAATCCAGGAAAAAACGCTCTTTGCTCGTTCCTTATTCCCAGGCAGTTGGCCCTTTATTCTCTCGATCGCTTCGCCATACGCCTGGTCGAGTGCTTCAGAGCCTTTGGAAAATTTGTCCAGCGCAGACCGGATTTTCTTCTTAGTGTCCTTATCGAGAAGCGAATCCACATGAAGACGGGCAAGAAGAAACCTGGCGTGGTCGTAAGTTGACTGTGCTCGGAAAAGGTGTGCGAAATACTGACATGCCATCTACCGCTTCAACAATCTTATCCTGCACAAACCTTTGCAGCTCGTTATCACGTTGGACGCATTTGGGCAGCCGGTACATCTGGCCCATCACAAATCGTTCCACGTCCGCATCACTTGCTCGAATCTCCAACCTCGGCATCAGTCTGAACTCGTTTTCTATGTCCGGGATGAAGCGGGAAGTCACCATTAGACGCACATCTGCTTTACGTTGAAGATCACGTAGCTTGGCCAGAAGCTGGCTGCGCGTACCGTCTTTTTCCTGACATTCGTCTAAAGCATCCACAACAACGTATACGCTCGAGTAATTGGTAAGTACAGATTGCAAAGCACTAAGAGTCTCTTCGAGCGACGGTCTCGTCCGATTGGCATGGTGGTTGTACAGACGTGTCACGGGTTCCGCGATCGCTGGCCGGGCCTGCACCAACTGTTTGAGGATGGCGGCAAGTAGACTAGTAGTGTTTTGGTCTGTTGTCGCTTTGTAGTTGCAGTATATATAGGCCACCCCGACGGTGTTACTTTGTACTGTTCCCAAAAGGTGGTCAATCGTGGTTGCGGCCATTATTGTCTTGCCAGCTCCGGGAATGCCGGGACAAAACAGAGTCTGGTTCGATCCATGAATCCATTTGGTAAATTCGGGAGAGTTGAGAAACCACAGACCAGTCCCGTCTTGTCTCCGAGCAATGAAATCGGATTGCTGAGCTGGGAAGTCGGTTGAAGATATCCATTCTAGAATGTTGTCACACCGTTGACGGCTTTGGTCCTGCTGAATCGCATCGACTCCCATTCCCAGGGCAGGCATAGCCTTCCGGACAAAGCTAGTATTATCCTTGATAGCTTGGTTGTCGCTGTGGATGGTATTCATGCAGTCCTTGATCGCCTGAGATAGTTTGCTGATGCTATGAGTAGACGTAGGTGGCGATTCCTGGCAAAGAGACTCACAAGTGATCCATCTCGAGCGCAATCTGCACGAGCGTCTTCAAACGTTCCATCCTCGACAGTATGCTTGTAACTTCCTCTTTGATATACTTCCACAAAAGAGTATTGCCCATCTTGTTAATTCCCCTTCCACTTGTTATCTTAGTCTGCAGCTGCTCCAGCGCATGCTTGTACTGATCGAGGGGCCCATTCTCGACACCGAGAGCCCGGACCGCCACATGCCATGGCTCGTTGGGCCTTCCTTCTTCAAGACGGAACCTCAAAGTGACAAGAAGATTGTAAAGGTTCGATGCTTCGAGTGCGCACCGTGCACGGTCTGTCGAGGCGTCTTTAACGTCGTTTAGATACCCGATCACAGTGTTTGTGAGCTGTAGGAGAGCAATAATGCTGGCTGTAATGCTAAGTGGATCCATCGGACGATGAGATACAGCCACAGAGCGGGGTAGCGATCGCAGCAAATGAATGAGAACCCACGTGGGCGTGAGAATGCTGCAGCATCTTTGAGAAGCTTTGGTGTGTAGCAGCAAGAGGGCTGAAGAATATGTACTTCGCCCCTCCAAGCGCCAAGTACGTACCGTACAGTGATTTTCAAGGAACGCCAGCGTTGTCGCGGGGCCAAACTTGGCCTTTGCAGGGCACCAAAAGTAGTTGCTGCCAAGCATTTCAAATGACGTGTGATTTGATGGCCTTCTGGATTAAATGCCCGTAACTCTGCCGAAAAGGGCCTAAAGACTGGAGCAGGCGGTGGAGAGGGTTCAGAACACTAGCTTCAGTCGCAGCAAGACCCTACTCTCGCATTTGGATGGCTCAATTCAAGGATTGGCGCCGGTAAGCAACTTAAATCTAAGGCTCCGCTTGTCCATTACTACGGGTTATGATTTCCGAGCCACTTCTGTCACTCGATTGGGTTTACTTGGCTTGGCGGCAACTACTTTGGTGCACGCCTCCGTATAGGGAGGGCCCGTTTTGGATCTCATGCCCTCGCCCTCACCCTCCCTCCCCTCTTTCCCATTTGCTCCCATAACGTCGTCTCTCTCGCAGTAGCAGCGGCGCCACAGTCGTCCGACCACATGTGTGCCTCCCGCTTTGAAGCCTTCGGGAGAGATGTTGGTCACACGACGCTGTCTGTCGTGACCCGTCCATTCCGATTTCGATTGCGTGACGGGAATTGCGGTAACCAGACGCGCCCAGTGGCGGGTGCGATCCAACGAACCGTCTCGGAGTCGATGCGGCTCCGGCTCCGGCTCCGGCTCAGACTCAGGCTCAGGCTCAGGCTCGGTGTGCGGGTCGTGGCAGGGTCCCAGTCGGAATCACTCTCGTAGTCGTCGTAATCGCGATTCTTGGGGCGGGCCAACCGCGGACGTGGCCGGGGGCGCAGTCCCACCACGTCTTTCGCCCTCTTGCCCACTGCTTTCAACCTCTTAACTAACTTGCTTATGGGTTTCTTGAACATGTTGATGTAGAGGGCCCCGATGATCAATGGTATCGACACAGCAGCCGAGATACCGACTGACAGCCCGGATCAGTATATTCAGCGATGGGGGGACGTCGACGCGGCGCGCAATACTCACCTATGTATGCTATCGCTCGGTCTAGACTCCAGGCGGTGGTGCCATTTTGTTTTGGGAAGGCCGTGATACCGACAGTTAAGAATGTTGCCATGAACGACAATGAACCCTTGAGATACCGGTTAGAAATAGGCCTCCACGAGTCGGGAAGAACCCAGGGAGACTTACAAACACAATGGTTATGATGGTAAAGAAGAGGATTGTCTAACTTTGATCAGCGAGGTCTCGGGGATAATGGAGAAAGGGAGTGAGTAAACACTTAACTGACATTTCCTTGCCTCGACGTCTCCGTTAACATTCGCCGCGACCCACGGGCTTCCGTTATGTTGGCTTGCTTCTGCTTGAGATTTAACAGCTGGCTAAACTAGTGGGAAAATGTTAGCCCCCGAGCACTGGTGAAGAACCACTTGACCACCCACTTCATCATGAACCACCTTAGCATGGGCCTCCATCTTTTTGAAATCCCTGATGTTTGCGTCGACCATCTGATGCCGTTGCTTATAGATCCACTCTAGGTCATCTCCAGGCAGACCATCTTTGGGTGGATCTTTTTTTGGTGGATCATCTTTGGGCGGATCATCTTTGGGCGGATCATCCTTGGATGGATTGCCCGTGGGTGGATTGTACTTGGGTGGGTTATCTTTGGGTAGACCACCTCTGGGCGGGAGCAGCTTGCTATCAAGTGTCTTCAGCGCGGCGATCGTGGTTTCCAATACCTCTTTCTGATCGCCCAAAACCTTCAAAATGATATTAAGCTCATCCTGGATCTTTTTGACTCTCGCAAGCTGTCTGACCTCCCGGGTGATGTCAAAGAGGTCATCTGAAGCCTCCTTTCCCTTCTTTAGCTTTCTAGAATCCGAGTGGAATTTGGCAAGGAATCGCTTCTCTAAATCCGCCTAGCCATACGTCAGTATTCGTATGACAAAAGATGAACGTTCACCAACCAGAGTTCCTATGGAAGACTCAAAGTACTCGTGAAGCGGCAATTTCCCCGTATCTCGAGAGCGGTCAAAAACGTTCGAACAGTGGGCCGTGATTATGGTGACGAGATCGTAGACTGAGGTTATGGAAGGACGGTTGTCTGATTCCAAATATTTGAGAAGGGAGCCCAGCACACCGTCATCATAAGGCTGACTAGACCGACCCCATTTTTGTGGAAAACTCGTAATCACGGTGTCTAAACTCATTGTCAAATTGGAATTTGAACACTCACTTGTAATCTTACCTCCGAAAATCCAAAGCCACAGCTGGTCAACCATTACGATATAGTGGTCGCTCTTCTTGTCGCCCTCTAGATTCTTTTTGGACCAATGAAGCACAACTTGCTCGTCATCTCGTTGGTCTGTATGCGGCAGCATGTAGTAATGGAATTGATCGAGGGTGCGTCGCGCCTATGACGGATCATCAGATTCAACTTGAAACTCGTTCAGGTTAGCTGGATAGAATACTAACATGTAAGCTGTGGTCTAGGTAACTTGAGATGAGGTTTATGTCATCGGTTAATCGCCGGCGAAGTTTTCCAATATTTTGCAGGCGAAGCCTTTCTTCAAGCTTTCGCCGGCGAAGCTTTTTTTGAAGCTTGTCATGTTTCTCCACGTCGCGATTGGATTCGAGGGACATTTTGGACTCATTTGGCCCTTCCGAATTGCTGGAAGTATCGTCGGGCCCTTCCGTATCGCTGGAAGTTCCAGACCCGGCCTCACTCCCAGTGGCCGGGTCCAAGAGTGGCGGTGGTGCACGACTCGCTTTTTTCAGGCGCCGGCCATGGCCACCGGTGTCGTTCTTTTCGCCATCAACGTTCCTTGGTGGGTAAGAAGACGCTATCTCCGCAGAACCGGCCTCACTCTGGGTGGCCCAGGTTGTCTGTCTGAGCATTTTGAGTTCCTCCTTCTTTCTTCTCTTCATTTCCTCGGCCACTTTCTTCAACTCTTCGGATATTGCCCTCCGTTCTCTACTCCATTCGCAGTTCAAGTAGGGCGTCTGAGGCATTGGTTAGTTAGGGGTAAAGATCGAACCATGACCACAACTCACAAAGACGACGATGCTATTTTGCCTGATGAAGTTGGCTTTGTCACGATCACTTTGTGCCTTGTCGTCTTCGTACATCCTTGCCTGCGTGCGCAAATCTTCAGCTCCACACTACCTTACCTATAGATGGTGATACTTAGTACGCACTTCGATCGGTCTGGCCTGTGGTCTCATATATCGACTGTGAGGTGTGAAACCTGCTTCTCCTTTAGTTCCCTCGCACCAATAGAGTTTGGGAAAGACGAAGAACCGACCTTCATGTTGCCCTTCAGTTATTGAATCATCCAATATCTTCAACTGGGCAAATAGATCCTAACGAAACAATCAACCTCGATTACTGTGTTACAATGGCAAGACATACGTTAATCCATGCCGTCTGTTCGATATTTGTTAGATCCCTTTTCAACTTCGGTAGGGGCATATCACTTACATTATTGGCTGGAAGGTGAAACCATTGACAAGTGCGTTTCTCTTTCAAGGTGGATGGCCGATCATGCTTCAGTATAGACTCGGGATCCTGTTCATAAAGGACTTCATAAACGGAAGCCTGTTTGTCAATAATTCGGTGTTCCCTGCCATTGATCAAGAAGAATTCTGTCAGCGTTGCCCGGAAATTTTTGCATGCGCTAACAGCATTCCGATCAGCTGGTGGCTCCGGCTTTTTCCACTCAGGCCTAGTCGAGGCGGATGGACCTTCCACAAGGAGTGGTTTTTCTAGCCGTGACTTTATTTCCTTGTTTTGGCTGGAATCTGCTAGATTAGTCGCCGAGTGTCCGTCCTTGTTCGGCGCCTTCGCGTCGGCACCCTTCGCTAGTAATAGCTCAATAACCCTGAATTTGTCTTCCGGCAATTCATCTTTCTGTACCGTGACATGGAGAGCTCTCTGCACTGCAAAATGGAGAGCACTCTGCCCTTTGTTATCTTGAAGAGCGATATCTGCGGATCCTTTGCCTAGTAATAGCCTTGCCATCGGAAAATCATCATTTTGGACAGCAATGTGAAGAGCTGACTGTCCACTACCGTTCTGGACATTGGAGTTCACACCCTGGTCGAGCAACGCCTCAACTGCACCTATGTCTCTCTCGAATGCAGCAGTCAGAAATTGATGCGAGTTCTTAAACCGGCGTATCAGCCCCGACACTTGTGAATAATTGGTATCGTCAGAATTGGAGGATTTGTTTGACCATTGCAGACGAGCCAGAAAAATGTTCTTCCGTTCCACAGCATGCTTGAATTCCCGTGAGTGCGCAGTCGGAGATATTGTAGAGGCGGTGCCCTTCGGCGGGAACCAGGCGTCTCTCCCGGCGAAATAATCCCTGCTATCCGAGGACGCTGCAAGGAATATTATACCAGCCGTGCTCTCCAAGATTTGCCGTGTTATTTCCTCTTCTTTAGGAAGCTGTGAAATCTGAATCAAAGCCTGCTCTATGACAACGACACCAACACCACGTCCGATAAACACGATCGGCGCGTTTTGACCGTCATTTCTCAATGTCAGCAAACGGCTGCGGAGCTTCTCCGCTGCCTGATCCAAGGTCACCTTAGGCCCGTCCGGACCAGACGTGGTTGGGTATTCGAACTTTAGTATTCGAGCCCCGGGAAACGGCTTTCGAAGCATATTCTTGGTGTCTAACCAGTCGATGGATAGAGTTTCCTTTGGTGATCTGGTCGCTGGAGACTTGTTTGCTCCATCCTTCTCCGACATCCCTTTTGCAGGCTGGACTCCTGATTGATCTCCCGAATTTTGTTCCACGTTAGACTTTGGTTGTGCTTGCTCCTTCCGCGGCAGAGACGGATCTTCCGTAAGCTGACCAAAAGTCACGGTTTTCTGTCGCCGCACTCCCTTTGTTGCTGCTTGATCCGTCTGAGGATTCTGCTTTTGACCCCTTTTCCCAAAAATTCTTTGCGCTAGATTCTTATCCTGGGACCCTGGAGCAACCTTTTTACGCTCATCTTTTTGCTCCTTTGGACCTCCAAGATCTTGTGGCTCTTTTCCGCCTTCCACATTTCTTGCATCTTCAGGATCTCTTGGGGCCCCAGAATCTTTTGGCTCTTTCCCGCCCTTTGCATCTTCAGGATCTCTTGGGCCCCCAGAATCTTTTGGCTCTTTCCCGCCCTTTGCGTCTTCCGCATTTCTTGCATCTTCAGGATCTCTTGGACTCCCAGAATCTTTTGGCTCCTTTGGATCTCCAAGATCTTGTGGCTCTTTCCCGCTCTTCGCTCCTTTCACATTTCTTGCATCTTCAGAATCTCTTGAGCTCTCAGGATCTTTTTGCTCCTTTGGATCTCCGAGATCTTGTGGTGCTTTCCGCCCCTTTGCGTCTTTCATATCTCTTGGATCTTCAGGGTCTCCGGGGCCCTCAGAATTTCTTGGGTCTCCAGGATCTCTTGTACCCTCGTGATCTTTGGGGTATTCAAGACCTCTTGTGTCCTCGGGATCTCTTGCACCCTCAAGATCTTTTGGGTCTTCGGGATCTCTTGCACCCTCGGGATCTTTTGGGCCTTCAGGACCTCCTGTGTCTTCAGGATCTCTTGGGTCTTCAGGATTCCTTGTGTCCTCAGGATCCCTTGTGTCCTTAGGATTTCTTGCACCCTCGGGATCTCTTTGCTCTTCAGGATCTTTTGTGTCCTCAGGATCTCCTGTGCCTTTGGGACCATCTGTGCCTTTAGGATCATCTGTGCCTTCATGACCTCCTGTGCCTTCATGACCTCCTGTGCCTTCAGAACCTCCTGTGCCTTCAGCGCCTCCTATGCCTTCAGGACCTCCTGCGCCTTCAGCGCCTCCTGTGCCTCTAGAAACTTTACTTTTCACCTTTTGAAGCCAGGGTTGATTGAGTGTCACATTAGATAACCATTTCCTCGCCAATGACTCCTTTGTTGGAGGAATTTCCGGATCGGCCCATATCCATGTGGACCCATTATCTTTGCCAAAGTGGTCGACAATAACGACATCGACAGTCGCTGGCGGATCCTGACTGGTCTGTGGCGGGTAGAGAACCTCGAGACTGCATGACGGCGGTGGGGCCTTGAAACAGGTCAGCACTGGGTGGATGTTTACGTTAGGGTATAATCTGACCTTTGTTTCGTCCGTTGATGGGTCGGACGACTCAGGCTTGGGAGGGGGATCCTTTTGCTCATGATGCGTGTCTTTGCCTACCGACCGGCGCCTAAAGGGGTTGATGAACCTGTTGCCACCGTCACGAGTCGCCGGAGTCGCCGGAGTCGCAGGAATCTCTTGTGAATCGGCTGATGCTGAGCCCTTTGGAAGCGGCGACGCTCTATCGCCGGCACCGCTAGGGACAACTGCCGGCGCTCCATCACCGGAATCGCCAAAGACAACCGCCGGCGTCGGCGGAGACACCGTTGGATTTTCTGACTGCCAGACATTGTCAATCAACAGAGAGCTGACCAGTGGGGATAGGAAGAGATAGTACCATGTACACCTTGGAAAGGAATTTGGACGTTCGCTGCAGAAAGTAGTGTGTGATCACAGACCATGTTGGATACGAGAAGACGCTCACATTTAATTCCCGCCGGCCACTCGTCCCTGCCATGCAGCAGTGGAGCGACCACGAGGCTACGCATCATTCAGCCACCGGGATAGTAGTCGGTTGCAATACGACCGCTTGATCCCTGCCGGTAGCTGATCTGGTGCATGAGAGCTGAGTTGAATGAGGAGTTCAGAAATGGGCCTATCAGTGAGGTTCGCTCGGTGGGAGCGCTGCAAGCGTACGAATCGAGAAGACTCCCCTGCCACAACGGTTCAGCCCCAAAAGGCATCGTCGTGGACATTATTCTCAGCTCGACCCGCATTTGTCCGTTTTGTTCCCGTACGGTGCACACACTAAAGACGGGCAGGACCGTTGGCATACAAAGCACCCAGCTCGGCGACCAATTGCATCCGTGATCAGTCGGACTTCCGCCTTGCGGCCGAAACTAGCCACGTGTTCTGGCTATCCAAAAAAGGCCGGAGGGGCGGGGTGTCATGTGGTCATGGTACCCGCAGCGGGACTGGCCCAGCCTCAATTTGCAGAAAAAGCACGAGTCCTGCATGGCCAAATCCGTTGCAAACGCCTCTTGAGGAATGGTGCGACCGGGGATCCACAAAATTCGGCACCATTGTTAGTTGCTTCGAAATCCTTCGACAGGAGGCCGTCACTTGACAGAGGATATGGGAGGGATTGATTGATTGGCGATTCCCTCGCGTCGCGAGGACTCGTGATGGCGATTTGCGCGTCTTGCGACGGTAGTCCACCAACGTAGGAAGCTGGTGTACTAGTAAACCTTACAGGAGAGAGGCGCACGAGCGAGTTAAGACTCGAACGGGACGGGCCGTACGATCTTGTCAATCTGGCGATATCTATCCCCTCCCCCGCGGGACACCTTCATTGCAGGTCTTGGCAGAATTTTTTTCGGCCCTAAAATTGAGAGACTAGTTACTTAGGGTGGCTTCCGGGCAATGACCCCTAAAGTTTAGGGGCCAGGCCCCAGGATAGGACAGCTTCCCGGGAGTCGACCGCCTAAAGCTTAAGGCGAGAACCCCCCGCATAAGGTGCCATCTTACAAAGGTAATGGCCGCCTAAATTCTAAGGGCTCAGCCCCCGGATGGAACCCTACCTGGTGTCGAAACCTTCCACCGATCACAACTCATATGAATGGAGCCCACCGCCCTGCTTATTGCGCGCAGCAGACCGGTGTGGGTGCTGTCGCAATCGCTAGGTGAGTTCGAGCATCCACGGGTAAGACTCTTGGTCTGCATAGCAAATCTCCTCCATAAGCAAACGGCTTTTTCCCCCAGGTCAGACAGCTAACATTGAACAAATCCGTCTACTATATCGTGGGCTCTCCTAGATCCTCGCCTTTGGCCTCATTTGGTTCTTTTCTCCAGAGCTACATATTGGCCCCCATAATGCCCCTCTGTCCGAAAGCCTTTGTCGTAGCCAGAATCTTCCTACCATGCGTATTCGTTAACGAATGTCAGTGGCACGTAAATGGCCTACGATCTTGAACATCGAGCTGAATGTAGAAGAGTGTTGAACAAGCGGAGAGACATTCACATTGATGGGTAGACTTCACGAGGCGTGAAGCAAGACAATACTGGTGGGTTAGGATGGGAAAGTTTAGGTCGAAATTCGAGATTTAGGTTTTTGGAAAAAGCCGGCGACTCCCGCACCGTATACTCCGCATGACTCAACGAGCTACAAGGAACAATACATATATTCAAACGCCTAACTTAGTAACTGTGTGATTGTCTTTGTGAGCAGCGAGTTGATAATCCGTCCGCCATGGCGCCTCGAACAGAGTAAGTGGTGTCCTTGGACCAGCTTTCGCTTTTGAATTTTCTGTGATCGCATCAATCCCATTCCAAGTCCTTACCTTACCCTACCACGTCTTTCACGCGCACTAACATGTTCGCTTCGCCTAGCTTTCCTCCGGTTCGTGCCTGCATCTTCGATATGGATGGCCTCCTTATAGACTCTGAAGATGCTTACAGCCTCGTGACAAACCAAATCCTTCGTGAGAACAACCGGCCCGACCTTCCCTGGCATATTAAAGCCCAATTGCAAGGCAGACCAGGCCCGGCTGCTGGCCGCATTTTCCGCGAATGGGCACAGCTTCCCATCTCCGAGGCCCAGTTCATGGCAAGACAGCGCGAGCTGCAGGCTGAGGCCTTCAAGCACTGCAAGCCGCTGCCGGGCGTGGAGTGGATGTTGAAGACACTAGGGGACCAAGGGGGGATGGCGGGTGGGAAGAAGATACATCTGGCGCTTGCCACAAGTAGTCATAGAGGAAATTATGAGATTAAGACAAGACGAATGAAAGAAATGTTCAAGGTATTTCCGGAAGACTGTATTATTACTGGGGATGATAGGCGGATCCCGCAAGGTCGGGGAAAGCCACTACCCGACATTTACTTGCTAGCCCTAAAGACAGTGAATGAGAGTTTGGAATATGGAGAGAGTGAGGTATTGCCGGAGGAGTGTCTAGTCTTTGAGGATAGCGTACCGGGCGTTGAGGCGGGAAGAAGAGCCGGGATGAGGGTCGTCTGGTGTCCGCATCCTGGCCTGCTGGGTGAATATCAAGGGAGAGAAAAAGACGTGTTGGCTGGGAAGACAGGCGAGCATAAGGATGAAGAGATGATAGACAACGCTGGGCCAAGTACACTAGCTGGCAGTCCTGGACATATTGGGGAAGTCGATGATGGGTGGGCGGAGTTCGTACCGTCATTAGAGGAGTTTGATTTCAAGAAATATGGCATCGATTTAGTGGAGTCACGGTATAGGACAGAGAGCGAACAGTCTGCCTCTCCTGGTACGACGGACAAAGAGCTTGAAGAAA
>Ga0335072_10012420_pt1 | contig 12156 bp, 6 predicted proteins | sample Lox_Sample_21_FD_206725 | JGI IMG/M metagenome (GOLD analysis project Ga0335072, IMG submission 206725) | Soil microbial communities from Loxahatchee National Wildlife Refuge, Florida, United States - Lox_Sample_2.1 | ecosystem: Environmental > Terrestrial > Soil > Wetlands | place: USA: Florida...
CCTGGCTTTTGTTGACGGGATTCGACCCTTTCGGATCGGGGTTCCAGCCATCAACGAATTTCCATCCGAGGTCTGGGGACGCATTGCCGCCGACCGAGCACGTCATTTCAGGCCGTGGCTGAAGAAAGAAGCCGATCGGCGCGGGTATCGGCCATTGCGCGATGCAATCGCCGAGTATCTGCGCGCGTCACGCGGAGTGCGTTGCACTGCGGAACAAATCGTTATCGTTTCCGGAATACAACAGGCGCTCGACCTGTTGGCACGGCTGCTCTTGAAAAAGAGCGATTCGGTATGGATGGAGGATCCTGGATATTTTGGAGCGAGAATCGCGTTCGACAATGTCGGAGCCAGGATGATTGCTGTGCCGGTTGATGATGAAGGGCTGTCTGTTTCCGCCGGAATTAAGAACTGTCCGGATGCGAAGGGAGCGTACGTCACACCAGCTCACCAATTTCCGCTGGGCGTAACGATGTCGCTGGAACGGCGGCTCGCCCTTCTCAACTGGGCCTCACGCGCGGGCGCTTTTGTAATTGAAGATGACTATGACAGCGAGTATCGGTTTGAGGGACCGCCAGTGCCTGCACTGCAAAGCCTCGACAATCACTCGAGCGTTATCTTCATCGGATCGTTCAGCAAGACACTATTCCCGGCCCTACGCCTGGGCTACGTGGTATTGCCTGCGCCGTTGATCGATTTCTTCCTGGCTTTCCGCTACCGGACCGACTTCCGGAATTCGTCCTTTGATCAGGCGGTGCTCTGCAACTTCATCGCAGATGGGCATTTTGCACGCCATCTTCGGAGGATGCGAAATCTCTACGCGGAGCGCCTCGCAACGCTCATGGAAGGCGCCAGGCAATATTTGGGTGGGTTGCTGGAGATCTCCAGCGTAAGGGCCGGCCTCTACACGATCGGGTATCTCAAGAACGGAATGGCGTCACGGCACGCGGAAGAGTTGGCTGCGGCCCAGGGTGTCGAGGTACTTGGCACCGATCGATGTACTCTGAGACGTCCCGATCCAAATGCCTTGCTCCTCGGCTTTGGTGGATTCAACGACCTTGCGATACGGCAGGGACTCCTTCGACTCGCAAAAGCGTTAAAGTAACCAGATCTCAAGACATGTGACTCCGTCTCTCAATGAATGCGAAACTGCCAACGTACTCACCTACCATCGCTAGGTGAAGGAAGCCTACTTGGCCTGCCACCTCCGTTTGCTCATATTTGACATTGAAGACACCGCAAAGCGTGCTTGACGCACCCAAGTTGACACGCTTTGCACCGGACTTTGTCTGCCTCATCCGACCGAAAAATACAGCCGATAATAACAGCATCCGGTTCGCCAACTTGAACACAGTCCAGAACAATACGCGGCGAGCTTTCAACTTCATCGCGCTCTATTGGCTCAACCTGATCTTCGTTCACGTACAGGGAACAGCTGTCTTGGCAACTCCGTTGTGATCACTGCAACTTGCGCTGCCGTCTTTCATGGCGCTGAAAACATGATTCTCTCCGGGGTGGTCGAGGCACCACGGAGCGGCTCGGTTTCCGTTGTGATCTGATGGACTCCCTAACGGCCCAAGGGATCCTCCTCGGCACGGCAGTGCTTCTGCTCGCTCGCGAATTGAGAAATGTGCCTGGGCCCGGCTATCGACTGCTCATCTTGCTACTGGCTTTGGTTGCTATCGGAATGCCGGCTAGTATTCTTGGTTGCAGATCTTATCGTCTGGCCTCATGTCCTTACTGCTCGCGTAAACCCTCGCAGCAGCTCTTTACTTTCTCTAGAGGTTTTCAGGCGCGTGTTCCTCATGCGAAGACGACAGGAACTCCCCTGCTCGACCAAGACTATGTACCGACGCAGAAACATGCTCCCGTGATTCCTCTCTCTGCAGGAATTCCGCAATCGAGCCTGCACATTCACCGATGCCAGTTCTCAAGAATCCACCGCAGAATCACATTTGCTGACCGCCTTTGACCGTGGCCATGCTCAGATTCTGTCTATCGCATTTGGACGAGATGAGGACTTCCCCGCTCGATCGGTTTGCCTGTCGGCGTTGTGAAAAATGTGTCAATCAGGAAATCGATAAAGCGTTGAGTGAAGATGGTGCTGTGATCGGGCACCACATCCGGGTCAATCTCCATCATCCAGTACGGCGATCCATTGCACCGATTGGGCCGCTCCTGGATAGCAAAGCAGTTTTGCGTGTCGACCAGGCGAAACGTACTTACGACGTGAAGATTCTCCTGATTGAAAAGTTCGCGACTGCACTCCGCAATCGCCTGTGGATTGTGGACGGTGATCTTTTCGCCGGTCGAGGCAACCTCCATCTGGGCGGCGCCGATTGCTTTCAGCATGCGGTGGCTCTGCAGCACCTGCATGTGGGGTGCCGTGCTCATATAGAACGAACTCTGGGGAAGCGCGCCTTCCTCCTTGGTTTTGAGTTGCCAATGCGGATGTGGGGCGTGTGGGTCAAAGCACGAAAGCGAATAGGCGCCTGGGACCCCGGAATCCAGATTTCGAAAGCTGCCTGCGACCTTAAAGCCAAGCAGAGGTAAAGCGTGACCAATCGGTACCGCGACCTTCGTCGCCAGATCCCCTGTTGAAGTGAGTGAGACGAAGAGTGGCCGGTCAGCATCCTGGCTTTCATCGTGGACGCCCTCCATATCTGGAGAATCGCTAGGCAGATTCGGCTGATAGCGGTAGCTGTTGTTGACGAGGAAGTTGAACAGGGGCATGGCTTCAGTGGCCGCGCCGGCAGGATTGATAAAGATTACGAGGTCGGCGCGTGCATCGGTTGCAGCTTCAGCCATGTGCAACCTTTCTGCAGCTTCAGGCGATCCTGCCCGCAATTGGGCTGCCTCCTGCCGGTAGATTGTTGCTTGTGCGATCGCGCTGGCGGTGGCCTGACTCACAGTCCGCTCGAGAAGAAGACCACCAAAGGAATGGCCAATGAAGATTGCAAGGGCGCGGCGGTTCTCGTGGGCGCGCGCGGCTATCTCGGTGAGGCTGCTGGCGAGGCCGGCGCCGGGAATTCGCATCGCCGCAGCCTCGCGATTGTAATAGGAGAATTGCTGTGCAACTGGCCAGGTTGGACGGATCAGATTGCCTCGCCAGCCGATATAAATGCCGATAATCGGCCGTGTTCCCTTCAACCGTGCGTAGAGATCCTGAAGTGCGATTTTGAATCCAGCTACGTTTCCGTTATCTGGAGCCGCGTTGTTCTTCCAGCCGTGGACGAATGTCAGCACAATTGGATCGCCCTGCCTGCTGGCATTCACCCGTCGAATGATAGCCAGCGCGTTGTCGAGTTCGCTCTTGTCAAAGAACTCACCCATGTCGTCGATTTCGATGAATGCCAGGCAGATGGACGTCTTCGCGGTGCAGCCCTTTTCCGTCTCGGGCTGCGCAGCCGGCGAACCCGCCAACAGCAGAGGTGGAACTTCGCTTGATGGGCTATTCAGGCGATAGGGGCGTAGCGGGACCTGGCAGGCCTCGAAAGTTAAGAACAAAGGACAAAGCAGAAGCAGGCGCGCGATGAAAGTCATGGCTGGGCTCCAGCGGCAGCATGGGGCGAATTTTCGCGATGAAGTATGGCACTAAGAACCTTGGTCACCTCGACGTGATACTCGGTCCAGAAAGAAGAAAGTACAGCTGTGCCGAATGCGCCAGCGGCACGCTGTCCGACATTTGCAATCTTGTTCTCGTTTCCGGGATACCATGGATACCCTGCGTAGGCGCCGCCAATTTCTCCGGCAAAGCGCGAAAATGCTGGCATGCGGCGGCCATTGCCGGATTGAGTAGAGCGGCGGATGGTGATGACGTCGTACCATGCATGTCCAAACCGCTGCCACCCATCGTGGTTCAGTTGATCAAGGGTTTGATCGCCGGCATCAAGGTGCCGAAGCGCCTGCTGACGACGGCGAATCACTCCCGAATCGTCAGCATAGGCAAGAAACCGCGGATCGTCATTCAGAAGTAGCCCGGTCAAATACTGTGCAGCCCCTTTTCCGAATGCCTGCGTGTAACGCGAGCCAACGCGAAGCCCATAGCCTTGCCATGTCCGCTTCCAATCTGGCGGAGACGCAATGATCTGTGCTCCCAGACCGAAGACAACGGCACCCAGCATTGCCTGGTCTGTGACTGAACCCTGCACAAAGTCCAGCGCGCGGTGCTTGGGCGTATAGCGGCAATCGATCGCCGTTAGGTCGGTGGGAAAAGCCCCCGGACACACATGAACAGATTGAGGCATAGAAATCGGGATAGCTTGCGCACAAGTATCGGCTGGCATCGAGACAGCTAACGACAGGAACAAAAGAATTGGGCCTCGCATGGGTCTCTTCCCCATATTCACGCAAGCAATTGACGAAAGTATCCGTTGAGGAGCCGGCTGTTCGGATCAAACTGCAGACGCGCCGTATTTAGAGACTGCAGGCGACCGCCGTGGGCCTTCTGCATCATCGCCGCCGTGAGGCCGGGTGTCTGGTTCGGCAGAGCGACCCCGTTCCTGTCTACGCAGAACTGGTTATAAGCAATGAGAAAATCGTCCCAGCCGGGATTCGCCGTCGAAACCGGATCGATGGTCATCACGTTGCCATTCCATGAGTACGACAACAGAGACTTTTGATCCTGAGCGATTCGGTAGCCGACACAGAGTAGGTTAGAGCGATAGCCTTTTTGCTGATAGTAGCTCTTGCAAAATGCAAAGAAGTCAGTAATGGCCTCGGGGAACTGTTCTTCGGGAAACGCAAACAGGCTGAAGGTGTAACGGCTGTCGTTAGAAACAGAAGGATAGTGGATAATCTGATCTCCTGGAATCGTATAGTCGCCCGAAACGATGTTTTCCAATTGCAGACGCCAGGCGGCATTGAAGGTGTCGATGATGCCGTAGCGCAGCGAAGGAATCGAGACATTCTGTTCGACGTCGTGTCCCAGCTTTGGGCCCGAGGTACCCCAAATGTGATTCCTCAACGCCCATGCCGTGCGATTCGGTTCACCAGCCGCGCCAGGATTGTATTTGCGAAATTCTACGGTCACCTTATCGTCGAACGGAAAGAGGTAGTACATGATCGAGTAGCCCAGCGCCTTGAGGTCCGGCAGCGCTGCGAGGAAATCCTTGAGGCTGTAGGTCGTGTGATGGACATGCATGGGCGTCAGAGATCGCACCTGGTATGTCACCTCGTAGATGATCCCGAAGAGTCCATAACTGGATCGCACTTTCTGCATGAGATCTGGGTTGGCGGCTTCCGTCACCTCCATCATTTCGCCGCTCGGCAGCACCATCTTGACACCCGTGACATAGGAACCAACCTGACCATACTCACCGGGGAAAGAGGCATCCTTAGTGCCGGCGCAGGCGGCACTCCCGGCAGAGAGACTACCGATCTCTGTGTTGACATAAAATTGAAGCTTCTGCGCCTCAAGAGCTTTGGCCATGTCCAGATGCACAGCGCCTGCCTGAACGGTCAATCCATCCGGGCCGAGATGAAGAATTTGATTCATCTTCATCCGAATCAGGGTTCCGCCGTCGGCAACGCCGCAGGGAGCTGTCGAATGATTGGAGCCGACCGCACGTACCGGCGAGGGGTAGCGCGCTGGATCTTTAAGGACACGCACGATGTCATCCACACTGGTTGCGTCCACGATGACGCTGGGGTGCGATACGATGTTGCCAAACCAGTTGGTAACGGTGTTTGCTGAACTCTCAGTCGGGCTTGTGCCCATGGATGCACCTCACGTTCTCTTTTCGTTTCAGGCCTCAATGCGGTCAGAATTCGAAGGCCTTTGAGATCGAAACTAAGCTTCAGTTCAGAATCAGGTCGAGGGCTTTCTCACTGACCATGTAAACCGCCGAAACGATGAAATAGCCAGGAATCTTTGGAAACACTGAAGCGTCGACAACCCGCAGAGACTTCGTTCCGCGCACGCGCAATTGGCTATCAAGAACAGACATCCGATCCGTGTCCGAGCCGATTTTGCACGTACACGAAGCATGGTGACCCCACGCTTCGTTGCGTATGAACTGTCGCAGCTGGTCGACGGTGGAATAGCTCGGGCCCGGTGTTTCTTCACATAAGATCAGACCGTCCCGCTCCAGCCGGCTATTCATGTCACGAACGAATTCGACACCTCGGACAACCGCCTCCAGATCCGGATCTTCAGCACGCTGACCGTCTCCAAAATACTGAAAGTTGATCTCTGGTGTATCCCAGGGCTGAGGCGATCGCAGACCGACGGTGCCCGTATTGCTGGTACGCGCCTTGAGGATTGCCCAGGTGAAACGATTATGGTGGTACTCGAAAAGCTTCGAATAGCCGGGTTGATAACCACGGAAGGTTCCCGGCAGACCGAAGATGTACAGGTCAGGTTCCTTCAGGCTGGGAACGGAGCGCTTGATGATGCCGATCAACGCACCATTTGATGCGTAGATGCCACATCCCTTCTGCATCCACTCCTCCATGAAGGCGTCTGGATTCGGGTCGGGAGGCGCAAATGTGGCTCTGTTGATGAGTGCAAAGTCGCGGATAAATTCGGACACTACCGTGACTTCATAGCGATCTTGCAAATTGGCACCGACACCTGGGAGATCTACGACCGGCTCGATGCCGAATTTGGCCAGATGCGCGCGTGGCCCTACACCGGAGAGCATCAGCAGCTGCGGAGTATTAAATGCACCTGCGGCGAGAATGACCTCGCGCCGAGCACTGGCTTGCTGAGGGGTGCCAGAAGGCGGCGCGGTCACAGTTGCCGGGTCCGCTCTATAGAGGTGAGGCTGCTCAAAGAACTCGATGCCAATGGCTTTTGTTCCCTCAAAAAGAACGCGCGTGGCGAGACAGTTTTTTTGGATCACAAGCTTGTCCGGGCACTGCTGCGCAGCACGAAGAAGGAAGTCGCGCGGCCCGTTGCGTTTGCCCTTATCCACAGCAAGGGGTGTGAAGGCCAAACCTTCGGGCCCTGAGGCAGCGTTCCGCGAATCATTCGGATCAAGTCGAGTCTCAATTCCAATTTTGGGCGAACCCAGATGATCCACGAGCGCTTCGCGGACGCCGTTGAGCAGAAGCTTCAGGATCGCCTGATCTTTCAGCACCAGCAACGGGTCGGCTTCGCTTGTTGTCAGCCAGCCGTCGAACCCGTGGCCATCGCTGTGCGCACGCCAGTCTTCTTTGCCTTTCAGAAGTCCAGCAATACTCGAAAACACTCGCTCTACATCAGCCTCTAAGGTCCCGGGCCTCGGCACATATCGGCAATTCTCCAGCCGCTCGAAGTATGTGCGCATCTTGTCTGCGCGCCAGGATGCATCACCGGTCAGGTCCGCTATAGTGTTCCAGTCGTCATCCTGAGGAACGACCGTGATCATCGCGTTATGCGCTGTGCATCCGCCCAGTGTTCCGGCTCGTGGATACCAAATCCAATCCCTCCCGTCCCTCCTCACAACCTTAGAGTCGCGAGCCTGCTGAGCGTCATCGGAATAATGTCGAACAAAGTAATTCCATGCGCATCCGGGATACTCGGTGGACAATCCGTGAAAGATAGGGACCTCGTACATCATCTGTCCCAGCTGGTTTTCGGCGCAGGAATCGTCACCGGCCTCAAGCAGCAGGACCGTAGCTCCAGCCAATGCCAGTTTTGCAGCGAGGGGACCGCCACCTGCCCCCGATCCCACCACGATGTAATCGAAATCGCCCACACTTGCTCCTTGCATCATCGGCCATGCAAAGGTTGGTGACTCAGAAGGTTTTCAGATATTCGATGAGCGCGAGTTTCTCCTTATCGCTGAGCGGTGCCTCACCTTGCCCGTAACTGGTTCCAAAATAGTGGCCACGGTTGACGACGTAATCCGGACACTTGCTGAGTTGCATCATGGGCTCGGCTAGATTCGCAAAGACCTTGCGCGCATCGTCGTCGCTCGGATTCGGACCTAGTGATTTGAGATCGTGCTGCACCCGCAGGAGCAAGTCAAGAAGCTTTTTATCGTGGTCGAGCTTCCCAGCCAGATCCGCGTCGTCGCCCAGCAAATCAAGATTGGCGAGCAGATCGACGGGAGTTCCTGCCGGAATTGGACCGATCTCAATCCCACTCGCGCTGAAGACACTGGGCAGAAGTCGCTGACCGATCCCTGTGAGCCCCTTCAGATTGTCCGGAACGTATCCGGGGGCAATGCGAATGTAGCTGCGCGTTGTAGTACGGTCAATCCACGAACCTGCGACCTCAGGGCCAACCAGGGTACCAATTACCGGATCCTTTTCGCGGCGCTCTGGCCATAACATCTTCGTGATCGCATCCTGAAAGGCGGCCATGCGATTTTCGACAGAAGGGCTCGGGTTCCATTCGTCATTGGGCGCATTGGGATTGAGGCGCCCGACACTGTTATTGAGCAGAAATGGGGCGGTCGACCACAGGCTGATCAGTGACGGCGGGCGCGTGTAACCTCGGCCCCCCGCGGGCATTCTGAACTTATGAGGTTTGCCGCTGAATGGATCGTAATAAGTAATCGATCCGACCGAAGGCAGATCTTTGTAGGTTTCCGACGAGAAGTTGTCCCAGATGTTTCCGCGGATTGCATTTGTGGCGAGCGGGCTGCACGCATTGGTCTGTAACAGCGTGACCGGTACGCGGAACTCAGCCGAAAGGAAGTTTCCATCGAGAAAGTCGGGCGCTCTCACGATGGCTTCCATCTTCTTGCGAAAATCCGGAGTCTTGGTCCATTGCCAGTAGGCGTTCCAGCACTCCAGGTATTTCGGTCCTGAGCAGCCGCCCGGATCGAGTCCTGGCGCCGGCTTAGGCAATTTGCTGGAGTGACATCGCGCGCACCTGTCCGCGAAGACCGTTTGTCCCAATGCAAGCGTGGCCTGATCGGCAGTGAGGTACTTTGTTCCTCCCGGCGCATCTTTGAGCTTGTGTGGCGCTGTACTGGCCAGAAAGAACAGAGCCATATCCGGAGACTGGGCTTCAGTTGCCTGCCAGTAGATGGAGTTCCTGCGGGCAACAGAGATCTCGATAGGAGTTGTGGGCTTGCCTCCGACGAGTGCATTGAAGTGCAGCATCCACTCTTCGCTGAACAAGCCGATATTGAGGTATACACGATTGAGCGCTCCGAGCACACCAACCGAGTCGGCACCATCCTTAAGCACACGAGGCGAGTAAGCCGTTGCAGGCGCTTTGAAATATTTCGCCAGATCGGAAGACGCCGGGACAAAGTCATTCAGCTGTTTGTTATTCAGACTGCCGCCTGCCAATGTCTCCTGGCCAAAGCGCAGCGCAAGGTCCAGTCGCGGCCCAACATCGTAGATCGCATTCATCGTCCGTGGATTGTTGATGTTGTCTGTTGAGACCAGAGAAGTATCCAGGGTGCCGGGTCGCTGACTGTGAAATAGTTGGAAAACATAATTGGCCGGATCGGCCTGCCAGTCGAAGATCCGGTCGAGCCAGAAGTATTGTGCGCCAACATTCGACGATAGATTCGCCCATGCGGGTCGTTCGGGATCCGCCGGAGGTTTCAGCGGATTGGGGCCAACATGGCAGAACGCGCAGGACATGCCGACACGATACGGCCGGATGAGATTCTTGTCGTTGTAGTAACTCGGATCGGTGTAATAGCGCACCGGATCCCACTTCTTTGCAGCCTTTGCATCAAACGCCGGATTGGGGAAAAGCCGCAACCCCACGATTCCCGAAGCCCAGCCATAATAGGAACCGACCGGAACGGTGTCCCCCCGTGCTCCAATGCGGACTCCTGGATATTTGGCTTCATTTTCGAAGGGATCTGCAGGACACTTCGGATCTCGCTGGTCGAGCCAAAGCCCATAACGCTTGGAATCGGGGCCGGTCGCCTTGATAAAACATGGCTCGTTAATCAGCCCAAAATAGGTCCAGCGGTCATCGCGCGAGTATTTCAGACTGGGGTGAGAAGAGAGAATCTTGAGAAAGTCGAGCGCCCCGAAGCTTGAGACCCCGATCGTATCCCAAAATCGGTCATTGCCTCCGGTCCAGAGCAGCCACATATTGCGGCCCTTGATTTGATCGGGGGTTAGATTCGGTCCCCCATCCATATCGTGGAAATAATCTTCGCCTGCGGGCGGGAATGAGGCAGCCGTGCGATGTGCTCGCATCGCTTCGTCCTGCACTGTGCCGGATTGAGGCTGTCTCTTGCAGCCAGACCACACTACAAAAGAGGCGGCAAGCAGGAGAAGGAAACCATTGCGCGGCCTCGCGTGCATGCCGGCACCTCCATTGAATGCGTTGTCGAAACGAACACTGCCAACAGCAAACAACCGGGGAAAGGAGAGTGTCAGTTTAAGCGAACATCATGCGCCGAGACACTTACACTGTCAAGCAGATTTTCCAAATATGCAGTCGACTTAGAGGCCCGGCGCAAGTTAAGTCATATTTAAAGTTAGATTGCTCTTACCTCAATTCACCTCGAATCCTCTTGACATACGGCGTAAGATGGAGGGACCCGGCCGCAGATGGAGGTTGCTCGATGGCTTTCACGCGCCCCGTTGTTCTGATCCATGGCTACTCTGACAGGGGGGAATCCTTCGAGGCCTGGCGGCAGGCACTCGTCGGACTTGGAGCTCAGCCTGTTGCATTGAATGTTTGCACTTATATCACTCTGAACAACGAAGTTACCATCACCGACATCGGTGAAGCTCTGGATCGCGCACTCGAGTATCAACTGAAATGGAAAGACGGCGATTCACGGGAGTTCGACGCGATTGTACATTCAACAGGCATGCTGGTCCTTCGATCCTGGCTGTTGCATTACGGACCGAGACGTGGACGACTCAAGCACCTGGTGGGACTGGCGCCCGCAACATTCGGTTCCCCATTGGCACATAAGGGAAGAAGTCTGCTCGGTTCGATCTTCAAAGGAAATCACGATCCGTTGAGCCCGGACTTTCTGAACGCGGGTGACCGCGTACTCGATGCCCTCGAGTTGGGAAGCCGTTTTACCTGGGACCTGTCTCACCTCGATTTGCTTGCTGATCCGCCTTTCTACACCACGGGGAGTAATTCTCCCTATGTGGCGGTCTTCGTTGGGGACACCGCCTACACCGGGATACGCGAGGTGATCAACGAACCAGGAACGGATGGAACGGTACGCTGGGCGGGTTGCGGCCTCAATACGCGGAAGATCACCGTTGATCTGACAAGAGTTAAATCCGGAGAGTCGGGAAAGCAGTCGGTCACGTTGAGCCCTTGGTCCGATGGCCGACTGGACATCCCAATTATCGGAGTGCCAGGCGTCAATCATGCCACGATTCTTTCCGATGCCGGCTCAACACGTGTCGCAGGGGTCTCACTGGCCGAGTTGGTGAGCGAGTTTTTCCAGGAAGTCAACTCTGAAGATGCATTCGACGTCTGGCTCAACAAAGCTCGCGGCTTTGGAACCACAGCAATAGACACAATGAACAGTTCCGGGAACGCTGGAGCAAAGGGATGGCAGCAGTTCGTCATTCGCGCAGTCGACGAAAACGGAGAAGCAATCTCCGACTACTCCATCACGCTTTGCTGTGAAGGGGATGGATCGCCCGGGAGTGTACTCCAGGAATTCGAAGCCGACGTCCATCCTTATCGCGCCGATCCGAGCTTCCGCTGTTTCCATGTCAATCTGCCCATCGCGGTTTTACCAGCTGCTTCCACAGGAGAGACTGAACTGCCAACGATCAACCAGCGTCGACTCTACATCCGACTCAACGCATCGACGGGTACTCCTCTATTGCAATATCAACCCTATGACGCCTCCGGAAACACGATCCCAGTCGACTCACAAAACGGCGATGTTCTCCTTGATATCACGCATCTGACAAGCGACCAGGGCCGGTTGTTCTATCCATTCACAACGACGCTCATTGAAATTCGCATGAACCGCGAGACAGCCCCTCTCGACGCTGTGAGCAAGTTGCTTTACTTTCTTGACTTCGATGCCCCGGCCCAATAAAGCCCGGGCTCTTGGGTTGGTGCGATGATTACGACCTGGCCGAAGTATCGTGGATGAACTGCGAGGAATAGATGGCGGAACCCGATCCAGATTCAAACAAGTCCTGGAAGTTCATCATGGGATGGATGGGAAGGATCTCGGCCATCGTGGGCCTTTGCGGGAGCTTTGCAGCCGGATGGACCTGGTGGATCAACCATCAGCGCACGCAAAAGGAACGGCTTGC
>Ga0335072_10012424_pt1 | contig 12154 bp, 14 predicted proteins | sample Lox_Sample_21_FD_206725 | JGI IMG/M metagenome (GOLD analysis project Ga0335072, IMG submission 206725) | Soil microbial communities from Loxahatchee National Wildlife Refuge, Florida, United States - Lox_Sample_2.1 | ecosystem: Environmental > Terrestrial > Soil > Wetlands | place: USA...
TTTGCCTGACGGCGAGCAGGCGTGCCTCGACCCGCCATCCTCGGGCTACCGCATCCCGCGGCGGATCGCGGTGGTGGCAATGGCCACGCAGCAGATGTCGAATACGAGCAGCGCGCCTACCGTGCTGGCGAGCACTTCTACCTGCCAGCCGGTCATGATCAGCTCCCGCAACGCGCCGATCGCGTACGTCATCGGATTCAGTCGCGCAACCGCCCGCATCCAGCCGGGCATCAGTGCCAGTGGCACGAGCGCGCTGCTGGCGAACGTCAGCGGCAGACTGGCGAAGCCCGTGATCGGGAAGAACTGAGAGTGGCTGCGCAGCGAGAAGGCGAGTGCCATCGACAATGCGGTGATCCCCGCGCCGAACAGCGCGCCGATCGCCAGGCACGCCGCGATTCCGCCGATGCCGGACGCGTACCGCACCCCCATCACCCAGGCCGCCACCAAGATGATCAGGCCCTGTGCACCGGTAATCACGGTCAGGTACATGAACCTGCTGGTGACGAGCGACACTCGACTGGCAGGCGCAGCGAGCATCCGGACCAGGAAGCCGGACTCGCGGTCAAACAACAACTCCACGCCGCCGGTCAGGCAGCCGTTGAACGTGGTCATCACTACCGCGCCCGCGGTCATGAACCGCAGGTAGTCTCCGCCGGGCACCGGCATCTTCGTGAACAGGTGCCCGAACAGCACCAGCCACACCATCGGTTGTGCCAGTAATGCCACCACGGCCAGCGGCTCGCGGCGCAACCGCGCCAGCCACCGTCCGAACAGCACCCGGTGCTCCAGCCACAGATTTGAAACGGTCACGCAGCTAGCTCCTGTCCAGTCGCGGCAAGGAACACCTCGTCAAGGGTCCTTGCCTGGTAGGTGATCTTGAGACTGCCTGGCGCACCGGTCGCCTGGATCCGGCCGCGGTCGATGATCGCCACCCGGTCGCATAGCGCGTCGGCCTCTTCCAGGTAGTGCGTGGTCAGCACGATCGTTGTGCCTTGCTGGCTGATCTGGCGGACGTAGGCCCACAGGTCTCGCCGCGCGGCGATGTCCAGGCCGACTGTCGGCTCGTCCAGGAACAGCACGGCTGGCACGTTCACCAGGCTCATCGCCAGCTCGAGCTTGCGCCGCGTGCCGCCGGACAGGACCTTGGCCACTTTGTCACTCTGCCCGGACAGGCCGGCCAGTTCCAGGAGCTCGGCGGCCCGGTGCCGCGCGGCGGCGGGGGCCAGGTGGTACATGCCGCCCATGAACGTCATGTTCTCCATGACGGTGAGCAGCGGGTCGACCGTGTGCTCCTGCGGCACCCAGCCCACCCGCTCCCGCACAGCGACCGGGTCTCGCGTGACGTCATGCCCAGCCACCCTCGCCGTCCCGGCGGTTGGCTTAAGGAGCGTAAGCAGTACGCGCATCGTGGTGGTCTTGCCGGCGCCGTTAGGTCCCAGCAGGCCGAAGATTTCACCGCGCGCGACATCGAACGTGGCTTCGTCCAGCGCTCGCGTCGTGCCGAAGTCCTTTGTCAGGCCGCTCACTTCCACGGCGGCGTCAGCGCTGGAGGTCATAGTCGTTCTCGTTGATCTGGATCATGAGGCCTTCCGGATCCCGGATAGTGAACGAGCGGCCGAATGCCTCGTCGGCGATCTCGGTAGCCGGCTCGTAGCCGCTGCGACGCAGCCTGTCCACCACCTGCTCAAGGGGTTCGTCGGCTTGGAACGTCAGCTCCACTTTGCTGGCCGCATCCTCATCCCAGCGATGCAGAGCTAGGTTTGCTCCTCCGGAGCCGGCGAGCTCCGTCCAGGCCGATGCTCCGCCCTTGCGCGGTCTGCGGCTGGCGAACTCGAGCGTCAGCCCGAGCGTCTGGTAGAACTGCCGCGCGCCGTCGACGTCGCGCACGTACCTGATCGCCATCACCCTCATGACTCCTCCTGCGGCGTCTGCTGTGTCGTGAGATTCGCCAGGTACTGCCGCAGCGCCTCTTCGACCAGCTTGGACAGCGAGATGCTCTCGTCGATCGCCGCGTGCTTGACCTCCCTGACGAGGTCCGGCGGCAGGTACACATTGAACTGCTGACTGGCTACCATGCGAGTATGCTAGCATCCTAGAACCGCGAATGGCAGTGGTTTCACGCCGCGCCACTGCGTCTGATGCGAACCTGTCACTGACTGAGCCCTTTTGTGGCCGGCGGTAAAGGGATCTGCGCGCCGGTGCGTGTACGGGGTGTGGAGCGAGATTCGATGGAGTTCGCCGAGTTCTACGAGTCCGCCCGCGACGACTGCCTGCGGATCGTGCTGCTCAATGTCGGTGACCGGCAGCTAGCCGAGGACCTTGTTGCGGAGGCATTCGCCAAGGCGTGGGTGTCGTGGCGGAAGCTGCGCAACTATCAGGCACCTCGCGCCTGGGTGGTGCGCGCGGCGCTGAACGCGAACGTGTCCCGGTGGCGGCGGCACCGGCGCGAGGTCGGCCTTGATGGCCACGACGCAGCGGTTCCGGCCACGGACACCGGCGTGCTCAGCGGCGAGCTATTGGCCGCGCTTCGCGGGCTGCCGTTGCGTCAGCGCGAGGTCGTCACGCTGCGGCTGCTGCTCGACCTGGATACCGAGACAACGGCCAGGCTCCTTGGCATTGCTCCCGGGACCGTTGGGGTCCACCTGCACAGAGCGGCCGAAACGCTCCGGTCTGCGCTCCCGCACCTGGCTGATCAGGAGGCAAGGAAATGAACGACGACAGCGCGCTAGGCATCGTCCGGGACTCTCTCACGGCCGCCAAAGGCACTCTTACCGAGACTCACATGAACACGCCGCTGGCCGCCATCGTGCAGCGCGGCCGGGCAGCGCGCAGGCGGCGCAGGCTCATCGGCCTGACCGGAACCGCCGCGGTGGCGGCGAGTGCGGCAGTGGTCGTGGGGCTGACCGGCGTCACCGGCTCCGCGCCGGGTGTCAGGGCTGCGGCCTTCACGCTGGTCAGCCACGCCAACAGCACGGTCACGCTGACTATCAACCCGGGTGAGCTGGTCGACGCCGCGGCCCTGCAGAACGACCTAAAGCAAGACGGCATCCCGGCGATCGTGACCTCGGGCAGCTTCTGCTCCTCAGAACCCGCGCCGGCCGACATTTCGCAGGTGGTGTCCATCTATCCCAAAGCGACCGGGTCTCTCACGAAGATCCCGCGGGGAGTGCGTCCCACCATCACGTTCAACCCGGCGGCCATGCCAGCAGGCACTGAGCTCAGCTTCGGCATCTTCCAGCACAGCTCAGGCGAGCAGCAGGCCGACTTCCTGCTTGTCAGCTCCAGCTCGTACAGCTGCAGCAGCACCCCGCCGGAGGGGCCCCCGGCTAGCGGCGTGCAGTTCCAGAACGGGCCCCGTTGACCTCGCTGTCGGAGGCGGCCGCCGGACCTAGCCGACGGCCGCCAGCACTGGCGCCGGCTGCTGGTAGGCGGGAATGCCGAGGAGCTCGTCGACGGTGACGAAGCGGTATCCGTCCCGGCTGAGCCGGTCTACGACGATCCTCGCGGCCGCGACCGTGCTGGCCCGGTTCCCCGCATGTCCGTCGTACCCGTCGTGGAAGATGACGATGGATCCGGGTCGCGCCTTAGCCATGACGCCGTCGGCGATCAGCTGCGCGCGCGGCTGGAACACCTCAAGCGGATGGCAGAACTCGCCTGAGACGGCCCGCAAGCCGTGGTCGGCCAGGACGCCGCGAAGGGCCGGAATCCTGAGCAGCCACGGCGGCCGGTAAAGGGCGGGCCGCAGTCCGATCGTGGCCATGGCCTGCTGGCCCTTGCGCACTTCCTCGGCCAGCGCGCGCGGGCTCAGGCAGTTGGTGAACTCGTGCGTGAAACTGTGGTTCCCGATGACGTGCCCGTCGGCAAGAAGCCGCCTGGACACTTCGGGGTAGCGCAGCACGGCCCGGCCGACCTGGAAGAACGTGGCTCTGATCTGCCGCTCCGCGAGGAAGTCAGCAAGCTGCGAGGTATAGGGCTCGTTCGGGCCGTCGTCGAAGGTGAGCGCGACGACCTTGTCCGACCCGGGTCCCCGGTACGGGAACTCTCCGAGCGCCTGCGAGTAGGGCGACATGCAGAACCAGTAGCCGGCCGCGGCCGCTGCGGCTCCGGCTGCGGGCCACCGCAGCCGGGCCGTGTAGTTCACCACGCTGCTTCGACGAGGTGCAGCGCCAGGTCGCCGAAGATTACGCAGAAGGCAAGCCCGAAGCTGAGGCTCGCGACCTCCCGCACCTTCCGCTGGACTTTCCCGTGGCATTCCGCCGGAGCCCGGAAGGCTGGTGCCATTCCGACGACCCGGCGGCCGGTCAGCCGGTTCAGGGCGTAGCCAAGCACGTAGTAGTACAGACACGTCACCACGACGTTGTAGGCCAGTCCCCGGTGCAGGCGTCGCGACGAGGTGAACGTCGGGTTGCTGCGCACGAAAGCGACCGACCCGCGGGAGCGCAGCTGCCGGAGCAGACCGAGCTCGTCGCCGCCCTGGGTCGCCTCGGTGTCGTAGCCCGGCCACTGGCTCTTGCGGAAGGCGATGTTGGTCGCGGTCACGTACACGATCCGGCCAGTCACCATGGCCACGAGACTGACAACGGTAAACAGCACCCCGGTGTAGACGCGACCCCACCACGGCGGGTCCGCGAAGCGGCAGGGCCCGGCCACCGCCACCCGCGCGGGGTCCTCCAGGAACGCCCGGTCAATCCGGGACAGCCAGTCGCTGCCGAAAGTCGTGTCGGCGTCGGTGGAAACAACGATCTCGCCCCTAGCCGCAGTCGTGCCGCACTGGCGGGCTGAGCACACGCCTGGCTTCGGCTCATGCACGACAGCCACGCTGCGCGACCGCGCAACATCCGCGGTGGCGTCGGTGCTGTTGTTGTCCACCACGATGATCTCGTAGGGACCGCGGAAGTCCTGCGCTAGCAGTGAATCAAGGCAGCTGCCGAGGAACTCTGCCTCGTTGTAGGCGGGAATCACGACGCTGAACCGCGGGTGGCTGTCGTCCCTGCCGCCATCCGGCCGGATCAGGCATGGCCGCTCGCTCATCGGCACGCTACTGTGGCTCCTTTCGTGTGTGGGCCTGGGGGAGTCCGGCCGTCCCCGGAGAGTAGCGGGGCGGCGCATGACGCAAGGGCGCAAAAAAGAAATATTTACAAAAATATGGGAATATTCATCTTGATATTCCCAGCAGTTTCGACAAGCCGCCGAGCGCATGGCATCCACCGTGCTGCACTCTGGCTCGTCAAGGTATCGGGAAGCGCACCCATCTGACCCGGAGAAAGGACGGGCCGCATCGGGGTGCTTGGCATGATTGGCTTGTGCAGCAACGACCGGAACCGCCTGCAGATTCAGCTTCGCCCGAAGGCGACCCCGTCGCTGTGGTCAGGGCCGAGGTAGCCGCGTTCGCGGCGGCGACGGACCGCGAGACCGCCTCGCGTGAACGTTTCCTGGCCGAGCTTGGCCGGCTCGCCGATCCGTTCAGCCGAGATGCCGACCAGGTCCACGTCACCGGCTCGGCGATTGTGTCCGGCCCGCGCGGCACCGTGCTGCACTGGCACAAGCGCCTGGGCGGCTGGATGCAGCCTGGCGGCCACGTCGATCCGGGCGAGGCGCCGTGGCAAGCGGCAGTGCGCGAGACGGTCGAGGAGACCGGCCTGCCCGTCAGGCATCCCGCCGCCGGTCCGCTGCTGATCCATCTGGACGCGCACCCGGCTGGTTCGCATTTCCACCTCGACTTGAGGTATCTGCTGCTGAGTGACGATGTCGAGCCTTCGCCGCCGCCGGGGGAGAGCCAGCAGGTCAGCTGGTTCACCCTTGCTGAGGCCATCGAGCTGGCGGATGCCGCGCTGGTCGATGGCCTGATCAGGCTGAAGTCCGGGGCGTTCCGGTCCCTCTGACACGTCGCGGCGAACCTGCGGAATGCCATGCGCGGTGAGCGGCCGGCCGGCTCGGGAGAGAGTCAAGCGAGCGGCTGGCTGCTGGCCCGGATCTGGCGAGCGCAGGCATACAGACCGTGAACCGCGTCTCGCCGGGTCGGCTGACCACGCCGACGGTACCGCCGTGAGCCGCGGTGACCGCGTGCACGATGGCCAGCCCGAGGCCGCTGCCACCAGCCGCATGAGACCTGGAACTGTCGCTCCTGACGAACCGTTCGAACACGTCAGCCTGCAACTCGGGCGGGATGCCTGGCCCGCTGTCGGTGACGCTGACAACCGCCACGCTGGGCTGCTCAGGCGAGGCCGTCGCTGCGCTCCCGCGGCCATCAGCCGGCTCGGTGTGCAGGGAGACGGTCACGCTGGTGCCAGGCGGCGTGTGCCGCGCCGCGTTGCTCAGCAGGTTGGCCAGCACCTGATGCAGCCGTAGCTCGTCGCCGCGCACGAGCACCGGGTCTTCAGGGAGCTCAAGTTGCCAGCGGTGGTCGTCCGCCGCGACGCGCGCGTCACTGGTGACATCGACCACCAGTCTGCTCATGTCGACCGGCTCGCTGGCCAGCGGGCGGCCCGCGTCCAGCCTGGCTAGCAGCAGCAATTCGTCGACTAGCTCGCTCATCCGGGCAGACTCGGACTCGACCCGGCTGAGCGCGTGCGCGATGTCGTCCGGCAGCGGTCCCGGGTGCCGGCGCGCGAGCTCGGCGTAACCGCGGATGGCGGCCAGCGGCGTGCGCAGTTCATGGCTCGCGTCGGCGGCAAAAGTTCGCAATCTGGTCTCGCTAGCCTCGCGTCTTGCCAGCGCCGACTCCACGTGGCCGAGCATCCGGTTGAACGCCGCGCCGACCTGCCCGACCTCGGTATGCGGATCGGCATCAGGTACCCGTTCGCGCAGCTTGACTTCTCCGCTGGCCAGCGGCAGCTCTGCGACCCTGGTTGCCGCTGCCGCGACCCGCCGCAGCGGTCGCAGCGACACTCGTACCCAGGCCGCGCCGATCACGCCGGTGAGGACCAGCGCCAGGGAGAAAACCACGATCTCCGCCAGTGCGACCTCGCGCAAGGTGGTGGTCACCGGGCTGAGCGGCATCCCGGTCACGACGATCTGGTCTCCGGCCCTGGCCGCCATGACCTGGTACGACCCGTAGGTGGTCAGTTCCACCGCATGCGGCTGACTGCCGCTGCCACCTGGCACGCCTGCGTCGGACATGCTGGTAAGCAAGGCTTCATCAGAGGGTGAGAGGTGGCAGTCACTGCGGGCCCGTCCGGAGATGTTCGCGTCCAGCACGGCCCCCCCAGTGCTGATGACGACATTCAGCGTGCCGGGGTCCTGGGCTTGTGACGCGCACGGGCCAGCATCGGGGCTGGACCCCTGCCGCCCGGCAGGTCCCCCGTCGCCGTCGCCGTGCGGCCCGTGCGTCAGGCATTGCACGTACCGCTGGTTGGCGGCCACCAGGTCGGCGTTGAGGCCGTTGACCAGCACCGCGCGCAGATGTGCGTAGGTGACGGTGCCAACCGTGGCACAGGCCAAGAACAGCAGGGCCAGCACGCCCGCGACGAGCCGCCCGCGCAGCGTGCGCGCCCTTAGCCACCGGCCGGCCCGCGAGGCCAGTGCCGATGCTCGCCTGGCCGTCATCGTCAGACCTGTGGTTTCAGCACGTAGCCGACGCCGCGCACGGTGTGGATCAGCGGTTCCCGGCCGGTGTCGATCTTCTTGCGCAAGTAGCTGATGTACAGCTCGACGACGTGGGCCTGCCCGCCGAAGTCGTAGTTCCACACCCGGTCCAGGATCTGCGCTTTGGACAGCACCCTGCGCGGGTTGCGCATCATGAACCGCAACAGCTCGAACTCCGTAGCGGTCAGGTCGATCAGGTCGCCGCCGCGGCGAACCTCCCGTGCGTCCTCGTCCATGGTCAGATCAGCGACCACCAGCTCGGAACCGGAGCCGGAGCTGGCCCTGGCCATCCCCGCGCGGCGGAGCAGCCCGCGCAGCCGCGCGACGACCTCCTCGAGGCTGAACGGCTTGGTGACGTAGTCATCGCCGCCCGCCGTGATGCCGCTGACCCGGTCCTGAACTGAGTCGCGAGCAGTCAGGAACAGCACGCACACCTGCGGCAGGATCCCGCGTACCCGGCGCAGCACCTCAAGACCGTCGAAATCCGGGAGCATCATGTCGAGCAGGACCGCATCTGGCTGGAATTCCCTGGCCGTCCGCACGGCACTGCTGCCATCGGCTGCGGTCCTGATTTCCCAGCCCTCGTACCGCAGCACGCTTGCGAGCAACTCGGCCAGGCTGGCCTCGTCGTCGACCACCAGTACCCGGACGGCAGACCCGTCGGCGCGTTGCAGGCTGCTCTCTGACCTGGTTGCCGAGGACGGGATGGGTGCCATGACTGTCATCATGACGCCAGCTTGCCCGCCGCCACTAGGCCCGGCCTCTGAGCTTCCTCTGTGTTTCCTCTGCGTCCGCTTACCTGATTAGCTCTTGGCGGCACCGATCGCGTCTAGCCGCTCCAGGGCATCGGGCGGCAGCTCGAGCCCGGCGCCGGCAACGTTCTCCCGGAGGTGTGCCACTGACGACGTGCCCGGGATCAGGAGCATGTTCGGCGAGCGCTGGAGCAGCCAGGCAAGCGCGACAGCCATCGGCGTCGTGCCGAGCTGCCGTGCGACGGCCTCGAGTGCGTCTGACTGGAGCGGACTGAAGCCCCCGAGCGGGAAGTAGGGCACATAGGCGATGCCCTGCTGCGCGGTCAGCTCGACCAGCGGCTCGTCCTGGCGCTGCGCGATGTTATAGAAGTTCTGGACGCAGACCACGGGCGCGATAGCGCGAGCCTCGGCGAGCTGGTCAGCGGTGACCGTGCTGACCCCGAGGTGGCGGATCAGCCCCTGCTCGCGCAGTTCGGCGAGCGTGCCGAACTGCTCCGCGATCGAGCCTGGCGATGTCGAGTGCCCGTCGGCGCCGCTCGGGGCCCGCATGTTCACGACATCCAGCACGTCGAGCCCGAGGTGCCGCAGGTTGTCGTGCACCGCATCACGCAGCTCTGCGGGCGAGGTGGCGTGCAGCCAGTTGCCCGCGTCGTCCCGGCGGGCGCCGACCTTGGTGACGATGTGCAGGTCATCCGGATAGGGCGCGAGCGCTTCACGGATGAGCTCGTTGGTGACTCGCGGCCCGTAGAAGTCCGAGGTATCGATGTGCCGGATGCCGAGGTCGACGGCGGTGCGCAGGACGGCGATCGCACCGTCGTGGTCCTTTGGCGGGCCGAACACGCCGGGGCCGGCTAGCTGCATGGCCCCGTAGCCGACACGGGTGAGCTCTAGCCCGTCGACGCTGAAGGTGCCGCCGGGGAGGTAGCTGGTTGTCATGGTGTCCCTTCCGGTCGTGGCCATGCGCCACGGCTAGATCCCACCATGCCCACACCGCGCCCGGGCAAGCCAGGACCCCGGCTATCCCGGGAGCGGCACGGCCAGGATCAGCGCCCGCAGGCGGCCGGACCGTCTAGCCGCGGCGCCTGACCTGGCTAAACGGCACATCCCGGTCGACCCGGATCTCCGGAGGCAGCCCCAGCATCTTCTCCGCGACGATGTTCTTCTGGATCTCGTCAGTGCCGCCGGCGATGGACTGGCCAGGCACTGACATCAGCACCTCGGCGACAATGCCGTGCAGCGGCGAGCCGGGGCCGGTGATCAGTGCCCCGGCAGCGGCGATCATCGAGTGCACCTTCGCCGACTCGCGTGCGATGTTGCTTGCGGCCAGCTTGCCGATCGACCCTTCGGCGCCCGGGCGCGCGCCGGCCGCCCTGGCTGCCCTGGCCCGCTCCGCAGTCCACTCGCTGGCCCGCTGCATGGTGATGAGCCTGGCGATGGCCTGCCGGACGAGCGGGTCACCAGCCACTCCCGCGGACCTGGCGTGCTCGATAACCAGGTCCGGCCGGCCCGCTCGCTGCGGATACCAGGAATACGTCGCGAAGTGATCGTCGGCCTCGGCCCGCGCCTCGGCCAGCGCGCGGCCGGGCGCGGGGGAGTAGCTGGGCCGCCGCAGCGCCGAAAACCGGCGCTCGTAGGCCAGAGTGGTCAGCGCGGCCTTCCAGCCCTGCCCGACCTCGCCGATCACGTTGTCGCGCGGGATCCTTGCCTCGGTCAGGAACACTTCGTTGAAGGAGGCATGAAAGTTCATCTGCCGCAGCTGGCGCACCTCCACGCCAGGCTGGTGCATGGGCAGCGCGAAGTACGTGATGCCCTGATGCTTCGGCACGCTCCAGTCGGTCCTGGCCACCAGCATCGCCATGTCCGCATGATGCGCGCTGGTGTTCCAGACCTTCTGGCCGTTGACTACCCAGCTGTCGCCATCGAGCACGGCCGATGTCGACAAGCCGGCCAGATCGGATCCGGCGCCCGGCTCGCTGAACAGCTGGCACCACGTCTGCTCTCCGGTCAGGATCGGCGCGAGGAGGCGATCGCGCAGTTCGTCGCTGCCGTGCGCCAGTATCGTCGGCGCGGCCAGCCATGTTCCGCTGCCCACGGGTACCCCGACGGCGCCGAGCCGGATCAGCTCGCTAGCGACCAGCTCGTCGGCCCAGCCAGGGAGGCCCCGGCCGTGCCACCGCTGCGGCCAGCTCGGTACCGCCCAGCCAGCCTGGAGCAGCTGTTCGCGCCAGTCGCGCAGCGCGATGTCCGGACTCCAGTGCTGCTGCACCCACTCGGTCAGTTCGGCGCGGATCTGGTCCGGGCCGGCCGCGTCCGTCGCCTGGTGCGTCATGGCGCGTCCTCGGTTGCTGCGACCTCGTCGAGGAATTCCCGCAGCTCGGCGTTGAACTGCTCGGGCTGGTCGACGTTCGGTGCGTGCCCGGCGGCCGGGATGACCACCTTGCGCGCGCGGGGAAGCTTGGCCGCCATGTACTCCGCGGCAGCCTGGAACGGGGCGTCTTCCGCGCCGACGATCACCAGGGCCGGCACACCGATGCCCGCAAGCCCGTCGATGACGTGTGAGTCACGCTGGGTCAGCGTGTGCCGGGCAGCGCGGGCCAGGCCGTCGGCATCCCGGTGCTGGCCGTGCAGCTCGCTGCTACTGCCGAGGGCCTCCAGGCCGCGCTCCTCAAGGCGGGCCGCGGTCTTGTGCGCGCGGCGGTTCCAGTCGTCCCTGGCAGCGTCGTTGCGGAAGCCGGGACCGGTGCCGATGAGCACAAGCCCCGCTACCTGGTCTGGGTGCCTCAGGGCGAAGTCAAGCGACAGGTAGCCGCCCAGCGAGTGCCCGCCGAGCACGGCGCGGCTGACGCCGAGCTCGGCCAGCAGCGCGGCCATGTCCGCGAGTGCCGCGTCCGCCGAGTAGCTGTCCGGCTCTGGCGGAGACTCGCTGTCGCCATGGCCCCGGATGTCCCACGTGACTACCAGGTTCCTGGCGGACGCGGCAGCGAGGTTCTGCCGGAACATTGCCGACGTAGCGCCGTATCCGTGAGTGAGCAGCAGCGGCGGGCCCCCGGTGCCGGTGACCTGGTAACTGATGTCGCCGCCTGACCGCGCCAGAACTGGCATCGGGTTCCTGCCTTCCCGCGATAACGCGATAGTCAGCGGCCGGTGAAATTCGCCGGCCGCCGCGCAGAGACTGCGGCCAGCCCCTCGCGCCAGTCCGATGTAAGCATGAGCCGCTCCTGCTCGGCGCGTTCCCGCTCCATGGCGGCCCGTGCCTGCTCCGCCAGGGCACCGCGCATCGTCGCGCGGATGGAACGGATGGCGAGCGGGGCCGAGGCCGCGATCTGCCCGGCCAGGGCATGAGCCTCGGCGCGTGCCTGCCCCGACTCGGCTAGCCGGTCGGCCAGCCCGATCGCGTGCGCCTCCGGGGCGGCGACGCGGCGGCCAGTGTAGAGCAGTTCGAGTGCCTTCTGCTGACCGACGATCGCGGGCAGCGTGACGCTGAGCGCGAATCCCTGATGGATGCCGAGCAGGGCGAAGTTCGCGGCGAACCGCGCCTCCGGCGCCGCGACCCGGAAGTCTGCCGCCAGCGCGAGGCCGAGGCCGCCGCCGATCGCGGCACCGTGCACCGCGGCGACAACCGGCAGCGGCTGCTCGAACAGCCGGATCGCGAAGTCGTACAAGTGCTTACCGTCCGGCCTGCCGATCGCGTGGTCATCGCTGAAGTCAGCGCCGGCGCAGAAGACGCGCCCGGCGCTGCACAGCACGATGGCGCGGCAGCGCTGGCCGGCAGCCAGTTCCTCGCAGGCGTCCGCGATCTGCTCGATCAGGCTGACACT